>Ga0307475_10001819_pt1 | contig 12698 bp, 13 predicted proteins | sample atmos_gasesECM1C_FD_203317 | JGI IMG/M metagenome (GOLD analysis project Ga0307475, IMG submission 203317) | Hardwood forest soil microbial communities from Morgan-Monroe State Forest, Indiana, United States - atmos_gasesECM1C_515 | ecosystem: Environmental > Terrestrial > Soil > Temperate... | reverse complement strand
CGGATCGCTTGCCGACGACATAGCAGACATTTATCGCGACTTGAAAAAGGGCCTCGTCCTTCACCATTCCGAACTTGCGCCCCCTGACGACATACTTTGGGGAGTGGCGGTTTGGTTTCTATTCTCATTGGGGCCGGCATGCAATGGATGCCCTACGCACAATCCACTCTCTGCTGGAGCCCACTCTGAGCTAGGTTCCAGAGCCGATTTCGGAACGCCAATCAGCATCAGAGAATTGGCCTTTTCTTTGGGAACTGAAAACTCCCGTCACCAAATAATCTTGAGTCCGCCGTACAACTTGAATTTTTCATCGGGCGTCACCACGGGGGTCTTCTCACACAACGCCTGGGCGATGATTTGGCGATCAAAAGGATCGCCATGATGAAGCGGCAGATCGAATAATCGCAAGGCATGCTCGCCCGTGTATGGCAGTATGCGAATATCCAGGTCCTGAACCGCCTGACGCGCCATTGCAGCCGTGACCCTCAGCTTACCCAAGGATGCTTTGATTGCGATCTCGGTTATGGAAATCGCGCTTAATTCGAGAACGTTTTCCGGGTTCTCCAACGCGGCCGCCGCGCGCTTGCTGAGCCGCTCAGGCGCCTCGACTGCGTAGATCAGAATTGCGGTGTCGAGAAGCAGGCGCACTTTGAATCTACCCGCGCCCCGCGAGGAAATCTTCCACCGCATCCTCGGTCATCGGCTTCCACCAGTCCGGATCGAACACCTGGATTTTGCCCTTCAGTGTCCCAAGCATTCGTTTCTTACGAGTCGGCTTTTTCGTGCGCACAATGTCCACGACGGGCACACCCCGGCGGCAGATGGTCACTGGCTGTCCATCCTCAACCGCCTTAATCAATTCCGGCAGTTTGTTCTTGGCATCTGCTACGCTGACTTGCATGTTCCGATTATAGCTATCTGAGATAGCTATGTAAAGATAGCTTTTGACTTCCTGAGACCTAACACCTGAGGTTACTCCCCCACCAGCCAGTCCATCGCCTCTTCCCGCGTCTTGAACGTCACAATCTCGCGTTGGGAAAAAGATTCGAAGTTTTCCATGAACGCGTGCGGGACACTCTCCGTGCCGACCCACGCCGTCTTCTTCACAAACGGACGATCGAGCGTCAGCACTTCTTTAAGCTTGGTGGCAACCGCGTGATCCACGGTGGCGCCGGTGAAATCGCCGAGCGTGACTACCGATTGGCGCGCGTGTTGCGCCACCGTGATTCGCACTTGCTCCAGCAAGAGCTGCATCTCGTGTGCATTGGCATGCGAACCATCCAACAGCAGAATCTGCTTGCCCTTGTGCTCGATGAATCGTACGCGATCATCCATTGTGGGCCCCCAATGGTTTTCCCTGTGCTCCTCTGTGCTCCTCTGTGGTTAAGACTTTTCTCCACGACGGGGAACACCAGCGGAGCACATCGGACAATTACGTTAAAAGTGACTCCACGACGTTGTACACCGAGGCCAACGCCGAGTCCAGCGCCGCCAGGTCCTTCCCGCCCGCTTCGGCCAGGTCCGGACGCCCGCCGCCTTTGCCGCCAACTTTCTCCGCCACCGCACCCACTACTTTCCCCGCCTGAATGCGGCTGGTCAAATCTTTGGTGACGCCCGCGATCAGCGAGACGTTTCCGTCCGCAGCCGATCCAACCACCACCACGCCCGAGCCAAGTTTGTCGCGCAGTTGATCGACCAGCATCCGCAACTGCCCGCGTTCGAGATTATCCACGCGGTGAGCAAGCACTTTGACGCCGCGAACCTCTTTGACTTTTTCACTGATATTAGCCGTGCTCGACGAAGCCGACTTCATCCGGGCCTGGTCGAGTTCGCGCGCCAGGCGCTTGATTTCGGCGTCTTTCTTTTCCAATTCGAGTTTCAAGGCTTCGGCAGGAGAAGCCGGTATCTCTCCGGTTGAGGGTGCCCCATCCTTTCGCGTTTTTTGCGAAAGGGTGGGCCCAACAAGGCTCGCCACAACATTTTCCAGTTCGTGATCTTTGCGGAAGTGACGCAGCGAGCCTTCGCCAGTCACGGCCTCGATGCGCCGCACGCCGGATGACACACTTCCTTCCTTCAGAATTTTGATCAGGCCGATCTCGCCGGTCTGCGCTGTGTGCGTGCCGCCGCACAGTTCCGTCGAAAAATCGCCAATCTTGATGACGCGCACCCTGTCACCGTATTTCTCGCCAAACAGCGCCATCGCGTGATACTCGTTAACGGCCACATCAATCGGAACGTTCTCGATGACCTCGACGCGTTCGTTGCGCAGAACTTCTTTGTTGATGATGTCTTCGATATCTTGCAGCTCCTCTTCAGCGACGCCGGTGAAGTGCGAGAAATCAAAGCGCAGATGGTTCGGAGCGACGAGCGATCCCGCCTGCTTAACGTGCTTGCCCAGAACTTCGCGCAGCCCGGCCTGGAGCAGGTGCGTAGCAGTGTGATTGCGCATGGTGGATTCACGAATCGCGGTGTCAACAACGGCATCGACTTTCTGCCCAACTCGGATTGCTTGCTTAGCGATAACTTGATGCGCCCGCACTCCCTGTACCGGGTAGTAGCATCCTGTCACCTCGGCGACGACGGTGTTGTGGTCGTCGGAGTAGAGCCATCCGCGGTCGCCGACCTGGCCGCCGGATTCGGCATAGAAGGGCGTGTGGTCGAGGATGATCTCGCCGGAGTCGCCGGGTTTGAGTTCCTGCGCGCCTACCCCACCCTTGATAATCGCGAGAACTTCGCAATTGTCGGAGCGGGTCTGGCGGTAACCTTCGAATTGAGATTTCGGAAGCTGCTGGTAGGCGGGATTGGCAGTTTGTTTGGCCGCGCCTTTCCATGAAGCCCGAGCGCGTTCGCGCTGCTCGGCCATGGCGCGGTCGAAACCCGTATGGTCAAAATCAATTCCCTGATCGCGCGCCGCATCCTGCATGAAGTCGAGCGGCATTCCAAAGGTGTCGTAGAGTCTAAAAGCGAGCCATCCGGTATACGTCGGCTTCTTGCCAATCTCTCGTAAGGCACTCACCACAGCTGCCAACGGAAGTTCGTAAGCTCCCGAGGAGTTGGTAAGCCTCAAGTCAAGCACATCCGTAGGCTCGCTGCGCTCTTGCAGTCGCCCTCTGATCTGCAACAGCTCTTGGTCCGTTAGGCCGTCGAGGGTGCTATTGACAGCGTGGCCCAGATCGGCAGTCAAGCGTTTCAAGCCCTCATCAAGAGTGTGCGCAAACCTTGTCTCCTCCACCAGCACCACCTTCGACACTCGCTCCGCCGACTCATTCAGTTCCGGGTACGCATCCTGCATGAGATCGCGCACCGCAAACACCACCTCATTCAGAAACGGCTTCGTCTGTCCCAGCAATCGCCCATGTGTAATGGCCCGTCGGATGATCTTGCGCAGCACATAACCGCGCCCTTCGTTCGAAGGAATCACTCCATCCGAAATCAGAAACGTCGCCGCCCGCGAGTGGTCCGCAATCACGCGCAGCGAAGCTGCCGACTTCGTGTGCGCTTCTTTGTCGAGTTCCTTCTTGAGCGAAGCTCCCGTCAACTCCGCCGCCCGCTTGATCAGCGGCGTGAAGAGATCCGTCTCGTAATTCGAGATCACGCCCTGCAGCACCGCTGCGATCCGTTCCAAACCCATGCCCGTATCAATGGACGGCTTGGGTAACCGCGCCGTAAATCCGGGCTGGCGATCATACTGCATGAATACCAGATTCCACAGCTCCACATACCGCCCGCAATCGCACCCAAACTTGCAATCGGTGTGTCCTTGATCCGAAGCGGCGACGCCCATGTCATAATGAATCTCGCTGCTTGGGCCGCACGGCCCGGTGTCGCCCATCTGCCAAAAGTTGTCCTTCCTACCTCCAGGGGAAATGCGCTCTTGGGGAACTCCTACACCGAGCCAATATTGTTCCGCCTCACGGTCGCGCTCAACATCGAACCCCAATTCCCGAGAAGCAGCTGCCTTCTCGGGGTCGTCAAAAATCGTGACGTACAGTTTCTCTTTATCGATCCCGAACCACTCCGGCGACGTAATCAATTCCCACGCATAAGGAATAGCCCTATCTTTGAAGTAGTCGCCGAACGAAAAATTTCCCAGCATCTCGAAAAATGTGTGGTGACGATTGGTGAAGCCGACGTTTTCAAGATCGTTGTGCTTGCCGCCCGCGCGGACGCACTTCTGCGAAGTCGTCGCCCGCGAGTAGTCGCGCTTTTCGAGGCCAAGGAAAACGTCCTTGAACTGGTTCATTCCGGCATTGGTAAAAAGCAGCGTCGGATCGTTCGCCGGGACCAGCGAAGAGGAGTGCACCTCGCGATGTCCCTTCTGAATGAAGAAGTCCAGAAACTTGCGGCGAATTTCGGAGCCTGTAAGCATGGAAGTTTAAATTCTAAATGATAACCACAGAGGACACGGGGGACACAGGGAAACACAGGGGAAGACAGGGTATGACCACGAAGTCAACCGGCGAGCGGAAGCCGGGATTCACGAACCAGCGAACAAAATGCACTTGCCCGGCAACAAGATCGGCGACTTTAGGATCGGCGACGTCGAAGACCTGCTGCACAAGGAGTTCGCAGCCGGCACTTCGACGCCCTCGTGAGAAAGCGGATTTACTTCACCGATTTACTTCACTACGTCTTCGGTTTTCTCGGCGCCCTTCTTTACGCCCTTGCCAACTGCCTTGGTGCCTTTCTTTACGCCATGCCCGGTGTCCTTGGCAACGGTCTTAGTGGCGTCGCCGGTTTTGTCGGCGGCTTTTTCCGTGGCTTCGCCGGTCTTCACAGCTGCTTTCTTGGTGGCGTGTCCGGTCTTCTTCGCGGCGGTCTCGGTGGCATCGCCGGTTTTGTCGGCGGCCTTCTCAGTGGCTTCGCCGCTCTTCACAGCTGCTTTCTTAGTGGCTTTGCCGGTATCTTTGGCCGCGTCCTTCACGTCGGTTCCGACCTGGCCATACGAGAATGCAGTCAGAGCCAGCAGGGCTGCTGCGATCGTTAAAGAGAACTTCATTAAACAGAACTTCGTTTTCATGGTTCCTCCAGAGGAGTTGCTGAGATCGTGGAAAGTTCTATCAGAGAATGGAGACGGGCGCAACCACCGGGAGTACACAAGGGCAAGAACTTGTGTCCTGATTTCACCGAGCATCCGTTTCGTTGTCGCAGCTCAGTGAGAGGCTTCGGAAGTTTCGCTCTCGAGTTCCGTGAGCGTTTCTTCGTCCACGTCCCATTTTTTCAGGATCGTGAAAATGGTTTTCGCGCCAAATCCGGCGCGCATCAACTGGCGAAAGATGCGCGCTGTCTGTTTCTGATCTCTGTCCTTGGGCTTCTGTAGGCGTTTGCGGCGCAAGTAGGCGCGGGCGAGAGTTTCCTCTTTCACGTCGTCATAGACGGAAGAAACGGCCTTCTCGATAACATCGCCGTGCACTCCCTTGACCTTCAGATCGTTGACTACGCGTACGCGCCCGAACTTTTCATTGTCGCGGCGGTACGACGAAAAGGCCGTCGCGTACTTGGCGTCGTTCAGATAGCCCTGGTCTTTCAGTCGAACCACAATCAATTCCACTAGCGTCTTGCCGATTTCCGTATCGGCTTCCACCCGCTTCCGCAGCAGGCGCTTCAGTTCCGCGACCGAGCGCATGCGGCGCCCGAGCGCACCTACGGCGTAGTCGTAAAGTTCCGCTTCGGTAAAGAGTTTTCTGGGACGTCCAAACGCCATGTCTACACGATAGCGCGAGACGAGGCTTGGGGGTTAGCGCTCGCTAGCTCTGCTTTACGGAATGAAGAGCTCCTTCAACGCACGACGAATTCTTAATGTTGTTCAGCCCGTTTATTTTGGCGGCGGCACGGAACTAGGAAAGACCGGTGGAGGAGGTGCGGGCGTCGCAAGCGGCATACTCGCCGCTGGCGTGCTCGCCCCAATCGGCGTGACCAGCACCGTCTTTGCCGGGGATGGCAGCTTGTCGGCATTGGCAACCAAAAGCGCCAATTGCCACATCTGAGTTTCAGAAAGCGACTTGCTGAATCCGGGCATGCCGCTCAGGCGAATGCCGTTGAAGATCTTCCAATAGCTCTCGCCGGGTTCATCGTCGGTCACGCCTTTTCCCTCGAACAGGAGCGGCGGCCGCGGATACATTCCGGTCGCAATCGACGTCTTTGGGGCCAGCGGCAAACCGTGGCAAACGGCGCAGTGCTGCTTGTAAAGCTCGGCGCCAGCCAAATAGTTGGCTTCGTTCGGCTGGATGGGGACATTCTTCGGCATGTCTTTCTTGATGCGCGCATTTAAACCCTTATGCGCAAAAAAAGCTTCAAAGGGGAAATCGGAATCGGTGGTGGCAACGGGAGCGCTGCCGCCGGCGACATACAGATAAACCCCGAAGGGTACGAGGAGGACACCAAGTAGCACTCCGACGATGAATTTCACTGGTTGAACCTGCCTTTCTGAATTTTCATACTCTAACACCGCGGTCCGCATCTAAACTTTAATCGGCATACAATGTTGGGGCGCCCGCGGCGGCGAGATTAGCTCAGATCCTCCGAAAAACGGAACAACCATGCGAATTGTAAGCGCGGCGAGCGCGTTTCCCGAACATTACTATTCCCAGGAGATGTTGCTGGCGGCCCTCCAGGATTATTGGGGCGATCAGATCGAAAACCCGCACGTGCTGCGGCGTTTGCATCGTCACGTGGGCGTCGACGGGCGATTCCTCTCCCTTCCCAAAGAAGAATATCTGAAGATGAAAACTTGGGGCGAGGCCAACCAGCACTGGATTCGCACCGCCAAGGATTTGGGTGAGAAAGCGGTTCGAGGCGCGCTCGCGGACGCTGGTTTGAATGGCCACAAACTGGGAGCGTTCTTTTTTGTTTCGGTGACCGGCATCAGCAGTCCCTCGATTGACGCGCTGCTGATCAACCGGATGGGATTGTGCAGAAACATTCGCCGCGTTCCGATTTTCGGGCTGGGTTGTGTCGCAGGCGCAGCGGCCATTTCGCGCGCGGCCGATTATGTGCGCGCTTATCCAGATCAAGCCGCGTTGGTGCTGTCGGTCGAACTCTGCTCGCTCACACTGCAGCGCGAGGACGTCTCGATGGCCAACCTGATTTCGGCCGGGCTGTTCGGAGACGGCGCGGCCGCGGTGATCGTGGCCGGCGCCGATTGCGGGCTTTCCGGACCAAGCATCCTCGCCACCCGCTCCGTGTTTTATCCCAATACCGAAGAAATGATGGGCTGGGACGTATCGGAAAAGGGCTTTCGCATTGTTCTCTCTCGCGAAATTCCGGATCTGGTTCGAAAGAACCTGGCGCGCGATCTCGATAATTTCCTCGCCGAGCGCGGATTGACTCGCGCCGATATCGGCAGCTGGGCGCTGCATACCGGAGGGCCGAAGATTCTGGAGGCAACCTCCGACGCGCTCGGTTTGAAGAATGGTGAACTCGACGTTTCCTGGCAATGCTTGCGCAGGACTGGCAACTTGTCGTCTGCTTCCGTGCTGGTGGTGCTTGAAGAAGTGATGAAGAATCGCCGTCCCGAACCTGGCACGCTCGGCTTGCTGGCCGCGATGGGGCCGGGGTTCTGCTCGGAATTCGTTTTGCTGAAATGGTGAGGGGGTCGTCGGTAGGAATCAAAAGTAGGAAATTAGTCACAAGAAACTTATGGTGAGTAGTTTTCCGAATCCGGTGGATGTATTCGTAATTGGCGGCGGGCCTTCCGGTCTGGCGACGGCGATCGCCGCGCGCCGTCACGGTTTGAGCGTGGTGCTGGCGGATGGCGCGGTTCCTCCGATTGACAAGCCCTGCGGCGAGGGACTGATGCCGGACGGGGTGGAAGCTCTGCATCAGCTCGGCATCACGATTCCCGAAGGCGAAGCCTATCCATTCCGCGGCATTCGTTTCGTGAGTGATGGCGCAAGAGCCGAGGCAAAGTTTCCTCGCGGGACTGCATACGGAATCCGGCGTACCGATCTGCATCGCGCCATGTTGGATCATGCGGCGGCGTGCGGCGTTCACATGCTGTGGCAGGCGTCGGTCACCGGGCTTCATCCGGAAGGCGCGCTGGTGGCGGGAGAATTGGTGCGCGCGCGCTGGGTTGTGGGCGCAGACGGAACCAGTTCCCGCGTCCGCCACTGGGCAAATCTCGATCAACACGAACTGGATGCACGCCCGGACAAGAATCTGCGCTTCGCGTTCCGGCGCCACTATCGCGTTGCGCCCTGGACCGATTTCATGGAACTGCACTGGGGTCTCCACTGTCAAGTTTACGTCACGCCCGTCAGCCGCGAAGAGGTTTGTGTGGCGCTGATCTCGTCCAGCCCAAAGTTGCGGCTGCGACTCAAAGACGGGCTCGGAGAATTCCCGGAACTCTGCGCGCGCCTCGAAGATGCCGAACTCGCTTCCAGCGAACGGGGCGCGATCACCCTCACCCGAGGATTGCGGCGCGTGTATCGTGGCCGAACCGTGTTGGTAGGCGACGCCTCAGGCGGAGTGGATGCCATCACCGGAGAAGGTCTTTGCCTCACCTTTCGGCAAGCCATGCTGCTCGGCGATTGCCTCGCGAGCGGAGACCTCTCTCGCTATCAAAAAGGTCATCGAACGCTGATCCGCCGTCCTGCCCTGATGGCTCGCATGATGTTGTTCATGGCCGGACATAGCCATCTGCGGCAACGCACCATGCAGGTATTCCAGTCGAGTCCCCGCTCCTTTGCTGGGATGCTGGCACTGCACGTCGGCGAAGGCTCCGCGCGAGATCACATCTCGAACGGACTTGCCTTGGGATGGGAACTGCTGAAGGCCTGACGCATCGGAACCGTATCTAGATCGCTTTGATTGCTGCCATCAGCGCAATCTGATGGCGGCTTTTTTCTTTGATGTCCTCGATTTCTGGCCCCAGGAACCCTGTAACTTTCCTCCGCTCGCCGCATCTCATGCCTGGCCCTGCGGAATCAGGGCGATTAAATCCGTAGCAATTCAATAAGGAGGTATGTGTCCATGAAAAAGATGCTCGTGAAATTGATGTCCACGGTTATGTTGTTCGGTGCCCTCGCCTTCGCGCAGTCGGGCGACGCCATGAAGCAGGATGAGATGAAACATGACGACAACATGAAGCACGACGACAGCATGAAGAAAGACGACTCGATGAAGAAGGACGACATGGCGAAAGATTCGTCCAAGAAGCAGAAGAAATCCAAGAAGGCAAAGAAAGACGCCATGCAGAAGGACGAAATGAAGCATGACGACAGCATGAAGCACTAGCGGCCATTACCGCGTGAACCGCTGTCGATCCGAGCTTGTTGGTGGAGGGCCGGGCGTCCCCGCCCGGCTGACTTACTCCTGATACTCCGGCTCGCGTTTCCATCCTGAAAGCATGGAGTAGAAATTTGCCCACCCATGCAGCACAACCATGATCAGGTGTCCCGGAATAAACGCGAGGAAGCCGCACATCGCCGCGAAATGCCACACACGCGTGAGATGAAACCCTCCGAACAGAAAGGCCAGCCATGAGAACTGAGCGGGCTTGTAAAGGACGATCCCCGTAAGCAACGCCAGCGCGCCGAACAGAATGGCAGATGTGTAAGCCAGTTTCTGCAGCGGGTTGTACTGACCCGTCGCCGGAGGCTTCGGACCAAAGAAAAAATAGTGTCGCGCCATCGGCCACACGCCTGGAATATCACGGGGCGTGAATAGCATGGTGCGGTAGTGCCCGCTGACGATTTGATACACCACATAAACCACGCCGCTGGCGGCGAAGAGCCACATGAACGTGAAATGCCACTGCAAGGCCCCGCCAAGCCATCCGCCGAGCGTGAGCGACTTCGGTATATCAAGCAAAACCTTCTCTGGAATCTTCGGGCCGAAGCTGGGGAACGCGCGGAAAATCCGCAGTCCGCTGGTCACCAGCACGAATAAGCTGATGGCGTTGACCCAGTGAGTAATCCGAATCGGCAGAGGATGCTCGTAGGCGGCACGGACCAGGGCAAGCTCTTCTATTTTCGCCGCTGGCTGAATCGGCGCAGCCTCGGCAGCAACAGCCTCGGCGGCAACCGTCTCCAGTTTCGCCACCGTTCCTTCGACCGCGCCAGCCTCGGCGTCCGCTGCTCGATCCGGCGGTGGATCGGGTTGCTTTTTTTCTTCCTCGTTCGACATCACAGTCCTCCGAACCAGCTATAACCCTGGTCTTCCCAGTAGCCGGTCTTACCAGGCTTCAGAACATTGGTTATGCGGATGGTGTCCAGATACTTAGCCTGCTTGTATCCAAGCTTGGTCGGCATCTGCAGACGCAGCGGCGCGCCGTGCCCTCGATCGAGCGGCTGCCCATACATCTCGTAACAGAGCAGCGACTGCGGATGCAGTGCCGAGGCCATATCAATCGACTCGTAGTAATCGTCGGCGCACTCGACTTCCAGAAAACGCGCGCCGGTATTCGCTCCCACCAGCGCTAGAAAGTTCGAGATGGGCGTCCCTCCGAACGCGCCGACTACATCCCAGCCTTCCACGCACACGTGGCGCGTGTTCTGGTTGAGCTTCGGCAGCCCCTGAATCTGTGCGAGCGTGTACTCTCCTGGATGCTGTACGTCACCTTCGACGGTCAGCGTCCACTTCTCAAAATCGACTTCAGGATCGAGCACGTCGTAGCCGTTGTAAGGAAAAGTCGCAAACGGCACAACGTCGGAATTCGAGAAAGTCTGGGCAGGGTGCCGGGAACGAAACAGAGCGCCGGACGCCCAGTCGCTGAAACGAACCCCAGCCGCAACCAGCCGGTCGCTCACCCTGGGAAACGCAAAGACGCCCAAAGCGGCGACAGGCGCCAGCTTGAGCAGTTGCCGGCGACTCTGCCGCTTGAGTTCCTTGTCTTCGAGTCGAGTGATCATGTCGGTCCTTCCGGAAAAGCTCCCTCCGTACAGACGGGGCTTGCCCCGTCTCACTGTGTGCGGAGACGCGGCGATCCGCGTCTCTACCGGAAATCAGGCGCCCAATGAGCAGACGTTAGCACACAATGCGATGCTGAAGCGGGAGCTAAGTTACAAGGCCGTCGTTGGTCGCTAGTCGTTCGGCCCTCGCGGACGAACGCCGCGATTCGAAACAAGTCGACTGTCGCCGCCATCCCCGTGTCGCCCCGGACACGCCCGCGTTCCCACAGACACGTGATCCCGTGCCGCGGCGATATTAACTCCATTATTTTCAATCGCCTAACTCTGGCTCCCCGCTTGCTTTTTCTCTTGCGAGGGCAAGGGGGCAATCATGGAAACGGTGCTGCAAGGTCTGGTAATCATCGGCGGCCTAACCTTCTCGCTGGCCGCGTCTCTGCTGATCGAAGAACTCATTTTCGGACAAATCGTCCGCGTGGCATTCGCGCGCCGCGCGGAATCTTCTAAACAGTTTTCCGAACACTCGCAAAAGAATTGAAAGGAGTACCTCCATGCTGTTCCTGAAGTATTTGCTGTTGACTGCGGGAATCGCGATGTTCGTGATCGCCGCCGGAATTCTGACCTACGACGCTTACCTGCTGATCGCCTGGCAGCGCCGACGTTTGAATCTAGACCTTGCGGCAGGCGTGCCCGAACCCGCGCCCGCAATCCGATGGCGCACCTCTATTGCGTTCGCGATGCTGGCATGGGCTCCGCTGCTCATCTCGGCTGGCATCGTGATCGTCCCCAGCGGAATGGCCGGCGTGCGTGTGAGCCAGACCAAAGGCACGCTTGCCGGAACTCTCTATCCCGGCGTGCACTTCGTCTTGCCGCTGATCGAGCGCGTCGAACTATTCAACACGCGCGACCAGTTGTTTACCACCGGCATTAGCGAAGACTCTCTGGCCAAAGGCGCGGCGAAAGGCGAAGCGCTGCGTGTCCAAGCCAAAGAAGGACTGACCCTGGGCCTCGCCATCACCGTGCGTTATCAGCTAGACCCAAAACGCCTCGACTACATTGAAGCCAATCTACCGCAACCTCTGGAAAAAGAAATCGTACCGCCCGTAGTTGCCACCGCGTGGCGTGAACTGGTGCCGGGCTATACGGTTCGCGAAGTATTCTCAGCCAAGCGCGAAGAAATTCGCCAGCGCTCCGCCGAAATCATTCGCAAGCGGCTGGCCGCCGACGGCATCGTGGTGAAGGAAGTCATGCTGCGTGACATCGAACTTCCGCAGGAATATGCGCAGGGTCTCGAGTCGTTATTGCTGAAGGAACAAGAGAATGACCGCATGGGTGTCGAGACCGAGATCCACCAGAAGCAAGTGAAAGTCGCCGAGGCCGACGCCGAAGCAACCAAGGTTCAACAGGTAAAAGGAGCCGAAGGACAAGCCGCCGTCCGCGTGCTGCAAGCCAAGGGCGAGTCCGATGCCATGCAGTATTTGCTCCCGCTGAAAGAGAAACAGATTCAGCAATCGAAGCTCGAAGCCGAAGCGCGCAAGGAAGCTACGGTCAAGAATGCGGAAGCTGCCGGCGAAGCGAAGCTCATCGACAGCAAAGCCGAAGGCGAGCGCCGCAAACTGCTTGCGCAAGCCGAGGCCGAGCGCATTCGCTTGACCGCCTCCGCCGACGCAGAGCGTATGGCGAGCGAGGCCGCAATCCTGAAGCAGAATCCTCTGCTGATCAATAAAATCGTCGCCGAGCGTCTCTCCGACAAATTGCAGATCATGATGGTCCCGGCGGACGGCAAGTTTTTCTTCAACGACATAATGCACGGAATGAGTGCTCCGAACCATGTAAGCCAGGCGGAAGACG
>Ga0307475_10001818_pt1 | contig 12704 bp, 13 predicted proteins | sample atmos_gasesECM1C_FD_203317 | JGI IMG/M metagenome (GOLD analysis project Ga0307475, IMG submission 203317) | Hardwood forest soil microbial communities from Morgan-Monroe State Forest, Indiana, United States - atmos_gasesECM1C_515 | ecosystem: Environmental > Terrestrial > Soil > Temperate... | reverse complement strand
GTGTGGACCCAGCCAATCATCTCCGTGGGAAAGCATACTTTTATCGCGGATGCCTTGCGTCGGGCCGGGGCCGTTTCCATCGTGGATTCCGGGCAAGACTGGCCGCAGGTGAATCTTGAGGAAATGGCGCGGCTGCAGCCGGAGTATCTCGTTTTTGCGGCCTCGCATTCCGAAGCCGCGCCGCGCGAGATCGAAGAGCTCGCCAGCCTTCCCGGATGGCAGCTCTTGGATGCCGTCACGAATCGCCGCTACGCGATCATCAGCGATGCCGTAAACCGGCCCGCGCCTCGTATCGTCACGGCCATCGAGGAGCTCGCACGCCAGCTTCATCCGGATGCTTTCCTCGAAAAATCCGATGGCGGCAAACAGAAGATGGAGAACGAGACCCCCGCGCCCAAGCCGCCCCATTCGAAACAAAGCTCCTGGCAACCGCGACACGCGGAGGAAAAATCGTGAAGTCCGGAGGTTGGTCATGCGTCCGCTAACCTTCCGCCGCGTTTTCCTGCAATGCTCTCTATTGCTTGTAATTCTCTTCGTCGTGGTGATTGTGGCCTTGAAGTTCGGCGCCGTGCCCGTTTCGCTTTACGCCCTGGGCCGTGACCTGTTGCGCTTCGCCTTGGGCCAGAGCAGCCAAATTTCCACGGATTACGGCATGATCATCTGGAATATTCGCCTGCCGCGCATTCTTCTCGGCATCCTTGTCGGCGCCTCGCTCTCCGTCGCCGGCACCAGCTTTCAGGCATTATTGCGCAACCCGCTCGCCGATCCTTACGTGCTGGGTGTATCCAGCGGCGCGGCGCTCGGGGCGATCCTGGCGTTGATCGTCGAACCGCATCTGACAATCTCGCCTGCACTTAGCGTGCTGCTCACGCCCGTAGGAGCTTTCCTTGGAGCGGCCGCGACGATTACCGCCGTCTATTTTCTCGGCCGGCGCGAAGGACAGATCGACAGCACCACCTTGCTTCTTGGCGGCGTCATTACCGCCTCATTCCTTTCCGCCATCATCATGTTCTTGATGAACACTCTCTCCGGCAATCTGCGTGGCCTTTCCTTTTGGCTGATGGGTGATCTCTCTACCCCACTTCAAAAGAATATCTACTGGTTCCTGGGCGTGGGCTTCTTCGCGGCGGCAGGCGCCATTTATACGACAGCTACTGATTTGAATTTGCTCCTCGCCGGTGAAAAGGAAGCCATGCACCTCGGCGTGGATGTGCCGCGCGTCCGCCTGGTCGTCTACATTGCCGCGTCGCTGCTGACCGGTTTAGCGGTTTCCGTGAGCGGGGCTATCGGCTACGTCGGCTTGATCGTGCCTCACGCCATGCGTCTCATCTTCGGCTCGGATCATCGGGTCCTGTTGCCCACCACTGCCCTCGGCGGAGCCATCGCCGTGGTGTTCGCTGATACGCTGGCGCGCACGGTTGTGGCGCCTTCGGAGCTTGCCGTCGGCGCCGTCACCGCCGTTGCAGGCGCCCCGCTCTTCATCTATCTCTTGCGCCGGAGGCTCACATGAGCGGCAGCTCCGCCCTCGCGCGCAATCCTGGTGAACCCGCCCGCGCAGCCAGCGACTTTCGTCTCAGCGTCGAGCAAGTCAGCTACGCCTATTCCGCAAATCCAGCGCAGGCGCCGCTCTTCACCTTGGAAACCACCAGTTTCCAAGCTAAGCCCGGCGAAATCGTGGCCATCCTCGGCCCCAACGCCAGCGGCAAGTCCACACTTTTGAACTTGATTGCCGGCGTCCTTGCACCCCTCTCCGGGCGGATTCTACTCGACGGCTTCGTGACGCACTCCCTGACGCCCCGCACCCGCGCGCAGCGCATCGCCATGGTCCAGCAGGAAAGCCGTCTGCTCTTTCCAGCGCGCGCCTGGGAATTTGTCCTCCAGGGCCGCCATGCTCGCGGGCGCTCGTTGCGCTTCGAATCCGACGACGACGTCAGGATCGCGGAGAATGCTCTCGCCCAGGTCGGCGCGGCGGAATTGAGCGACCGCTGGATGAACCAAATCTCCGGCGGAGAAAAGCAGCGTGTCATTCTGGCGCGCGCCCTGGCGCAGCAACCCTTGCTTCTCCTGCTCGACGAGCCGACTCTTCATCTCGACATCGCCGCGCAAGTCGGCCTGCTCGACTCGCTCCGGCGGCTCGCGGCAGAGAATCGCTACACCGTCGTGGTGGTGACCCACGAGCTGAATCTCGCCGGGGAATATGCCAACCAGGTTGTCCTCATGCAGCGGGGCCGCTGTCTGCGGGTGGGCCCGCCCGCAAGCATCTACCAGCGTGAATTGCTCGAACAGGTTTTTCAAACGCCGCTCAGCGTGGAGTTGAAAGCGTCCGGGCGGCCGCGCGTTACGGTTTTGTCTGGAGCTTGATTGTAGTTCACTCGTCAACCCCAACCCTGCGGCCCTGTGCTGCAGACCACAATCACCGCAGACTTCGTGCTCGGGAAGACGGGCAACTGCTAGAGCGGTTGCACTGGAAGGTTCGATTTCGCGAATGCCGTTACCGCGGATTTCGATCGCCTTTCAAGAAAAGCCGTCGCCGCCGCGCGACTGTAAGGCGGGAGTCGATCGCTTTGCGATCGCAGTTGAGCGAGATCGCTTTGCGATTGCACTTGTTTAGTCAGCCCGCAGACCACTGCAGCGATGCGTTCGTCGCCGCGACCTAACAAGGTCGCGCGCACAAAACGGGCGGCGCTGCGGGAAGGCTGCGCGCTGGTAATACCGCCAAGCCAGGAGACCGGCGAAACCTGCAGCCTGTGCGATCTCCACCCGCGCACAGGACAACCTTCAACTCCCGCGCGTGAGGGAGCGGAGGACAAAATGAAAACGACTCTTCTTCGAACTGCTTTTTTCTCTCTTGCAGTCCTTACCTTCAGCTTCACCTCGCAGGCCCAAAGCAATCCCCAAGACGCGCATCTCTCCGGCAAACTCACGGATCAATCCGGATATGGCGTCGGCAACGTTAAAGTAACCGCGCAGCGCGAGGGCCATGCGAGCGCTCAAGTCCTTTGGGCTGTTTCCAGCCCTGATGGCTCGTATCAGCTCATCGTTCCGCCTGGCCGCTACCGCATCCACTTTCAACATCCATCCTTCGTGGTCCACGAAGTCGTTCTCAACCTGGCCGCCGTCGAAAACAAAATTCTCGATCTTGGTCTCGAGATCGAGCGCGTTTCCGAACACGTCGTGGTCACCGCAAACGCCCAGCCACTGGAGCTCGAGCGCACGCCTGCACCCGTCGATCTCATCGGCCGCCAGGAAATCGACCAACGCCAAGTCGTCTCTCTTCCCGATCTGCTCTCCACCGAAACCGGCATCAGCCTCGCCCGTACCGGCACCATCGGCGGCTTTGCCACCATCTTCGTCGACGGAGGCAATTCCAGCTTCACCAAAGTCCTCATCGACGGCACTCCCGTCAATCTTCCCGGCGGCGACTTCATTTTCTCTAACCTTACCCTCGACAACGTCGACAAAGTCGAACTCGTCCACGGCGCGGAAAGCGCCCTCTACGGCTCCGACGCCATGTCCGGTGTGATTCAAATTGTTAGCCACCAAGGCTCCACGCGAATTCCTGAACTCAACCTGTTCGCCGAAGGAGGCGGTTTTTCTTCCGCTCGCGGCGGCGCGCAAGTCAGCGGACTCCTCGACAAATTCGACTATTCCGTTGCCGGCTCCTATTTCCACACCGACGGCCAGGGAATCAATGACGCCTTTTTGAATCGCAGCTTCGCCGGCAACTTCGGCTACAGTTTCACCGATTCGAATCACCTCCGCCTGGCCGTTCGCAGCAACGCCAGTTTTGCCGGAACTCCCGGCCAGACTCTCCTCGGCCCGGGTTTTTCCGATCCCACGGCCTTCGACGATTTGCGGCAACTTTCCGGCAATCTGACCTGGACCTTCAAGACCGGTTCCCATTGGGTCCACCGCATCTCCGGCATGGAATCACGCTTCCTGGACACCAATGGCTTTCCCGATTTCAGTTTTTTTGAAACCGCCCAATTCAATCGCGCCGGCTTCCTCGAACAATCCACCTATTCGTTCCGCCCGGGCGCGGTCACCGCTGGCTATCAGTACGAAGTGGAAAACGCCGACCCCAATAATCTCAGCGGCTTGCACGCCCGCCGCAACAATCAAGGCGGTTTCCTCGACGCTCGATGGGTGCCGCTCTCTCGCCTCACCCTCACTGCGGGCGCGCGCGCGGAGGAAAACACCAATTTCGGCACGCGTGTTGTGCCCCGCGTCGGCGCCATCTATGCGCTCCACTATTCCCAAAGTTTTTGGGGAGACACGCGTGCCAGGATTTCTTACGGCCAGGGCATCGAAGAACCCACCATCTTCGAATCCTTCGATTCCGATCCCTGCAACCCCGGCAATCCCTCTTTGCGCCCGCAGCGCAGCCGCACCGTCAACGCCGGAATCGATCAATATTTCAGCGCCGACCGCTTTCGTATTTCCGCCACCTTTTTTGCAAACCATTTTCGCGATTTGATCGACCAGGAAGTCGGGCCGCCCAATCCCATCTGCTTTAACGGCAATGAAATGCTGTTCTTCAATATCGATGCGGCCCGTGCTCGCGGCCTCAATTGGTCCGGTGAAGCGCGCCTGAATCACTGGCTTCTGTTGAAGGGAAACTATTCCTACGACGACACCCGCGTGCTCCAAACCGTCGCTTCGGCGCTCACCGTCGAGCAGCCCGGCAATCATCTTCTCCGCCGCCCGGTGAACTCCGGCAATCTTTGGCTCAACGCCAACATCCATCGCTTGAACTTTAACCTTGCCGGTTACTTCACCGGAGTGCGCACGGACAGCGACTTTGACGGTCTCGGTTTCACCCGCAACCCGGGTTACGCCCGCTTCGACGTGGCCACCAGTTACGATTTCGGAAAAACTTTTTACCTCTACGGCCGCGTCACCAACCTCTTCGACAAACAATATCAGGACGCCATTGGATTCCCAGCCCTCGGCCGCGATTTCCGCGTCGGCATGAGCTATCGCTTGAGCGGCAGAAACTAGCATGGTCGCGAGGCTTCCATATTTTTCTTTACCGAGAACGGAAACCTGACGACTGAAAACTGCCTATGAGAACACTCGAACCCATCCTCTTTTGCTGGAGCGGCGGCAAAGACAGCGCCATGGCACTGCATGCGCTGCTCCAGCGAAGTGATGTTGACGTTACCGCTCTGCTGACCACCGTCACAGAAGGCTACGAGCGCATCAGCATGCACGGCGTGCGTCGCGAACTTCTCTTGCGGCAGGCGGAATCAATCGGCCTGCCGCTCCACGAAGTGCGCATCCCGCCGCAGTGCGTCAATCCGATCTACGAAGCGCGAATGGAAGAGGCTTTGCGCTTGCACTACAACCACGGCGTTCGAGCCGTGGCCTTCGGCGATATCTTCCTCGAAGACTTGCGTTCCTACCGCGAGAAAAATCTCGCGGGCATCGGCATGACCGCCCTTTTCCCCATCTGGAAGCGCGACAGTCGCGAACTCATCCGTCATTTTCACGCGCTGCGCTTTCGTGCCCTCGCCGCCTGCATCGACAGCAAGATCCTCGATCCATCTTTCGCCGGCCGCGAGCTCGACGAATCCTTCTTCGCCGATCTTCCGCCGCAAGCCGACCCTTGCGGCGAAAACGGCGAATTCCACACCTTCGTCTTCGATGGTCCGATCTTTCGCTCGCGCATTCGCGTGCAGAAGGGAGAAGTCATCAACCGCGATGGTTTTGTCTTTTGCGATCTTTTGCCGGAACGGGAGGAAGTCACAAAATGAAATCCGCTCTCTCTCAAAAAGAAATCCTGCTTTTTCGGTTGCTACTAGCCCTGGTCCTGGTGGTCATCGCTGCCGGCCTTCGCGCGGCTCCGCATCCTTGGAACTTCACGCCCATGGGTGCGATGGCGCTCTTTTCCGGCGCCATCATCCGCGATCGCCGCCTGGCATTCCTGTTTCCTCTGCTGACGCTCCTCGCGGGTGACGTCTTCCTCGGTTTTCACAAGCTCACGCTCATCGTCTACGCCAGTTTTCTATTGAGCGTGCTCATCGGTCGCCTGCTGCGGCATCGCCGCACCGTCCCGCGCTTGGCCGGCGCCACGTTTCTCGGCTCCGTGCAGTTTTTTCTCATCACCAATTTCGGCGTGTGGTGGCTTCTGAATTCCTTCCCAAAGTCCCCCGCCGGCCTGGCCGCTTGCTACCTCGCGGGTCTTCCGCTCTTCTGGAACACTCTGGCTGGCGATGCCGTCTACGTGGCGTTTTTATTTCTCAGCTGCGCTTTGGCCGAAGGCATCTTTCCCGCGCTCCGCGAACCCGCTCCAGCCTTTTCGAAACTCCGTTGGCCTGGGGAAAGGCCCGGAGAAAAGCCCGGTGACGAACAAGGATGACCGCCCCCAACAGTGGCGGTGAGCCAGCCTGCCCTCCCAGGGTCGGAGTCGGCGTGCTGCTGGTCGATGAACGCGGTCGCGTTCTCCTCACCCTACGCAAGCTTCCCCCTGAAGCGGGCTGCTGGAGCATCGTCGGCGGCAAGCTGGATTATCTTGAGACACTCGAAGAATGTGCGGTCCGCGAGGCTCGCGAGGAAGTCGGCCTGGAGGTTTCCATGGAAGCGCTTCTTTGTGTCACCGACCATCTCCTGCCGCAGGAAAACCAGCATTGGGTCTCTCCCGCTTACTTGGGGCGCGTATTAAACGGCGAGGCCCAAAATTGCGAGCCGCGGAAGACGAGCCAAGTCCGGTGGTTTGCGCTCACTGATTTGCCCGCCAACCTCACTATGACCGCAAGGAACGCCATCGACGCCTACAGGCGCCAGCAGAGGGAGCCTCGCCGCGGCGCTGCGGGGTGATGCTATAATCGTGGGCTTCTTATGGCGAAATCCTCTCCCGAGGCAGTGTCCCTCGCCCCCGAAGCCCTGGCGAAATACGAGCCAGTCATCGGCCTGGAAGTCCACGTCCAACTCCTCACAAAGACAAAAATCTTCTGCGGCTGCTCGACGCGCTTTGGCGATCCGCCGAACAGCAACGTCTGCCCGGTGTGCCTCGGCTTGCCCGGCACGCTGCCTGTCTTGAACAAACGCGCCGTCGAAATGGCCATGCGCGCCTCGCTTGCCCTGAATTGCACCGTGCACGAGCATTCCCGCTTCGCTCGCAAAAATTATTTCTACCCGGATCTCCCCAAAGGCTACCAAATTTCCCAATACGAATTGCCCCTCGCCACAGGCGGCTGGCTCGAAATCGAAGTCGGCGGCGTGAAAAAACGCATCGGCATCACCCGCCTCCATCTCGAGGAAGACGCCGCGAAAAATCTTCACGAAGGTTTCGCGCAGTCCGCGCGGAAGGCCTACATCGACTACAACCGCTGCGGCACCCCGCTCAGCGAAATCGTCTCCGAACCGGACATGCGCGCGCCCGATGAGGCCTACGCCTACCTCACCACGCTTCGCCAGATCATGCTCTACACCGGCGTCAGCGATGGCAACATGGAGGAAGGTTCGCTCCGCTGCGACGCCAACGTCAGCGTGCGCCCCCGCGGTTCGAAAGAGTTCGGCACCAAGGTGGAAGTCAAAAATCTTAACTCTTTCCGCTTTTTGCAAAGAGCCCTGGAATACGAAATCGAGCGCCACATCGGCGTCCTCGAAGGCGGCGGCCGCATCTTGCAGGAAACTCGTCTCTGGAACCAAGCCGAAGGCCACACCGTTGGAATGCGTTCGAAAGAAAAGGCCCACGATTACCGTTATTTCCCCGAGCCCGATCTTCTTCCCGTCCACATTAGCCCCGCCTGGCGCGAGGAAGTCCTCCACACGCTTCCCGAATTGCCCGAAGCCAAGCGCGCCCGCTTCGTCAGTTCGCACGGCGTCACTCCCTATGACGCCGAAGTCCTCACCAACACGCAGGCCCTGGCCGATTATTTCGAATCCATGGTTAAAGTCGGCGCCCCCGGCAAAGCCGCCGCCAACTGGATACAAACCGAACTCCTTCGCCGCTTGAAGGATTCCGGCAAGGAAATTGATTCGAGCCCCGTTTTGCCCACTTCCCTCGCCGATTTGGTGAAGCTCGTCGAATCCAACAAGATTACCGGGGCCATCGGCAAAAAGGTTTTCGCCACCATGTTCGAGTCCGGCCGCACTGCCGCCGAAATCGTAGCCGCCGAAGGCCTCGGCGCCCAGGTCACCGATTCCGCCATCGAACAAGCCGCCCGCGAAGTCATCGACAAAAATCCTGACAACGCCGCCAAGTTCAAGTCCGGCAACGAAGGCGTCTTCAAATTTTTCGTCGGCCAGGTTATGAAAGTCACGCGCGGCCAGGCCGACCCGCAGGCTGTCAACGACATCCTGCGCAAACTGCTCTCCTGATTTTTTGGAGTGCGGCAGCCCAGCTGCCGCTTTTACGGTTCCCGGAAACACCCCGGCTGATCCGCTGAGGTAATCGAATGCTAAAAACAGGCGTCAACGCTCCCAACTTTCGCCTCAAAACCGATGAAGGCATGGACGTATCCCTCTCCGATTTTCGCGGCCAGCGCGTCCTGCTCTTTTTTTTCCCCAAGGCCAACACCACGGGTTGAGCCATCGAAGCGTCCGAGTTTCGTGACGCAAAAAAAGATTTCGACAAGCGCGGCGTCGCCATCCTCGGCATGAGCGCCGACTCCGTCAAGGCCCAGGCCGCCTTCAAGCAAAAGAGGAAACTCAACTTCGCTTTGCTCAGCGACCCCCATCACCAAGCCATCGAAAAGTTCGGCGCCTGGCAAGAGAAAAAATTCATGGGCCGCACCTACATGGGCATCGTCCGCAGTTCCTTCCTCATCGGAAAAACAGGCAACATCGAAGAAGTCTGGCCCACGGTCAAAGCCAAAGGCCACGCCGCCGAAGTCCTAAAACGCATCTCGCAGATATAGTCCGTGGCGAAAGCCGCGTCTCGCTGGCCCCTCTTTTTTCCTCGAACCGTTTTCTCTATATGGCGAGATTCTCGGCAGGCAAAACTTTGTAGCCTCGTCGATGGCGGCAGCCCTTCCTGCCGCTTTTCTTTTTTCTGTGACTTGAACGTGCGGATAGGCAGAGCGCTCGACCACCGCTTACCTATCCGCAGTAGTTCGGTATTAGTCGATAGCTACGTCTGTCTGGGTCGTGAAAACCAGCCGCGTCTCCGCGGGAAACTCGACATCCTTCTTGCCGGTTGCTGCTGCGCCTGCCGTGCCCGCTCCCGCGCCTGCCGCGGCGCCGATGGCCGCGCCCTTGCCGCCGCCGGCCAGCGCGCCGATGATCGCGCCACCAGCCGCACCGCCGCCGATGAATCCGGTATCGCGCTTCGCCTTGCTGCCCTCGGTGTGTCCGGCGGAGCTAGTTGCAAGCAGGTAGGTCTTGCCGCCCACGGTTACCGTGCGAAGTTTCAAATAGAGTTTCGCCGGCGTCGACAACCGGCCCGAAGCCTGCACGCTGCTCACCGACAATTTTACCGTGGATCCTTTCGGAATCAACACTTTGCCGCCCACGGTAACACTCTTGGAAACTGTTCCGGTCACTCTCTGCCCGATCTTCCCGTCTTTTGAGCTGATCGCTTGATCGATGACCACGTGAATTGTCGTGCCTTGTGGAATCGTGCCGCCGGCGTTTGCCAGCGCGGGCAAAATAAGTGCCAGCGCAAGAATCATTGCGGCGTTGCGAAATTTAGGATTCATCTCCGTCACCTCCGGCCAGGATGGGGGCTGTAGGAAAAGTGTAGCAAAGGAAAGGAACCCCAACGCGGCGGGAACACCCGGGCGACGCTAGAAGTGAAACACCAGTTCTTCGGAGTCCGCCGGTCTTGGCTCGACGTACAGATTGTCGATCAAGCGCGTCTTGCCGATGAACACGGCCAGGAGAATGTAGCAGGCTCTGTTTACCCGCAGGATCGACTCAAATCTTTCCGCATCAACAACTTCCGCATAGTCCACCCTCGCCAGCGGTTCCGAATCTAGTTTGCGGCGCAAACCAGCTTGCAGTTGCAGCGCGTCCGAAATCCCGGCGGCGAGCTCATTTTTTGCGGCGGTCAGCGCCCGGTACAACACCGTGGCGGCCTTGCGTTCATCGGTGTTCAAATAAACGTTTCGGGAAGAAAGCGCCAGGCCGTCGGGCTCGCGGACCGGCGGGCAAACAACAATTTCAGTATCGAGATGCAAGTCGTGCGCCATTTGTATGATGAGCCGCGACTGCTGGGCGTCCTTGCGCCCGAAATAAGCGAAGTTTGGCTGCACGATCTGCAGCAGTTTCATCACCACGGTCGTGACGCCGCGAAAATGCCCCGGCCGCGAGCGGCCCTCAAGTCGATCACTCAGACCGTCGACATTCACGTAAGTTGAAAAACCGTTGGGATAAATTTCCGCTGATTCCGGAGCGAAAAGTGCATCCACGCCCGCGCGCTGAAGTTTTTCGCTGTCGCTCTCAAACGTGCGCGGATACTTTGAAAAATCCTCGTTCGGCCCAAACTGTTTCGGATTCACGAAGATGGAAGCAATGACGTGCGAGCATTGTTGTTGGGCCCGTTTGACCAGCGACAAATGTCCCGCGTGCAGCGCCCCCATCGTCGGAACGAGGCCGATAATGCGGCTCTCCGCGCGCGCTTGCCGCGCGTACTCTTTCATCCAGGCGATCGTTCGGATGGTTTCCACGGTGTGCTAGCGCCGGCACCTTGCCGGCTCTCATCAGCTCGAAGGCGGAACGGCCATCACAGTCTACGCGCCCGCCGCGGTGGCGCGTTCCCGGTAAAAATGCATCAGGTCGGTCAGAATCGGTTCAGCGCCGTGTTGACGCAATAATGTTGTCACCTGCCCGCGGTGATAGCTCCCGTGATTCACGAGATGCTGCATGGATTGCCAAAGAGGATTGCTGTAAGTGCCGAATTTCAGCGTCTTGTATTCCATCACGCGATCCAGGTCGGATTGCGTCAGCCCGCGTACAAAACCAAGCAGGCGCGGTTCGAGTTCGTTCCAGCGTTCCCGCAAGCTTGCCGCATCCGCGAATTGCGTGGTATCCGGAAGCGACGACGGCGAGCGGCCCTGAAAGCGCTCCAGCCAGATCCACTCCCCGCCGTAAATGTGCGCTAAAGTGTCACGCACGGAACCGAAGCTCGAGCCCATAGGCTGCACGAATTTTTCCGTCGCGAGCTTCGACGCGGCCTCGAGCGACCGGTGATTGGCCCACGCGTTGTAGTCATACAGCGCGCGCATCTCATCTGGCTTCATCTCTCGCTCCTGTATGGCAGTGAATTCCGCGCTTGGTTTAGCTCGCGATGAAAATGGTTTTGCGGCCCTTCGTGGCCAGCGTCGCGTGGTACGACTCGGCGTCCGAAGGAAATCCGCCCTCGCGCACATCGTCGCAATATTCGCGCACGGCCTTCGAAATGATTTCGCCGACATTGGCATATGGCCGCGCAAACTTCGGCGTCTGGCCGAAAGTGAGTCCGAGCAAATCGTGCACCACGAGAATCTGCCCGTCGCAGTCCGGTCCCGCTCCGATGCCGATCGTGGGAATGTGCAGTTCGCGTGTGATCTGCGCGGCGAGTTCGCGTGGAACGGCTTCCAAAACGACCGCGAAAGCCCCCGCGGCTTCGACGGCGCGCGCGTCGCGAATCAATTGGTCGGCGGTGCCCGGAGTTTTGCCCTGGACGCGGTAGCCGCCCAATGCATTCACCGATTGCGGCGTCAGTCCGACGTGGCCCATCACAGGGATTTCCGCTTCCGTCAGCCGCGAAATCAGCTCCAGGCGCCGTTCGCCGCCTTCAATCTTGACCGCTTCGGCGCCCGCTTCTTTCACGAAGCGCATGGCGTTGCGCAGCGAGTCCGCCGTGTCCGTGTGGTAGCTGCCGTAAGGCATGTCCGCGACGACCAGGGCTCGATGCGTGCCGCGGCGCACGGCGCGCGTGTGATGCAGCATCTCCTCGATGGTGACGGGCAGCGTGCTCTCATGCCCTAGCACCACCATGCCGAGCGAATCGCCCACGAGAATCACGTCCACGCCCGCCTCATCGAGCAAGCGCGCGGTCGGATAGTCGTACGCCGTCAGGCAAGTGATTTTCTGGAAGTTGGATGGGGAGCCCGCAGCCTGGTTCTTGCGCTGCAGGAGATCGGGCACGGTGATTTTGCCGTTCCCGGTATTAGGAACAACGCTCATGCTGGCCTCCGGTGCCGCTCCCTACCTTTTTGGAAGGTGGCCGCCGAGCGGCCAACGGGATACAGCCCTGTACCTTAGATGCACAAAGAATAGCAAAGTCGAATGCCATTCACCACAATTTTCGATTCTCGGCGACTGCAAAGCTATGGATTCCCAAAAGACGTCGAACGAGCGGCCTTTTTGACCATACGCACGGCTTCGTCATGCAGTTTCTGCGGCGTAGTGGACCCCGCCCTGGCTGACCTGCACTCGTTGCGAGTTCTGGGCTCCGTACACCACACCCATGCCGCCCGAGCGTAGCTTGCGGAGAATCTTGTAATGCCGGAGGGACTGAACCGATCACTGTATCCTGTCTCATATTCGCCGGCTGATCGTATGCGGCACTGGTTCCGCCGTCAAGCAGACGGAGCGAAGCCAATCGTGAGGCGTTTGCGAAACGCCTCATCCTTTCTGTGCTTGGGCACGGCCCTTCCATTGGCCGCCGCGGCCGAGCCAGTAGCGCACTGCGGAAAGAAACGTCGCGTAGCCGTAGAAGATGGCCGCGAACGGCAAGGTCAACGCCCAGAGCCAGGGCAGACCGTAAAACCGGA
>Ga0307475_10001817_pt1 | contig 12711 bp, 18 predicted proteins | sample atmos_gasesECM1C_FD_203317 | JGI IMG/M metagenome (GOLD analysis project Ga0307475, IMG submission 203317) | Hardwood forest soil microbial communities from Morgan-Monroe State Forest, Indiana, United States - atmos_gasesECM1C_515 | ecosystem: Environmental > Terrestrial > Soil > Temperate... | reverse complement strand
ATTGGAAGCAACAGCAGGAGCTACGGCAACAGGCATTCCACCGTTCATCTGCGGAGTGGATCCGGTAAAGCCAGGATTCAGCAAATACGGACCGCTGCCGGTTGTCGGCAATGGGAAACCGTTATTCACATAAAACGCCAGATCCCCGGACATGCCCGTTGACAAAAAGGTGTTCGGGAAAAAGTCGTTCATCACTTTCCGCAGCACGGCCAAGCCGCCACCGATCAGCGCACTGGTGCCTGCGGTTGAGCCGGCGAATTTGCCAGCCAGCCACGAAGCAAGTACCGCCGTAGCAGCGCCCGCCGCATAGCCCGCAACGCCACTGCCGAAGCCGAGAGCCGCCGGCACCATATCGGTGACGATGTTCCCGCCGGCAGCAAACGCCAGGGACTTCAGCAATTCGGACGTGGACATAGCCAGAATCGGATTGCGATGATGCCGACGATGGCGAACGTGCGGATTGCGGTGATGCTTTTTGTGGTGATGTTTCTTTGCCATGAAGTTGTGTTCTCCTCTCTGAATCCCGCTATGTGCGTCGGTTCCGCCATTTACAACGGGATTCGATTCAACTCCTGAAATTCTTTTTGCCTGGTGCATTTCCTGCTGCACGATGGCCGCGATTTTTTCGCTAAGTTTGTTGTGCCGCCGCGTACCACCACCGTGGTTCCGGTGAGAACCAAACAGATGCGGATTCACTAGGCGTACAACAGGCATGGCGAAATTAGGAAATGCCTCCATTCATCTGCGGCACGGATCCGGAGTAGCCCTGATTCAGCAGATACGGACCGCTGCCGGCCGTGGGCAATGGGAAACCGTTGTCCACATAGAAACTGAGCCCGGTTCCGCCAATGCCGAAATTGTTTTTCAGGAAGCTAACCAGCAGCGAAGCCACGCTGCCGACCAGAACGTTATCGCCAAAATTGCGATTCACCGCCCTGGCGCCGAGTGACACCCCAATACCAACCGCACCCTGAATCAAAACGCTATTCACTCCGCTGGCTGGCCCGAACAGCATCGATGGCAACAGTTCGGTGGCCAACACGCCGGCGGTGACGCCCACGGCGGATTCGATGGTCTTTCCGATTGCTGGATTTCTCCGTCTGCGTTTCATTTCGTTTTCTCCCGCGCTTTCGCGCCAAATGCAAAAACTAAACCGTTACGGTGCCGCCGCCCCGCGGCGAAAGCGGATCGCCATAGATCCCGCCGTAGAAAAATCCTTCACCGGTCCGCAAGTCCACCAGCAAAGAAGGATGCGAAGCCGGGGTAACCGAAACATCGCTGCGGCCGCTGAACAGCCAGCCTTCCGGCAATCCTTCCGGCAGTACCAGGATCTGCGCAACCACTTCGAAGATCGCAAAGTTGGTTCCCTTCCACAGCCCGGCTGCGCGTTCGCCAAATTCCTGTTTTTTCATCGCGGTTTGCTGGCCATGATAAGGAACCACTCCGGTGATTTCATCGTGCGTCAGTGCCCGCGGTTTCCACGCCGGATCCGGAATATCCGGCAGCCCAGCGTGGCCATCCTTGCGTTTCAGCGGCGTTTCAATAATCATCATGCTGCCGTAGCGTCCAATCATCGGGCGCACGCCACCTTCGCAGCCGCTGCCATCGTGAAAATCAAAAGTCAGTCCCAGTTTTTCGGTTTCGCTTTTGTCGGGCACGTTCGAATCGCGGGTAGCTTCAAACACGATTTTCCAGATCTGGCCCAAGTGCTCTACTTTCCCCAAACGCAACATATCGCGCTGGAATTTCAGCACGTCAGTTGGCGTTTGTGGCAGTGCTTGTAACAGTGTGGCCATTTGCTTTTCTCCTTTTTTAGCAGGGGGTTTTTACTTCAACAAAAACACTCCTACGGCCGCAGCGATGGCCAGTGGCAACCAGTTCACGCCGCCGGCGGAAGCGCCGGTCGCGATCGCCAGCGGATTCGCCGCTTGCTGTGCCGCAAGATCCTGATACTGGCTGGTCAGTTCAGCCACGATCGCGGTCAGTTGTTTCACCCACACACAGGCCGCGTTACACTGTGAGGAATTTTCCTTGATGATCGAACTAACCTGGCTTTTGAAGCTGCTCAATAAATTCTGCAGCATGGCAATCCCATCCGCCGGCGAAACCGTTCCCGCAGCCACCGCCTGTTCGATCGCCGTCAGCGCGTCGGATGCCGCCGGCACGGCCGCACACACCACTTGCTGTTCTTTCGCCACCGCTTGCGCATGATGGGCAAACAACGCACCGAAAACGTTCAGCGCCGCGGCTACGCCGGCCAAAATCACATTCGCCGGCGGTGGCAGCATCAGCGCCACTTTGCCGGCGATCGCCGCGCCGCTGCTGGTCACGGCGGATTTGATGGCCGCGCCGCTGGGCGCCAGGCTGCAGCCGCTGGGGTTGAACGTTTCGAAATTCCCGCTTTGCGCCGCAGCCACGATATTGTTGTAAACCGCTTGCGTGAATCCGGCCCGGCTGGAAATCTGCGAAGTGGGCATAGCCGTTTGCGCCGCCTGGTCCGGCGTGATCGCGCCTAAACGATGTAGCCGGCCGCGCGCTGTGCGGCGCCGGCCGTTCGGTTGGCTGATCTGCACCGTGAACGGTTTGGGATAATCCCGCGCCTGGACGTAGATCGGCATTCTCAATTCACGATTCCTTCCGGCTTGATTTTGTAGTCGCCGCCGATCAGAAAGATTTCCTTTTTCAGTTTGTCGTATACGCCGCGCGGGCACGTTCCGCCATCTTCGCCAAGATCATGAAAGTAGTAGACAGGCTGAAAGCCATCGAACTTTTTGCGGGTAAAGTAGCTCACACGCACGACCTGGCCAAGATCCAGAAAATCCTTTTCCGCATCGATCGGGAATTCCGCAAGGCAGCCGGACAGATCCTGATTGCCGCCAATGAAGTACAACTGCGTTCCTTCCGGATTGGCGGCCAGCTTGACTGCATCCGTTTTGGTGAATTCGATTTTGCGCGCATCCTTTTCGTCATCCGGCAGAAACACCACATAATCCAGATCGCCTAATGCGGCATAGTCCAGACGCATCGCGGCAGACCTTTGAATTTCCAGCACTTCGCGTGGATCCTTCCCGTGAAATGCCGCGTATAGGTCTGCCGCGCTGCGCGCTTCGTCATCGCGGTTAGTAGGATTCCGATGTGGATTGGCCAGGCCCAAAATTACCAACTCCTCCGGATTTCGTTTGATTCCTTCGCCAAAGATGCAATGCGGATTCGATTCGCGCCGCGGGTGGAGAATTTGAAGTACCTTTTCCCGTTCCGGCGAACGCGGATTGGGATACCAGATGCGCAGCAGGTGTTTGCCGGCGCGTTTGGTGATGACGCGGCCGCCGCGAGGCTTGGCGGCAACGTGCTCGATTCTCCACTGGCGTTTCGACACACCCTAGATCGCCTTTCCGTTCACCGTCACCACCGCAGGCGCCGCGGATGCAGCAGCTTTCGCGCCGGCAAGCGCATCCGGCCAGGCAACCGTGACACGCCCATCAGGCAATGTGCATTCCAGCCGGCCAGAATCTTCGTGGATCGCCGTTACTATTGCTTCGCCGGCGTCGATCAGTTTGATTTTGTCGCCAACTTTCATTTCCGCTTCTCCTCAGATTTTTTGCAAAACGATCACGCCGCCAACCGCCAGCGCAATGTACATCCAGTTATTTGCCAGCCAGGTTGGAAAATCGGTTGGACCAGGATTGGTTTGGCTGGCCAGAATGGATGCGGTTTGCTGATCGCCAACCGCCAGCGCGGCTGCGATGTTTTGCTGTTGCTGCAGCTTCGCCTGTGCCGAAGCGTTCAGCGCGTTTTCATGCTGCCACCACACGGCGATCAGTCCAGCTACTACCGCGAGAGCTGCGGCAATGCCGGCCAGCGTCAGCGGATCAATTCCCAGCGCGGAAAGTCCTGGCGGCGTGGTGCCAAAAAGCGCGCGATACGCCGTGGTGAATTGCGAAACGATGCTTTCGAAATCGTTGCGCTGTTGCAAGAGCAACGCCGCTTCTGCGGCCGTATCCACACCCTGCGCGTTCAGCGCCTGGATTTGCGTCTGCACGGTCATCATGTCGGCATTCATCGCCACCAGTTGCTGTGCCAGGTTGTTGGCTTGCGTTTGCAGCGTGCCGACATCCGGAGTGGTGGCGGTGGTGCCAAGTCCAGAAAACCGATGGCGCCGGATCGGCATCATGGTGGTGCGCGGACGGCCCAGCCCTGGCTGCTTGGCGCAGTTACAGCCCATGCCTTGCTGCTGGCAGCCTAGACCAGAAAGTTTGTAGCCCCACGGGCGAAAGCCGGTGGGATTGTCAGTGCTCTGCCGGGTGTAGATCCCCTGACTCATCAGCGTTTTTTCTTTCCGCCGGCGAGCAACATCAGCGCGACGAGTCCACCAATTCCGTAAACCAAAACCGTGTTGGAAATCCCAGGGATCGCTGAACCAGTCCAGAAACTAGAAGGCATCGCAGCGTTGCCGGCCGCAATGTTTGGGTAGGGATTCACAAGCGAAGGCGCAGCCGGCGGTGTCAGGGTGCTGGGCAGCGGTGAACTGCTGGTGGGAATCGGTGCGCTGCCGATCAGTTGCCACGGCGTTTGGTTGACGATCGGTGGCGATGTCAAGTCTGGCGGCGTCAGGGTGCTGGGCAGCGGTGAATCGGTGGTGGGAATGTCATCACCCAATCCATATTTCTGCAGCAATCGCCGCCGGCGCGGCGCAGCACCTGGCCCGCTGAGATACCGCACGCGAGGATCGAAAGCATAGAGCATTTTTAGCGTTTGCCTTTGCCACTGCTGCTGTTGCCGCGCGACATCATTAGAAACAACACGGCCGCTGCGCCAACCGGGACGTAATTCGGCACGGAGCTGATCAACGAACTGGATTGCAGCCAGGCCACCGCCTGGTTGTAAAGATCCGCGATCGATCCGGGTGTGACGGCCGGCGCCGCCGCAGTGCTCGCCGGCGTGGATGTCGACATCGGCTGACCGCTGGAACTGATCGCGGTGGGAGCTGTCGACGGTGAGCCCGTAACCGGCGCGAGCGTTGGGGGAACAAGCGCCGGCGAAACCGGTGCTGCTGGCTGGCTAACCGGTTGCGGAGAATTTTGCCAGGTGTATTGGCCACCATACACTGGCCCAACCGGCATCGGGCGGGCGCCATTGATGTTAAGCGTTGGCGCGATCAGCCCAAGCCGCGAGGAAAAATGCCCTGGCAGCAATTCCGGCGCACCATACACCGGTAATGGCGCGTTCGGATTGTCACGCGATGCCCAGCGCGCCTGATTGATTCCGCCAGGCCGATTGAACGATGCGCCTAAACCGGGATTGTCGATTCGCGCGCCTACTTCGTTGGGGTTGGGCACAGTGAAATTCGCGTGATAATAAGCGGATAGATACCGCTGGCGCGGATCGTAGGCGCTAAGTTTGTAATTCCACGGCCGGCGCCCCAAAGGATTTTGCGTGCTGGCCGGGATGTAAACTTTCAGACTCATTTTTTCACCAACACCACAAGCAGCAAAGCCAAACCGCCCATAATCATCCAGGGCGGAATGGTGCTCAACGAAGAAAACGGATTCATGGACTGCGCGGCCAGTGCCTGCTGTTGCGCCAACGTCAGTGTGGGCAAGGCCGGATAGGGATTGTTGACGCTGCGGATTACGTTCGATGCGGCTGCGCCGCCAGCGCTGATGGTCTGCGCAATTCCGGTCCAGTCGATTCCATCGTCGCCAAGTCCGCGCATTCCAGCGCGGCGCCGCAGATAGGCGGCCGGGCTCATCCCGTAGGCAGCGAGTCCGCTCACATCGGAAAATTCGCCAGTGGAAAACCAGATCCGCTTTCGTGTGTACCGTTCCGGACTGCGGCCCCAACGGGCGCCTGGCCGCGCCGGATCGATCGCTACCCACTGGTTGCCGTCGAACACTTCGGCGTAGACGTGGGAAAACGGTGCGGGCGTCTGCGGACCGCCAGGCAACACACCGATGGTGACGATACGGACATCGTTGCCGATCGTGCCCAGCAGGGCAGCCAGCAACATGGTCATATCGTCGCAATCGCCGGCGCGCACCGCGAGTGTTTCATGCGGAGTCCGCAGCGTTTCTTTGCCGGCGATGTCGCGCACAAAACGGACGTTGCGGGATACCCAATCGAAAATCGCGCGCCGCTGATCCGCAAAATTGAATGGCCGCGCCCGCGAGCAGTTAATGATGGCCATCGCGGCGCGGTTGATTTCCGGATCGCGCATTCCGTCCTGAATCAACCGCCACATCATGCTGACGGTTTCAATGGTGCCTGGATCACCTTCGGAAAGTGGCATAACCACCGGATTGGTGGTGTTTGGCGCGAAAGAGGTAAATGGCTTAGCTACTGTGGTCATTTTACAACAAAGTGTGTCCGGGCTGTTGCGAGAAGCGGAAGGCGTGGGAGAAAGTGACCTTTTTTGTCACTAATGTGACACTTTGTGTCACTTTCCCCAACGCCCCGAACGTTTCTGGTGGCCAGACACCGGACTGATCGCCAACCGAAGGGGAAATTACGTCCAGTGACACTTTATGTCAACTAGTTTGCTGTGACAGTTTTGGGCATAGTTGACTATAGTAGGGTACAGCAGTGTGCTAGGATAGCCACGAAGTGTTGTAAAAATACAACACTATCTGCCCTATGAAAGAGGAAAAAGAATGCCCAGAGCATCACGAATGCCACGAAATAAATCAGAACAGCAGACGTTTTCAGTAACTATCCCTGCAAATGGAACTCCCCCCCCTGCCGCAGCGCCAGAATCCGAAAAACGGGATTTTTGGGAAGAACAAGCAAAGATTAAATCGGAGCAATGGGGCACCGAATACATGATCTATGTTTACCGGGACGATCCGCCGCAACGCGGTTTGGGCGGATACCTGACCAAACTTGTCGAACCGATTGACCGTGAAGAATTTGCCCAGCGTTTCGGTGGATTCAAATACCGGCTGATGCTTCTGAAAAATAATCGGATGTTTGCAGCCGCCAAACACGATGTGGCGCTGCCGCCTAAAGCCGTGGGCAGCATGGATCCCGCGATGCTGGGTGCCACCGGATTCCTGCCAACCGGAAGCGGTGTAGACCAAACCGCGTTGATCCAGTTCGCTGACATCATCCGTCAGCAAGTGGAAAAACAAAATCCCGCGGACAAAAACGTCACCGAACTACTGATGAATGCTTCGAAAAGCGCGATGGAAATTATGAAAACGCAGACGCCCAATCCGCTCGATTCGATCCGTCTGTTATTGGAGCTGCAAAAACAAAACGCCCGGCCCGAGGATGAAACCACAAAACTGCTGCTGGCCAAAGTGATCGAAAAGGCTTTTGCCGCACCTGAAAAAGATGTTACTGCCCAGATTCAGGGTGTTTTGCAGATTGCCGAAGCATTGGGGATGCGTTCCGGCGGTGGCGGCAGCCGTGGCCCAGACCTGGCCACGATGTTTGTCAGCAAGATTCCGGATCTGGTGCAGGGCGCCGTGTCGCTAATGACCAAATATCTTGCAGTCACTGAGAACAACCGCAAGATTGCAGAACTCCAACGCCTATCGCCAGGGCACAACCTGGCACCAGGTTCGATTCCCGTGCAGCCGCAACCAACCGCAGTGCCGCCGGCAGCGCCAGAGCCGGCAGCGCCGGCAATCTTCACACCACTAGAGCGCGAACCGATCAGCAGCGCGGCCGCCGAGCTGGCCAGCGTGCCAGGAATGCCAAACGATGGCGATCCAGCGATGTTCGAACGCATGAAACAAAAGCTGGTGCAAAACATCCTGATGGGCGTACCGGCAGAACCGATTGTCGACTACATTTCGATTGAAAATCCGGTGTTGATTACCATCCTGCGTGAATCGGACGAAGCGCAACTGAAAAAGTTTTTTATGGACGATCCGACGCTATGCCAGGCGGCCAACTTCCCTGGATTTGAAACGCTGATCAAAGATGCGGTGGCCTATATGCGGGACAATAGTGCCGCATCCGGCACCGGTGGACCCAATTAGCGTTGACAACATTTCAACCGTGGTGTAGTTTCCAAAACGTTCCCGCTGAGAATCGGAAGGCTTCCGGTGCCACACATAGGGCTGTGGGGATCACTGGAAGCCTTTCCCGCTTTCTCATCGGCCACAGCCCAAAAACATGCCAACAGAAAAACAGCAACGCCGCAGTGTTACGCTTGAAAAACCACTTCCGCAAAATTTAGACGCCGAAAGATCCGTACTTGGCGCGATGCTGTTGGCCGGCATCAAAGAAAACGAAACGGATACCGACATTCTAAAGCCGCTTGTCGCCGCCACTGACCTGTTGCACAGTGGCGATTTTTTTTTGGCGCAACACGAAACCATTTTCCGTTGCATGGTGAAGCTGGCCAGCGATCACAAACCCATTGACCTGGTGGCGTTGACCGAAGCACTGCAGGCCACCGGCGAGCTGCAGACCGCCGGCGGGACGCCTTACCTGGCGGCGCTGGCGGATGGAATGCCGCGGCTATCGAACGTGGCGCATTACGCCGGTATCGTTTCCGAAAAAGCAAAGCTGCGTCAGATCATCCACATGGCGCACTCATTTCAGCAGCGCGCGTTCGATTCCAATGAGGATAACTCCTCTGCGCAGATTTTTGCGGATCTGAATGAATACTTGAAACTATCCGGCAACGGCCACCGCAAGGATCGCCTGGTAGCCGTGGACTTCCACGATTTTCTGCTGATGAAGCTAGACGCCATCGATTTCATCATCGAACCGATTCTGCCCGTGGCCAACTCCGCAATGATCTGGTCACTCACCGGCGCCGGCAAAACCTACATCATGCTCTATATGGCGTATTGCATCGCCGCCGGCGTGCCGGATTGTTTTGTGTGGAACGTGCCAAGAGCCCGCCCGGTGGTATACGTCGACGGCGAAATGGACGCCCAGACGCTGCAGGAACGGATGGGAGAAATATCCAAAGGCTTGCGCGAGGAGTGCGGACCAGCATCGATCCCGGTGCGCGGCAATTTCAAAACGATCACACCGGATCTGCAGCCGAAGTATCCGCCGCGGATCAACACGAAGGAAGGCCGCGCACGGATCGAGGAACACTTTCAGGAAGGCTGCCTGTTCATTGCGGATAACATCTCAACACTTTCCCCTGGTGCCGACGATAAGGAAACCGAGGATTGGGCGCCCGTGCAGGAATGGATTTTGTACTTGCGGCGCAAGAAAGTGGCAACCTTCCTAGTACACCACGGCAACGCCAGCGGACAGAAGCAACTTGGATCCTCCAAAAAAGAGCACCAGCTTTCCTGCAATCTGCGCCTGCGATCGTCCAGCGATTGGACTCCGGATGTCGGACTGCGCGTAGAAGCGCGGCTGGACAAGCTGCGGCGCCGCGGTAAGGATGGCAACTGGAATCCGAAGTGGGGACAACCATTTGAAATCGCGCTCCGGGTGGATAGCGGTTCGGCCACATTCAGCCATCAGCCGATGCTAAAACTGTTGCGTGAGCGCGCCATCCAGATGTTGCTGGCAGGGATGCGCGAAAACGATGTGGCGCAGGAAACTGGGCTGAATCGCTTCCAGGTCTATCGGCTACACAAAAAGGTGAAATCAGACGGCATCGCGGCCGCCGAATCCTCTGAGGATTAGCCAGTGGGACTTTATAATTTCCGTGAACGGTTTGCGCCGTTCATCCTATCCGGTAAAAAAACACACACCATTCGCGCAGTCAGAATTCATCCAGACAAACCAGGTAACATTCTGTATCTGTACACCGGTTTGCGTACTAAAAAAGGCCAAACGTTTGATGTGTGTGCGTTGCGTTAGAATCGAAGAAATCACCATCCACCAATTCCATCCTACGGAATTATTCCGCCGAATGGCCGGCGGTTCTACCGTCGAAATTGATGGCCATCGATTGGATCCATCGGAAATGAAGGCATTGGCGAAGCGCGATGGTTTCATTGATTTCACAGAGATGATGGCGTTTTGGGAAGGCCGCCTGCCGTTCTATGGTCACATCATCCATTGGGAAAGGCTGCAGCCTTGCACAAAATAATCCACACCATCTATGCCGTTTCCTTTTTGAGTTTGGCAGCCGCGCTGATCGGGCTGATCGTCATCAGCGCCGTAATCTGCGAATGTTGGGACGCCTATCAGATCATCACTCTCTGCAAGTAAGCCCGCCGGCCAGCCCTACGGCTACCCAAAAAACCACGGTGGCCGCCGCAGTGTTGCGAATCGGATCCCGCGCACAATTCGCACTGTGCGTTTTTGTATTTCCTTTGTGCGAAATTCTCCCGTAACCCCTTTAGAATCAGATAGGCTTGTGCGGTGGATGTGCGGTGTATATACAGAAAATTTCTGTATATTCGTTGACACCATTAGAGTTAGCTAACTTTTAAGTGTGTGTTTGTGCGGATCGCACATTTGAGCCTACCTAAAATCGCACACTATTATGGTTAACTAGAAATAAAAGTGTCTGATATTTCGGACAGTCACCAAAACCATCCACAAATAAAGTGATTCTTTCATATCGAGGATACGCACAAAAAAAGAGATAACTCTTTTCTTTTCTTTAGAGTGGGTAAAAATCAGCGCACATTTTTAAAGCTAAGTCCTTTAGATTCGTCGGCAATAGTAAGCGAACCGCACAGGCCACCGCACAACGCGCACACCGTTAGATATAGGGCACTTAGGTTGAATAAATTGTAAAACTTGTGTGCGATGCGAAATAGTGCTTGACAAAGAATGGTAAAAATAATAAATATCGCAATGTTTGTATTTCTTGTGTGAGGGGATATGCCCAGAGGTAAGCAGGTTCGCACACTTCGAAAAGACCAGATCGAACGGTTGGAACGTTTTCGCCGGGCTCCGCACGATGGCGCGCCGTCCGGTTACAGCTATGCCCAACTCCGCTTAGCGATGGGAAAGCCCTGCACCTGGTCTATTCTGCAAAAGGCGCTGAACGGGGAACCGATCTGGGATTTGATTTATTGGCGTGTTTCGGAGTGGATCGATCGCTATGTGCCTGCAAAAGAAACGCACGATGGAAAAACCGCGGCCGCTGGCCGGGACTCAGATGAGTCTGAACTTTCCGAACAGCCAGACACTGGACGCCGAAAATCGCAAGATTCCGAAGAAGATTTGGACGGTGCCGCTACTCGGCGGGGATCGGATTAGCTGTATGGGGGGGGGTAAGGGTTTCCAATTCGGTGACGCTGGAAAGGGTACTTCGAAGTCTGCAGGTAGAAAGATTTTTGGCGGAAAAGCGCGGCGATAAACAATGGGATGATGGTTGCCGATCAGCCCTGACGAAGTTGGAAAAACTGGTGAACAAATGCTAAAAACGCAAACTAAACCGATGCTGAATGCGGACGGATATTATCATCGCGAGGGTTGGGCTACTGCACTTGAAAGGTGCCAAGTCCGAACTGAAAGAGGTAGAAGAATGAATCCAATCCGGTGGTTCCTGGCAGGTGCTTTCAGCATGATAGTCGTGTTTACGCTGTTCTATCTTCTGCTGATTGTGCCGATGGAGCGCAGCATCGAATCTTCGGTGGCCGAAATCATCGCGCAACGCGATTCCGCGATGGCCGAAAACACCAAGCTGCGCACTGCGTGCGTGGTGGACCGCAGACACGATACGTTACTGAGTCCGGTGCAGCCATCGCTGAGCGCCAGCGCCCCGACAAAGGGCAGCCCATAGCCCGAGAGGAGAAACAGCAATGAAACCGCCAGCGCCTTATGACTGGACTGATGTATTTATGATTTGCTTGGCTTTTACGCTCGGGCTGATAGGAAGTATCACAACGCCGACTCCAGAGGAATGCCTGAAGATGCGCCAGTGCCCGCATTTTGTTGGCGACATTTATCGTAGCGTTGGGCTTGAATGCCCGCTTTGCCGTGAACAGCGGGAAGCTAATGATGAAATGCGCTTACAGTCTTTTTAGGCGCAGCGCCGCTAACCAGTTTCCGCCACTCAGCAGGAGCAAGGGCGCTTTGCTTCGCAAAAGGAGATACACATGAATCATCTGTATAAAGTTGAATTTGAGGTGAAGTATACGGGTATCGGTGAATGGATTGGCGACACTGAGGTGCATGTAATCGCGAATGGTGACGGCATGAAAGCTATCGCCAAAGCGCGACGCGTGGCACTGAAAGAAGAATTTACCGATGGTGACGGTTCGCTTCGCAAGGCAACGAAAGTGCGCGTGGTCGGGCTAGAACAGTTGCAAGAAATAGATGCGCGGTAGCGCAGCGCCAGTAGCCGAGTTTCCGCCGCCTAGTAGGAGCGAAGGGGAGCGAACAAAATGCCCTGTGAAATGAGAAACAACATGATTATCTGCTCGCGTGGGCCGCGCAAGGCTCCGAAGTGCGCTTTCTGTAATCAGCCGAGCACCAAGCTCTGCGATTACCCACTCACCAAGGGGCGAACCTGCGATACGCCGATGTGCGATGAGCATGCGAAAAGACAGGGAGTTAATCTCGACACTTGCCCGGACCATCCGGTGATGAGGTATTTCTAATCATGCGAGAAGAAACAAAGGCAGCCATCCAGCTGGAAGTGAAACGGTGGTTTTTGCACCAGGCACGATCTATTGTTTGGCGTGCCGATGAATGGATCCACAAACGCGAAATCTCTTTACGGTCTCCTGGCGATCCGGACAACTGCCAGCTTGGGGTAGAGCGTTCACCCGCAGAAAACCCGACGGTGACGCGGTTGTCCGTTAGCCGAGATTTTAATCCGTTCCCGCA
>Ga0307475_10001816_pt1 | contig 12711 bp, 5 predicted proteins | sample atmos_gasesECM1C_FD_203317 | JGI IMG/M metagenome (GOLD analysis project Ga0307475, IMG submission 203317) | Hardwood forest soil microbial communities from Morgan-Monroe State Forest, Indiana, United States - atmos_gasesECM1C_515 | ecosystem: Environmental > Terrestrial > Soil > Temperate... | reverse complement strand
AACGCCAACTATTTCCCCGGCCTCATTGATCCAGTTTGGGATTGAGAAATTCCCTCCGAGCGTCCCCAAATCTGTAAGAATTCCCCGGTCCCAAAGAAACGCGTGACAGCCGGGCGTTCCAAAAACAGCCGCCGTAATGCACGCCCCTGGTTCTTCTGCCAGACTCGATATGCCGATCACCTGACCTCGGTTGTTCATCAGTTCGGCGAAACCAACCGTTCCGCCAAGCGTGCCAAGGTCGAGCATTCTCTCGTTCTCCCAGAGAAACGGATCAAGCGTGGGAAGGCCGGTAGCTGGATTCACAATCGAATTCGTAAATGATGCTCCGGCGATCTGGCCGCGATCATTTATCCACACACCGCAAGCGTCTGGACCACCCAACGTGCCTAGGTCTTGAAGTTGTTTGCCCTGCCACCGGAATGCACGCAGTTGCTGAGGACCAGTACCGATTCCGTAGAAGACCCCAGTCGGTGCGAACGGGTCGGGAATGTCACTGGACGTGCAGCCGACTACCTGCTGACGGTTATTGTTCATGGTCGCCAAGCCGAACGCGCCGCCGAACGTTCCAAGATCGATGACTCCTCCGTCCTGCCAAACGGTGGCAACAAATTCCGGTATGCCCGTCAGGGGATCGAGGAGACCGTTTTGTGAAAAACCGACGACCTGTTCCTGAGAGTTTATCGAAACGGTGAAACTGCTACCGCCGCCTGGAAGCGAGCCAAGATCGGTCAGGACCCCTTCACGCCACTGGAAGGCGTGGGAGACCAAGCAATCCGGATTGAAGCAAAACGCAGGATTGGGATCCGGAGTAGACGTCTCCGCAAAGCCGGTTACGGTTCCCGCATGGTTCGCGATTATGCTCTCCCCATTATTCCCACTATTGGCGCCGCCGAGCGTACCAATGTCGACAAGCTTGTAGCGAGGTTGTTTTTTGTCGTTGTTGTCTTGATTGTTCTGCGCAGCAAGCTGAGCGGGAATCGCCAGCGCAGAGAAGGCCGCCAGAAGCGTCAGGTGGACCAGAAATCTGGGTCTCATGTTGTCTCCTTTTTGATTGTCGAACCCTTAATCCCGTGGGCCGATTGCCGCGCCCGGGAAACGAAAGCGGCTTATTCCTTGCGACACGATGTGACGCTGGGTTCCGCCGAAGATTTCTCGGAATGACGGAATCGGTTGCCGTAGGTCTACGCTCGCAGTTTCTGCCTCGCCACACCTAGTGTTTAAGAAGTCTTCCTCGCACGGAATCAGCAGGAAAGCGCGCGTGTCACCGTTCAAGAGCAATCCCACGCCGGCAATCTCTCCGCGATCGTTGATGTTGCTCGCAGCAATCAGAGAGATGCCGGAGTTTGCCGGAATCAGCGTGTTCAAATCGACCATGGGTCCGCCGTTCTCCGATAGAAATGCGCGGATGCTACCCGAATTGCCACCTGGGCAGAAAAAACCGGACCAGCCGACAACTTGGCCGTGTGAATTAATGGCATAGGCCTGGCTGCATGGGTCGCTGCCAATGGTTCCGAGATCAGACTTGACGCCGTTCTTCCAGAGAAACGCCCGGAGTATTGTGTCGCCTGGATAAGTCGCCATGCCAACAACGTGCCCCACCTCGTTGAGCCCCGTTGCGGCTCCAAAGGTCCCTCCAAAGGTACCTAGGTCCGTAAACACGCCTTTCTCCCAAAGGAACGGGTGTAGCTCGATGTCTCCCGGGAGAGTCGCATTCCCGACCGCCTGGCCTTTGTTGTTCAGATAACTGGGGTTGACCTGAGTTCCTCCGAGCGCGTCGGGGATATCCGTCATTGTGCCGTTCTCCCACAGGAAGCCATCGACGGGGTTGGGAGTTGAGTTGAGGTAGGAAACCCCTAGCACTTGCCCGCGGTCGTTGATTGAGATCCCGAATGCATCAGTGCCTCCCAGCGTGCCCAAGTCCTGCATGACTCCGTCGTGCCAGAGAAATGCGCGGGTCTCGGTCCCAAAGCCAAAGAATGACAATGGGTCAGGAATCGCATCGGCCGTCGCTCCCGTCACCTGGCCTCGGTTATTTACCGAGATCGAGAAGCTCTCGTTTCCACCCAAGGTTCCAAGATCGACGATCCGGCCGTCTTTCCAGAGGACTGCCCGTACCTCAGGGTATCCCGTCAGCGGATCCATGACGCCGTTTTCTGAAGCTCCCGCGATCAATCCGTCTCCACTGATCGCTGCGATCTGCTGCAAACCGTCCAGACAGCTATTGTTGCCGCCTGGGAGCGCGCCCAAGTCAGTCAGGACGCCGTTCTTCCATTGGACGGAATGCTGGATGAGAGGATCGTTGACGAGGAACGGGTTCGGATTTTGAGAGTTTGGATCAGGAGTGGGCGTTTCGGCGCAGCCCGTGACTGTGCCCTGGCTGCTTAGGACTCTGACCGTTGGTTCAAGGGAGACGCCACTATTGGGGCCGCCGAGAGTACCGATTTCGATGACTTTGTAGTGGTGATGCTGTTTGTCGTTGTTGCGATCTTGATGGTTCTGCGCTGCAAGCTGAGCGGGAATCGCCAGCGCTGCGAATGAAGCAATCGTGGCAATTGACGTCCAGGTCTTGAAATTCATTTCTGTCTCCTTCTGCCGCAGCGCATTGCGGTCCGCTCGGCTTGTGCCACCTGCTCGGAGCTAGTTCTTCGGTCCGTGCCGCGGGGCCCATACTGTTCGAATCGAGCAAGGCTCACAATGCAAGGCGGGTCAAGACTGGGTCATTTGTAGGTCACGGAGGGATCTGGTTTGTTCACAGCCCCTTGCCGTAGGTGGGCGCAGCTCCGGGATATCCGGTCCCGAAGTTCTGGCCCTGCCCTTTCAGTTCAAGGCCATCGCGACGCTCTGGCAGAGGTGGTAGAATCCCCGCAATTCTGAGGTGCCTCTTGGGGAACCTCGAGATGTCCCGCCGACTAGCCCGCTTCGAGAACTGCGAGCTTGACCTTCGCGCCGGTGAACTCCGCCGCGAAGGAGAGAAAGTGATTCTCCTGCCCGACCAGCCGTTTCAAATCCTTGCAATGCTGCTCGCCCGGCCCGGCGATGTTGTGATGCGAGAAGAAATTCGCAACAAACTCTGGCCCAATGGCACCATCGTTGAATTCGAGCACAGCATCAGTGCGGCTATGAATCGGCTTCGGCAGGCGCTCGGCGACTCCACCGAAAACCCGCGCTACATTGAAACTCTTGCCCGCCGTGGCTATCGCTGGAAGATTCCCGTGCAGTGGGTCGAATCTCCGTCGGACGCTGTCGGCGTGAGGGTGGAAGACGGCACTCGGGCACGAACCGCGGCTGAGGGAAACTTGATCGGCAAAAAAGTGTCCCACTACCGAGTGCTCGAAGTCCTCGGCGGCGGTGGCATGGGCGTGGTGTACAAAGCTGAGGATCTGCGGCTAGGCCGCCGCGTGGCTTTGAAATTCCTGCCGGAAGAGCTGGCGAACGACTCCTCGGCGTTAGAGCGTTTTGAGCGCGAAGCACGAGCTGCGTCCGCGTTAAGCCATCCCAACATCTGCACCATCTTCGAGATTGAGGACCAGGAGGGTCAACCGTTCATCGTGATGGAGCTGTTGGAGGGCGAGACTCTGCGTGAGTTGATGTCCGCAGCTGCGGCGGGGAAACCGCCGCTGCCGCTCGAGAGATTGCTCGATCTCGCTGGTCAAATCACTGAGGGGTTGGGCGCAGCCCACCGCCAGGGCATCATTCACCGCGACATCAAGCCGGCGAATATCTTCGTGACCTGCCACGGCCAGGCCAAAATTCTGGATTTCGGTTTGGCGAAACTTGCGCCCCCTGCAACGGGCGCACGCGACTCGCGACGCGACCCGCGAGACAACGACGGCGCACACGGAACGCCACGCCAGGAGATGCCTCCCGAAACCTCCCACTTGCCCCTGAGTCGAACTGGCGCTGCGATGGGAACCGCGGGTTACATGTCTCCCGAACAGGTGCGCGGCGAGAAGCTGGACGCGCGGACCGATCTGTTTTCTTTTGGGCTGGTGCTGTACGAGATGGCCACCGGGCTGCGGGCATTCACCGGCGACACGGCGCAGGCACTTCATGACGCCATCCTCAACCAAACGCCTCGACCGGTCCGGGAACTGAATCCCGGGCTGCCGCGCAAGATCGAAGCGATTGTCAGCCGGGCCCTGGAAAAGGTTCGGGAGGTGCGCTACCAGTCCGCCTCAGAGTTGCTCGCGGATTTGAAGCAGGTGAACGAGCCGAGCCGTTCCGCTGCGCAGGCGGTGACCCTGCCGCCCCTTTCCGTCGTTCGCAATGTGCGGCTGAAAATGCGTTGGCCCCTGCTCGCGCTGGGTGCCTTGGTACTTGCCGGCGCTGTGGCAGTGGCCGTTACTTTCTACCTTCGCCGCGTCCAGGCCAGCCGGCTCACCGCGCAGGACACCGTGGTCCTCGCCGACTTTGTCAACTCCACCGGTGATGCCATCTTCGACGACACGCTCAAGCAGGCGCTTAGCGTCGCTCTGCAACAATCCCCTTTCCTCGGCATTCTCCCGGGCGGCAAAGTTCGCGCGACTCTCAAGCAGATGACCCGTCCCGCCGATGCGCGGCTCACGCCTGAGATTTCGCGCGAGGTCTGCCAGCGAGCCGGCAGCAAGGCCTACATCGCCGGCGCTATCGGCGCTCTTGGCAGCGAATACGTGCTCGGGTTGAAGGCGGTGAATTGCCAGAGTGGAAGGATACTGGCGCAGCAGCAGGCCACGGTCGATGGCAAGGGCAAGGTGCTGGACGCTCTCGGCAAGGCCGCCGCCAATCTGCGCGCCGAACTGGGCGAGTCGCTGGCCTCGGTGAGAGAATTCGATGTTCCGCTTCATCAGGCGACCACGTCCTCCCTCGAAGCTCTGAAGGAATACACCCTTGGGTCCAAAGCCGCCGTCGAGAAAGGTGGCGCCGAAGCGCTACCGCACCATCTACGGGCCATCCAGCTCGATCCCGACTTTGCCATGGCGTACCTTGAGGCGGGCGTAGACAACTACAACCTGGGTCAACCTGGGAAAGCCGCGGAATACATCACCAGGGCATTTCAGTTGCGGAAGCATACGAGCGAGCTCGAAGGACTGGAAATCGCCAGTGACTACTACAACCTTGTTACGGGTGAACTGGACAACGCGGCTCGGACCTATGAGAAGACCATCGAGAGCTATCCGAAGCAGGAGTCTGCTTATGGCAATCTGGGCGTGGTCTATTCGGCAGAGGGCCAGTATGAACAGGCCGCGGAAAAAATGCGCCAGGCCATTCGCCTCAACCCCAGCGTGGGGGTAATGTACCAGGATCTACTCCAGTCTCTCCGCTCTTTGCAGCGCTTCGACGAAGCCCATCAGACCGTCCAGGCAGCACTGGCACGAAAACTGGATACCGACGGGCTTCGCAGAGAGATCTACGTCCTGGCTTTCCTCGAGGGCGATTCCGGGGCCATGGCGGAGCAGCTGGCCTGGTTTGAGAGCAAGCCCGATTACGCATCCATCGGACTTTCGCTGCAGTCCGACACCGAGGCCTTCTCCGGCCACCAGCGCAAGGCGCGTGAATTCGGGCGGCGGGCGCGAGAGTCCGCTTTGCGATCCGACACAAAAGAAGCCGCGGCTGGAGGGTGGGTCAACGATGCTCTGCGCGAGGCGGTCTTCGGCAATGCGACGCAGGCGCGGCGGGATGCAGCCGAAGCGCTCAAGCTCGCACCCACGAGCCAAAGCATCGACATCGGGGCGGCGCTGGCCTTAGCCGTGGCGGGCGATACCGCCACAGCAGAATCGCTCAGCAAAGACCTGGGCAAACTCTATCCCCTGGACACTATGGTGCAGTCAATATGGCTGCCGGCGATTGCTGGCCGAGTGGCGCTGGCTCGAAAACAACCAGCTGCCGCGATCGCTCGCCTGCCCGCCGCCACACTCCTCGAGTACGGGGACCCCGTTTCGTGCCTGTATCCCGCGTATTGGCGAGGAGAGGCCTACCTGGCAGCGGGCCAGGGCAGCGCTGCTGCGAGCGAGTTCCAGAAACTGCTCGACCACAGTGGAATTGTCCGTAATTGCGCGACAGGCGCGCTGGCACGTCTTGGTCTGGCGCGGGCCAATGCGCTCGAGGCGCACACCGACCAAGGAGTGGCAGCCGATGCTGCCCGCACCCGCGCGCTTGCGGCTTACCGGGATTTCCTGGCGCTATGGAAAGACGCCGATCCCGACATACCCATCCTCGAGCAAGCCAAGGCGGAGTATGCGAAGCTCCAGTAGTACAGCCTCCAGCAGCTCGATTCGTATTATTTCTCCACCGCCACGCTGCTCGCGGATGGCAGCGTCCTCAAGCATCGAAGTCGAGCGTGCCGAAAGGCCTATCGTTGGTGCTTTGCAAATCGCTCGAATCCATTGTTCAACAAGAGCGAATTCCATCGTGTTCTAACCACAGCCTGTCTACGCTCTAAAGCTCGGGTTTCTGCCGCCACCCAGGACCAATTGCCAAAGTGTCAGGAACATCGGCGTCCGAAGAGAGTCAACTGAGTTGGTTAGCGCTTGCTGTATTTACTTGCATTAAGTCTTTTTGTTAAGTAGGGTTAAGTATGCGAAAGATCAAGACGAGTCAATTTTGGTCTCTACGCATGTTGCGTCCGAGTCTCTCGATATTTCTCTTTGTTGCATCGCTTCAGTTTCTCCTGCCTGAGGTAACCTTCGCTCAGGGTGAAACTACCAGCGCGATCATCGGACAAGTAAGCGATGCAAGCGGCGCGGCCGTGCCTAGTGCGACAGTGACGGTCACGAACAACGAGACTGGACTGAGGCGAAGCGCGAGTACCGATGACGGGGGCCGGTTCAACTTTCCACAGTTGAAGCCGGGCACCTACATAGTCAAGGTGGAAGCGCAAGGCTTCGATCCGCAGCAGAACGACGCTGTAACCTCTGCGCTGGGCCAGAAGCAGACGGTCGATTTTAGACTCAAGATCACACAATCAAGGCAGACGGTTGAGATAACCAGCGAAGCTCCCATCCTGAACACTGAGAATGCGAACATATCTACGACTCTCAACGCGCGCGCGTTGGAGGACCTTCCAAATCCTGGCGGTGACTTAACCTATCCGCTTCAGTTTGCGGCAGGAGCGCTCATCAACACGGGAGGCAGCAGCAATGACTTCGTCGGCGGAACGAATGGGTTCGGCAACGTCGAGTTCAACGGACTGCCCGCTCTCTCGAACGGCTATATCGTTGATGGCCTGGAAACGAATGACCCGCTGACGAATCTGAACAGCGGACTTTCAACCAACCTCGTTCTCGGGTTGAATTCGGTAGCGGAAGTAACGGTCAACACGCTTTCCTATGCCGTCGATCAGGGGCGGTATGGAGCGTCTCAGATCGACTACGTTACAAAGTCTGGTTCGAACCAGTTTCACGGAAACCTATATGAGTTGTGGAATGGCTCGAACTTCAACGCGGCCGACTACTTCACGAACGCCACTCCGGGAAATCACAAACCGCGCTCTACTGTGAACCACTTTGGCGGAAGCGTTGGAGGCCCGATTGCTCGCAACAAGCTGTTCTTCTTTTTCGATAGCGAATGGGTTCGGATCGCACTTCCCATCGTCACAGCCACTATCGTTCCAACTCCGGCATTTCAGAATTATGTGCTGCAGCAACTCCCGCTGGGTCAAACAACCGGCTGCGCACCGGGGTCGTGTTATCCGGCGGCGCCCGCTTTGGTCCCCTTTTATCAAAAGATGTTTTCGCTGTACGGAAATACCAACGGGGCGCCCCGAGCGATCCTGGGGTGTCCGCTTGGCGCCGGCGGAGATGGTTGCGCAAATAGCCAGAGCGTTTCGCACTCAAGCGACGATCATGAACAGGTCCAGACGGTTCGAATCGATTACAACGTCAATGAGAAAAATACGACCTGGTTTCGCTTCCAGGCCGATACCGGCGTGCAAGCTGCCTACACCGATCCGATCAATTCCTTGTTCGACTCGGTCTCTCCTCAACCGCTCTACTCCTTTGCAGCGGGATATACTCACGTCTTTTCGCAGAATCTTGTGAACTATTTCAACCCGGCATTTTCGTGGTACGAGAGCTTATTCGGGCCTGCGGATTTTCAAAAGACTCTTTCTGCATTTCCGATCGTTTTGCAAGGCAGCGCGAATGCGCCTTTTACCACGGTCGGAGGGCTCGATAACACTTGGGTTCAGGGGCGGCGCGCCTCTCGGTTCTTCATCAATGACAATCTAGCTTGGAGCCATGGAGCGCACGAGCTGCGCTTTGGAATCAATACCAGGATCCTTCGGCTCAATGACTTTGATTTCGGTCAGGGAACGGTCCCAACTGTGACCTATGCGACCCTGCCGCAATACATTTACGGAGTCGCATCTACGGCAACAAAGACTTTCCCCACGGCAGCGAACGAGCCTTTCAACTTCTTGAATCTCGACCTGTATGCCCAGGACACCTGGAAAGTGAACAAGAAGCTGACATGGACTTTCGGCATTCGAGACACGTTCAACTCCAACCCATTCAATCCCCATGGGCAAATTGCTCGTCTTCGCTGCTCCTTCAATTCCATCTCGCATGATGTGAATCAGCCGCTGAGCGCCGCGATCCAGACCAATCTCGGCAATGTATTTTCCTCAACGCCCTTGGCGATTCTGCAACCAAGAACGGCCATTGCGTGGCAATTTGAGTCCAAGTCGATACTACGTGCTGGCTTCGGGGTTTTCAGTGACATTCTACCTGGTACCATCGCTGATGTAGTTGGTGTCAATCCACCCTACGTCAAGACCTTTCAGGGCGGCCTTCTTGGGACTGTTGGCGGCGAGGCCATTGCGCCGGGAGTTCCTAACAGTGCGATTGACTCAACCGTGGCCGCCAACCAAACGTTCAGTTTAGGATTTGCGCAGGGCCAGCTTTCCTGCGCATCTGCACAAGCGAATCCCGCAACTTGTCTTCCTCCGGTCGCCATCGCGGCAGTCCCCGATGGAAAACTTCATGCACCCTATTTCATGGAATGGAGTCTCGGTTTGGAACACCAGTTGGGAACTACGGGAAGCCTCCACGCACAGTACGTCGGGACCCGCGCCGTAAACCAGCCGTATCTAACGCAAGTGAACGGCAATCAAACAGTCTGCGATGGGTGCTTCGCTCCGTTTCCCAATGCCCACCCGACTGATCTCAGATTCGGCGCTGTGACGCAATTTTCCACCGGCGCGAACAGCCACTACCACGGGCTGCAGATGACCGCGATGAAACGCATGGGGCACGGCCTGATGGGACAAATCAACTACACGTGGAGCCACTGCATGGACGCCGTCTCGAACGGCGGATTCCTACAGTTCTCGGCAGGCGGAATCCTGTCCCCCCTCCCAGGAGAATTAGCACGGGACTACGGTCCCTGCGACTATGACATCCGGCACAATCTCAATGCTCAATATGTCTACGAATTGCCGGTCAAGGTCCAAAATCGGCTCCTTGGCTACGCACTGAACGGCTGGCAGGTGTCGGGAACCGTGTTCTGGCATAGTGGGATTCCTTTTTCCGTACTGAGCACGCCCTATTCAGCAAATGGAAATGGCATCGTGAACGGCAGTGGACCGCAATTTGCGAGCGTTGTTCCCGATATGCCTCTCTATGAACACAATCCCGTTCCAGGCGTCACGCAACCCGGCACGGTTCAGTGGCTCAATCCCGATGCCTTCATCTCGACCGTTGACCCAAGTACCGGGGCGTGCTTTGGTGGGGACAGTCCCAAGAATTGTCAGTTCGGGAACCTCGGACGCAACGCGCTACGCGCTCCCAATTTTGTGTGGAGCGACTTCTACCTAACGAAGTGGTTTCCGTTGACCGAGCGAGTCAAAATGCGATTCGACACCCAATTCTTCAATGTGTTCAACCATCCGAATTTCGCCATTCCGAGCCTGGTGCTGGCCGGCATCCCCGGTAAACCCTCTACCCAGGCGGGGTTTGGAGCGCTTACTTCCACGACTTCTCCGCCGACCGGTCTGCTCGGGGTCGGTTTGGGCGGTGACAGCACGCCCCGCATGATCGCGTTTCAATTGCGCCTGGAGTTTTAGGCTCGCTATCGTTAAGGAAGATAAGATCACGCGGGACAAAAGGATTGAACCACCTAGTTCACATAGACCGGCTTCCAAATCAGGCGTCTTAGAAGTCTTGCCATGTTCATTGGGTCCTAAACTTAAATTGCGGATTCTGCCCGCCGGCACGTTAAGGTGCGTAACGCGCAAAAAAACAAAGTCGTGCTCTTTCGCGTGGGCCTCGTGGCAGGGAAAGCATGTTTTGTGTTGTGCCTCATCGACGGGTTTGCCATCGATGAGGCCGCATCCGCGAACGCTTGCTGAGCCTCCTCAAGTCGCCTGCCCCGGCGTGATGAGTCCCACGAAAATCTCCCCGCCGGCAGCAGGGAACTAGAGGCCCAGATCACTCAATCCTGGGTGGTCTTCGGGACGGCGCCCGAGCGGCCAGTGATATTTGCGATCTGATTCCAAAATGGGGAGGTCGTTGATTGATGCAAACCGTAAGGCCATGAGCCCGTCGTCATTGAATTCCCAGTTCTCATTGCCATAGGAGCGATACCAGTGACCCGAGTCGTCGTGCCACTCGTAGGCGAAGCGTACCCCGATGCGGTTTCCGGCGAATGCCCACAGTTCCTTGATGAGTCTGTAGTCCAGCTCCCTGGCCCACTTGCGAGAGAGGAAAGCAATGATTTCGTTTCGTCCGTTGATAAACTCCGATCGGTTCCTCCATCGTGAATCGATCGCGTACGCCAGAGCCACTTTCGCCGGGTCGCGAGTGTTCCAGCCATCTTCGGCGAGGCGCACCTTTTGAATGGCACTCTCGCGTGTGAACGGAGGCAAAGGGGGCCGGGTTGTCATCGCTGCAGTTGCCATGAATTCTTCTCCTTGAGCTGTCTATCACTCTGATAGCACCGAGATCTGCCCATTTGCAACTAATTCCCCAACCCAGGGACATCCCGCCGGTGCGGAACTCATTCCTTGCGAGATGCCGCGAACCCACGCAAAATTGATCAGCAGGGCTGCCTACAATCGCCCTCAACGTAATTTCGACGCTAGAATTTGACAAGGAACAAAGTAGAGATTAACCTGCCGCTAAATTTGTCGGGATCGGACATAACGCTTTCCCCCGTGCCGTGGAGTTTGAGATGCGGATGCTGGACGCTTCGCGGTTCCAATACGCAGACAAATACGCGGCTTACCTGAAGACGCCTCCTGGCAGGCTGCGTTCCGAGCTGGCCTGGGAGAACGTGCGCTGCTTCCTGCCGGGTAACGCATCGACGCGGAGTGCACTCGACGTGGGCGGTGGCACTGGCTTTGCGAGTGTGCAACTCGCGCGGATGGGCTATGAGGTCGTGCTGCTTGATAGTTCCGAAGAGATGCTCCGGATCGCGCGAGAGCAGGCTCGAGACGGCAGCGTGGCAGCGCGAATTTCCTTTTGCCACGGCGACGCAGGCCGATTGCCTGAACTCTTCGATGCCGAGTCCTTTGACATCGTCGTTTGCCACAACCTGCTGGAATATGGCGAAAATCCTTCTGCGATTGTTCGCGACATCGCTAACGTCCTACGGAAGGACGCCGAACTTTCTGTATTGGTGCGCAATCGTGCCGGAGAGGTGCTAAAAGACGCCATCAAATCGCGCGACTGGAAACTCGCAGTTGCCAATCTGACCGCCGAGACGGTGGTGGATTCCCTCTACGATGAGCCCGTGCGCGTATTTAGCCTCGCAGAGGTGCGCGATTTGCTCGCCCGGGCCAGCTTGGAAGTCGTCGCCGAATATGGTGTCCGAGTGTTTTTCGACTACCTCGATTTGGAAAATCTGGCAGATGCAGGATACTCCCAAATATTCGAATTGGAGTCGGCGCTTGGGGTGCGCCCAGAGTTCGCTGCCATCGCGCGCTACATACAGGTAATCGCCCGCCGTTCCTGCGCGTCCTCCAGCGAGGTAACGGGACCATGACACAGTCCAGCACTCATTCCACTTCACTGCCTGCTTTGGTCCGGCCCGCCGCGACTGGAGGATTTGCCCTCGGACTCGGACTGACCAACGAGTGCAACCTGGCTTGTTCCTTCTGTTACCGCGATCCGGCGCGGATGGACCGGCTGAGCCTTGAGCAGGTGCAATCTGTGATGGAAAGCCTGCCGATCCGGTCCGTCAATCTTGGCACCGGTGAGAACGGAATGCACCCGCAGTTCCGCGAGATTCTGGCCTACCTCCGCAATCTGCCGGTGAAGCTCACCATCACATCTAACGGCCACAGCGCCGCAGTGCTCGCTGATGACGAGCTCCGAGCCTTCCACGACATCGAATTCTCGCTGGATTATCCTACGGAGCTCGAGCAGGACGCCCAACGCGGCAGCGGCAATTGGGCCCTGGTTCTTGATCAGGCAGCACGCTGTGTTAGGTTGGGAATCCCCGTCACGTTCATTGCGGTAATGATGAAGTCGAACTATCTGCGCCTTGCCGAAGTGGCGCGCGTGGCCAGGCGTTACCAAGCGCCGCTGCGGGTCAACGTTTACCAAGCGGTGCGTTCTGACCTGTATGCCTTGAGTTACGAGGAATATTGGCAAGGCTTTCGGGCGTTGTTTGCGGGGACCGATGTGATCGCCATAGGCGAGCCGCTGGTTCGTGCCATGGCCGGTCTGCCTCCGAGGACCGGCGGGTGTGGAGTGAGCACGGTGCGGGTTACTCCCCGCGCAACCACCCAGCCTT
>Ga0307475_10001815_pt1 | contig 12711 bp, 9 predicted proteins | sample atmos_gasesECM1C_FD_203317 | JGI IMG/M metagenome (GOLD analysis project Ga0307475, IMG submission 203317) | Hardwood forest soil microbial communities from Morgan-Monroe State Forest, Indiana, United States - atmos_gasesECM1C_515 | ecosystem: Environmental > Terrestrial > Soil > Temperate... | reverse complement strand
AGAGGGGGCGTGCGACGCAACTGGGCCGCGGAAACCATTCCGTTCGTCTCGCTCCATTCCCAACCGGCAGCGGAAACGCCCTTCAGCCTTTCGCGCAGCTCGGTAGCGGCCATCGGATAGGCGTAGATGCGGACGTTCTGCGCGAAGAGCCGCGCAAGAGCTTCGAGAAGTCTGCCTTCGAGATTGCCATATATGTCTTCAAACGCTCGAATGGCGAGGGAAAGGCCGGCGACGAAGCGCACTGGCGCCTGCGTGTAGCGGTGCAAAAGAGTTGTCATATGGTAGAGCTCGCCCTGGCGAAAAAGCAGAACGTCGCCGCCGGCAGCGAGAAGAGCATCGATACGACGAAGCAAATCGGGAATTTCCGGCACAGGTTCGCCAGGCACAAGGGGAGCCGCCGTGAGGCAAAAAAAGCCGGCGGGAGCTGACTTGTTTTCGCCCAACTCTTTCCGAAGTTCCTCGATGCCCGAAGCCAGCAAGCGCATGTGAACCTGCGAGTGCTCTGAATCCACGTGGCCAAAGTTTCCAGGCGCAAGCACGACGGCTTTCTTGTAGAGAGCTTCGGTGGGGGGAACGGCAGGGCCTTTTGCGGGGAAAAACACAGCTTCAGCAAATCCACCATGCACCAGATCGGCTGGCAGAGCACGGCGATCCCAGCTTTCGAATGCTGGGCCGCGAAGATCCACGTAGTCGATCTCGATTCGCTCTTTCACCACATCTTGCGCCAGGCCTGCTAGAAATGATTCTTTGGGTTGCAGGTCATAGAATGCGGTGTAGATGAGATTCACGCCTAAGATACCGATGGCTTCCTGCTGAAGTAGATTCGAAGGGTCGAGCATATTCACGTGCAGCAGGATATCGTTGGGAGGTCCGCCGGGCTGCAACTGAAACCGGAGGCCGATCCAGCCGTGCGCGTCGTTCGTCCCGGCGTAGTTCCGCGCGGCGACGGTATCAACAAAACAAAAGAAGCGCGTTTGCGGCCCGCGCGTTTTGCTTAGCTCCGCGACAAGCTGCGCCCACTCCGCGTCCAGCATCGCCTCGAGCCGCTGCTTTGATACGTAGCGCGTTCCAGAGCCGTAGAGATCGTCGCTCACTTCCTTGTCGTAAGCGGAAATCGTCTTGGCCACCGTGGCCGACGCGCCTCCAACTACAAAGAACCACCGCGCCACTTCCTGCCCGGCGCCAATCTCGGCAAAAGATCCGAAGACAGACGCATCGAGATTCATCGTAAGCGCTTTATGGTGTGTATCGAGCTTTTGAGCGGAAGGCATAGCAAGGCTCCCAGTCGGTCGATTTCTGCAAAGCGTCGCGCGTCAGTGACAAGCTAACGAAATCAAACGCCCCACAAAGATTCTACTCCCTTGACAGGACTGAGTGACAACCTCCCACTGACGGTCGGACGGGCGAGGAATTCCCTTTAGTCTCAAAGCCTCAGCACGATGATCGCTGCCCGCATTACTTGGAAACTGAGCATTTTCTTGCAGCATATTTGTTCGCAAGAGTCTTGCCCGGCAGTCAGTGCGGGCGGGTTCGCAGCCGGGGATTGCCCCTTTCATCTCAAGGTCTCAGCATGATCACCCTGGCGATGCTGAAATAAATCACCAGGCCGGTCACGTCCACCAGCGTCGCCACGAACGGAGCCGACGCGCTCGCTGGATTCAGTCCGAGCCGCCGCAGAATGAACGGCAACATTGACCCCGCGATTGTCCCGAAAGCAACCACGCCAATCAGCGCACAGAAAATTGTCAGCGCTAGAATCGGCGTTTGCGCGCCATAGGTTCCGAACACTTTCTGCCAGACAAAAATGCGCGTCATCCCGATCGTCCCGAGAATCACGCCCAGGGCGAGCCCGGAAATCAACTCCCTGCGGATCACTCGAAACCAGTCGCGCAACTTCACATCTCCCAGCGCCATGGCCTGAATGATGAGAGAAGTCGCCTGCGATCCGGAATTTCCTCCGCTGCTGATAATCAGCGGCAGAAACAGGGCCAGCACCACCGCTTTGGCGATCTCTCCCTCAAAGAAGCTCATCGCAGTTGCGGTAAACATCTCTCCTACAAACAGAATGGCAAGCCATCCCGCCCGCTTGCGCACCATCTCGAGCAGCCCGGTGTGCATGTAGGGAGTGTCGAGTGCCTCCATGCCGCCGATGTTCTGGATGTCGCGGCTCGCCTGTTCTTCCACCACGTCCACGATGTCATCCACGGTCACAATGCCCACCATGCGGCGATCTGCCTCGAGCACAGGCACGGCGAGCAGCCGGCTTTCGCGCACAATCCTTGAAACCTCCTTCTCGTCCGTCTCCGGCGTCACGGAGGCCAGGTCTTTCGTCGTCATCACCTCCTGTACGAGTTTCCCCGGATCGGCCGTAAAGAGCTGGCGCAACGACACCACGCCGAGCAGGTGTTGCGCCTGGTCCAGCACATACGCGTAATACATTTGGACAACGCTCGGCGCCTCCTTCCGCAAATAAGAGATCGCCACATCGACGGTTGAGTCGGGCCGCAATCGCGCGAACCGCGGATTCATCAGCCCGCCGGCCTCATCCTCCTTGTACGCGAGCAGCGCAACCACTTCTTTCCGCGTGGGCTCGTCCAGCAGGGCGAGCAGCTTTTCGCGCTCTTCGGGATCGGCTTGCTGGATCACGTCTGCCGCATCGTCAGGCGCCAGCAGCCGCATCCACACGTGTCGCTGGTCCTCAGGCAGGCCCAGCAGCAAGTTGTATTGATCGTGGGCGTCGAGTGCGAGAAAAAAATCCGCCTTCTCGCCAGTATGTAATTCGCGAAACTGCTTCAAACGCTGCTCGTGCGACAAGTACGGCCAGCGATCCCACAGTTCATCCGTTGCAGTTGTAACTTGAGTGGCCATTTCGATTCCGCCTCAGAATGGGTTGTCTAGACGATGGCCCGGCCACTCTAGCATGACGATAAGAGCCTCAGCGGCGGGCGGCACAAACTCCAACACAGTTTTGTAAATAAGCTGTGAATATCAGGGGAGCGACGTTACGCGGCGACGTTATGCCGCAAGGCTATACCGGCAGTGTTCCAAGAAGATGCAGAATTCTGATCGGCGGTAAAAGGGGGTAAGGCGCTACAAACTGGCGGAGCTAGTGGCGCTGCAGTTCGGCGATGCGGTCGGCTACGTCGCGGTAATCAATATTCATCGCGTAGACCTGGCGGAAGCTGTCGAGCGCTTGCTTCGATTCACCTGCGTTTTCGAGGGCCATGCCGAGATCGTAGCGCAGCGCGAGAACTGCATCCTGCTCGAGCCCGGGCGATTCGAGGGCGCGCTGATACCACATGGACGCGACTTTCGGCTCGCCCTTATCCATGAAGCAGAGGCCGAGCATGGTGGAGCAGTTCATCGCGTAGCGGAAAGGCTTGCCCTTCTGCACGGCTTTGGCGACTTTCTGAAATTCGCCGATGGCTTCATCGAGCAGGCCCATTTCTCGATAGGCGATGCCCAGGTTGTAGTGGGTCTCGAGATCTTCGTCTTCTTCGCCGAGTTCGCCGAGTTCCGCGCGGAATTCCTGGAACACTTCGGAGAGCTGGTTCAGGCTTTCAGCCGTCACTTGGGGCCCAGTCGGCTCGGCGGCATTGCCATTCGTAGGCTCAGGAACATGCGGCAGCGTGACCGCTTTCATTGGCTGCGGCTCTTGCTCGAATATTTTGCTGAGCGACGCGGGCGGAACTCCGCCGCGCACTTCCGTAGACGCCTTTGCATGTACTTCAGCGCTGGGGCGCGGGGCTTCGAGCCCGTCAATTTCAGCGACGAGCTCGCTGATGAAATCTTCGGTGGTGGCCGCTTCGGGAGCGCTCTTGGATTTGGCTGGTGCCCTTAGTTCGAGATCGAATTCGTGGCTGGCCGGAAGCCTCTCGGGCGCGGCGCTGTACTCGACGACGGGCTCCGCGGGCAGCACCTGATCGAGATCGAAGGGCTCGGCTTGCGCAACTGGTTCCGCTTCGGCGGCGCGCTGTTCTGCCGGTTCCTCGACGAGCTCGAATGCCGGTTCCGCCGCGCCTTCTTCGCCGAGTTCCTGAGAGACGATATCTTGCAGCTCGATCACTTCGGCTTCCGCTGGCGCGGGCGCAGGAGCGGGTTCGTCGAGATCAACTTGCGAGAGAGTAAGCTCCGGAATTTCGGCGGCTTCGGGAATTGGCGCTGGCTCGGGAATCGACGCAGGCTCAGGCTCGAGCGACGGCGCGGCTTCTTCGGGAATCACGAACTCAGCCGGAGGCTCGGCAGCAGCTTTCGGTGAAGCGGCCGCGACAGGCGCTTTCGTTGCCGTGTCGGCGACGTCCTGAATCATCGCTTCCCACTCGTCCGAGAGGTCAACCTCCTCGGCCGGCGAAGTAGAAGACGTAGTGGAAGACGCGGCGGCCGGTGGTGCAGCAGCAGGCGGTTGCGCGGCAACGGGCGCCGGTGGCGGCGTATGCGTTTCCGCTGCGACGGGAGCTGGTGGCGCAGCAACTGGCGGAGCGGAAGCCGCGGGTTCCGCGGCCGGTTGCGATTGCGGTTCCGGTTGAATCAGCGAAATTTCGAATTCTTCAAAAACTGATGAGGTAGCGGCAGCCGCTTCGGCCTCGGTAGGCGACGGAGCGACTTCGAAAGCGGGCGGCTCGGATGCGGGCACGGCGCTCACGACCGATGCTTGTACTTGTGCTGATGCGGCAGGCACAACAGGCGGCGCGCCGAGTGGCGGTGCGGCTGGCAATTCCGCCTCTGACATGCCCGCGGCTTTCTGGAATCGCTGGCGAAGTTCGAGGAAGCGGTCCGCGTTCACCGTGTCGTTGCGTTCGCGATGAATCTGTTCGAGCTGCGAAGCGAGCTCTGCGGTGCGGCGTTCGTTTCCAGCGCCAAGGTGCAGGTCGAGAAGGCGCTCGAGCGTTGGTGTATGGCGCGGCGCTCGTTGCAGAACATTTTCGAGAAGGTGCGTGGCCTTTTGCGTGAGGCCGTAGCTCGAGAAGAGGTCTACGTCCGTGAGCGCCTGCGCGATGTATTTCTGCGTTTCCTCATCGAACGTTTCTTCGAGGATTGCGGGCGGAGGCGGAACGATGGGCTTCTCGTTTTCGTCAATTCTTGGCGGTGGTTCTGAAGCGGCTTTCTCGGCTTTCTCTTCGACCGTGGGTTGCGAGGTGCCACCGCTCTGGGCGCGCAACTGATTCAAGCGTTCGACGAGGCGCTCGTCGTCCTTGTTGCGATCGATAAGCTCCTGCAGACACTCTTCCGCGCGCGAATAATTTCCGGTGGCGGAGCAGAGGTCGGCCAACTGGCTGAGTGCCAGCGGCAGCTGATGCGAATTGCTCGTATAGCGGCAGAAATCGACCATCAGTTCTAGAGGCGCTGCTTCACTCGGCTGTTTCTCGACGATGGACGAAACCGCTTTCAGGAATTTGTCCTGCTCGCCCGCTTCGATCATCGGATGGCGAAGCTCTTCAAGCAGGCGCAACGCTTCCAATCCCTGCCCGCCGGCGACCATTGTTTCAACGACGCTGTAGAGCGGAGCGGTGTGCTGGTGGCCACGCGCTAGCTGCTTACGGGCGCGTTCGGCGGCTTTCTCGATTTGGCTGGACTTGAGTTCCATATCCAGCAGCATCTGGGTGACTTCGCCGCCTGCGTGCGCTTCGGGATGGGATTCAAGGAGCGCAATCGCGTCGGTATCCTTGCTACCCGCGATCAGAGACTTGGCGCGCAGAAGCATAGCCGCGCCGTTGGCGGGATCGACTTCGATCGCGCGCTGGACAAGCTTTTCCGCTTCTTCGTGCTCCCCGCGATCGAACAGGCGCTGGGCGTAGTTCAAATAGGTCTGGGCCGCTTCCTTCTTCTGGCCCATCACGTTGTAAAGTTCGGCCAGCCGCATCTGCACGCGCAGGTTTTCAGGCTCGACGTCGAGCAGGCGGTGCAGCACTTCTACGGCGCGCTGCGCGTGATTGGCTTTCAGGTGCGCTTCGGCAATTTGCAGGAACAGAGGACGCGCCTCGCTCAGCACTCCCTGCTGGACGTAGAGGTCGGCGAGGCGTTCGAGCGGCGCAAGTTCGTTCGGCGCCAGCTTGGCAATTTTTTTGTAGATCGCGATGGCTTTGCTGTTGAAGCCGTCGTTCAGATAGACCTGCGCGAGGCGCTCAAAGTATTCGATGGCATGCGACATATCGCCCTGGCGGGCATACAGGTCGCCGACCGTCATCAGTGTGGCTTGATCCTTCGGGTCGTTACGCAGAATTTGCTGATACTCGGCGATGGCCTGAGGGACTTTGCCCTGATTGAGGAACTTCAGCGCGTTTTCGAGCGCTTTGCTTTTGTTGAACGCCATGGATGATTTCGTCTGCCTCGCGCGCGCAACCTCGACGGCAGAGCCTTCCGCCCCGTTAGCCCCCTACAGCAGGTAGAGATGGAAGGTTAGCACGGCTGAAAATGGAGGGTCTATGAGACGGCGAGCATGTGGTGACGAAGGGGATAACACAGTACTAGGGTACCGTTAGGACTCGGGGATTGAGGCAACCGGCTGCTCTAGTAGCGGAAGTGGACTCTGTGTGGCGCCCGTCGACCAGCACCGGGCTTCTCTTACTGGCGCGTATGAAAACCGGTGCAGCGGCGTGGGACCGTGTTGGCGAAGGGCGGCCAAGTGCTCCGGAGTGCCATAACCCTTGTGTTGTGCCAGACCATATTGAGGATAGAGCTGGTCATATTCCTCCATCCTGCGGTCGCGCTCCACTTTTGCCAGGATCGAGGCGGCGGCGATTGAGGCGGAGCGCATGTCTCCATGAATCAGAGCCTTTTGCTCGATGGGAAGATCGAGCTCGAGCGCGTCGAGGAGGAGGTAATCCGGAAGAGGCTGGAGCTGCGAGATGGCGGCGACCATGGCTTGCCGGCTGGCCTGGTAGATGTTCCAGGCGTCTATACGGCTGGCATCAATTTCAGCGACCGCCCAGGCCAAAGCGTGCAGGCGGATGCGTTCGGCGAGAATGAAGCGGCGCTCGGGGTTGATTTTCTTCGAATCGTCGAGGCCAACGATGCGACGGGTGGGGCTAAGGATGACTGCCGCGGCAACTACCGGGCCGAACAGCGATCCGCGACCTGCTTCGTCGAGTCCGGCGATACGAAGCCAGCCGCGCTGCCGCGCTTCGCGTTCGTAACGCCTCGAGCAGAGCCTTTCCACGTCCGCGAATTCTAGCACAGGCTTGGCAGTGCGCTGCGGCCTGATAGCGCAACTCATGTTGCCATTTTACAACACGGGTTTCTTGATGAGTTGTAATATGGGCCAAAATTCCGTCGCCCTCACCCTATGTGAGCCACGTAACAGGAGAGAATCGAGCATGTCGTCTTCACACTATGACCTGATCACCGTTGGCGGAGGGATGGCGGCTTCGGCTCTGGCCAAGTGCATGGCTGAAAGTGGCGCGAAGGTCTTGATTCTCGAACAGGAAACGCGCTTCCGCGATCGCATCCGCGGCGAGTACCTAATGCCGTGGGGCGTGGCCGAAATCGCAGCCCTGGGGATTTACGACCTTTTTTGCAGAGAGTGCGCGCAGAAGATTCCGTGGATCGACCTGGGCATGGGCGGTCCTCCGCGCGAATTCACTACTACGACAGCGCAGCAGCAGCCCGCCATGGGCTACTCGCACCCGGAAATGCAGGAGGTGCTGCTGACAGCCGCTGAGCGATCGGGTGCGGAAGTACGCCGCGGAGTTACGGTTCGGGGAGTGGAGCCAGGCGCGCCGGCGTTTGTGATCGCCGCCAGCGGCAAAAACTCGGACCGAATTTCGGCGCGGCTTGTAGTGGGCGCGGACGGGCGCAGCTCGCAAACGCGAAAATGGGCTGGATTCGAGCTGACAAAAGAGCCTAACCCATTTCTGATTTGCGGCATAGTTTTGAAGGGAGTTGCAACGCGGGACGACATAGCCTTCGTTCAGTTCAACCCGGAATTAGGCACGGTTGCCACGATATTTCCCCAGACGAAGGGTCGCTTCCGCGTTTACCTCGGTTATCCCTCGACGATGAGTTACCGTTTGCAAGGCAGCGGCGATGTGAAACTCCTCTTTTCTGAATTTGCGCGGACGGCGCCCGTGCTGGCGCCTTTCTTGAGCGGCGCGGAGTGCATCGGGCCGCTGGCTTCGTTCGAAGCAGACGATTTCTGGGTGAAGCATCCATACCGGAACGGTGTGGCGCTAATCGGTGACGCGGCTGCGACGAGCGATCCGACCCATGGGCAAGGAATGGCGATTTCGTTTCGCGATGCGCGGGTGCTGCGCGACCATCTTCTCGCGTCGCCCGATTGGGACAGCGCGGGGCACGCGTACGCTTCTGAGCACGATAATTATTTTGCAAAGTGCCACACCGCTGGTGTGTGGCAGCGGCAAGTTTTTCAGGAGCAAACGCCGGAAGCGAGGTTGCGTCGGCAGAAGGCGATGCCGTTGATCGCGGAGGATCCTACGCGCGTGCCCGACTACCTGTTCAGCGGGCCGGATCTGCCTATGGATGACAGCGTGCGAGCGCGCTTCTTCGGCGAGGTTTGAACAAATTTGGAGTGCGAGAGCTTGCTCTCGCTTTCATAGGACGAGGCTTGCCTCGGCCGGTTTTCGGTGAGGATGCCTCAATCCAAGAAGGAAACCACAGGCTAAGAACAGGCGGCGCTTGCGCCGTCCCAGCAAGCTGGGCCGTAACAAAGCGGCGGCAAGCCGCCGCACTCCAAAGGAAGCTTACTTCGTTTCTGTGGTTCCGGCGGCGGCAGCGGCTGTCTCGAATTTCTCGACGCGCTTGATGCGGGCAGCCTTACCGCGCAGTCCGCGCAGGTAACCGAGCTTGGCGCGACGCACGCGGCCCTGACGTACCACTTCGATTGAGCCGATCATCGGGGAATGCATGGGGAAGATTCGCTCCACGCCGATTCCGAAGCTGACTCGACGCACTGTGAACGATTCACCCAGCATTTCGCCGCGGCGGCTCATCACAACGCCTTCGAAGGGCTGGATGCGCTCTTTGTCGCCCTCACCTTCTTTCAGGCGGACGTTGACGCGAATGGTATCGCCCGGGCGGAATTCGGGGAGATCCTTGCGGAGTTGAGAGTCTTGCACACTGCGAATTATCGGTTTCATTTCTATTTGTCCGTGCAGACCCGCTCAGGTGGGGCCAGCTTACGACGCACAATCTGTCATTTTACCGAATTTGGGCCGATTTGCCTACATGAAATTGCGATTAGTTTAGCGCGAAAGGTTTGCAGGGTGGCGCAACGTTTGCCAGCCGGGGGCAAAAGAGCCGGCGAGCCGCCGGCGTTACGGAAGTGCATCCTCGGTGACAATGTTCTCCGGGGTCTGGAGCGCATTACCTGTTAGGTCGATCTGAAAGACCACGAGCGAGAAGGTCGGGACGGTTGCGCTGCGTTTTTTCCAAAGCTTGCTCGTGACGCCAGCGGCGAATTTCTTCGTGGTTGCCGCCGAGGAGAATTTCAGGGACGTCCCAGCCGCGGAATGACGGCGGGCGCGTGTAATGAGGATAGTCGAGGATGCCGTGATTGCCGTGACTCGCAACCCTTCCTTCCTCCGGCGGGCAGGCTGGTGACTCGTGACTCATGCCATTTGCATTGCCCACAGCTGAAACCGCCTCACTCGCGCTGAAAGATTCATTGACCGTGGAATCTTCGTTGCCCAGGGCACCGGGAATGAGGCGCGTTACCGCGTCGAGAATAAACGCGGCGGCGAGTTCGCCGCCGGAGAGCACGAAATCGCCGATGGAGATTTCGTCGGTGGCAAGGTGCTCGGCGACGCGTTCATCTACGCCTTCGTAGCGGCCGCAGATCAGAACGATTCGGTCGAGTTGCGCGAAGCGTCGGGCGGTCTCCTGGCGGAAGAGTTTGCCGGCGGCTGAGAGCAGGACGATGGCTGTACGCGCGGGCGCATTTGCGTGGGAAGCTGGACCGACGAGCGATTCGACTGCGTCGAATAACGGCTCGCACTTCATTACCATTCCTTCGCCGCCGCCGAAGGGGCGGTCGTCTACTGTGCGGTGACGATCGTGAGTGAAGTTGCGCAGGTCGTGGATATGCGTTTCGATTAGGCGTGCTTCGCGGGCGCGGCGAACTATGCCGTAATCGAGCGGGCCGGTGAAGAATTCGGGGAAAATTGTGATGAGATCGAAACGCATTGGTACTAATCGTACCTTAATTGGGCATCTCATTGAGCTGCAGCGACGGCGTAAAGGAAGAGCCTTGCGCGGGTGAGACTGCGCAAGCGGTGGCGCTTCGCGCGGTCTTCATTTCCCGGGCCTTCCGGCCTGGGCTAGGTTTGTGCCGCGCCTACGGCGCTGGATGAGTTTTTCCCGCGGTTGAAGCCGCGGGCTACAAACACGGCGTGATTGAAATCCACGGAGAAACTTGAAACGTCGCGTGGGCCGACGACTTGAGATCGCGCAGTTATTTGCGATTCAATTCACGGAGGCCTTCGGGTAAGACAACGTCTATGCGGCGGGCGGCGGTGTCGATTTGGACGCAGATTTCCTGGGCTAGCGGGATCAGTAATTCGCCACTCGGGGAATCTACTTCTAGGAGTGGCGTTCCTTTTAATTCTTCGCCGGGGAACTGGACGTCGCGTACTTGGCCGATTCGTTTTCCGCTGTCGCGTTCGTAGACTTCGCAGCCGATTAGATCGCTTACGTAAAAGCTGCCCGTCGGGAGAGATATGCGTTCGCTTAGCGGGATTTGGACTTCGAGGCCGACCAGTTTCTCGGCGTCGGAAATTGAATTGGAGCCCTCGAAAAGGAAAATAGCCTGGCCGCCGCGACTGTGGCTTAGCCAGCAGGAGCGAACGAGAACGCTGCGTGGCGGTTCGGTGCGGCCATTCCACAATTGCGCTGATTTCAGGCGAGTGAGGCGGTCGGGAAAATCGGTGAGGATCTCTGTGGCCACTTCGCCGCGTATGCCGTGCGGACGCAAAATGCGGGCTACGGTGACGCGGCTCGATTGAGGTGAAGGCTCGATTTGCGCTACTCGAGAATTTCCAGCGTGAACCGCTTCCGCAATTTCATTCCCGCTGCACCGAGCAGGGTGCGGATTGATTTTGCCGTGCGGCCCTGGCGTCCGATCACTTTGCCTAAATCTTCAGGATGGACTCGGAGTTCCAGCACGGTTACCTGCTCGCCCTCTACTGACTGAACCTTCACATCGTCCGGATGGTCTACCAGCGCTTTCGCAATTGACTCAACGAGCTCTCTCATCGCGATTCCTCCGCAGCGTGGCGAGTGGAAAAAACCTCGCACGAACATGTACGTGAACTAAGCACATATCTCGGCTGGGAGTGAGACGGCTCAGGCAGGCTTCTGGTTCCGTAGGAAGCTGCGAACGGTGTCGCTGGGCTGCGCGCCTTTGCTGATCCAATACTGTGCGCGCTCGCGGTCGAGCTCGATCGCCGCAGGCTTCTTAAGGGGATCGTAGGTCCCGATTATTTCGACAAAGCGCCCATTGCGCGGTCGAGTTTTCTCGGTCACGATCACGCGATAGAACGGACGCTTCTTCTTACCAAATCGGGCCAGGCGAATCATCAACACTGGAAATTCCTCCTGAGTGCAATCTCTTACCATTATATGGGAACCGATGGCATTCACCTATCGATAATGTAAACCTAAATTTAGAGGTTTTTTACGGTAGGCAGGGTGGTCCAAATGCCTACTTTTCGCCTGCCAGGCCGGGAGGCGGCTTCATGCCGGCGAATTTGCCGAGGCCGCGCATCTTCGTTTTTGCGTAGCTGCCGTACTGCTTCATCATGCGGCGCATGTCCGCGTATTGCTTCAGGACCTGATTTACTTCCTGGACTGACGTGCCGCTGCCGCGGGCGATTCGCTTGCGGCGCTTGCCGTCGATGAGGCGGTCGTCGGCGCGCTCGGCGGCGGTCATGGAATTGATGATGGCTTCGACGGAGGTGAGGCGTTTTTCGTCGATTTCGGTGTTTTTGGGGAGGTTCGCGAATGGGCCCACCTTGGGGAGCATGCCCATCAATTGTTCAAGCGAGCCCATCTTTTTGATCTGGCGCAGTTGGTCGCGGAAATCTTCGAGGGTGAAATCGTTTTCGCGCAGCTTGCGTTCGAGTTCGCGGGCTTTCTTTTCGTCGATGTGCTTTTCGGCTTTTTCTATCAGGCCGAGAACGTCGCCCATGCCGAGAATGCGGGAGACGATGCGGTCGGGATAGAAGGGCTCAAGCGCGTCATATTTTTCGCCGATGCCGACGAACTTTACCGGGGCGCCGGAAACTTTGCGGATGGAGAGGGCTGCGCCGCCGCGGGCGTCGCCATCGAGCTTCGTGAGGACGACACCGGTGATGCCGAGCTGTTTGTGGAATTCGCCCGCGGAGCGAACGGCGTCTTGCCCGATCATTGCGTCGGCGACGAAGAGGATTTCGGTGGGGTTCAGCTCGCGCTTCAGCATCTGCAATTCGTTCATCAGCTCTGCGTCGATGTGGAGGCGGCCGGCGGTGTCGACGAGGATCACATCGTTCGCGGAGAGCTTTGCTTCGCGCACCGCGCCGCGCACGATTTCGAGAGGCTTGTCGGTTCCGGTGCCTGGCCAGCATGGCGTGCCGGTGGCGCGGGCGACTTGGGCCAGCTGTTCGCGGGCGGCGGGACGATAGACGTCGGTGGAAACGACCATGGGACGATGGCCGTGTTCGGCGAGCCATTTGCCCATTTTTCCGGTGGAGGTGGTTTTGCCGGAGCCTTGCAGGCCGACGA
>Ga0307475_10001812_pt1 | contig 12724 bp, 9 predicted proteins | sample atmos_gasesECM1C_FD_203317 | JGI IMG/M metagenome (GOLD analysis project Ga0307475, IMG submission 203317) | Hardwood forest soil microbial communities from Morgan-Monroe State Forest, Indiana, United States - atmos_gasesECM1C_515 | ecosystem: Environmental > Terrestrial > Soil > Temperate... | reverse complement strand
CGCCGTTTGCCCCGGTTACGAGAGCAATCTTTTCGGGCATGAGTGTCGACCTCCTTTTGGCTTCATCATAAGCGCGCCGTGAAAGTCGTTAGTGAGATGGCGATGCTACAACAGCAATCGGATTTCCTTCGTGCGCTCCCGTATCTCGGAATCTGGATCTGATGCTGCTTGGTCCAATAACTCCTTCGCTGTAGCGATTGCCGCATCGCCCAACGGTCCGAGGAGAACAGTACGCAAAACCATGAGGCCATTCCAGCGAACACCTCGGTTGCCGTCTTCTAGAAATTCGCGGACCCATGGCAGCGCCTCATCATCTGCGATACTCGCCAGCAGGAAGACGGCACCGGCCGCCTGTTCTGTACCGCGCTCAGTCTTGTAGATTTCGAAGCAGCGCTCCATTGCAACTTTGGAACGAATGATGTTCAGTACCATCTCGGCAGTGAAACGGCCGGGCTTCTTAGAAATCCAGTAGTCAACCGCGCCACGGAGGTTTTCTTCTCCGAGGAGAAGCTCCAACGCTCGGCGTCCCGATGGCGTTCCCCATCTTTCGCCATCAGAGGTAATGTCCCCAACCTGTTTTGCAAGTGCTTCCCAGTCGATCATGCGCTGAGTATAACTGTCGTTAACAGGTAACTACACCACCTATCCCGCGATCTCCATTCTCACTCCTCCTGCCGCTGGCGCTGAGTCTTATGCCAACTTCTTCCGCAGGGCCTCCCTTCCCAACTCATTCTCCCACCGCGCCACCACCAGCGTGGCCACGCCGTTGCCGATCATGTTTACCAGCGCGCGGAACATGCTCATGAAGCGGTCGATGCCGAGGATGAGCGCCATCCCCGCCACCGGAATTGTTGGGATCACCGACAAGGTCGCGACCAGCGCGATGAAAGACGCTCCCTGCACCCCGCTTGCTCCTTTAGAGGTCAGCGTGGCGACCGAAAAAATGGTCATCTGTTCGAGCAACGTCAAGTGAGTGTTGGTGGCCTGAGCGACGAACAGCGCTGCCAGCGTCATGTACAGACTGCTGCCGTCGGTGTTGAAGGTGTAGCCCGTAGGAACCACGAGCCCTACCAAAGAGCGCGAGCAGCCCAGCTTTTCCAGCTTCTCCATCAAAGTAGGAATCGCGGTCTCCGACGAGCTCGTGGCCAGCACTAACAGAATTTCTTCTTTAATGTGCAGCAGGAATTTCACAATGCTGAAGCCCGCGATCCAGCAAATCGCGCCCAGCACGATCAGCACAAAAAGAATCGACGTCACCCAAAACGTGGCGATCAGCTTGGCCAGCGGTCCCAGAGAAGCGAACCCATACTTACCGATGGTGAAGGCCATGGCGCCGAAACAGCCGATTGGAGCAAACAGCATGAGAATGTTCACCACGCGAAACACAACATGGGTCAGCGATTCCAGCAGAGCCGTGATCGGTTTTCCACGCGTCCCCGCTACTGACAAAGCAAAGCCAAACAGAATCGAGACGAATACCACTTGCAGAATGTCACCTTTGGCAAATGCATCCGTCACAGTGGTGGGGATGATGTGCATCAAAAATTCGACGACGCCTTGTGCCTTGGCTTGGCCGGCATAATCTGCGACGGCCCTGGCATCAAGTGATGCTGCGTTTACGTTGAAGCCGCTGCCGGGACGCACCACGTTGCCGACAATCAGCCCAATTACGAGCGCGATGGTCGAGACAATTTCGAAGTAAAGCAGCGCTTTACCGCCCACGCGGCCAACTTTTTTCAGGTCTTGCATGCCGGCAATTCCCGTCACCACCGTGCAGAAGATGAGGATGGTGATGATCATGGTGATCATTCGGATAAAGGCATCGCCCAGCGGCTTCATGGCGACGGCGCGCGCCGGGCTGAAGTATCCCAGTGCTACCGCGATCGCCATGGCGATCAGCACCTGAACCCACAGCGACGTGTAGAAGGGTTTGCGCCGCGGCGGTGCGGGCGCGAACTCGGATTCGGTGGTCGTAATTGGGGCCGACATGGTTGAATGGAACTGTTTTGTTAATGAGAAAGCGAACAAAGTTTCTCTGGCCGCTGACCGCTGACCACTGCTTTTATGGCGCCAGCAGCGTCTTTACCAGCCACGGAATAATCACTTCCTTGAAAATCCGCGGATCAGGCCAGACTGCTACTTGCCGGCCGAGGTGTCCACCGCTCGGATTGATCCACGCGTCCTTCGGCACATCGCCTTTACTTAGCAGCAGATATTCGTCGTCGATGGGAACTTGCGTGTCGTTCACTCCGGCGAGAATCAGCATGGGCGCCATGGGCTTGCCCAGCAGTCCCTGACGCACCAGCGACATCTTGGGTAGATAGTCGCCCATTTCATCGAGCGTGTGCACATCTTCGAGAATGTTCATCAAGGCCGGAACCTGATCGAATAGATATTCCCGATTCCCTAGCAGCGAGTTCATCAGAAAGTCTTTTTGAAAGAATTTATCCACGGGCGGGGACTGAGCACTCGCTCCGCGCAGCCGAGACCGCTCGACAATCGCCATCTTCGTCGCCCAATACGCGCCCCAGCTCACGCCGTGCATCGCGACGCGATTCTTGTCGATTTCCGGCCGGGACTGCGCGTAGTCAATCACTTTCGAGAGCACGCGGTCCGCGGTCTCGCTCACTTTGATCGGATTCTGTCCGGTGCCCGGCCCATCGACCGCGAGATAACCGATTCCGAAAGGAAGAATCGCGCTGAAGCTTTCGGTCAAATCTTCTTTGCGGCTGTCCAGGCCATTCACCGCGATCACAAGCGGCACCGGACCTTTCGCATTTTTCGGCAGGCGCAAATAGGCGATGATTTCTTTTCCTTCAAAGGGAATGCGCACAACCTCGAGCGGAGGATCAAAGAAACGCGCATGATCCAGAAACGATTCAATGGCTTTCTCGTACGAGCGCTGCTTGCCGGGAGACGCCGGAATCGGCCAGCGTCCAAACGAATAGAGCCGCCAGGCGCGGATGTAGTCGGCATTCGCCTTGGTGGGATCGGTTTTTTCGAGCGATTTCGCTTCATTGAAGTAGCGGTCGGCCACGCGCATGAATCCCGCTGCCCACTCGTCTTTATCCTTGGTGTGAACGCTCTGGAACGCTTCTTTCACATCGGCGGGATCAAGTCCGATTAGTGGATACTGACCCACTTCGGCGCGGCGGATCGCTTCGACGCGGATCTCATCGATGGTGCGCTCACGACGCTCTTCTTTCTGAGGAGCTTGACCGGGAACGCCAGCGGAAATAAATGCCAGAAATGCCAACAGAAATAATGTCACCGAAAAATGATTTTGCCTCTTCATAACCTGGCCTCATTTGTTTTCAAACGCCGCGTCGCATGGCGCAAGCCATCTACGAAAAAGGCCGGACGGAACCGCGTCCGGCCTTGGTTCTCATAACTCCTGACTAGAACGTAAACTTCAATCCCAACTGCACGGCGCGGCTGCCGCCGGAACCGATGACCGGATTGGCCGCTGCGACGTCGGGCGTGGCGCAGCCACAGCCGAAGCCCGGCACCCCGGGGTCGTTCTGACCGTATCCGTTCTGCCCTCCGTAGGGGTTGGCGAAGCTGGGGTGATTCAGAATGTTGAAGAACTCGGCCCGGAATTGGGCGCGCCACCTCTCTCTGAAGTGCCAGTTCTTGGCGATGGAGAAATCCAGATTGCGAAAACCGGAGTCCGGGAAAGTGTTGCGTCCCATTGTGCCGAAGGTTCCGAAGGCGGGTGGAATCATGATAGAGCTTCCTTTCGCGTAGCAGCCCCATGTCGCCAGAGACTGGCTGGTTGGGCCACCCGCGGCTCCTCCGTCCACCGAGACGGCGTCGCTATTGCAAGCGCTGTTGCCGGTGGGATTGAGGGGGTCACCACTCCCGGGGAAAAAGGGCGTGGGCGTTGGACCAGACTTGAAATTGGACGGCTTGCCAAAGAAATCCCAGCGCTGCGGAGTCGCCTGCGGCGGGCTGACGGGCAGGCCGCCAAGGCCGGTAAGGTCAGTGGTCAAATCAATCGGCCCCCAAGGCTGCGAGCTTTCCAGCGTTGCGATGCTGTTGATCTCCCAGCCTTCCAGCATCTGTCCATAGCCCTTCTTTCCGGGAATAGCGTAGGTAAGAGAGATGGTCAGGCGATGGCGAATGTCGAAATCGCTGCTCGCATATTCGCGTCCTACGTTGGTGGAGTCCTGAGGCAGGCCATCTCCCGCTCCAAAGTCCCAATTCGCGCCCACGTCATCCAGCGCATGCGCGTAGGTATAGCCCAGCACCATGTTCAGGCCATGGTAGTTGCGCGACTTAAGGGTGGTCTGCAGCGCGTCGTAATTTGAGCGGTAAATGTTCCCCATCTGGAAGATGTTGCTGAGGAATGGGAACTTGCCGTTGAAGGGCCGCGTGGTGGTATCGTCGGTCCCCGGCATCTCCTGGTTAGCGTCGCGAATACCTATGAGATTTGAGCCATGGTTGCCCACGTAAGCGATTTCCAGCGAGAGGTTCGGAGTAAACGAGTGTTGAATATTGAGCGTCCAATTCCAAACGTAGGGAGTGGTGAGGTTGCGGACTACGCTCATGATGGGGCAGGGACCAGAGACGTTGGGATCGCAGTTGATCGTGGTAGTGCTCAGGTTGCCGTAAAGGGGCACGCCACTATCCCACTGTGGCAGAACGGGAGGGATGGCCAGGTTGGCGGCCGTGATCGTGCCTCCGGCGGTGGTATTGGTGGTGCCTGTGCCCGAGATGATGGCTCCGGTGGGAACATTAATGAGACCAAAACTGTTATTGAAGGCGAGGAAGGTCTCCCAATTGACAGTTTCGTACATCAGACCGGCTCCGCCTCTGATTACCGTGCTTCCTTTGCCCCCTACGTCCCAGGCAAAGCCGAAGCGCGGGCCGAAGTTCTTGTGATCAGGATTGTAGATACCGCTCACGCCGTTCATTCCCGCCTGAATCAATCCGGTGGTGGAATTGGGATCGAAGTTGCCCAACAGATTGTGGGCTTCCTTGATCACTGAATTGAACTCATAGCGCAGACCGTAATTGACCGTCAGATTCTTGCTCACCCGCCAGTCATCCTGCGCGAATAATCCATAGGACCAGTTGTGAATCTGCCGGGTGGGGTTGCCAACCTGCACGGAGGCTTTGAAGGGATCGCCGGCGAAGAAATCTTCCAGCGCTGTAGAACCGGCTCCAGTTCCTATGGCCACGCCGCCCAGGAACGTGATGCTGCCCCTTGCGTTGCCAAATGCGCCGCCGCTGAATTCGCTTCGGTGCAGTTCCCCACCGAACTTGAATGCGTGTGCTCCGACGGTATACGAAACGTGGTCGATGAATTGAGTGATCGAGTCCGGCCCCTGGAATTTCGGCCACTTGAAGGCTCCCAGGCCGGGGACGAAGGCTCCAGCGAAGCCGATGCGCGGCAATCCTCCTGTAAGCGGCCCGCTCACGCCGGTATCCAGACCGTAAGCTGACGCGGGTGTATTGAGGTCGCCAGGAAACGTCGGCTGGTAAAGGCGGTTGTAGCCGACTCTTGCTTCATTCACCCAGCGGGCATTGGGCGTCCAAATCCAATTCCCACCCACCACCTGCGCCCGCGTATGTATTTTGGAACGCCATTTGGACTGCAACTCCGGGAAATCTTCGACCGTTCCCGAATTGTTGCCGAAGAAATACATGCCGCCGATGGTGTTGTTCGGATTGATATTGACGTCGACCTTGCCAATCACGTTGTCCACTCGAACGTCGTTGGGGAACCCTTGCACGAGATTAATGCTCTGATTATTGTTCGTGGGGAAGCCGGTGCCGGCACAAGTCACGGAGGCGGTGATCCCGGAGCCGCTGACCGAGCACCCAGAGATCAGCAGACTGTTGGGGCTGATCGGAACGCCATTCGCCAGCAGATCGTCAACGGCATTGGGAATGCTGCCTCCACAGTCGTTCCCAGCCAGGGCGGGGGCAGTGCAGTTCGGAGCCGCCCCCGAGGCAAGTGTCAGCGAGGCCATCGACGGCGTGGTCACGCTAAAGGAGTTGCCGACGTTGTAGCGTTGCCCCTCGTAGGCGCCGAAGAAGAAAGCCTTGTCCTTGATGATTGCGCCGCCGAGGCTGCCGCCAAACTGTTCCAGGGTCCGGGGATTCTTGGGAGCGGGGGAAGTGTTGAAGTAATTCCGCGCGTCCATAGCGCCATCGCGGCCAAATGCGAATGCGCTGCCGTGAATCGTGTTTGTGCCAGACTTCAGGCCGACATTGACGACCGCGCCGGGCTTCCATCCATATTCGGCCGCGGGGTTTTCCTGAACGTTGAACTCCTGGATTGCATCGATCGGCAAGATGGTTGCGGAATCTCCTGCAATGCCTGCGCCATTGATAATGCCTTGGCCGGAAAAGGGCTCGCTGTTAAAGAGACCTTCAATCAAGTAGGCATTGTCTTCCGCACGCAAACCGTTCGTGCTAGTGGTAGAAAATCCGCCGCCGGGATAACGCATCACGCCCGGACGCAACTGCAACAGGTTTTCGTAGTTGCGCCCATTCAGTGGGAGGTCGTTGATTTCCTGATTGCTCAAAGTTCCGCCCAGTGTTGCTGAGGTCGTATTGAGCAAGGGAATCTCGGCGCTTACGGTGACGACTTCCGAAACATTTCCCGGTTGCAGAGTAAAGTCGGCGCGAACGTCGGTGGCGACTTCGATGGTCACGTTCGGGCGCTCGGAGGACTTGAAGCCCTTGGCCTCGACGCGAATCCTGTAGGTTCCCGGGATGAGGTCTGGGGCCGCGTAGTCTCCGGTTGCATCCGTGACCAGGGTTCGCGAAGTGCCGCGTTGAGTGTCGGTCACGACTACAGTTGCGCCGGACACCGCCGCTCCGCTCTGGTCGGTGACGCTACCCAGCACCCGCCCGGCAGTGGATTGGGCTAACGCGGGCAGGCTTACCAGAGTAAAAGCGAGAACCAGAACTACCGCGCGAGTGGTGAACGTTGCCTTATGAACGGCGGACAGGGCGGTGCGTCGGGATGTCATCGAAGACTCCTCCGTTTTGCTGGTCCGACAGCCATACCACTGGGACAGCAGTGAAGTCAAGAAAATTCAGCCAAATCCGGCTAGTTCTCGGCTCCCAGGAGCCTGTTTGGTAAAGCCCCGCAACACGCTGTTTTTCCGTAGAATGCGCAGGACTTGGGTCCCCGCTTACAGAGGGCTTGATTTTCATGACAAGGGAATGATAGTGTCTAGCTGTCATACCACCATACCTGAAGACCAACCGTGTTCTCAAACTACGTCAAAACGACAGAAACCGCACAGCACCCTCTGGGCCTGCGGTATAGTAGTCGGACCAGCGCCAGTTCTCCCAAACTGGCTTGTGCGGGAGATGCTCCTGTGTACAAAGTTGTCCGCACTTCGCGCCTGTACGAGCAAATCGTTCAGCAGATCGAAGCCTCCGTTCTTGATGGCACACTCAAACCTGGCGACCAGCTTCCTGCCGAACGCGAATTGGCGCAACGACTCGGTGTGAGTCGCACTGCGGTGCGAGAAGCCGTCAAAGCTCTCCGTGAGAAGGGCTTGGTCGAAGCCTACTCGGGACGCGGCACCTTCGTTACCGACGGAACCTCGCAGGCGGCGCGTCAGTCGTTTGACCTGATGATCAGGGTCGGTCAGCAGGAGAGCTCGCCGCACTTAGCCGAACTTCGTTTGATTCTGGAGCCAGGTATCGCAGCCCTGGCCGCGGAACGACTCAAAGACGAAGATGTCGCGGCAATGCGCGAGGCTGTCGCCGTTATGGATCGCTCGCAAAAAGATCCCGCTGCCTACATCGAGGCCGATCTGGATTTCCATCTGGCGCTCGCCGAAGCGGTTGCTAATCCTCTGATCCTTTCCCTGATCGATTCCATCGTGGGATTGCTGCGCGAGCAGCGCATAAAGATTTTTAATGTCGAAGGCGGGCCGCAGCGCGGGCAGCTTCATCACAAACGCATTCTTGAGGCGGTGGAGCGGCGCGATCCGGAAATGGCGCGCAGCGCCATGCGGGCCCATCTTGAGCAGGTGCGCCAGGATTCGCAGCTTTCTTCCGGCAGCAAGAGCGCGGCGAAAAATGCACCGGCAGGTTTGAAGGTGACGTAAAGAAAATGGTTTTGAAAGGGCGCAGCTTCAAGCTGCGCCGCCAGTGGTCAAGAGGAAGCCCGGGCGTTAGCCCCTGAGAGAGACATTGCCTTTAGAAGGTTTCGGAGGTTGCCGTCGGATGGCGAAACTCGGCTTCATCGGTCTGGGAGTGATGGGCAGCCAGATGGTGAACCGTCTGCTCAGCAAGGGTCACACCGTCACCGGTTACAACCGCACACGCGCCAAAGCGCAGTGGCTGGTGAAGAAAGGAATGCAGTGGGCCGATTCGCCGCGTGCGGTCGCTAGCGCTTCCGATTTCGTCTTCGCAATGGTGACGAACGCGGCCGGCACCGCCGCCATCACCGAAGGTCCTGAAGGAATGCTGGCGGGGCTGAGCGCCGGCAAGATTTTCATGGACATGAGCACGATCAGTCCCAACGTGAGCCGAGCGCTAGCTACCAAGGTTCGCGAAAAAGGCGCGGACATGGTTGACTCGCCGGTTTCCGGCAGTGTGATTACATTGCAGGAAGGAAAGCTCTCGGTAATGGTCGGTGGCCGCCGCGAAACCTTTGAAAAAGTGAAGCCTCTGCTGCTCGATATTGGCCCCAAAGTGACCTATGTCGGCGACAACGGTCTCGCGCTTTCGATGAAGATTGCGGTCAACCTCAGCCTTGCAGTGCAGATGCTTGCATTCTCTGAAGGCGTCTTGCTGGCCGAAAAAAGCGGCATCGCGCGCGAGACTGCAGTCGATGTCCTCATCCACAGCGCCATCGCCTCGCCCATGATTCAATACCGCGGACCTTTCGTCCTGCAGCAACCGGACGAGGCATGGTTCGACGTAAACATGATGCAGAAGGACATGGTCCTCGCGATGGATCTGGGCCGGCAACTCGACGTTCCGCTGCCTACCACCGCGGTGAGCAACGAAATTCTAACCGCGGCTCGCGGCATGGGCTGGACGAAATACGATTTTGCCTGCATGTTCGATGTTCTGGCAGCCATGTCAGGAGTGACAACGCCAGTGACGGAGGGACCGAAGAAGAAATGACGACCGCAACCTCCAACCCGCAATCCAGCCAGGAAACTGCCACGGAAAAGGATAAGTGGCTTCACGCCTACCGCCAGATGGTCAGCATCCGGCTGTTCGAAGAGCAGGTGAATGAGCTCTATACCCGCGCGCTCATGCCGGGGCTCGCCCACCTATATAGCGGCGAAGAGGCGGTCGCGGTTGGAATCTGCGAGGCCCTGCGCATCGACGACTACCTCACCAGCACACACCGCGGCCACGGACACTGCCTCGCCAAAGGCGCATCGCCTGACCGCATGTTCGCTGAGCTGCTTGGCAAGGAAGCGGGCTACTGCCGTGGCAAAGGCGGATCGATGCACATCGCCGATCCCGCCACCGGGAACCTTGGCGCGAACGCCATTGTCGGCGGCAGCGTGGGCATCGCTACCGGCGCGGCTTTCGCGGCAAAAGTGTTACGCAACGATCGCGTCGCAGTCTGTTTCTTCGGAGAAGGCGCGCTCGGCCAGGGATCGCTGTACGAAGTCATGAACCTGGCGCAGTTGTGGAAGCTGCCCGTCATCTACGTCTGCGAAAACAATCAGTACAACGAATACACTCACTATCAGGAAACCACCGCGGGCACCATTCTCGGACGCGCCACTGCATTCGGGCTTGTGGCCGAACGCGTCGATGGACAGGATGTTCGCGCGGTCAATGAAGTCGCCACTCGCCTGATCAATCGCGCCCGCACTGGCGGCGGCCCGGCATTTCTACAATGCGACACCTACCGCTACAGTGGCCACCACGTGGGCGACATCAACCGCGAATACTATCGCTCCAAGCAGGAAGAACAGTTGTGGAAGACCGACCGCGATCCCATTAAAGTTTTGTCAAAATGGCTGATCGACCAGGGTTACGCGGACGCGGCATCCCTTGATCGGATTAACTCAGAAGTTCGCTCGATCATGGAAGCAGCCGTGAAGTTCGCAATCGATGCGCCCTATCCCAACGTCGATGAAGTGGAGAAGCACGTCTATGCCTGAGCGCGAACTTACATTTGCGCAGGCGGTGCGCGAAGCTCTTGCCGAAGAAATGCGCCGCGACTCGCGCGTGTGCATCCTCGGCGAAGACGTTGCTGAGGCCGGCACTCCATTCAAGGTTCTCTCCGGGCTGGTCGAAGAATTCGGCGCGCAACGCGTGGTTGATACTCCCATCTCCGAAGCTGGCTTCACTGGCGTGGCGGTTGGTGCTGCGATGACAGGCCTGCGTCCCGTGGTCGACATCATGTTCGGCGACTTCATAACTCTGACCATGGATCAGATGGTGAACCAGGCTGCGAAAGTCCACTACATGTCGGGTGGACACTGGAAAGTTCCCATGGTGATGCGCACCACGCTGGGCGCGACCCGGCGCTCCGCCGCGCAGCATTCACAATCGCTGCACGCCTGGTTCAGCCACGTGCCGGGATTGAAAGTCGTTCTGCCTTCGACGCCCTACGATGCGAAAGGCCTGCTCAAAGCGGCCATCCGTGATGAGAATCCGGTCGTCTTCTTCGAAGACAAAATGATGTACAAGCTTAAAGGCCCGGTTCCAGAGAATGATTACGTCATCCCGCTCGGTGTTGCCGATGTGAAGCGCGCCGGCGAAGACATCACGCTGATTGCCACCAGCAGCATGGTGCAAGTGGCGCTGGGCGCGGCTGAGTTGCTCGAGAAAGACGGCATCAGCGCCGAGGTCGTCGATCCGCGTACCACATGGCCGCTGGATGAAAAGACTCTGATCGAATCGGCGAAGAAGACTTCGCGCGTGATCGTGCTCGATGAAGGCTATGGCCGCTACGGTGTGACATCGGAACTTGCCGCGGTGATCGCCGAGGGCGCATTCTACGATCTGGACGCGCCGGTAAAACGAATGGGCGCGATGCATGTGCCGATCCCGTTCTCTCCGCCGCTGGAAGACGCGACTGTGCCGACGGAACAAACGGTATTCGAAGCTGCCCGATCATTGTGCGGGAAAAATCAATGAACCACCAAGGACACGAAGTTACACGAAGGAAGGCATGGGTTTACTTTGTGTACCGTCGTGACCTTAGTGGTTAAGGAGTTTCGTATGGGACTCAAGACTCACGGAACCATGGCGGTAGATTGGGAACAGCGAATCGACTTCGATCGTCTCCGCCGCGAGCGCCTCGCGAAAGCTAAGGCTCTGCTTGCGAAATCCGAGATGGGTGCGCTGCTTTGTTTCGACATGAACAACGTGCGCTACCTGACCTCCACGCACATTGGCACCTGGGCGCAGGACAAGGCGAATCGCTTCACGTTGCTGCCGCAGAATGACGAACCGATCTTGTGGGATTTCGGCTCCGCGGCCAAGCATCATCAATTGAATTGCCCGTGGCTGGATGGACGTTCGCGGGCGGGAATCTCGATGCTGCGTGGCGCCATGACGCCGGAGATGGGACGCGCCGAAGATGTCGCGAAGAAAATTCGCATCGAGCTAGAAATGCGCGGCTTGCACAAAGAGCCGGTCGGCATCGACATCATCGAACTGCCGGTTCTGTTTGCGCTGCAACGCGAAGGCATCAAGGTGGTCGACGGCCAGGCGCTGATGTCGGAAGCGCGCGTCATTAAGACGCAGGACGAAATCTCTCTGCTCAACACTTCCGCGATGATGGTCGACGCCGCGTACGACGAACTCTACCGCGCTATGAAGCCCGGCCTGCGTGAAAACGAAGCTGTCGGACTGGTGAGCAAAGTTCTCTACGATCTCGGTTCGGAGTATGTGGAAGCGGTGAATGCGATTTCCGGTGAGCGCTGCAATCCGCATCCGCATGTTTTTTCCGACCGCGTGCTGCGCCCCGGCGATCCCGTCTACTACGACATTCTGCATTCCTACATGGGATACCGCACCTGCTACTACCGCTGCTTCACGGTGGGCTACGCGTCGCACGCCATGGTCGACGCCTACAAGCGCTGCCGCGAATATCTCGACGCCGCCATCGAGCTAGTGCGCCCCGGGCGCACGACAGCAGAGATTGCCGCAGTCTGGCCGAAGGCGGAAGAATTTGGCTTCCCCAATGAAGAAGCCTGCTTCGCCCTGCAGTACGGCCACGGCATCGGCTTGGCCATCTGGGAGAAGCCGGTGATCAGCCGTCTGGTTTCCTTCGAACATCCGGTGACGATCGAGCCCGGTATGGTGTTCGCGCTTGAAACTTTCTGGCCCTCCACCGACGGCTGGAGCGCGGCGCGCATTGAAGAAGAAATTGTGGTCACGCCGACCGGACACGAAGTGATCACCCGTTTCCCTGCTGAACAACTGCTGGTGGCGGGCGCGCACTATCACACCGTCAACGGGCCGCTGCCCACAACAAGAGAAAGTGAGGCTCCGCCCAGCGAACGCGTCATCGACATGATCGAAGCCAGCGCGAAAACTGAGCGCGTAGGAGTTTCGGGCTGAAAGGCCATAGTTAGGACAACGCCCAAATGTTCGTCTGAGCCCTTCCCCGATAAACTTTATGGCCTTCAGCATTGTGATGCCCGCCCTCGAGATGGCGCAGGAAACCGGCAAGCTCATCGCTTGGCGGAAAGAGGAAGGCGACCGTGTCACAAAAGGCGAGCCCCTTCTCGAAATCGAAACCGACAAAGCTGTGATGGAAGTG
>Ga0307475_10001809_pt1 | contig 12731 bp, 10 predicted proteins | sample atmos_gasesECM1C_FD_203317 | JGI IMG/M metagenome (GOLD analysis project Ga0307475, IMG submission 203317) | Hardwood forest soil microbial communities from Morgan-Monroe State Forest, Indiana, United States - atmos_gasesECM1C_515 | ecosystem: Environmental > Terrestrial > Soil > Temperate... | reverse complement strand
GGCAGTACTGCCGCTTTCGAACCTGCAGTGAGGACGGTCGCTCCAGAGCCCGCATCGTTGCTGCTCCTCGGGAGCGGCCTTCTTGCGCTGGGCACTCGTATTCGCCGGTCTCGCGCGTAGCCGAATAATGGTTGATTCTTAACTGCCTTCCTAAGCTCCAGGATGATGCATTCCCAGGAAGCGACATCATAGTAAGTTGCTGATGATCGCTGTTCAGCGGTTTCCCGAAGGCTGCGGCGCGCGCTTTCGACAGCCGACAAACCGAGGGCAAGAGTCTCCGCACTCATTCGCAAGAGGCGCGAATGGATGCGGAGAACTGTGGTAATTGGGTCGTTTTGCCGAGGCTTATGTCGGACCTGAAGGTCCGACCCCCTAAAGAAGTCTGTAGGAGCCGGAGCCGCGGAATTCGAGGAGGCCTAGGTCGCGGAGGACTTGGAGTTGTTGGCGGATTTTGTCGGGGATGTGGGCGTTTTGGGGATGGAGTTTGGCCAGGTCGTGGGTGTGCGCGTATACATCCGCTAGAGTAAATTCCATTTTTCCTAGCGATTGAACGACTTGAAGGACGTCGAGGGTCCAGCCGGTTTTTCTGCTTGTAATTTTTCCAGTGGACGTAGGCGGTCGTAGGAGCGGCGCACTTCGCGCGGACTGTGGGGAGACCCTTCGCTCACCACCGAGATGCGGGCGTGCATGGGAATCCTATCCAGCAGGATGTTGCAGCCTACCCAGCCAGCGCGGCGAGCCGTCGGGGCGAGGGGTGGACGTTTTTCGAGGGTGGACAGCGTGAAAGCGAAATGGGGAACGAGAAGAACCGTCCGGACGGCCCACGTGTCGAGGTCGTAGTGCAAAACGAAGAGGTTGGGCGCTCTGTCTTCGAGGATGGCGCGCTTCATTTCGGAGTACGCGGCGTCGACGATTCTGATGCCGAAAGGTTTTGATTGACTTTTGAGTTGGAAGGGGGAATCACAGGAAGGGCAGAAGTAGTCGATCGCGGCGGTACCCTGCGCTGCAGACCGAAGGCGTGGCGATTCGCAGGCAGGACAGAAGAAGTTTGCGGCGCCCCAGGATTCGGTGCCGATGCGGGCGCGTTGCGAGGCGCTTTTGTATCGGTCGATACCCTCGGTTGGAAGCTGCAGGTTCACGCGGGGATTAGATCATGGTTGCCCAGACCGCAGGAAGTCCCCGCACTACAAGAGGCTGCATGTCAGGTTACTTCGCTGCGCAGATTCTTGATTTTTTTGCGCCGTCGCACAGCTTCGCAGTTAATGCGGCAACACGCTGGGGTTCAGTGAGTGTAGCGACTATGGGTTTCTCTTGATGGATGGAATAAAGCAGAGTCGTATCCTCGATGATTCTATCTTTCTCGCCGACAGCTTGGCACCTCACAGCTACGTCATCCAAACCATCTCCATTGAAATCCGCGACCTTGAATAGGCATTGGTAATCGTATTCCCCTTCTTCGCTGCCCACAACGGTATCCGAGCCGATCATGATCGCGTCGTCGCCTTCCTTATCACTCCAGGCGCGCGTGTCCCATAGGCGGAGCCGCGGGTCGAAGCGAAACGAGCCTAGGAGGTAAGTTGCTTCACATTCGGTGCAGCTTAGGTAGGTGAAGACAATATCGGGTGTTTTCGCGGACGAGAAATGAGCGAACTCGCGGAACCGCCAACGCCGGAAGCCCTTGTCGAACGGTTCCTTCTTACCGGTATTGACGTCGTAATTGAAGGGTTGAAAGTAGTCGCCGTATGTATAGGTGGGTGTGTCGCGCTCGGCGATGAGAACAAGGGCGGACGAATGAAAGACACCGATGCGGCTGATCCTTTTGTATAACTGCGGCACAACCGGCTTCACTTTCTCTGGATCATCGGGCTTCAGTTCGTCAACGAAGGCGCCCTTGATCTGGTCGAAGAGAGCAGCATCTTTGCGAGGATCGAGCCACCGAAAATCATTGGATGCGGTTGTAGTGTTTTGGGCCGCGCCTGAGATGCAAGCGGCGATCGCAAGGAACGTGGTTGCTGCTAGGGTTCGGTACATGAGAATGAGTGTAAAGGCAAAGGGGCGGCAGGGATCGGTCGACTTCGGTGTGAGTAGCCTTGTTGTAACAATTTCCCGCGTAAGCAGAGCTAACGCATCGGCGTGGCAGGGGACAGGATTATGCAAGGTAGATTTCGGTTTCGGTTTTGATGATGAAGAGGGCGTCGGAGTCGGGATGGCCGGCGTTGCGGAATTTTTGGCGGGCTTCGTCGAGGGAGTCGGCTAGGACGGTGAAGAGGATTTCGCGTTTTGTGCGGCCGACGAAATAGAAGCGGCGCTCTTGCTGGACGAGTTGGAGTTGGGGTGGCATGCAAGAAAAGTCGAAGGCTGCCCGCGACGGTCCGCGGCCGCTACACAAACCGGACCGATCTGAAGATCGGCCACTACAGGATCGATCCATAGGATCGCTTTGCGGATCAACTGAAAACTGCAGGCAGGCGACGGAAATTTCTAGCTGTACCAGATTGGAACAGATGCGGCGGACCGAAAGAGCTAGAAACTCGGCGTTGAGTTCACAGCCTACGGCATTACGGCGCAGACGAAATGCCGCTAGCAGTGTGGTGCCGCTGCCGGCGAAGGGATCGAGGACTACGTCGCCTTCGTTGGTGGAGGCGAGGAGGATGCGTTCGAGGAGGGCTACGGGCTTTTGCGTGGGGTGCTTGCCGAAGCGCTTTTCCCATTGCTCAGGGGGACGGATTTCCCAGACGGATTTCATTTGCTTGCCGCGATTGGTTTCCTTCATGAGCTTATAGTGGAAGGTGTGGCGGGACTTTTTGTCCTTGGCGGCCCAGATGATGGTTTCGCTGGCGTGGGTGAAATAGCGGCAAGAGAGATTGGGAGGCGGATTCGGCTTGACCCAGGAAATGTCGTTGAGGAGCTTGAAGCCGAGCTGCTGCATGGCGAAGCCGACGGAGTGGATGACGTGGGCGGTGCCGGAGACCCAGATGGAGCCGTTGGGCTTTAGGACGCGCTGGGCGGCGGCGAGCCAGGCCGTGTTGAATTCGTGAACCTTGTCAAATCTGGCCCTTACCGGGCCAACATCGGGGCCGGGTAATTTGTCCCAATCGCCTTTGTGGACGGAAACCATTTTGCCGGCGTGGCAGGTGATGCCGCCGTTGGAGAGGAAGTAGGGCGGGTCGGCGAAGACGAGGTCGACGGAGGATGGTGGGATGGCGGCGAGGATGTCGAGGCAATCGCCTTGGTAGAGGCGGAGGTGGTGGGCGGGGTCGTCGAAGGCGGGGGTGGGGAGAGTGTTGGGCATAGAGTAAGAGCGAAAAAGCAGGTCCCTCGTCGCGCTGCGAAAAGACCGCAGCGCTCGCTCGGGATGACGACGCTTCGCAACCGCGCACAGGCAGGATCCCCTGTGCCACGCGATCGTTGATCAGATCGGGATCGTTGATCAAGGGGTAAAGCGAGTCAAGGCGAGGATTTCACCACAGAGCGCACAGAGAACACCGAGAACACCGAGGAAGAGGAGCGGGGGCGGGAGGCCGACGCGGCGACTTCGGAAACATTAGGATGAAAGCAATTCGGTATCGCAAGAGGGAGGCGGGTGCCCGCCCTTGACTTGAGGGGGAGGCAGGGCACCCGTTGGTCAGCGAGGGGTGTGTGCGCCTCGCTTCAGCATGCTTCGAGGAAGCTAGCACTCGCAAAGGGAGCAAAGCTGTCTCCAATGGGACACTCTTAAGCCTTAGGCGAATCGGCGCACGTAGAAGTGATAGAACACCGAGGGCGCTGAGGTTGGTATAGAATGCGGGGAAGTTTGAACGGACTGCGGGTAGACCCACCGGAATTGTGACCTAGTTGCTGAGGAGGGACAACATGATTAGGCAGTTGACGATTTTGTGCGCGCTGGTGGCGGCGCTGTGTTTGCCCGGATTGGCGCAGGAGCACGCGGCGGCGGCTCCTGCAAAGGGCAAGCCGGTGACGCTAATGGTTGGGCTGGGGAATTGGCGGCATCCGGTGTCGACTAAGAACGCTCAGGCGCAGGCATTTTTCGATCAGGGGCTGCGGCTGATCTACGCGTTTAATCATGACGAGGCGGCACGGTCGTTCCAGCACGCGGCGGAGCTCGATCCGAAATTGGCGATGGCATATTGGGGCGTGGCGGAAGCGGTGGGGCCGAACTACAACGATCCGGCGAGCGACGAGCGTTTCGCGCAGGCGCACACGGCGATTGAGAAGGCGCTGGAGCTTGGGGCGAATGCTTCGGCGAGCGACCAGGCGTACATAGCGGCGCTGGCCAAGCGGTTTCCGGGCGACGCCGGCGCGGACAGGCGCGCGGCGGCGGAAGCGTATCGCGATGCGATGCGCGAAGTGGTGAAGCAACATCCGGACGATCTGGACGCGGCGACGCTGTTTGCGGAAGCGGGAATGAATCTGCATCCTTGGGGGCTGTGGCACGTCGATGGCACGCCGGAAGAAGGGACGGAGGAAATTGTCGCGACGCTAGAGTCGGTGATTCGACGCGAGCCGAATCATCTGGGCGCGATTCACTATTACATCCATGCGGTGGAAGCTTCCAATTCGCCGGAGCGCGCGCTGGCAGGGGCGAACCGCCTGGCGCAGATGGCTCCCGCGGCGGGACACATCGTGCACATGCCGGCGCACATTTATATCCGCACCGGGGATTACGAGGCGGCGGTGAAGACGAACCAGAAAGCGGCGCTGGCGGACCAGGCGTATTTGGCGGCGAGCGGGGCGCAGGGCATCTACCCGATGATGTATTACAGCCACAATTTGCATTTCATCGCGATGTGCGCGGCGATGAACGGAAATTACGTGGAATCGAAGCGCGGGGCGCAGATGCTGGCGGCGAATGTCGGTCCGCACGTGAAGGACATGCCGGCGCTCGGAGGCTTCATGACTGTGCCGCTGGCGGTGGAGGTGCGCTTTCACAAGTGGAACGAAATTTTGAAGACGCCGCAGCCGGATGAGTCGATGCAGACGGCGACGGTGTTCTGGCACTTCGCGCGCGGGTTGGCGCTGGCGGCTACTGGAAAGACCGAAGAGGCGGAGGCGGAACACAAAATCGTTGCGGAAGCGGAGGAGAAGACGCCGGAGGACGCGGTGTTTCAGATGCCCGTGTACAACAAGACGAAAGACATCTTGAAGATCGCGGAAAATGTGCTGGGGGCCAGGATTTCTCTGGCGAAAAACGATATGGACGCAACGGTCAACCAGCTGCGCGCGGCCGTGGCGATTCAGGACACGCTGAAATATGGCGAGCCGCAGGATTGGTTTTATCCGGTGCGCGAATCGCTCGGCGCGGTGTTGCTGAAGATCGGCGACAACGCGGGCGCCGAGGGAGTTTTTCGCGCGGACCTGAACCGCAATCTGCGCAATCCCCGCTCGCTGTTTGGATTGGAGCAGGCGCTGAAGGCGCAGGACAAAGGCTACGACGCAGGTTTCGTGAAGAAACAGTTTGACGCTTCGTGGAAGGGCGCGACGGCGCCGAAGGTCGACGATTTGGTCTGAGGCGGCTCGCGCTTTGCGGGCGCGGTTTGTTCTAGTTCCAAAATTACATTTTAGCGGCGGGCGGCATCTGGTCCCAGGCGTCCCAGAAGATTTTCATTTCGCTGGGGAGGCCGAGGGAGATGCGGACGTATTTGTCGAGCGCGGGATACTTGGGGCCGATGAGGATGTTGCGCTCCTTCAGGAATTTGATGACGTCGTCGGGCGGGCGCTGCGGATTCATCATGACGAAGTTGGTTTGCGACTCGATGGGATGGAGGGAGCGCGCGTTGGCCTGGTTTAGGAATTCCTGGCGGTCGGCGGCCTTGCGCTGGATGCCTAGGCGGACGTAGTCGACGTCGTCGAGGGCGGCGGAAGCGGCGCGCGCGGAGACAACGCTGACGCTCCAGCCCGGGAAGCCGGCGGCAAGGCGCTTGGCGGTTTCCGGAGTGGCCACGGCGTAGCCAATGCGCATGCCGGCGAGGCCGAAAATCTTGGAGAAGGTGCGCGCGACGATGATGCGCGGGTCGCCGATGGGGCGGTCCAGGAAGGATTCGTAATCGGCGCCGGACGCGACGAAATGGTGATAGGCCTCGTCGATCAGCACGGTGACGCCGGCGGGCAGCTTGGCGATGAAGGCTTCGAGGTCTTTGCGCGGGGTCAGGGTGCCGGTGGGATTGTTGGGATTGACGATGTAGACCAGTCTGGTGCCCGCCGAACCTGACGAGGCCGAAGATGATACGACGCGATCGAGCATCGTGGGAAGATCGTGCTCGTAGCGCTTGTTGAGCGGAACATCGGCGACTTCGATGCCGGCGGTCTGCGCGAGTTTCCCGAGCGCGGGGAACGTAGGCGCGGCTTCGACCAGTTTTTTGCCGGGCTTGAGGAAAGCCATGGCGGCCATGCACAGAATCTCGCCGGAGCCGCAGCCCAGCACGATTTGCTCGCGCTTGACGTTGAGCAGCGCGGCGAGTTTGTCGAGCAGCGTGTCGTACTCGGTGCGCGGGTAGCGGTTGCCGCTGGAGGCGGATTCGCGCAGCACGGCGAGAACTTTTTCAGAAGGACCTTAGGGATTTTCGTTGCGATAGAGCAAGACCGGCTCGACGAGTACAGAGCCGGCAGCGGGCGCGGGCTGCGCTGGCGCGGAGTTCCCCCACAAAGCTGCTTCCATCGCGGGAGCCAGAGGAAAACCGCGAAGGGCTGGCGCGGCAGCGCCAACGATGGCGCCTGCGCCAATGTTGCGAAGAAGACGTCTGCGAGAGAATGACATGGCGGTGCTCCTTCGGACAAGCTCGATCTGGGCAGTCATTTTAGTCTCTTACGCTCGGAAGGCAAGTTTCCGACCATTGCCACACCGCGCGCAGGCCAAAAAGTGCTGCGTTGGGAGCTGCGGTTGCGATAGATTGCAGGAGTAAACAGCAAATCGCGGGAGGAGCTATATGGAAGGCGCGGCGGCATCGGTCGACAATACGAAGAAGTTGATGGAGGCAATTCGGGCGGGGGACGAGGTCGTGGTGGATGCGCTGCTACGCGCCGAGCCAGGATTGCTGCGATTCACCTCGCCGAATGGGTCTTCGGTGCTGCTGCTGGCGGCGTATTACGGGCATGCGGAGTTGGCCGAGGTGTTCGTGCGGCACGGAGCCAAGGCAGACGTGTTCGAGGCCAGCGCGCTGGGGGACCTGGAAACGGTGCGGAAGCTGGTTGGCGGCGACCGGGGATTGGTGAATGGGTTTGCGGCGGATGGCTTTTACCCGCTGGGATTGGCGGCGTTTTTTGGGCATCGGGCGATTGTAGAGTTTTTGCTGAAAAATGGCGCGGATGTGAAAACGGCGGCGCGCAACGCACAAAAAGTGACGGCGTTGCACGGGGCGGTGGCGCGGCGCGATGTTGAGATTGTGAAGATGCTGCTGGAGGCCGGAGCGGATCCGAATGCGCGGCAGGAGCGCGGGTTTGTGCCGCTGCACGACGCGGCGGCAAACGGGAATGCCGCGCTGGTGGAGTTGCTGCTGAAACATGGCGCGCGCGCCGACGCGAAGACAGATGACGGCAAGACGGCCCGCGACATGGCCACCGAGCGAGGGCATAAGGAATTGGCGGAGAAGCTGGGAAACTGAAGGCAGTAGGAGTACTGCGGTACCAAAGAACTGGTACGCGAAACGCGGTGTCGAGTACTGGCAGGAATGAACCGGGCGGACTATCGACGCTTGGAACCGGCGAGAGCAAAATTGCCACTGTGATCGGGGACGGCCCAACCGGACTCGACCACGGTTCCCTCCATCCCCAACGCCCGAGCGGCCGGTCCCCCCACCGGCCGCTCATTTTTTGAGCGAAGATTCGAGGCCGTTGGCGCGGCTGGGACGTGCTAGAGCGCGCCCCTACAATGCTCGAGGCGCCGCTGTATTTACTGCATTTCGGGCTACAATTCATTGCCCTGGAGCGTTTGCCAGGGATACAACTTCAATGGGCCGTGCTACTTGTAAAGCTTTCCTCGCGATATGGACTTGTGCGCTGCTGCTGCCCCTCACGGTCGTGGGGCAGAGTGTGCAGGGGAGGTTGCTGGTAGCAGTGGAAGATTCGGCGGGCGGGCGGATTGCCGGCGCAGGTGTCACCATCAATCTGGAAAAATTGGGCATCTCGCGTTCGGCGAATACCGATGTGCGGGGGGAGGCACGATTCGAATCGTTGCCGCCCGGAACGTACTCGATTGCGGTGCACGCCAGCGGATTTGGGGAAAAGACTTCGCGGGTGGCGGTGTCGGTAAGCAGCCAGGCGACGTTCGCCGTGATCCTGGGGCCGCAGGCGTTGAAGCAGACGATTCAGGTGCGCGACCGGGGACCTTCGCTGGCGAGCCAGTCGGTGGAGACGACGAGCAGCACCATCAACACCGTGGTTACGGCGGAGGATTTGGATGAGATTCCGCTGTCGGCGCGGAGCTTCGCGAACATTGCGTACCTTGCGCCATTTACCGCGCCCGTGGAGCCGTCGGACCCGACGAAAGCGCGAATCACTGCGGTGTCGTTCGGCGGCAGCTCGGGACTGAACGTGGACCTGTCGGTGGACGGCGGGGACAACAACGACGACTACATCGGCGGATTTCTGCAGAATTATTCACCAGAAGCGATGCAAGAGTTCGCGGTGCGGACTTCGCAATTCGGCGCGGATACGGGGCACACGAATGGCGGCAGCGTGATTATTTCGACGCGGCGCGGGTCAGACGAGTGGCATGGGAGCGGTGCGTACTACTATCGCGGGAATGCGCTGAACGCGCGCAACACGCTGGATAATCCGGAACCGAATCCTAAGCAGCCATTTTCGCGGCAGAATTTGGTGGGCACGCTAGGCGGGCCGATCAAGCCAGGCAAGCTGTGGTTCTTCTCTTCGTATGAATACATCCATGAAAATGCCAGCGTCGCGTACAGCGCGAATTCGCTTTCGGAATTCAACGCCCTGCAGCAGCTCGCGACGGGCGGCTTTCTTCCGAATGTAAATACGATCGGCGCGATTCCATCCTCTGTCTTGCAGCCTTATCGCGAGACGCTCTTTTCGTCGCGCATCGATTGGAGACAGTCCGCGAGGTCACAGTGGTTTGTCCGCGGCTCGCTGGACCGCAATCATACGAAGAATGATTTGCTGCAGCAGGGCGCGCTGCCTTCCACGGGGGCGACGACGAATTCGAATTACTACAGCGTGCTGCTGAGCCAGCAATTTCAGTTTGCGCCGGCGACCTTGGGGGTGCTGACACTGGAGGCGAGCGGCTTTCATCACACGAAGGTGCGCAACTCCACGATCGGCGAAGCCTTCGATTTCCCTTTCACGGTTAATTTTCTGACGACGTCGGGACTGGAGACTTTTGGCGACAATCAATTTGCTACGGCGATTACGGCGTTTCCGATCCAGCGCGACCAACAGAAATACCAGTTTCGCTATGATGTTTCGCATTCGCACGGAGCGCACACGCTACGCTTCGGAGTCAATTTCATTCACGAACCGGTGTTGCGGGGCGCACTGACGGGAAATCCCGAGACGCTATTCTCTTATCCGCACGATCCCAGTTTTTACGTGGCGAATCCAGCGGTGCTCGGGGCTTGTCCTAATCCCCTTCCAAGTAGTCCCGATCCCAATTTTCCGGACTGCCCCACGGAGAGCGCTTCCGGGGCGAGCGATGGGAGTTTTTCACAAAGCATCCAGCGGTTGGGCTTCTACGCGGAAGATGCGTGGCGGGTGACACGATCGTTTACCGTCAATGCGGGGCTGCGTTATGACACGACGTTGGGCCTGTTTGTGGCTTCGGGGCACGACCAAGCGGCGAATCCTGCGCTGGCGGCACTGCAGGCATCCGGAAGCACGCTGGTTTCGGGGATTCCTCATGATTACCGGAAGGCGTTCGCGCCGCGGGTCGGAATTGCGTATGCGCCGAAGGCTTCCGCGACGACCGTGTTTCGCGCCGGCGCGGGCCTTTATTACAACGATCTGGCGCAAAACGGGTGGGTCGACGCGTTTACCGCGGTCAATAATTTCAATTTGCAGAATGGAAGCGGGCCGAGCGCGCTGATCGATCCGAACTATCACACGCCTTATGCGTTGACGGCCAGCGCGGGCTTCGAGCACGCTTTCGCGAACAACTGGCGAGTGAACATCACATACGAGCATCAACAGGGAGTGCATCAATACCGGCGGTATGAATATTCGCCGGGCTTCGGAATTCCCGCCAACGCACCGGCTGTTTCTTTGTTCCGCACGGACAACCGCTCGATCTATAACGGCTTGGCGCTGCAACTGCAGCACAGGTTCTCCAGCCGCTTTGAAGTCACCGCGAATTATGTGCTGTCGCATGCGACCACCTGGGGCGCGACGGTTGGGGAGCTATTTGATTATGTGAACGGAGTTTCGAACGTGCTCAATCCGTTTGGTCCCGGCGACCACGGGCCATCGGGCGAGGATATTCGGCACCGGTTTGTGCTGGTGGGAGTGCTGCAATTGCCGTGGAAATTTGAAGTTTCAACACTCTCGCAATTTGAGAGCGCGCGGCCGTTTACGATGAGCACGCCGGCCGATGTCAACGGTGACGGCGTGGTCGGGAATGACCGGGCGGTGGTAAACGGCGTGCAGACCAGCCTGGACCAGTTTCGCGGGACCCCGTTTTACCAGGTGGATCTGCGGGTCAGCAGGAATATCGCCTTGGGAGAGCGGTTGACGCTGCGGCCGTTCGCGGAATTTTTCAATCTGTTCAACCGGCAGAATCCTGGGAACAATTTCGTGCCAGACATTTCCGCCCTGCCAACACCGGTGAATGACATCACCAATGCCACTGCGTTTTGCCTGAATGCGGCTTGCACGCAGACGCGGCCGATCACCAGCTTAAATCAACTGCGCGTGCCTGCGGGAGCGTTGGGCGATTTCTTCGGGCCGGGAACTACGGTAGGGATTCCGTTCGCGGCGCAGTTGGGGATTCGGCTGAGCTTCTGATGAAAGAAGACTTGGAGAGCCCCGGGGAAGCCGCGCGATCGTCTTATTGCGATCCTGTCGGGGGCTTCTCGGGATTCGTGACCGTTGAGATGACGTGCGTGGGCTGACTCGAGTCGCGCCTCGGGGGAGCGAACTTCGGAGTCTTTTTCTTCGGCTTTTTAGCTTCGCGGCTTCGCCTGTCTTTGTTTCCCATACGCAATAGCATGCCACGGGTCGGTCAGTTATGGCTAGGGAATGTCCAATTCGGTGGTGGTTCAGTTTCCGATAACGCGACTCATCAACAGTTACGTCCCATGCTATAGTTTGGCTGCGTATGCCCTTTCCCGCACGCGCGAAATCCTCCTTTCGCATCCTCACTTTCTTTCTCTTCAAACTGTTTTTCGTTCACGCGCCTGCGTCAGCGCAAAACCCCTCGCCGCAAACACAAGCGACACCTCCGCACGCCGCGAGGCACGATTCCGTTGAAGTTGTAGCACATCTCTCACCCGAAGAAGTCGAAGAGGGCAAGCTCAACGATTTATACCAATCGATAGCTCAAATCCAGCGGAAGGGCACTTGCACGGATGAACTCATCCAGCGCTACCGGTCAGAAGTGATTCTGGTGGCCGAGAAATCTGCATTCAACGTTCCCAAAAACAAGTTTCTCTTTCTTGCAAACCGTGACATCGGCAATTGCTATCTCGCGCAGCAGAAATTCGCGGAAGCCGAAGCGTCGTTCCGGAAAATCCTAGAGTACGCTCCGGTTTGGCCCGGCACCGACGACTCTGCCTATCCCATCGATTTTCGCCAGATCGCCACAGCGCAGATGAGCCAGCAGCATTGGACAGAAGCCGAACAATCGCTCCTGAAATCCATTGCTCTTTTTGACCCTCAAATCGCCGCAGGAGAGAAATCCGACGCCGAGCTGCATTCGCAACTCAGCCTAGACTATCGCGGGTCGCAATCGCAAAGCTACGCACTACTGGCGGTCGTTTACTTCCGCAAAGGCCGCGTGGAAGACGCGCTCACAACCATCGAGAAGGCCTACGAGGAAGTCACTAAGTACAAGCTTGCGCCGCAGTTCCACAATCAGGTCTTGGAAATCGGCAAAGCCATAGCCAATGCTAGTGAAGACTCCGCCGCCCAAAGAACTTGGTCACAGCGCAATCTCATCCAGTGACGTTGGGTGACCAGCCCGCTAAGGCATAGGTAGGCGCGTAGGCTGTGTCCATTTAGGTACGATACTGCTAGAGACGACCTGTCCTTTCGGGCAATTGCGCCGGTTTTCCCTCACTTAAATACTGTCATTACTATGAAACCCACACTTGTATTCGCACTCCTGGGGACCCTCGCGTTCGCGGGAACGGCTTCCGCGCAAAGACAATTCGAGTGGCGGCCGGGGACCGACGAAGCCGTCCGGCTGGACCCCGCCAACTACCACACCGGCAAGACCTATACGGCGGGCGGCGGCATTCAGGTGGATATTGAATCGCAGCAACCGGTGACCATTTTCCTGACCGGCGAAGGGGAGTGGAACCACGCGCTGCAGTATCCGGAAGCCATGGGGTCGCTGAGAATGCTGTGCTTGCGAGAGCACGTGGTAAAGACCAGGTATGTTTGCAATTTGCCGGCGGAGGCGTTGACGCTGGTGATTCGCGATGACCGCGGCAGCCACGAGTCCGCCGCGTTCGCAGGACTGGGCGAGGTCCTCAAGCGTGAACCCGCCGCGATGAATACTCCGGTCGGTAGCGCTGTCGGTAGCGCTGTCGGCATGGGCCTGGGCTTGGCAAAAATCATGAAGA
>Ga0307475_10001807_pt1 | contig 12735 bp, 11 predicted proteins | sample atmos_gasesECM1C_FD_203317 | JGI IMG/M metagenome (GOLD analysis project Ga0307475, IMG submission 203317) | Hardwood forest soil microbial communities from Morgan-Monroe State Forest, Indiana, United States - atmos_gasesECM1C_515 | ecosystem: Environmental > Terrestrial > Soil > Temperate... | reverse complement strand
CTGCTCCTGAAACTCTCCTGTGTCGGTATCTACCCACGCAATTTGTTGGAAGCCCGGGTGATAGTCACAACCTATAATCAACATGTTCGGCTCTCCAGAAACTACGCTGCCGGAGCTTCGATGATTTGGAATCCAAGATTGGCGGCTTTGCGTTTGAGATAGTTAATTTGCAGTTTGCGGTGCTGGGCGTCGTAAAACTCTGCTCCTCGGTCGATGAATGGCATGCCATGGCGCAGCATGCGATAGACCAATCGAGCCAGCTTGGCCGCCATAGCCTTAATGGCAACGGGAGCCCCGAGCTTAGTTCTCAGTCGGCGAAACTGCGCTCCAAGATAGGTATTGCTTAGACGTAGGGTGCTCGCTGCCATGCGCAATGCATTCGTGACTCGATTGTTGGTGGGCAATCGGCCTTTCCCGATGATTTTGTCTCCGCTGATTCGATTGTCTGGACAGAGCCGCAGCCAGGAAACAAAATGGTGTTCTGTCTTCCACTTGCTCATCTCCCATCCTGCTTCACTGAGAATCGTCATGGTCGTGGTGACGTCAATCCCGTCGATTTGGGTCAGGTCGGTCCCGGTCATGCGAAATAGTTCTGCACGCAGGTCGAACTGTGGCGCATTCCCCTTCTTTTTCTTCCTGAGCCGTTCCTTGCGTTTTTCTTCCGGCAGACCGACTCCATGACTTCGGTCCTCGAGCTGTTGGAGATACTGCTGTAGCCGATGATCGCATTCGGCCATCTGCCTCTGGCAAAACTCGTAGCCATCCTGCTCCTGCTGCAGCACAAACAGCAGATCTTCTTGCCAGTTACCTTCCAGACTGCGCGCAATGTCTTCCTCGCTCGCCTTCACTCGCCAATTCCGGAGCGCCGCCAGTTGATAGGGATCGCGTTCGCCGGCCAGAATGGCTTTGACGATTGCCTGCCCCGTCATTCCGCTCACGTCACTCAAGACATTCGCTAGCTGGATATTCATTTGCGTGAGTGCCTTCTGCATCCGCTGAATATGCCGCCCGGCGGCCCGCACCAGATCATTGCGCTGCCGCCAATAGGTCCGCATTCTGCGGATTTCTTGAGAGGGCCGAAACGAGTTCCGCAACAGACCATAGGTGTGCAGCTTCATCAGCCATTGACTCTCCTGCACATCGCTTTTGCGCCCTGGTAAGTTCTTCGTCTGGTTGGCATTCACGAGATACACTTCGAAACCGGCTTGTTCGAGAATGTCGTAGACCGCGATCCAGTACACCCCAGTCGATTGCAGGGCTACGGTGTGAATCGCACACTGCTTTAGCCACACCGCCATGTTCTTCAGTTCCGACGTAGTACATCCGAAGCGGCGTACAGGTTGGCTGTCCCGTGTCGGCGGTACCGCCACATAGTGGGATTCGTTACCGATATCAATGCCAGCGGCATCGCGATGCACGATCTCCAAACTGAGGTGTTCGCTCTGGATTTTGCGCATCATCTCCCGCCGTTGCTTGTGGTTCATCGCTTGCCAGTTGCTGGGTGTTGGGCGGCAGCTTGCTTTCTTGGTTTTCTCCAGTTGCTTGGTTTTCATGCTAATCTTTCCACGCTGAATTCAACTCGGCTCGGCCCGGTCGGCGACCCTTTCCACAGTCTCTCCATCGGGGTCGAGCCGTTGTTCTTTTCAGAACAACGCCGCCACCATCCACACAATCGCCAGTACCGGAGCCATGCTCCTTTATCGGGCAGGAACGCGCCAGAGACGTTATGCGGCCTTAGCTGCCGAGTCTCGTTGTGCCTCAGATTTTAATTCGCACCAAGCTGCTTGACACTCATTACACACTTTGCTCATACAGTTTCTGAGTCATACAACCACCCCGACGGGGTGGGCCTTGCTCCTTTCTCCCGAGCCTGTTGGTTGGCTTTAGCATCCACCAACTTTAATCGGGCGTGGGAGCCGACATTGTCATGGAATCAATTACACTCAAAACCCCTCCGCCTTCCAAAATCAAGTGTTTCTAGAAGACCGAGATTGCGCGAGAAGGATACTGAAAAATCAAGCGTTCGCGGGTGTCGTCCGCTATGGGTTTTGGAAAGCACGGTTTCGATGCCAGTCGCTGCCTTTTTTGCAACGGTGATTCCTTCCGGGTCGCCCGTGATCGAGGCGCCTCGCCGACGCAACAAGTCGGACCACATTTCTCGTTGTTTGATAGAAGAGCGCGCACAGCCTGATCGAGGGAATCTTCGCTCAAGGCAAGGTGAGCCTCACTTTTCGTTTGCACAACTGTTCTTCGATCTTGTTGAGGAGGTCGCTGCTCTCGAGGCCAGCGTCGCGCACCGCAAGAGCCAGGGCACCATCGAGGCGCGGATCATTCAAGCCCACATACTCCTTTCCTTCTCCCTCGACGAAACCATATTCACTTTCGTGCAGTATCACGGGGGATCAAGTCAGTCCGCTCCATGCTACAATTCGGCTCTTGCGGTCGCCAATTCGAATCTTCGCCGTTGGGTTGGCAATCAGGCTGGCTTTTCTGGCTCGATTGATCTACGCAAGGACCGATTCGCTTTCCTGGGAGAAGAACGAGCCGGGTGGAATTGCTCGGTGGATTCTACTCACACACAGCTTTTCTTCCCCCTATCATGGCGCCCACTTCCCCACCGCTTGGCTGGGTCCCGGCTATCCTGCCTTGGTTGCGTTGTCGTTCGCGATCTTCGGGGTGCAGAGTTCTGCATCAGCCGTAGCGGTGATGATCTTCAATGCTGTCTGTTCCGCGTTGATTGGCGTCATATGTTATAGGATTGGAAAGCTGTGCTTCGACGAAACCTCCGGCCTCATCGCCGGATGGGCGTGGACACTATCTCCATACGTCGCCTTGATGCCATTTCTGTTGGTGGAAAGCTGCCTTTCAGCTTTGCTGCTAAGTTATGCTCTGCTATGCACGCTCACACTTGATGAGTCTCGGCTGCGGTGGGCATACTGCGGGGGTGTCTGGGGAATCGCAGCGCTCGTGAATCCCGCATTGTTGGCCCCGCTTCCCTTCATCATGCTCTACTTCTGGTTCAAGACTCCGAGACGAAGGGTGCAAGCATTTGTCTTCACAACAGCGTTTGCCGCGTGCGTGGCTCCGTGGATGATGCGGAACGCGTTTGTAATGCATCGGCTGTTTCCCATTCGAAGCAATTTGTGGGCGGAGATTTACTTCGGCAATGCGGACTTCGGCTATCACCCGCTAGGCCCGAGCATGGAGTATCAGAGGCTCGGAGAAATGCGGTTCATGGATGAGATGAAGAGTAAGACTGTCGAGTACGTGCGTGCAAAGCCTCGAGATTTTGTCATCGCAACCGGACGGCGCGTAATCAATTTCTGGGCGCTTCCCGGATGGTGGTCCGAGCTTCTTTTCGTCGTCGCGTTGGCTGGTCTCTTTCTATCACGAAACGCAATTTTCTGTGCGGTGGTGGCAACATACCCGCTCGTGTACTACGTGTCCTACACTTTTACACGCTACCGGTATCCAATCGAACCAGTGATCTACTTAGCTGCAGGTTACGCAGTCGCCAGAGCCTGGTCAGCACTAAGAGTACCCGCAGGTAGCACGAGGGAATCACTGGCGCACTGAAACCGCTCAATTAATCGTCTATTCCCAGATGATCTGCTCCCCGAATAATCCGGCGGGCGCAATCAATAGCGCTCATCGACCGGTCGGGTCTCTGTTCTGGGTGTCAGTTCTGGTGTCAGTTCGTTTTGAGGTTCCCTGCCTCCTGCTGCAGTTCGCTGCACTGCACTTGATGGCTAACCCTTTGCCTTTGCAAGATAATGCAACTTGATGCGCTCAGGTGCGCCGATGATGGATGAGATTAAGAGTCAGTTGCTCCAAGCGAGCGGTTTCTTCTTGAGCAACTGTATCCCCGCACAGGGGGCTACCTCAAGCAGTGTGCCGAAAGTAGTCTTTGCAGGACTGCGCTAAGCCATTTATTCGGCAGCCCAATTCCGGGTCTTCAGCACGGTTTCAAAATCACATCGTTTTCACACACTCCGCATGATGCGTGTTTTTGTGACGCTCCGCAATAAGTTCTGACCCACCACGAGTTGTTGCAAGCGGTATGGGGCTGCCTGAGGTTGTTCGTGAACCAACTCCACAAGAATATCGAGCCCAACACCCAGCCTTCGGCTTGTCGGGACCGATATTTATGAAATCTTTATCCTTTCTTTACGAATTCTTTATGCGCATCCGGTTACGTTAAGGTCTCCGCCGCTCCCTTCATGATTTGATCAGGGAGATCTTTGGAGGATTGACGCGTCGGACTTGAAAACCGCCATTGCAAAACCATCGTGCTAAACAGTCGACGCTAAACGTAAAGGCAACCGGCGCTCAACGGGTGCTCGTCGCAACGACCGCCATGCTTGTATTCATCTCTTTTTGGCGAGCCGCAGCCGTCGTGCTCAACGACATGGGTTCGTCCGCATTCTACGCTGGCGCAATTGCCGAACACTTTGTCGGGAAAACAGCTCCTTGGTTCATCCTGGCCATCATGTTGCTCTCCTATGCCGTCCGAGCCGTTTACATCGAGAGCTGCAGCATGTTTGTGCGTGGCGGCGTTTATCGTGTGGTCAAAGAGGCCATGGGCGGAACCCTGGCGAAGTTATCGGTTTCAGCCTTGATGTTCGACTACATCCTGACAGGACCAATCAGCGGCGTATCGGCTGGCCTGTACCTGGCGGGTCTGTTGAACGAGCTTTTGCACCATGCGCACTCCAGTTTCGTCCTTAACGTGAACTGGACGGCTGCGCTCTTTGCTGCCGTAGTTACCGTCTACTTCTGGTGGCAGAACATTAAAGGTATTCCCGAGTCCAGCGAGAAAGCTCTCCGCATCATGTACGTGACCACCGTGATGGTGGTCATGATGATCGCCTGGTGTGCCTATACGCTCTGGGTGCGGGGGGCTCATCTTCCGCCGTGGCCGCATCTCTCGAATCTTGTGTACTCGAACGACGCGCTAGGTTGGCTGCGCCATAGCTCGCTGCCATATACCGTCGGACTGATCGGTATTTTGGTTGGTTTGGGTCATTCCGTTCTGGCCATGAGCGGCGAGGAGACCATGGCTCAGGTTTACCGGGAAATTGAGCACCCCAAACTGCGGAACCTGGAAAAAGCGGGATTCGTCATCTTTCTATACAGCCTGATTTTCACAGCCGGCGTGGCGTTCTTCGCTGTGATGATAATCCCCGATTCGGTGCGCAACAGTTTCTTCGATAACCCAATCGGCGGATTGGCGATGTACCTGGTTGGGCCTTTATCACTGCGGCTCGTGTTCCGGGCTTTCGTCGTAGTAGTGGGCGTCTTGATGCTGGCCGGGGCAGTCAACACTGCCATCGTGGGCTCTAACGGAGTCCTGAACCGGGTTTCTGAGGATGGAATTCTTCCTCACTGGTTTCGCCACCCGCATCCTCGTTTCGGGACCTCCCACCGCCTCCTAAACCTCGTCGTTGGCCTTCAGCTCCTCACGATTCTCTTGAGTCGGGGAAACATTTTTGTGCTGGGCGAGGCTTATGCCTTCGGTGTGATGTGGAGCTTCGCCATGAAGGGTCTGGCAGTCCTTGTTCTTCGCTACAAGCAACCCGGCGAGCGGGAATTTCGTGTGCCCTTGAACCTGAAGGTTCGGAATATCGAGATCCCCTTAGGCCTTGGCCTCATAACGATCGCTCTGTTCGCTCTGTGCGTAATCAATCTCTTCACCAAGCAGGTCGCTACGCTTTCAGGAGTCGCTTTCACGATTATTTTCTTCGCCGTTTTCACGGCCTCCGAAAAGATGACCAGGAAGCACACTACGGCTCACTCCGAGCTTGACCAGTTCAATTTAGAACCTGGTGAAGACCTCACTCCCGAGGCTGTTGGCGTTCGACCGGGGAACATCCTGGTTATGGTCCGTAACTACAACACGCTTTATAACCTGGGGGCGGTCCTCGACCGGGTCGATACTCACACACACGATGTCGTGGTACTGCACCTTCGATTTCTCACGCGAGCGGGGTCAGGCGAGTACGAGTTGGAGGCCGAGCAGCTTTTTAGCGTGGAAGAGCAGCAGCTTTTTACGCGCGCCCTTGAGCTGGCTGAGAAGAAGGGGAAGACCATCCATCTGGCGGTCGCTGCGGCCACGGAGAAATGGGACGCGATCTTGCGGGCAGCCCAAAGCCTGCGATCATCTGCCGTTGTTCTGGGGCCTTCTCCTACTAGACCTGTCACTGAAGAAGCTCGTATCGCGGGCATGGCCTGGGAGCATCTATCTGATCCCAAACCCCAATTGACCCTTCAAATCTACTTTCCCGGTGGCCAGGAACATGTTTTTTATCTCGGGCCGCATGCGCCGCACCTCACACCTAACGAGGTTGATCTCCTGCACGGTATTTGGCTTGAACTCAGTAGCGATGTTGCCCCTGAGGAGATTCATCACCACGACGTCATCCACTTCGCTCTGGAAGAACTCCGGCAGGAGCTCAGCAATACGCAGCGAGAGGAAGTCCTCCGCCGGTTGTGGCAGCATCTTCAGGAAATCAAGGGTCGGCGCGTAACGCACCTTTAGGGGTCGGAGTTGCACATCATCGTGTCGTGTATGGCATACGGGAGGAAAGCGTGAGCGCAGGCCGCATCCTCGTGGTGGACGACGATCCGCAAATCCGCCGCGTGATGCGAGTGACCCTGACTGCACAAGGCTATGAAGTAAGTGATGCTAAATCCGGTGAAGAGGCGCTGGAAAGGCTGCACTGCGAGAATTACGACCTCGTCCTGCTGGACGTGAACATGTCCGACATGAGTGGGATCAAGGTTTGCCGGACCTTGCGGTGCGGCCGGCATGGTTTCGAGTTGGCGATAATCATGCTTACCGTGCGAGACACAGAGAAAGATAAAGTCGATGCGCTGGATGCGGGAGCCGACGATTACGTCACAAAGCCCTTTAGCATCTCGGAGCTGTTGGCGCGGATTCGTGCCGCGCTGCGACGAGTACCCGTTGATCCTGGCTTGGAGTTACAGCGAATCAAGCTCGAGAATGTTGAAATCGACTTCTCGTCGCGGCGCGTCACGGGTCCAGGCCGAGACGTGCGCCTCACGCCGAAGGAGTTCGATCTGCTTTCCTACCTCAGCGCGCGTCCAAACCGAACCCTGACCCATCGCGAACTTCTGCGTGCTGTTTGGGGGGCGGATTATGGCGACGAAGTGGAGTATCTCAGAGTTTTCGTCAACCGACTACGCTGGAAGATTGAGCCTGATCGCGCCGAGCCTCGTTTTTTGGTAACCGAACCCCGGGTCGGCTACCGCTTCTGCCTGCCTAAATAACCGTGACATTTCTCTAGTTTTTATGAAGTTTTTAGGGCTTGTTTATGCCTCATTTATGCACCTTTGGCTAGCTTGAGAACGAACGGTGCTTATGCGCAACCACATCGGCTGTAGCTCCATGGAGCTTTGGGAGCGCTCCATACCCCCAGACAGAGCGGCGGAGAACAACCCGGGAAACGAGCTTGAAATTAACGTGATCTTCACCGACCATCAAGGCACGCTCAGCGCCTTGAGGACTGCCGGGGCCCTGGCTCATCAATTGCAAGCACATATCAATCTCCTGGTTCCTCGAGTCGTACCGTACGCGTTCCCGCTCGCAAGTCCGCCAGTTTCGATTCGGTTTACCGAGCGTCGACTTCTGGACCTTGCGCGTCAGGGAGGCCAGGGCCCCATGGTCATCTCTGTTCAGCTATATCTCTGCCGTGACCGGCGGCTGTGCCTCTTGGAGGCCCTAAACCCACAATCTCTAGTGGTCGTCGGGGGCAGGGAACGGTGGTGGCCAACGAAGGAAACCAAACTGGCAAGGATGCTTCAGTTTGCTGGGCACCAGGTTATTTTCGCTGGTCTCGAGTGAGGAACGATGGTCCACCAACCTTTACATTTCAACACACAGGTGAACATGTTTCTTCGTTCCCGCCTTGATCATCGATTCTTCCTTGCTCGAACCATCAATCTTCTTGTTGAACAACGTTTCATGAGAACTTTTCGGAATTAACATCAAACGCGGGCATTTTTTCTGGGATGATCCGCCAAGAAAGATGCATTTTTCGAACATATTGAAATAAAGGGGGTTATCATAGATGAGGTTAGGATATTGATGCTTTCTTTCTTGTTCTTTTGATCAGCTTTGCAAAGCAAGACATGATTTTTGATCGTTGTGGTTAAGATTTACATTTCAACCACACAGGTGAAAAGAAGCATCGATGATCAAGGCGGAACGAAGAAAGGCTCGAACCACAAACCTTCTTGCTTGAACCATGTTTGACCTGCCCCCCATCTTTAGTCCAGGGATAACGAGACTTTCTCCGGATTTGGGTGCTCCAACACTACACCTGCAAATACGCTTTCACCACTTGAAGTCGCGGCTTCGAACGGCGAAGCCATGCGAGCGCAGCCGGACGAAGCCGCGGTCCTCTGCGCAAACTCCGCGGGCGTGAGATAGCCGAGCGCCGAGTGCGGCCGCACTTGGTTGTAGTCGCACCGCCAGGTCTCGATCTTCTCCCGGGCATCGGCCAGATCGATGAACCAGTTCTCGTTTAGACACTCGTCGCGGAACTTGCCGTTGAAGCTCTCGATGAAGCCGTTCTCCATGGGCCGTCCAGGCGTGATGAAGTGCAGCTGCACCTGGTTCTCGTAAGCCCATTGATCTACCACCTGACTGGTAAACTCGGTCCCGTTGTCGATCACGATCGCCTCCGGCTTGCGCCCTCTTCGCTTCAGTTCTTCCAGCACCCGCACCACGCGCTGACCCGGCAACGAGGTGTCCACCTCGATGCGCGGCGCGTAGCGCGTGAAGCCGTCCATCAGGTTCAGAGTTCGGAACTTGCGCCCACTGGCGAACGCATCCTGCGTGAAGTCCATGGTCCAGACCTCGTCGGGGCGCACCGGTAGCTTCAGGGGCACGCGTGCGGCGCTCGTCGGCAGCCTCCGCCGTCCTCGCTTCCGTCGCAGTCCCAGCTTCTCCTCCACGTACAGTCGGTACACTCGTTTATGGTTCACCGCGAAGCCCTCGCGTTTCAGCAGGATCTTTAGCCGTCGATAGCCGAACCGTCGCCGGGTCGCAGCCAGCTCGCGCAGCCGCTCCCGCAAACGCGGATCCTCGCTTCTTCTCCGCTGATACCGACACGTCGCCCGATGGATCGGGATCAGCCCGCAGGCGCGTCGCTCCGAAACGGCCGCTTCCGAGCGCATCACCCCCACCGCCTGCCTCTGCATCTGCGGGCCTACCACTTTTTTGTCACCACCGCCTGCAACGCTCGTTTGTCCAGCAGCAGTTCGGCCACGGCGTGCTTCAGCTGCCGGTTTTCCTCCTCCAGCTGCCGCAATCGCCGCGCCTCGCTCACTTCCATCCCGCCGTACTTCGCTTTCCAGCGGTACAGGCTCCCGCGTGTGATCCCGTGCCGCCGGCACAGCTCGTCGGGGGCTATCCCAGCCTCCGCCTCCTTCAGGATGGCGATGATCTGTTCTTCGTTAAAGCGACTCTTGCGCACGACTCCTCCTCTCTGGCCTTGAGCGGGCCATCGTAAACGGAGAAGTCACATTTGTGCTGGACTACTTTTCGGGGAGCAGGTCAGCCCGCCTGAAAAAAACGGGCAGCAATTGGCGTTCGTGTTCAAGAACCACCCGGTTGCTGTCTGCGTAGCGCTGCTCCAGAAGTGTAATGTGCCTCTTAACCTCTGAAAGTTGAGGTACGGACGCCTTCGCTGCGGATACACAATAGGCGACCGGATTGATATCAACAGCCAATGCTTTACGCCTTCTAAGCAGCCCTTGCAACAAAGTTGTGCCGCGGCCTGAAAACACGTCGCACACGGTATCTCCTGGAGAGGAATATCGTCTTATTTGTTCGTCGGCGAAGTCCTCAGGGAACATCGCGAAATATGGGCACAGCGAATGTAGTCTGTTCCGCATATTGTTATCGGTATCGGACGGTCGATAGCGTTTTCATCGCCCATTCCGAATATCGTTTCTGATCCTTGAATTCAGAGCTTTGGTGGCTCCAGTAAGCTATTCTGCATCGGTCGAAGATAATGCCCGCACGCCGTGTTATCGGAACCCACTTCGCTTTCGGGACTCTATGCGGGATGAACAGGCCGATCCTCATTCCGCGAAGGGATGGTGGCCGATCTGTAAACCAGTCGTCAAAAAATGCTTCTGCGTCGAGATCTCTTTTCTTCTTTTCCAAGTCCCAACCGGAAGCACACTGGCCAACTAAGAATAACTTGCCCTCGTAACCGTCTGGAAAGTCCCTCCAGGCGATTAGATCAAGGGTATCGTCCTTAGCATTCGCGTTTCCATTTTTTTCGCGTACCGTACCCTCGCCGATCTCACTGGCCATGTGGAACAAAGCCTCGTTGAATGAGGCTGGCAAGTCTGTTCGGGGAGCTCCGAAGCGCAGGGCACGGCCTCCTACAAAGGCTTGCGCCGCATATTTGGAAAGGTCTTCGAACATTCGGCGAGGAAAAATCTTGTTTCCTCTTCTTGCTTTCCAACCAAACCACGACAAGCAGAGACAGAAGATGTAGGGGACGTAATCACGGAGTTTTCCGGAGAGGACAATAGCCGTATCGTCAATGGCAAATGGATACGCGTTCTCAGCAGCTTGTGCGCGCCGTTTAATTTCACCAAGTATTTCGGCACAAGCGCTCAAGTTGCGTTCTACGGCCGCTACGCTACAACGCTTCTCGGGAGATATGAGGGTTACCAATTCCATCCAATCCACGCACTCCAAAGGATTGGTGGCGTCCTCGGCGAATTTTAACTTCTGCATCCTAATTATGCCCGCGCCTTCCCCTTTTTTTCGGAGTGAACTTTAGTGATCTCCGCGTGAACCCTGTCTGCCAACTTTACGATTTCCTCCGAAACTGCCAGAAGCTCTGGTTCGCCCCTGTAGCCGTTAACTACAGTTCCGTTAGCTTGAACTAAATCTTCGCGTGCGCGTACCATAGCTTCGAAAACGCTGTGTATCCCCAATGGAAATTTCGTGGGCACGTTCAAGGCTGTATCCGGCCCTAAGAGCCGATATACCCTCCGGTGCCTTTATTACTTCGCGGAGAATATTTAGATCGGGATATTGGCTTTCAACAAGCGGTTCCTTTTTTTTCGCGCGGCTGCCATAAATCCAAAGCATCAATTCGCCTAATTCGCGAAGCTTGCGCTTTGGTACGGGGTCTTCACGCAAAGAACCCTCCGCATCGATCCCAAGAAGCTTTTGAAATTCAGTCTGGTCAGCCGCCGTGTACAGATGTGAGAAGAAAAAGCGATGAGCGTTCGCATCATCACGGTCAAATCCAGCTTCCTTTTCTGCCTGCCTGAGTAGGGTGAATCCGCGATAAAGACGCTTTACGGTTACGTTCCGATCTCCATTTGCTTCGCTATTGCGGTCAGCTCCAATCCCTGCTGCTCGTGTACTCGAGCAACGAATTGACCTTTTGCCAAAGCATCCCAGGGCTTCGGCCCATTGATGTGTCGAAATCCTAAATATGCCCAAACATCTTCACGCTTACCGTAAACGCCAACGGGAAGTCGCCGTAAATCCTGCCGCAATTTCCCGATAGTTCGTGAGCAAATCCATCATTAATTCGGCTGTTTGCGGATTGCGAAACAAGGGAGTTCGCTGCCAGGTCACGGTCGTGACGAAGAAGGTTCGATCAAGATTCATCCGGGGATGATATGAAGTTCGAGCGATTAATTGCGGTGGCGCGCGTCACGAAGTAAATTGTGGAATTCCCATTGCCGTGGAAGAGCGGCCCTTTAGAGCCACATTAATTGGTTGTCAAAAACGCGCGGGCTATAGCCCGTTCCGGCCCTAAAGGGCGTTCGATAATTTCCGTCTATACGCGGCCATAAATGGCCGCTCTTCCACGTCGAACACTGTAAGGAAGGCGTTTGGCAGGTCTGAAGACGGGCCGATGCGAGCCTTCACTTCTGAGGAGGTGGGCCCTGATACGGGCGGCGGGCGAGGACGCCTGCGCCACGCGAGCCGACTTCACGTTTTGGTGTTTTTCACATCTGCGTCGGAATTTGCTTGCCCTTAGATTTTCAAAAGATTCCAATAGAGAGATAGGGTGCGGTCACGGAGTTGGTGTCGATGAAGAAGCGGACGGCGAAAATTATCAAAGATAGCAAGCAGCGGGGTGAGTGGGCGGAGTCGGTGTTTATGGCGCGGGCGGCGGAGAATGGGCTGCCCGTGAGCAAGCCGTCGGGGGATTCGAGCAGTTTTGATTGCGTGGTGGGGCGTCCGGGGAAGTTTGTGGCGGTGCAGGTGAAGTGCACGATGGTAGAGATGCAGAACGGAAAAGGATACGTTTGTTCAGTCAAGAAGAATAACCAGACTTACTGTGCGGGATCGTTCGATTTTCTGGCGGCATATGTCATCCCCGAGGATGCATGGTACATCGTTCCCGCGAAGTTGATTCGCGGGCTGCAGTCGGTTTGTTTGTGCACCACGAGCAGCGAAGCGAAGTATGAACAGTATCGGGAGGCGTGGCATCTGTTGCGGGAAGCGTCGGGGTGTGGAGAGGCGACGGAAGAACCTGTGAGTGAGCCAGAGGAGACTCGGATGGGTCCGGGATTGACACGGATGCAGGGGGCGATGAGTTATTTCCGAAATTATTTGGAGAAGGGTGGTCGTTGAGGGCAGGGCGGGGTGTTCCAGTCTTCCCAGTTTTGGGAGAAGTGGGGCGAAGGTTACCATTCGGAGGGTCGAATCCCATTTCTCGCAAC
>Ga0307475_10001805_pt1 | contig 12752 bp, 9 predicted proteins | sample atmos_gasesECM1C_FD_203317 | JGI IMG/M metagenome (GOLD analysis project Ga0307475, IMG submission 203317) | Hardwood forest soil microbial communities from Morgan-Monroe State Forest, Indiana, United States - atmos_gasesECM1C_515 | ecosystem: Environmental > Terrestrial > Soil > Temperate... | reverse complement strand
ACAAAGGAGCTTCCATGAAGAAAAAGGGCAAGAAGGACGATAAGAAAAAAGGCAAGTAGTGCATTTTTCTGGTTTGATGGTTTAATCGGGCGCTGCGAATCTGCAGCGCCCTTTTTTTAGCAGACACCTAGAACTGAGTGGCGTGTTCCGATGGTTGCTTCTCCAAAGCGAGTTCCCGCAGATATAGGAACAACGGGAAACCGAGTGAGACTCCGACCAGCAGCGTGGAGATGATCGGGGCCCACCGCGCGCGCATGCGCAGGCGCCTGCTCTCATAGCTTACAAAGCGAAGCAAAACGATTGCGGAGACGAGAACGTCGAGGCCGAAGAATCCCTCGACGCGGTTGGCGAATAGTTGCTGAACGAAGTATTTCATGTGCAGCCCGTTCTCCATCAACCATGGGACGAACTGCGAATAAGGCAGGGCGAAGCCGAGAAAGCAAAGGGTCAGGTACATATGCGTTGGTTTCATTTGGCCACCGATCGTGCCGCTATTTGCTTTGATAGGCGCTGATTCCAGGGAATCTGATTCTAAGGTTTGCCAATCTGGGGCGCAGCACTGCGCGTCCCCTAACGTCACTCGGACGATAGGGCTTCTTCGTGGGCTGGACAGATGGGGCGATAGGCGCAGCTTCGGCAGATGAAGCCTTCCTTGGCGTGGAAACTGCGGGCGCGGATGTCGGCGGCCACCTCCTGAACTATTTCCTGGGCTTCGTCGAGCTGTTTGTTGGTGCGGGTAGTTTCCTGTCGGGAATTGTCCTGGAGATAGTGAAAGACGAGGCGGACAGGATTTAGCTCGAAGATTTCCTTTGCGGCGATGGCGTAAATGCTCAATTGCAAGTCGCGGCGGGCTTCCGTTTCTTTCTTGGCTTTGCCGGTCTTGTAGTCGACGATTTCGACGTCTTTGCGACCGAGGGAATTAATCTGGTCGATTCGTCCTCTTAGCACCACATTGTTTTCAACCGGCAGCGCGAAAGTCTTTTCGATCTCAAGAATTTCCGGCGTCTCCTGAGTTACGGCGTTATGCAGCGCGCGGAGTTGCTCCAAGCCGTCTTTCTTATATTCGCCCTCCTGGTAGTCGTCTTCAAACCCGGCAACCGACCACTCTGTTTCGAACAGGCGCTGGACTTCTTCAAATGGCAGGCGATTGTCTTTCTTGAATTCCGCCATCATTCGCCGAATCGTTCCGTGCATCACGCGCCCAAAGGTTAAAGTCGCCTTGGCCCCTTCCTGCAGCGACCATAAGTAGGCGAAGAGATATTTCTGCGGGCATTTACGGTAGCTGTCCACCGCGGAAGGATTCAGCTCCAGCGGTTCGGGAGGCGGCGGGAGAAAGCTTTCAGCCCACGCGGCGATGCGAGAAAAGATCTTGGGATGTTCGACCGGCGGAACGAACAGCGAGCCGGTACGCCTAGCGGTGAGGGCAGGCTGCGCCCCGTTGACCGGAAGCGGCGCGGGCTTTGGCGCCAAACGCAACACGTCGCGGCGTTGGATGCCAGGTTCCATCAAGATATCTTCAAGAAAAGGTGGGACTCGGCCTTTCTTTTCGGCCAGCGCGGTGATAGTCAGGCGGTTTTCCGCGCGTGTCAGGGCGACGTAGAACAGGCGGCGTTCCTCTTGATTGTGAAATTGCTCCTCGGGAGCGCCTTCTTTCATTAGAACGGCAGGGAATTCGAAAACGTGCGCTCGCTCTGGCTGAGGGAACTTATTCTTGTTCACGCGCAAGACGAATACATGTGAAAACTCGAGGCCCTTGGCGCCGTGCACGGTCATCAATCGCACGGCATCGCCCGGAGCATCGTCTTCCAGGCAGATGGTCCCGCCTGCTTGTTCGAAATAATCCAAATACTCGACGAACTCCGGCAGCTTGCGGGTGTCGCTCTTGTCTTCCCACTCCTTGACAAATTCGGCGAGGCGCTTGACGTAATCGCGATCCTGCGGCGAAGCGCGCTGGTAGATCTCCAGCCAATCGAAAAGATCGGCGACGATGTGGCGGGCGTCGCGGCGCTTCATGGTCTTGCGTTGCGCGGTGGTGAATTCCAGGAGCTCGGTTAGAGCGCTGTGCGATGGATCGAAGGGCAGCGGCGGCTGCGGCGTTTGCAGTACATCGTAGATTCTTGTTCGATCTTTGCGGGCCCGTTCGGCAAATCGCACCAGATCCGGCGGAGCAAGTTGCCAAGCCGGCACGGCCAGGACGCGCGCGGTGGCGATATCGTCGTAAGGAGTGGCAATGAGGCGGAGATACGCGAGCGTATCTTTGACCAGCGGATGCTCTAATATGGAGAGCCGTGAAATCACAAATGGAATCTTGCGACGAGCCAGTTCTCGGACGAGTTCATCGCGATGGCCGTGCGCGCGATATAGAACCGCAAAATCGCGCCAGCGGCGGCCGGCTTTGTGGATGCGTTCGAGTTCGCCGGCAACCCAGCGGGCTTCATCCTCGGGCGCGGCCAGCTCGACGATGCGAATTTTCTCGCCTTCCGGCTTATTGGGACTAAGCACTTTCTTTGGGAAATCCGCGCTGACCGTGTTCTGTCCGATAACCTGCGTGGCGACGCGCAAGATATTGGGAGTCGAGCGGTAGTTTTCGGTAAGGCTGACGCGAAAGCGGGTGGAGTCCTGGCTTTCGCGCGAGCCGGCAAAGCGCTGCAGAAAAAGCTTGAAACTGCCAAAGGAAGCGCCGCGAAAGCGATAAATGGCTTGATCGTTGTCACCGACGGCGAAAATGTTCTTCGAATCGTTGACTAATAGCTCGAGGAGGCGGAGCTGCGCGATATTGGTGTCCTGAAATTCGTCCACCAGGATGTAGCGAAAGCGATTTTGTAACGTTGTTCGGAGAGCAGCGTCGCGCTCCAACAGGCCGACTGCCCCGGTGATCAGCGTTCCGAACGAAGAGCACTTCTTTTCGCGCAGCAGCTCTTCGCTGGCGCGATAGGCGCGGGCAATTTCTTGTTCGCGCGCCACAGCTTCCTCACGCTCCGCGAGCGTGTCTGCGTCTAGTTCGCCGCGCTCGGCCTGCAACTGCACGGCGAGTTGGTCAACGTATCGCTGATAATCGTCACAAGAGACCAGCTCATCCTGGCAGCGCGAGAAAAACTCCACGAAATCGTTGAGAAATTGCCCGGGCTCCGCCAAGCGGCGGTAGCGATCGAGCTGCAAGTGAGAAAGATTGCGCCGCAGCAGAATCCAATGATCGAATTTGTCGAGCATGCGACGCTGTGGGTCGGTATCTTTCAGCAGGCCATCGCAGAAGGCATGAAACGTTTTCAGGGTGACATCTTTGGCGCGCTCCCCCACCGTTTTCACAACGCGTGCCTTCATCTCCCCAGCGGCTTTATCGGTAAATGTCAGGCCCAGGATGCTTTCACCAGCCAGGTTTGGGTCGGATAGCAATAAGTGGCGGATACGTTCGGTGATTACGCGTGTTTTCCCCGTGCCCGCCCCGGCGATCACCAGCAGCGGCCCTTCGCGGTGTGTTATGGCCCGGCGCTGAGCGTCATTGAGTTGCTGGCCGGTATCCGCCAGCGGTTCAAGGTCAAAAAGTGTAGGCATCTTCAAGAAAGATTCCTGAGCAAAGGGTAGCGGATTGCGAGGCGAAGGGGAAGCGAAAGTTGTGCCGCCTTAGTTTGTCAGTTTGTCGAACCGGACGGGTTGCTGCTGGTTGCTCCATTATTGGCTTTCGCGAAATACCCGCGGCGGGCGCGCACTTGGTAGCCCTTATGTTCGGGCACTTCGATACGGATGCGGTGATACTTGCCGTCAAGCTGATAATTAGTGGGGATGTATGCGATGGAGTATTGATTGCGCAGCTCGTCACCGATGTCCTGGAAAGATTGGTCGAGATCGTCGACGTGATAGGGGAAAAACGCGCGTCCGCCGGTCTCTTCTGCGAGGTCCTGGAGAATCCTATCGCCCTCGGTCAGATGGGTTTTGCGATTGGCGGCCTTGTCGGGGTCGGTCTGGGAAAGCTGAATCCACTGGGTACTGGTGCTGATGGTGTAAATGACCACACTGTAGCGCTGGGCCATCTCGATAGCTTCGGAGCGCGTGTGATTGGAGAGGTTGTCATCGCCGTCGCTAATAAGAATCATCACGCGGCGGACGACGTCGGGTTGGTCGCCTGGCGGGCGGGGCGGATGACTCAGCTCGTTTTGGCATGCCGTGTAGATCGCATCGTAGACGGCTGTGCCGCCACCGGCGCGGGTCTTGACGATTTCATCGCGCAGGCGGCCGGCATCGTCGGTAAATGCCTGGAGAACCGACGGCTCGTCATCGAAGGTCATGACAAAGGCCTGGTCCTTATTGTGGCGGAGGACATTAAAAAGAAAAGAGGTGGCGGCGTCCTGCTCGAATTTGAGGCGGTCGCGGATGCTGTTGGAAGTGTCCATCAGCATCCCGATGCGCAAGGGCAGATCGGTTTGACGGCTGAAATAGCGAATCGACTGGGGACTCTTTTCGTCCCAAATCTTGAAGTCGTTTTCGGCGAGGTCGGGCACTAGTTTGTTGCGGCGATTGAGGACGGTGAAGAGCACGTCGACCAGGTTGACGACTTGGGTGATTTTGCCCTGATCCTGACGCTGCGGTGCCGGCTCTTGCGGCTGCGCGGACTGTGGAACGGCATCCTGAGGCTTGGCGGCAGAGCTGTCCGGAGATTGTTGGGCGCGGTCACCCGCCGCGGCGGGCACGATCGCGGCGGCGAAAAGCAAGCCGGCCATCAACAGCGAGGAAATGGTAGCCCGACGCATGTGACTTGATTATAGGTAGGGCGCGAGGGCAGCGTCAATTCGCGATGGAGATTCGCCGGCCGCCTCCGCAAGCTGGCGGAGGAATGCGTGGAGGTCTTGTGGAAGCGGAGCCTGCAGCTCAATCCAGGTGCCAGTGCGCGGTTGCGTGAAGCCGAGTTTCGCGGCATGCAAGAAATTGCGGTCCGGGGCGGGAAAGGCGCGCTTGCCGACTTGGAGTTGCGCTGCGGCACCGTAGAGCGTGTCGCCAACCACCGGATGGCGCACGGCGGAGAAATGCACGCGAATCTGGTGCGTCCGGCCGGTGTGAAGCTGAATCTCGACCAAAGTGGTGTTATCAATGCGAGCCAGCGTGCGCCAATCGGTGCGTGCTTCGCGGGCCTTGCCGAGCACGATGCTCCGGCGCGCGGTCATGCGCGTGCGATTTTTGGGATCGCGCATTATCGCCAGTTCGATACGGCCGTTTTCTTCCTGGAGATGGCCTTGCAAGAGTGCGAGGTAGGTCTTCTTCACCTTGCGCTGTCGAAAGGATTCACTCAATTGTGCGTGAGCGGAATCGTTTTTCGCCACGAGAATGATGCCGGAGGTGCCTTTGTCCAGGCGATGCACGATGCCGGGACGAAGTGCATCGCCCCCTCGGGAGAGCGCTTGTCCGCGGCCCATCAGCGCGTTCACCAGCGTTCCGCTGGAATTGCCGGCACCGGCATGCACGGTCATGCCAGACGGCTTGTTGACGGCCAAGACGTCCTCGTCTTCGTAGAGAACATCGAGTTGAATCGATTCTGCTTGGACGCGCAGCGGCGGGCGACGCTGTACCTCCACGGTGATATGTTCGCCGGCCCGTACCCGATGCGCGCCCTTCGCGGGGTGGGCGTTGACCAATACCAGGCCGGCGGCGATGAGTTCTTGCACGCGCGTTCGGCTGAGGTCTTGGAAGCGGGAAGCGATGCGCTGATCGAGGCGTTCGCCAGCCTCGCCTTCGGCCACCACGAATTCATGTCGGGAAGGTTCGCTGCTCTGGGTCACGACGGAGATTGTAACAGCGGTATGGGTACCGCAGAGCGGGCGCGCCGGAAATCCACTCGCTAAAGCCGCGGCGTGCCAACGCTACAGCATCATTGTGGATACGGCTACAAATTTCCGCGTATGGTCACTGACGGTGTCCGGTGCGAGTATCTCGCTGCGGGTTACTAAGCTCCGCAAAAATCGAAGTAGAAGGAGAAGGCCGAAACCCCCTCGAGTAATCGAGGCGGTAGGGCTGGGACGGCTTTCTTCTTCGACTTCGCTTGCCTTCATCTCCACAAGGATAGTCAACGTACAACCGCTCACCGTCCGCTCTCTGCCGCCCTCTGGAGCTTAGTAACCGCGATTTTCAGAGAAAGATTAGAGTAATAGACACGCGTAGAGCAGGCGCGGCGTGTGACCCGCGATTAAGTTTTAGGGTTTGCTAGACAGCCCAGCCGACTCGCAAGCTCACGCGGAAGTTAAAGCCGCGGTTGCCGGCTTCTTCTTTTCCCTTGGCGGCTTTTCCATTGTCGGGTCCAAAGAAGGTGCCACCCTTCAATAGCGCTTCCAGCGCATCAAGCAAATCTCTGGCCGCATGTGACTTCAGTACGAACCCGCGCGCGCCCGCGTCTTGCACCGTGGACGCCAAATTTTTGGACTCATGCATGGTGAATACCAACACCGCAGCCCGCAATTTCAGCTTGGCAATCTCGCGGGTAGCCTCAATGCCGCTCATCTCCGGCATAGTGATATCCATGATGATTACGTCAGGATCGAGAATCTTCGCCTTTTCGATTGCGTCCCGGCCATTTATTGCCTCTCCGCAGACTTCCCACTGCGGCCGCGATCGCAAAATCGTTCGGACGCCTTGGCGCACCACCTCATGATCGTCCACAATCAAAATCTTAGAACCCATCGAAGTTCTCTCCTGAATCTGCTGGACGCAAACTCTTCCTCCCTCGCGCCATTCCTTTGACGCGGCCAGATCGAACCCAGAGGAGAGCACTTGTGAGCCCAGAAAATCCACTGGCGCTCGGGGAAAACGCCAACTGCACCGCCCACATTTGAAGCTCAACCCGCCAATTCGTGCAAGGAAAATCGTATACAGTATTCACTGTAGTAGTTGAGGATAAGCGCTTAATCCTTTCGCCTGCGCGTCGATTAGTAGGATGGCAAGGCCTTGTTATTCGTTGTTTTGCGTGCGGTGCTGTGAAGCGATTGGACTTCGGCGAGTATTTACCTTTTGACCACGAAGATTAGGACGTGGCCGCCCAGCCGATCATGGTCATGGTCAGGATGACCAGCAGCAAGCCCACGCTAACCAGGCTCAATACCTTTCCGTGCCCCAATAGATAGTCACGCGACTCGGCGTCCGCGCACAGCAGAACGAGAACCACCAACACCACCCCCCACGCCAACAACACTGGCAATCCCGGGTATTTCCCAATCATGGAAAGGAATTGGCCCGGAGGTGCGCCCGCCGGAATCCACCAGGGCAAAATCGGCGCGACTCCCGCTGCGAGAGAAAGCGTCAGCAGCTTGCGCGTAAACCATCCTCGAATCTTGGGCCGGGCTTCCTTCCAAACCAGGTAATCCCAGGCCAGTAATGCCGCCGCAATGGGCGCCCAGCCATAAAGCGCCGCTTTATGGTCAAACCACATCCATCCTTGGAAGAACCGCGATTCGCCGGTGAGCTTCAGCCGCGGCAACATCAGCAATACCACCATGGCGTTACAAGCCACAGCCAGCAGCAGGGTCAGCAAACTCATAAGCTGAAACCAGTGCCGCGTCGCGGAGGTATTGCACCGCGTGCAGACCGATTGCTTGGGCAGAAAGTTCAGGCCACATCGATCACAGAACACTTTTTTGTCTCTCCCACGGTGCTGGAAATGGGGTTCTGTCTTCCCCATAAGACTACCCGTCGGGGCTGGTAAAAAACTACTGGTCAGAGGTGCAGCGTAACGCCAGGACAGTATCGCTATAGCCACTTTTTGACGGGTAGGGCATAACCGCGAGTTCCTACATGATCTCGCCTAAGTAGCGTTGTTTCTGTCGTTTATGCTGGATCTGGAGTGTCGCCTCCGAGCGAGACAATACCCTTCGCATTGCCGCGTTCCTTGTCTCCGCCAGTCAATTTGGTGCAATGAAACTCGTGGTACAGGTTTGGCGAATCTCCTTTCGCGCGGCCCATTTACTTTTGGTCTGCCGTCCGCTAACTTTTCTCCTCTCAGCCCCTCTTGTTTGAGGAGCCGATCATGCCGTCCAAGCCGCGCCCAAAAAGTCCGCCAGCAGCGAAAAAGCGTCCGTCCGAGCTATTCCATCCCATCCGGATCGTCCCTCTCCATCCGGGCAAAGCTAAAGCAGCCGCCCCGCAAGTTGCTGCGCAACTGACCTATCGCAATGGCCCGCTGCTAACCGCCGTCCAGGTCTTTACGATTTTCTGGGGCGCTCAATGGAACCAAGCGCCGCAAGATGCGTTGGTCACCAAGCTCAATCAATTCTTCGACTTCATCCTCACCAGCCAGCTTCTCGACCAGCTTGGCGAATACAGCGTCCCGAGCCAGTCAATCGGACGCGGCTCGCACATCGGTAGCGTCACACTCACTACTCCGGCCCCAGGGAAATCGGTCGATGACTCCGCTATTCAAACCTTCTTGCAGCAGCAAATATCTGCAGGCACACTGCCCGCCGCGACCGCAAACAAGCTCTATTTTGTGTTCTTACCACCGGGAGTGACCGTGACTCAGGGCGGCGGCGCCTCCTGTCAAGTTTTCTGCGGCTACCACGACGCCATCAACAACAGCACTTTCTACGCTGTTATGCCGTATCCGGGTTGCGCCGGATGCTTGGGCGGCGCGGCTGCATTTGACGCTCTCACCTCCACGACGTCCCACGAACTCTGCGAAGCCATCACCGACCCCATTCCCGGCCAAGGCTGGTACGACGACAACAATGGCGAAATCGGCGACATCTGCGCTTGGCAGACCCGCACCCTCGGCGGCTACACCATTCAACTGGAATGGTCCAACAGCGCCAATCGCTGTATTTGATGGATTGTTTCTGCGGCAGGTTCGAGTTCACTTGCCGATATCTCTCACGGCAGTCCGTGACCTCGATACGCCGTAACACTGAAACAGGTTAACACTCTGTGTTTGATAGCGTCTCCATAAACGCATTCCGGCGTTGGGAGGCTATCCATGACGAGCAGGTTGCGTTGGCTGGCGTTCGGAGCGTTGTTTGCCTGTGCCGCTCCCTCCCTGGCTTTTCTGAGTTCGCGCGCCGCGCCAGTCTATTCCGCCCTGACCGCCCACGAATGGGGCACCTTCACGTCGGTAGCTGGGACTGATGGCGGAGCAGTTGAGTGGTGTCCGCTAACGGGCTCGACGGACCTGCCGTCCTTCGTCGAGCACTTTCGCAATGCCGGCTTCAAGCGCGGATTGCGCGGCACGGTGCGCATGGAAACGCCGGTGGTCTATTTCTATGCGCCCACCGAAGAAACTGTATCGGTAAAGGTGAACTTCGCCAAAGGTGTGATCACCGAATGGTATCCCCATGCCAGCCGCGTCGAGCCCAACGCCAACCTTTGGGATCTCAGTCTGTACCACGAGCGTGTCGATGGAAGTATCGCGTGGGATGCTGTTACCTTGACGCCCAATCAAACCGCGGAACTGCCCAACGATAAGCAGGAAAACCATTACTACACCGCTCGCCAGACAACCTCGACGCCACTTCGCGTAAAAACTCCCACAGGCGACCAGTATGAAAAATTTCTGTTCTACCGCGGAGTTTCTGCTTTCAGCGTACCGATCGCAGCCAAGCTCGCAGCGGGAAACAAGGTGCTCGTGGAAAATCGCAGCAGCCAACCGATTCCGTACGCTATTCTCTTCGAGCGGCGCGGCGAGAAAGTTGGCTATCGCATCGCCGAAGCGCTCCCTAGCGGTCCCGGCAGCGCCGGCATCTTGCCGTCATCCGCTGAGATTGCCGACCGATCCGCGTCCTTGGCTCTCGACCCGCCCGAGCTCATCGCCACAATTGATTCCCTCGCGTACGATCTTGAAGGAATTCTCATCGCGCAAGGCCTCTATCAAAATGAAGCGCAAGCCATGGTGCAAACCTGGCGCGATTCCTGGTTTGAAGAGGGCAGCCGCCTGCTGTACATCGTCCCCCGCGAATTTGTGGATAAGGTTCTTCCGCTCACGATCAAACCAGCACCGCTCGATACGGCCCGCGTCTTCGTGGGCAGGCTTGAACTCGTAACGCCTCGCACCCAAGAAGCGGTGGCAAGAGCCTTCGCCGAACACGATCAGTCCGCGCTCGACAAATATGGTCGCTTCCTCGATCCCATCCTTACAACCATGATCAACCACGCCCAAAGCGCTGCGAAAGCCAGGGAGTACCGTAAGGATCTGAACCTCTACTACGCCTCGCTATTGCGATAAGTGTTGAGCCTCGAACACTGCGAAACGCGTACGCCAGCCACCGCAGACGAATTCGCAAAAATCCGGCGACCACTGATTGACTTTGCTGTTCGTACCGTGACAAATGGAGGGCTGGACAATCCCGTGAATCAACCCAGCCCATGAACATTCTCGACCTGCTCGTCGGCAAGCCCCTGGCCACCACCGAAGAACGTGCCGAGCAAATCGGACCCGCGCGAGGCATTCCGATCTTTGGCCTCGATGCCCTGAGTTCCGCGGCCTACGGCCCGGAAGCAGCGTTGACCCTGCTCATCCCCCTCAGCCTGCTCGGTTTGCACTACATCATCCCCGTCACCACCGCGATCATCGCGCTCCTGCTGATCGTTTATTTTTCCTATCGCCAAACCATCGCGGCATATCCGGGCGGTGGCGGCTCCTACACCGTGGCCCGCTATAACCTCGGAGCGCGTTCGAGCCTGCTCGCCGCCGCGGCCTTGCTGACCGATTACATTCTCACCGCCGCCGTAGGCATCTCGGCCGGCGTCGGTGCGCTGATCTCCGCGGTACCTTCCATGCAGCGGCACACTCTGTCGCTGTGTATCGGCATCCTGGTGATCGTCACCATCGTGAACCTGCGCGGCGTTCGCGAAGCCGGCGTGGTCTTTATGGCGCCGACCTATCTCTTCGTCGGCACGCTATTCATCGTCATCGGCGGAGGATTGCTGCGCACCCTGCTGAGCGGCGGTCATCCCGTGCCGCTCACGCCAATGCCTCCTCCTCCGGCCGTGAGCGAAGCGGTCAGCTATTGGCTGCTGCTGAAAGTCTTTTCCAGTGGATGCACCGCGCTCACAGGCGTGGAAGCGGTCAGCAATGGGGTGAAAGCCTTTCGCGATCCAGCGGTCAAAAATGCGCAGCGCACACTCACAATCATCATCTTTCTGCTCGCTGTGCTGCTGGCCGGGATTTCGTATCTGGTCAACGTCTACTCCATCGTCGCCACCGAACCCGGCAAGACCGGCTACCAGAGCATTCTGTCCATGCTGACCTCGGCGGTTTTCGGCCAGGGCTTCTTTTATTACCTCACCATGGCTGGGATTCTTCTGGTTCTCTCGCTCTCCGCCAACACGGCTTTCGCCGATTTCCCGCGCCTGTGCCGCGCCATCGCCCAGAACAACTATCTTCCCCACGCCTTCCGCTATCGAGGACGCCGCCTCGTGTATTCCTACGGAATCGTGACCCTCGCGCTGTTGACCGCCATCTTGTTGACCGTGTTTGACGGCGTCACCGATAGGCTCATTCCCCTTTACGCCGTGGGCGCGTTCCTGGCCTTCACCCTCTCGCAGGCCGGCATGGTTGTGCACTGGTTCAAGAAGCGCGGCCCGCATTGGCGAAAGAGCGCGTTCGTAAATGGGCTCGGCGCGTTTGTCACCGGAATAACCGTCTGCGTGGTGCTGGTCGCGAAATTTGTGGAAGGCGCCTGGATCACCTTGCTGTTTATTCCGCTGCTGGTCTTCCTCTTTGGTTCTGTGCGCCGCCACTATCACTATGTGCGAGTGCAAACTCTATGCAAGGACCCCGTGCAGCCTGCGAATCAAGCAGCGCCGCCCATTGCCGTGGTTCCTCTTGATCGCTGGAGCCGCATCTCCAAGCAGGGCTTGGAGTTTGCCACTCGTGTCAGCTCTGAAATCATCGCCCTTCATGTCGAGCCCGAAGAGCATTCCGAGCTCTTGAAAGCGGCATGGGAGCGCTATGTCGATGTAGCTTTCCGCGAAGCGGGGCGGCCCGTGCCTAAACTTTTGACGCTGCCTTCTCCCTATCGATTCATTATTGTGCCCATTATTCGCTACATTTTGGACTTATCGGAACAGCATCCGCGACGGCGTATTGTGGTGGTCATCCCGGAACTTGTGGAGGGTGCCTGGTACGAATATTTTCTGCACAACCAGCGCGGCCGCCTCTTGGAGTGGATGCTGCAGGTCCGCGGCAACGAGCGCATCTTCACCGTTGGTGCACCCTACTATCTCGGCGAGCATCCCAACTCTGGCCACCGGCCAACTCAATCGCAGCGCAAATAAACCTCGTTCAAATCAAGGAGCCGCTCATTACGGTTTGATCTCGAAGCTGGTGTGCAGTGTCGCTTCCGAATTGCCGCCGACCCAGATATCGAAACTAGCCGGCTCTTCCACCCAGTCCTTCTTGCTGGTGCTCCAGTACATCAGCTCCGGCGTCCCCAGCGTCATGTGGAGCGTCTTCTTGGCGTGCGCCGCCAAGGTGATGCGCTCAAACCCTGTGAGTTCTCGCACTGGGCGCGACGCGCTGCCGAACCTCTGATGCACATAGAGCTGAGCCACCTCATCGGCGGCCGATGACCCGGTATTTTCCATGTCAAAGCTGACCTCGATGCTTTCGCCCGCCTTGATTTGTGGCTGGCTAGTCTTCAGATCCGAAAACGCGAACGTCGAATAGCTAAGACCGTAACCGAACGGGTAGAGTGGCGTGCTCTCTTCATCCCAATAGCGCTTGCCCTGGTTTTCGGGAGCCTGCGTAGTGTTATGCGCGTAGTTGATGGGTATCTGACCAATATCGC
>Ga0307475_10001802_pt1 | contig 12758 bp, 10 predicted proteins | sample atmos_gasesECM1C_FD_203317 | JGI IMG/M metagenome (GOLD analysis project Ga0307475, IMG submission 203317) | Hardwood forest soil microbial communities from Morgan-Monroe State Forest, Indiana, United States - atmos_gasesECM1C_515 | ecosystem: Environmental > Terrestrial > Soil > Temperate... | reverse complement strand
CGACCAGGCGGTGGTGCTGGGCGCGGCTGGCGGCGGCGCCCGGGTCGAGGCGGCGGCGCGGGCGTTGATCGCCGCCGGCGCCGATCTGTCGCTGGTGGGTCCGGCGCCGCCGGCGCTGCTCGAGCTGGCGGCGGCGCACGGCCGCCCGATCGCGAACCTGGACCCGGCGGCGCCGCCCGAGGCGCTGCGCCCGCGCGCGCTGCTCTTCGACGCCACCGCCATCGCCGACGCCCGCGGCCTGCGCGCGCTTTACGATTTTTTCCATCCGCTCGTCGGCAAGCTGGCGCCCAGCGGGCGCGTCGTGGTGCTGGCGCGGCCGGTGGCGGCGGCGCTGTCGGCCGAGGCGGCGGCGGCCCAGGCGGCGCTCGAGGGCGTGGTGCGCAGCCTGGCCAAGGAGATCGGCCGGCATGGCTCGACGGCGCAGCTGTGCATCGTGCACGCCGGCGCCGAGGAGCGCCTCGAGCCCGTGCTGCGCTATCTGCTCTCGGCGCGCGCGGCGTTCGTCAGCGGCCAGCCCATCACCATCGACGCGCGCGCGGTGGCGCCGCCCGGGCCGGCCCCGACGGTGCGCGTCCTCGAGGGAAAGGTCGCGCTGGTGACCGGCGCCGCGCGTGGGATCGGCGAGGCCACCTGCCGCTTGCTGGCCGCCGAGGGCGCGCGCGTCGTCTGCCTGGATCGCCCGGCCGACGCCGGCGCGGCCGCTCAGCTGGCGCGCGCCATCGGCGGCGAGGGGCTGGGCGTCGACATCGGCGATGCGGGCGCCGCGCGCGCCATCGCCGAGCACGTCGCCCGGCACCACGGAGGCGTCGACGTGCTGGTGCACAACGCCGGCATCACCCGCGACAAGACGCTGGGACGCATGCCGGGGGAGGCGTGGGACGCGGTCATCGACGTCAACCTGGGCGCCATCGCGCGCATCGACGCCGCCCTGGACCAGGCCGGCTTGCTGCGCCGGTTCGGGCGGGAGATCTGCCTCGCCTCCGTCGCCGGCATCGCGGGCAACCTGGGCCAGACCAACTACGCCGCCTCGAAGGCGGGCGTCGCCGCCTACGTGCGCCGGCGCGCCGTCGATCTGGCCGAGCGCGGGATCACCGCCAACGCCGTCGCGCCGGGCTTCATCGAGACGCGCATGACGGCCGCCATCCCGCTCTTCGTTCGCGAGGCGGGCCGGCGCCTGAGCGCGCTGGGGCAGGGCGGCCAACCCGCGGACGTGGGGCAGCTGATCACGTTCCTGGCCTCGCCCGGCGCGGCTGGCGTCACCGGCGCTGTGCTGCGCGTGTGCGGCGGCGCCCTGATCGGGGCGTGACGCCGGGACCACCGAGAGACGAAAGGACCGTTCATGCCATCAGGAACCGACAACCCCGTCGCCCGCGGCCGGCGCGCCGTCGTCATCGGCGGCGTGCGCACGCCCTTCGTGAAAGCCTTCGCCGAGTTTCTGAAGCTGGACACCATCGCCCTCGGCGGGGCGGCGGTGCGCGGGCTGCTGGCGCGCCATCCGGTGCCGCGCTCCGAGATCGACGCAGTGGTCTGGGGCGGCGTCATCCTCCCCGGCATGTCGCCCAACGTGGGGCGCGAGCTCGCCCTCGACCTCGGCCTGCCGCCCGCCGTCGAGGCGATGACGGTCACGCGCGCCTGCGCGTCGGGCCTGCAGGCGGTGACGCTGGCAGCGGCTGCCATCGAGCGCGGCGAGGCCGACGTCGTCATCGCCGGGGGCTCGGATTCGACCAGCAACGCCGAGGTGAAGCTGCCCCAGAAGGTGGTGCACGCGGCGGCGCCGCTCATCTACGGCAAGCCGACGCCCGCGGATGTGCTGGGCGTGCTGGCGCAGATGTTCCCGCTGTCGGAGGCGCTGCCGCGCGTCCCGCGGATCGCCGAGCGGACCACCGGCAAGCTGATGGGCGAGTCGGCCGAGGAGATGGCGCGCCGGAACGAGATCCCGCGGGCCGCGCAGGACGCCTTCGCCGTGCGCTCGCACCAGCGCGCCGCCGCCGCCATCGCCAGCGGACGGTTCGCCGGCGAGGTCGTCGCCGTCGAGGCGGGCCCTCGCTGGGTGCATGCCGACACGCTGGTGCGCGCCGACACCAGCGTCGAGAAGCTCGCCAAGCTGCGCCCGGTCTTCGCCGCCGACGGAACCCTGACCGCCGGCAACTCGAGCCCGCTCACCGACGGCGCGGCGGCGGTGCTGCTGGCGAGCGAGGAGAAGGCGGCGGCGCTGGGCCTGCGCCCGCTGGCGCGCTTCGCCTCCTGGGCCTACGTGGGCGTCGATCCCGCCGATCAGCTGCTCATCGGTCCGGCGCTGGCGATGCCGCTGGCCTTGCGGCGGGCGGGGCTGGAGCTCTCCGACGTCGATCTCGTCGACATGCACGAGGCCTTCGCCGCGCAGGTGCTGAGCGTGCTGAAGGTGCTGGGCAGCGACGCCTTCGCGCGCCTGCGCCTCGGCCGCGCGCGCGCCGTGGGCGAGATCGATCCCGCGCGCCTCAACGTCCACGGCGGCTCGCTGGCGCTGGGCCATCCCTTCGCCGCCACCGGCGCGCGCATGGTCACCACCATGGCCGGCGAGCTCGCCGCCAGGGGCAAGCGCACCGCGCTGCTGGGGATCTGCGCCGCCGGCGGGTTGGGCGCGGCGGCGGTGCTGGAAAACGCCGCGGTCTAGTTCAGATCGCGCCTGCCAGCGATCGCGCCGGCGGCGCTAGGCGCGGCCACGGATCTTCGCCAGCCACCAGCGCACGCCGACGAACAGGAAACGCCAGTCCTTGAGGAACTCGGGCGGCTTGCCTTCGTAGGCGTGGCCGACGAACTGGAACACCCACCCGACGGCGAACAGCGCCACCGCCACCAGCCACAGCTCGGCCACGAACGGCGAGAGGACAAAGAGCGGGATCGAGACCGCGATCATCGGAATGCCGACAGTGTGGCAAAAACGATTCTTCGGGTTCTGATGCCCCTCGGCATACTCGCTGATCCACTCATCCCAGCTGCGCGACGTCATCAGGCTCATGGTCTCACCTCTGTTCGGGTCCCTGAAAGATACCCCAGAGCGCTATTGACCGGTATTCAATTGCTGTTAAAAGATCGCGGTTGCCGCGGCCGGGCCCGGCCCGACGCCCCGATAGAGGCCCGCGACGCATAATCACCACCATGACCGCCGCGCCCCACATCGGCCTGCCCACGCCGGCGGACCTGCGGACCATTCACTCGCTGGTCGACATGCTGGACTACAGCGTCGCGCGCCAGGCCCAGCAGGCGCTGTTTCTGACCAAGCTCGACGGCCGGTGGGTGGAGACCAGCTACGCGGACTTCAAGCAGCAGGTCAACGACCTGCGCGGGGGCCTGGCCGCGCTGGGCGTGGGCCCGCGGGATCGCGTCGGCATCATCTCGCACAACTGCATCGCCTGGGCGGCGGCGGCCTATGCCAGTTACGGGCTGGGTGCCGCCTTCGTCCCCATGTACGAATCGCAGGCGGAGCGCGAGTGGGCGTTCATCGTGCGCGACGCCGGCATCAAGGTGCTGTTCGTCGCCAACGCCGACATCTACCGGCGGGTCGCCGAGTTCCCGCAGATGCTGAACTGCCTGGAGCACGTCGTGCTGCTGGAGGGCGACGACGCCAGGCTGACGTATCAGTCGCTGCTGGCCGCGGGCGCGCGCCGCCGTGCCGAGGCCGTGCACCCGGCGCCGCCGGCGACCGCGTGCCTGCTGTACACCTCGGGGACGATGGGCGAGCCGAAAGGGGTGATCCTCTCGCACGCCAACATCCTGGCCAACGTCGGCGCGCTGATGAAGGTCATCCCGATGTCGAACGACTATCGGACGCTGTCGTTCCTGCCGTGGGCGCACGCCTTCGGCCACACCGTCGAGCTGCACCTGGTGATCGCGGTCGGCGCCTCGGTGGCCATCGCGGAGAGCCTGGACGCGCTGGTGGCGAACTTCGCCGAGGTGCGCCCGACGGTGCTGGTGGCGGTGCCGCGCGTGTTCGAACGCGTCCACGCCGGCGTGCTGGCGCTGATGGCCGCCAAGCCCGCGCCCCTGCGCCGGCTCTTCGAGCGCGGCGTCGACGTCGCCGAGCGCATGCGCCGTGGCGAATCGCCCGGCGCGGGTGGCCGGTTCTGGCGCTGGCTGGCCGACAAGCTCCTGTTCCGGCGAATCCGCGCGCGCTTCGGCGGGCGCCTGCGCTTCGCCATCTCGGGCGCGGCGGCGCTGTCGCGCGAGGCCGCCGACCTGATGGAGACGATCGGCGTTGCCGTCTACGAAGGCTATGGCCTGACGGAAGCCGGGCCGGTGGTGGCCGCCAACGTCCCCGGGCAGCGCAAGGCCGGCAGCGTTGGCCGCCCGCTGCCCGACGTGCAGATCGAGATCGATCGCGCCGCCAACGACGACCCCGACGTCGATCAGGGCGAGATCATCGTGCGGGGTCCCAACGTCATGGCCGGTTATCACAACCGTGAAGCCGAGAACCGCGCCGCCTTCGCCGCCGATCGCGGCCTGCGCACCGGTGACCTCGGTTATCTGGACGCAGACAATTTTCTCCACATCACCGGACGGCTGAAAGAGCAGTACAAGCTGTCGAACGGCAAGTACGTGGCGCCGGTGCGGCTCGAGGAGCGCTTGAAGGGGTCGCCTCACATCGGCAACGTGCTGGTCTACGGCGACAACCGTCCGTTCAACGTCGCCCTGGTCGTCCCCAGCGCCGACCTCATCGCCGCCTGGAAGCGCGGCGAAAAGACCGAGGACGACCTGCGCCCCCTGATCGCGGCTGAGATCGACCGGCGCTCCCGGGACTTCAAGGGCTTCGAACGGATCCGTTCGTTCGCGCTGCTGAGGGAAGACTTCACGCTGTCTAACCACCTCCTCACACCATCGCTGAAATTGAAACGCCGCCCGATCATTCAGCGTTTCGCGCTGGAGATAGAGCGCCTCTACGAAGTCGGTTCTGCCCCCGCCTGATCGCATCGCATGGCGGCATGGCCAAGCGGCGGCCGCCGGCAGGCGGATTGATTGGGGGAAATCGGCTCGATTCCCTTTAGACTCTGTTGTGTGACCGCCCCCGCCGATCCGTCCGGCACTCACTCCGTGATCGGACGGGTCATCAACAACTACGAGATCAAGTCCGTCCTGGCGGAAGGCGGCATGGGCAAGGTGTACCTGGCCGAGCATCCCTTCATGGGGCGCCGCGCGGCCATCAAGGTGCTGCGTGGCATCTATCTGGAAGACACGAGCATGGTGACGCGCTTCGTGAACGAAGCGCGCGCCGCCAACGCGATCCACCACCCCAACATCGTCGAGATCATCGACGTCGGGTACCTGCCCGATGGACCGCCTTACCTGATGATGGAATTCCTGGAGGGCGAGACCCTGCAGCAGCGACTGACGCGCGTGATGCGCCTGCCGCCGCCGGAAGCGGTTCGCATTCTCGATCAGGCGGCCTCGGCCCTGGAGGCGGCGCACGCCGCCGGGATCATCCACCGCGATCTCAAGCCCGACAACCTCTTCTTGATCCCCGACCCGACGACGCCCGGCGCCGACCGGGTGAAGGTCGTGGATTTTGGAATTGCCAAATTAGAGGGCCCGGGCCTGGGCGATTCCGTGCGCACGACCGGCGTGGTGCTGGGCACGCCCCATTACATGTCGCCGGAGCAGTGCCGGGGCACCAGCGTCGATCATCGGACCGATATCTACGCCCTCGGCGCCATCCTTTATCAGGTGCTGTGTGGCAGGCCGCCTTTCGTCGGCGACGCCCAGATCGACGTGATGATGATGCACGTGGTGAAGATCCCGGCGGCGCCGCGCGAGCTTTATCCGGAAATCCCGGCGCAGCTGGAAGCGATCGCGCTGCGCGCCCTGGCCAAGAGACCCGAGGAGCGATTCGCGTCCATGGCCGACCTGCGGGCGGCGCTGCGCCAGTTGCCGACGACGGTGCGTGGCCTGCCGCTGTCAACGGGCGGCCTGACGCCGTCGCCGGTGGTGGCTTCGCTGTCGGGCGCGACCGAGCCCGTGGGCTCCCGCCGCTGGGGCCTGTGGGTGTCGCTGGCGATCGCCGTCGGCATCGGGGTCGGGTGGGTGTCAGCCCTGCGCGTGGGGGGCGTTTCGGCTGACGGCGGCGCCTCGCCGCGTCCAGCCACCACCATGGGCAAGTTGCCGATCGCCCGATCACGCGCCGGCGTACCTTCCGCGCCGGTCCCGGCCGCGCCGTCAGCGCCGCCAGCGCCGACCGGGGCAGCGGCGGCCCCGGCGCGGCCGGCGGCGGCGGACAAGACCCCCGCGGCCGCAGCCGGCACCGGGGAGCCCGCGCACGCGCGCCCGTCTGCGGCGGACGGGGAGTCGGCGCGGCCGTCCAAGCAGAACGCGCGGCGGTTCGCCAGCAGCGCTGCCGCGCGTGGCCGGGGCGCCGCGGCGCGAACCAAAGGGCGCCAGGCGGCATCGGATTCCGATCGCAATACCTGGATGAACAAGTGGTGAGCGTGTCGGGGCGCGCTGCGCGCCGGGGCTTCGCGACCGCTTGATTCCAAGGCGAAACCCGCCCGACGCCTCTGGCGGGACGGCCGATCCGTTACTAAATTCTGCTTGGGAATAATGAAGACCGTTGGTCGTTCATAGTAGGGCAAGATGAGGTGCAGCATGGAAATCGTGGTGGGGCGGACGGAGAATGGTGGCGAGACGCGGGTGTTCATCGAGGGCGTCCTCGATGCGGTGACCGTCTCCGAGGTGCGACCGTCGCTGGAGGCGGTGGTCGCTGAGCGGTCGAAGCGCGTGGTCGTCGATCTGTCGCGACTGCGATTGATCGACAGCTGCGGCGTTGGCGCTCTGGTCGCTATTTACAAGAAGGCGCGCGCCAACGACACCTCGTTCGCCGTCTCGGGGGCCAACCAGCAGCCACTGGCGGTGCTGAAGCTTTTGAACCTGGATCGCGTGCTGGGCAAGGGCACGGTCCGCGAAGGCCTGACGCGCGCGCCGATCGGCAACGATCGCCCCGCTGACCATCTGGCGCCGGTCGCGAAGGTCGCCGCCGCCTCGTAAGTGCGTTTGACCCCATCCGGCTGGGCCGGGTGCAAGATCAGCGCAATCTTCGCCGGTTACGGGAATTTGGCGACCGCCGCGGGCGGCACTGGCCCCCGCGCCGCGGATTTGCCTTTGACGGGGGCTGTCCTCCTCCCTCATTGTGGGCCTTCAGAGCTCGAGCCTCTGGAGGATCTCATGACTCGCTCTTTTGTGTGTGGTGCTTTGCTTGCCACGGCCCTGCTCGGCGCCGGGTGTGGCAGCGCGAGCGTCCCGAACAGTGGTTCCGGCAGCGGGGGCGGGAGCGGAACGGGCGGATCGAACGGTGGCACCGGCGGCCAGGGCACGGACGCCGCGCAGCCTGGCGGCAGCGGCGGCGGCGAGCCCGTGGGCAGTGGCGGTCAGGGCGGCGCGCCCTCCGACGCCGGCTCGGGCGGGATGCCGGCGCCCGGCGGGATGGGCGGCGGACTGCCGGAGGTCAGCAGCGAAGGCGACGGTGACCGCACCATTGGACCGGCCTACACCCCCGATCCGCTCACCCAGCGCGCGGCGGACGCGCCGGCGGGAAAAGATTTCGCCTTCATGCTTCCGCTTGCCGGAAGCAAGTACTACACGGGCGCCGGACAAAAGAACGCCATCGCGAACCGGCCCATCTCCGTGCACGTGCCGATGCAGTACGACCCGGCTCACCCGGCGGCGCTGATGGTCACGCAGGATGCGCAGGGCGGAAACTATCTGCCCGCCGTCATCGACAATCTCGTCGCCAAGAGTGAGATTCCGGTCATCGTCCTCATCCGCGTCGCCAACGGCGGCGGCGATTCGGTGGGCAACGAGCGCGGCCTTGAATACGACACCGTCTCGGGACTCTACGCCGAGTGGGTCATCAAAGAGGTCGTGCCGGCGACGATCATGCAGGCGAAGACGCAGCTCAACATCGATCTCAAGATCACCGACGATCCGAACGGTCACCTCACCATGGGCGGCAGCTCGGGGGGCGCATGCGCGTTCTCGATGGTGTGGTGGCACCCCGATCTGTTCCGCCGCATGATCGGCTGGTCGCCGACGCTGGTGAACCAGGTGCCGGTGGGATCACCGTTCCCGCATGGCTGCTGGATTTACCACGACATCGATCCATACAGCATGGCGGCGCCGAACGGTCTGGTCGTGAACAGCTGCGAACCGGCGGCGGGCTTCACGGGCGACAGCAGCCCTGGGCCGTGCGACACGCCGCTGACGCAAGCGAAGTGCGAGGCGGTGCAAGGCTGCGCGTGGAACACCAAGAACAACCGCCCGATCCGCATCTGGCACGAATCAGCGACCGGTGATCTCGGCGCCGGTGGCGGCCCCGAAACCTACCGCAACTTCGATCTCGCCAACCAGCGCACGGCGGCCGCGCTGAAGCTGCGTGGCTATCACTACCACTACGATCACGCGCTCGGCGCCGGACACAACGACGGCAAGGTGCAGATGCAGACGATTGTCGAAGCGATGCGCTGGGTCTGGCGCGGATACAAGCTGCCGCAGTAGCCGCTGTCTTCGTTACAGGAACTCGCACAGGTAAGCGGCGGGTTCGGCGGCGCGGACGTCGAACCCGCTTTGGCCCGCGATCTCGAAGACGGTGCCGGCAGGGTAGGCGCGGAAGTCGCTGCTGCCGGGCAGGCGTGCCCACAGTTCGCCGCTGGTGACGGTCATGCGCTCGGGCGCGTCGGTGCCGAAGTGGTACTCGCCGGGAGCGACCACGCCCGCGGTCATGAGGCGGCCGAGGCGCTCGAAGCCGATGCTCTGGACTTTGCCTTCGAAGTAGGTGTTGTGCTTCAACATGGCGTGCGGCGCATGGTAGCAGACGCGGGCGGAGTCAGGGCGGCGGGCCGCCCGTCGCGTTCGGCGCGGGCCCGCGCGCGGGCGGTCGCGGTGACCTCGTTCCCGCCGCCGCCGGCCGCGATCAAGGGACGCCAGCACGAGCTGCGCGCGCTGGCGGCGGCGCTGCGCCGGGCGCCGGACGCGCCGATTGTGCTTCTCGGGGGCGGCGGCACGGGGAAGTCGCTGCTGGCGTGCGCGCTCGGCCACCGGGTGGCGCGCCACCACCCCGGCGGCATTCACTGGTTTCGCGCCGGCGTCTGGGATCACCGCACGCTGCTCGAGATGCTGGCCCTGCACTTCGGCGCCCCGCGCGCCAGCGACGGCTGCGGCCTGCGCGCCACGCTGGCGACGCGGGCGCGCACGTTCATCGTCCTCGACAATCACGAGAACGATCGAGCGATGGCGCGCCTTCTGGAAACGCTGCGCGGCTGTCCGGTCACCTGGCTTTTGACCGCCCGGCGCTGCCTGCTGTCGGGCGTGTCGATCTTTCCCGTGGTGGCGCCGCTGGCGATGGGCGCGCGGCCGGCGTTCCCGCGCGTCGCCGGCCTGACGGCCCTGCTGCGCTGGAATCCGCTGGCGCTGGACATCGCCGATGCGCTGGTCGGCAGCCGCGCGGTCGCCGCGAATCGCTTGCGGCGGTGGTTGCTGGAGCGCGGGGCGGAGCGCGTCGCCGTCATGGACGACGAAGACGACGTGGTCGAGGTACGCCTGCTCGTCGACTGGGCCTGGACGCGCCTGCCGGCGGGCGCGCGGCGCATGATGGCGGTGCTGGCCCACGGACAGGGTGACCATATCGGCGCGCCGTCGTTGCGCGTGCTCAGCGGCGCGGGCGCGCAGGCGGCCGGCTTCTTGCGCCGGCTGCGCCGCTGGCGTCTTGTACAAGAACCGTTGAAAGATCGCTATGCGCTGCACGCGGTGGTGCGGCGGGCGGTGGCGCGGCGGACGCGTTTCTCGCAGGCGCGCTTCTTCGCGCACTACGCCCGTCTCCTGGAACGGCGGCCCGACTTGCTGGAGATCGAGCAGAGCAATCTGTTCGCCGCCATGGATCACGCGCACCAGGTCTCGAGCCTGGGAGCCAGCCTGCGCATCGAACGCCTGCTGGAACGGTTGTGACGGCGGCGCGAAAATGAGGCAAAGTGGCGCGGCCGGGCAGCGCATTGAATCGCCCGGGCTGCATCCCCGTCGAAGAAACAAGGCGCCTGTGGCGCGCGAAAGCGAGGAAAGGACGAAGCCATGATGCCCTCCCCCATGTCGTTCCTGCTTTGGTCTTGCACGGTGGCGTCCGCGGCGCACCCGGCGGACGCGCCGCCACGGGCGCCGGTTTTTCTGGCGCAAGCGAACGCCTGGCGGGGCACGCCGATGCCGCCGCCCCCCGCGCCGGCGCCCGCGCCCGCGAACGAGTGGCGCGGCTACCCGGCGCAGGCCCCGCCGGCGCAGGTGGTCGAGACCGTGACCGCTCGTCCGGGCTTCGTCTGGGTACCAGGGCACCATACGTGGCGCCATCACGGCTGGGCCTGGACGCCGGGATACTGGGTGCGCGAGCGGCCCGGCCGTCGCTTCCATCCCGGGCGCTGGGAGTGGCAGTCCGATCACTACGTCTGGATCGATGGCGAGTGGTTGCCGGAGGGCCCCGGCGGCGCGTCGATCGTCGTCGAGGCGACGCCGCCCACGCCGCCGGCGCCGATCGTGGAGGTGACGCCGGCGCCGCGTCCAGGCTTCATCTGGATCCCGGGCGCGCACGAGTGGCGCGACGGCCGATACGTCTGGGTGGAAGGGCGCTGGGAGACTGCCCGTCCCGGCGCGCGCTGGCATTCCGGCCACTGGGACGACGACGGCCCCCGCCACGTCTGGCACCCCGGCGAGTGGCACGAGGAGCACGAGCGCGACCAGGAGCGCGGCCGCGGCCATCACGACCACGATCGCGATCACGACCACGATCGCGACCACGACCACGACCACGATCACGACCGGGGACACGACCACCATTGAGCGCGCGCGCCGAGGAGCGGTGATCGCCCGGCGGGACTAGGCGCGCGGAACGAAGGTCGGGTTCGCCGGTTCGCCGGCCGGGGTTCGTCAGGGAGGCTCGGAGCCCGTCCGAGAGGTTTCGAGCTTCCCGATCCGTTGCCCCGGGCGCAACAAGTGGACGCCCGGGCAACGGTATTTGCGCCCGCGAATTGCAAGAACCCTCGCGTCATGCGGTGCCCGGTGGCGACGCGGCCTGGCGCAGTTCGTGCTATACATATTTAGTAATGTCGATTACTAAATATGTAGGAACCAATGATAGGCAGGCTGGTTCCTCGCCAGGGAACGGCGTGGTTTCGCGCACGAGCGGGCTTCTCCACCTGCCGACCTGGTCGCGCTTGCGGGTGGCGTCGAAGCAGCGCGCGGTGGCGGGTCGTGGCGGCGATTTCTTCGAAGTGTTCCAGCACCGCGATGATCGGGTCACCACGGTGATGGCCGATGTGTGCGGCAACGGACCGGGGGCCGCCGCGCATGTCTCGGACATCCGCTGGATCCTTCGCCAGCACCTGGCGCGCGCGGAAGCGCCGGCGGCGATCCTGTCGGCGGTCAACGAATGGCTGATTACCCGGAAGGCACCCGATCGTTTCGTCACCGCCGTGTGCGCGCGGATCGACGTGCGCTTGGGACGCGCCGAGGTGGCCAGCGCCGGGCACCTGGGCCCGTTCGTCAAGCGCGCCAACGGCGGCGTCGAGAGCCTGGCCAACCGCGCCGGCCTGGCCCTCGGGATCCTGCCGGGACAGGCGTACCAGGAGACGGCGCTGGACGTTCACCCCGAGGACGCTCTGGTGCTGGCCACCGACGGGATCACCGATCGCCTGGCCAGCCCCAGCGATCTCCTGGGCGAGCGCGCGCTTCTGCGCCGGCTGGCGGCGGCGCCGCACGGGATCGAGCAGATCTGCGACTGTCTGCTGGGCGCGGAGGCGCTGGCGGGGGCGGACGCCACCATCGTCGTGCTGCAGCTGCCGCCGCGCCATCGCCGGGCGACGCCGGCGCCGCCGACGCTGGCGCGTTGAGATCGTTTTTGCGCCGGCGGCGGCGCGCGCGCAGGATAATAGGTGACTGGCGCGCCGCGCGCGCCTTCGGATGAAACCCGTCGATTCCTTCTTCCTGGGCCTGCGCGAGGCCTTTCGGCCCGACGACAGCGGCGGTGGGGCCCTGCTGGCCGGGCTGGTGCTGTTGCTGGCGGCGGCGCTGTTGTGGCTGGTGCGGCGGCGGCACCTCCGCGCGCGGGCCCGGACGGAGGATCTGCGCCGCTTCATCGCGCGGCATCACCTGACCGTCGACGACGTGGAGATGCTCGATGCGCTGGCGGCGCTGGCGGGCGAGCCGCCGCTGGAGGTGGGGACGCGCCTCGAGGTCTTCGAGCGCGCCACGGCGGCGGCGCTGCAAGAGCAGCGGCCGGCGCTGGCGGTGCGCGACAACGACGTCTTCGCCCGGACGCGGCGGCTGCGCCAGGCATTCGGGTTCGCCGAGCTGCCGGGCCATTTTCCGCTGCTGACCACGCGCGAGCTGGCCGTCGGGGCCCCGGTCGAGATCGGCGGCGCGCCGGCCACGGTGGTCGAGGTCAACGAGGCGTTCTGGTCGGTCGCCCCGCGGACCGGCGCGCGCACGGGGGCGGGCGCGGTCTTCGAGGCGTCGGTGGTGCGGGCGCACGACGCGCGTTACCTGCTCACCTGCCGCGTGCTGGAAGCGCGCTTCGTCGACGGGCAGCAGCGGCTGGTGCTGGCTCACGACGAGTCGCCCGTGCGCGAGCAGCTGCGCGAGTTCGTGCGCGTGGGCGTGCGCGGCGGGGTCTGGTTCCGGCCGGCGGCCAAACCCGGCGTGCCGGTGGTGGAGACGACCGGGACCCTGGTCGACGTCAGCCTCGGCGGCCTGGCGGCGCG
>Ga0307475_10001801_pt1 | contig 12766 bp, 10 predicted proteins | sample atmos_gasesECM1C_FD_203317 | JGI IMG/M metagenome (GOLD analysis project Ga0307475, IMG submission 203317) | Hardwood forest soil microbial communities from Morgan-Monroe State Forest, Indiana, United States - atmos_gasesECM1C_515 | ecosystem: Environmental > Terrestrial > Soil > Temperate... | reverse complement strand
CACAACGTAGCCGTCCGAAAAACCGGCCGTGCAACCAACAGGAACTGTGGTCACAGCAACCAGCCCCGGAACAAGGGCGAAGTTATAACCGCTCTTCTGGCCAGCCGACAAAACCGTGTCGAGCAGCTCCGCGTTCTGACAAGTAACCGCACCGGTGCCGCCCAGCACTCCAAGCGACGGCGGGAAGCCGTCACCGTACGTCGAATTGAAGGTAACGGCTGCGGTGTTCATGGTGCGAATCGAGCCCACCGCAGACGCCTCGTTGGCCGCCATACGGGACCTGAGCAGATTCGGGATCGCAATCGCCGCGATGATCAAAATGATTGCCACGACGATCAGCAATTCAATCAACGAAAAACCTGATTGCTTCTTCTTCATATACCTTCTCCCTAAAATTGATTGGCTTATCTGCTGGCCGAAACGGTGACTTGTTTCTGATCCGAATTCTCCGAGGACAAAGGCAAACGGGAAGGGATGGAATCCCTACCCGTTCGCCCATGGGTAATACTCCTACTGCAAAGGATTGTCTGTCGTCAGGCAGTTTGGAGGAGCCGGTGCCACTGCTCCCGTCGGGTTGAAGCGAATCACGCCCGACGCGTCGGAACAGAACGCGCGCTGCCCTGTGGTACCCACTGTCACCGGAGTTGCAGTGACAACGTAGCCGTCCGAGAAGCCGGCCGTGCAACCCTTGGGGACCGTGGTCACAGCAACCAGCCCCGGAACAAGCGCGAAGTTATAACCGCTCTTCTGGCCAGCCGACAAAACCGTGTCGAGCAGCTCCGAGTTCTGACAAGTAACCGCACCGGTGCCGCCCAGCACTCCGAGCGACGGCGGGAAGCCGTCACCGTACGTCGAGTTGAAGGTGATGGCTGCGGTGTTCATGGTGCGAATCGAGCCCACCGCAGACGCCTCGTTGGCCGCCATGCGAGAACGGAGCAAGTTCGGAATTGCAATCGCCGCGATAATCAAAATGATCGCCACGACGATCAGCAATTCGATAAGTGAAAAACCCTTCTCTTTCTTAATCATTGGCTCTCCTTGAAGCGAATCTCTCTATTCTTCCGTACTCCCTGGCGGGGTACGTGTACCAGAATGCAACGCGGTGGCCAGCAGCTCGTATTGGAGTGCTTGATTCGGCACATCGCGCTATCCCTCCCTTTTCCTATAGCTTCCGACCAATGGACAGACGAACGCTTGGGTGTCACTACCGCCCGCTCGGGCCACAAACCAAAAAGTGACGCTTTCTGCCTGTCCTTGCGGACCGATTCCGGCATTGTCCGACATCGAAAACGCCTATGATCGCTAACTCTCTCCTCGATCCATGCATTAACCGGACTCTCATCGAGCGGCGCGAATCGATTACGACTGGCGAAGGCGGACTGCCATACCGAAAGGGCGAGGGCGGCTCTATTTCAGCAGCCGTGCAAACAACACTGGACACTGAAGTCGAAGAATTTTAGGGAATAATAATAATGATCGCGACAACGGGCGGAAACTGGATGGGGATAAATCTTAGCGCTGCACCCGGTAATCTCCCTTCCGGCGGCAACCTAGCTTACGTAACTACTCAACCCCTAGGAGAACAAGGCTGAAAGAAACAGCGCTTCTTCCCACCCCATGCGGGAACGGAGCAGGTTCGCAATTGCAATCGCCGCGATGATCAAAATGATCGCCACGACGATCAGCAATTCGATAAGTGAAAAACCCTTCTCTCTCTTAGTCATTGTTTCTCCTGGAAACGAATCTGTTTGTGTTTCGTAATGCCTATTCGCGAACAAAAGGGAGTAGTGCAAGCAGCGCTCCAACCAGATGGCTTCCATTTTTCCCTGATTGGCGACGCGGTAAGATGAGCGTCTAAGGGGCTATAGGTGGGTTAACTGTTAAGACCGCTCGCAGGTGAAACATCGCGAGCTGCATAAGAGATCCAGAAATGCGACATTGCCTGGCGAGGTCGGGCGACACTATTCGCGTCGATATCCTCAATCGAACAGAAATTAAAAAACATTGTACGGTCTAGCATGTATCTAAATGGAGCAGCGGCGTGCGAGGATTACAGTGCGGAATTGTTCATACGCCGTGCTTCTTTGCGTAGTGGCGGAAGGAGCGGTAGGACATCCTGAGCAATTCGGCGGCGCGAACCCGAACTCCTCCAGCGCACTCGAGTGCCGCTAGAAGATAGGTGCGCTCCGTTCCGGAAATGTAATCTTCGAGGTTCAAACCACCCTCCGGAATAAGCGAAGCCTTGGGTTCTGGGTGATGACCGTTGGAGTGGAAATCCTGATAGAAGCTCGTGATTCGATCGGGCAAACCTTCTAGCGAGATCTTCCTGGACGTTTCCAGCGCGACCGCGCGTTCGATCGTGTTTTCGAGCTCGCGGACATTGCCTGGCCAGTCATATACTTCGAGCCGGCGCATGGCTTCAGAGTCGATACCCTCGACCTTTTTGCTCATGGATTTCGTGTAGCGGTCAAGAAATGCGCGCGCCAGAAGGGGGATGTCTTCGCGGCGGTCGCGAAGCGGAGGAAGATGAATGGGTATAACGCTCAGGCGATAGTAGAGATCTTCGCGAAACCGGCCCTCGGCGATTTCTTTCTCGAGATCCTTGTTGGTGGCGGCAATTACGCGGACATTGACCGACGATTCCTCCGTGCTTCCTAACGGACGGACTTTCCCTTCCTGGAGCACGCGGTAGAGTTTCACCTGCATGGTGAGGCTCATGTTGCCAATCTCGTCCATGAAAAGTGTGCCGCCATCGGCAGCCTGGAACAAACCGCGTCGATTTTCGTTCGCTCCGGTAAAAGCACCCTTCGTATATCCAAACAGTTCGGATTCGAGCAGCGTTTCAGGAAAAGCGCCGCAGTTGATGGTGATGAAGGGAGTTTTTGAGCGCGCGCTGTTTTCATGAATCGCGCGTGCGACAAGCTCCTTACCAGTTCCACTCTCTCCGGTGATCAAAACGCGGCTGGACTGAGGAGCGATGGTCTCGATCATCTCAAACAAGCTTCGCATTTTGGGGCTAGCTCCGATGATGTGGTCGAAACCTGTGAACCGGCGTAACTGTCGGCGCAGCTCTCCCGCTTCTTTCTTCAGGCGGTGGTTTTCTGCAAATTGGTTGACGGCGGGCCGCAGTTCGTCGAGAAGGCGGTCGCCTTTGACCACATATCTGTCGGCGCCGAAATTAACGGCGTCAATGGCAGTGTCGATTGTAGGCACGCCAGTGATGAGGATGAAAGTAGTGGAAGGAGACATCTCCTTGCAATAACGAAGCAAGTCGACTCCATCCATATCTGGCATACAGATGTCGGAAACGACGATATCGAAAACTTGCGAAGCCAGCCGCCTCTTAGCCATCTCACCACTGGAGGCTACTTCCACGCGGTGCCCTTCCTTGCGAAAACTGATTTCAAGGAGTTCGCAAATGGAGCGCTCGTCGTCAACAATGAGCAAGTGAGCCATTGCCGCTATTCCTTACCAACCGGCCGAAGCATCTCTTCGGTTTCACGAGTTCGGTTTTGAGCCGCAGCGCGAGCGCGCTCGGCACGTGGCAATTCGACCACAAATTCTGCGCCCTGCCCTTTCCCCGATTCGACGCGGATTCGTCCGTTATGAGCCAGCAAGATCTGGTAGACAATCGCTAGCCCCAAGCCCGTCCCGCCCGTAAAACCAGACTGGAATGGCTCAAATAGACGGTTGGCCTGGTTTGGATCTATGCCCGCACCGGTGTCGCGGATCGAAATTCGCACCCAATTGGCATCCGCTTCGAAACCCGCGAAAAGGACTCCGCCGCTAGGCATAGCCCGGAGAGCGTTGTTGCAAAGATTCCAAAGGACCTGTTTCAATGCATCGCGATCTCCGCGTGCGCGCGCTCCTCGAGTTGCGAAACTCCGCTCGACACGATACTTTCCCCTCGCGCTGGGATCTCGTTCTATCAGCAAGAGCGTTTCTTCGATGAGTGCCGCGGCGTCGACTTCCTGAAAGCTGTATTTCTTTTCACGCGAATAGTTCAAGAAGTCCGTAATGATCTGATTGAGACGCTGGGATTCCCGGCTAACAATGTGGACCAGCTTCTTGTCGTCGTCTTCGAGCGGAGCGAGCCGCGCCAGCTCTTTTAGAGCTCCGGTCATGGCTGTCAGCGGCTGGCGGATTTCGTGGGCGATTGCGGCAGAAAGACGTCCGAGAGCGGCCATCCGTTCCTTGGTGACGATTTCACGCTCCAGGCGTTTCAGTTCCGTCAAGTCCTGGAAGTTGTAAACAAAGCCGGAGTTGTGCTTCTGGCCGGTGCGGAGAGGCGAAATCGAGAGCCCGAGAAATCGTGTGGATCCGGACGGAGTGCGAAATTCGATTTCTTTGCGCGCTGCAAGGGGATTGCCCTGCTCATCGGTTTCGACGGGCCAGAAACCCGGAAATCGCTCTACAATATTGTCGCCCCGGACCAGCCCGAGACCGTGACCAGTAATTTCTGCGCCGGCGCGATTTAATAGAAGAATGCGTCCTTCATTGTCAGTCGTGAGCAGACCGCCACGCATGGATTCAATGATGTCCTGATTAAATGCCCTGAGGTCCTTCAGTTCCTCGCTCTTTTCTTCCAGTTCGAAGCCCTTGCGTCGAAGCGTCTGGGCAAGCAGACTGCCCAGGTAAGCCACAGCGAAAAGGGCGAAGAAATTCGTTGCGAGCCAGAATTCCAGAGCCCGGCCGTTGGGCATGGAGTTCGCGGTGCGCGGCATCATGCCGTAGTAGGTGAGCTCAATCACGCTTCCGAGCAGGACGAAGCTGGCACCAGCAACAAAAAACACTCCGCGTCGAGAGAAGAGCACGCTGGCCATCAATACCGCGAGAACGTATAACGATGCGAAGTAGCTCTCGTGCCCCCCCGTTGCGTAGACGACGCCGGTGATCAGCGCAAGATCGCAGACCATCTGCATGGGAGCCTGCCAGCGCGCCTGAGGTAGCGCACGCTGCAACAGAACGTAGAAGACTGCCAGCGCATACCAGAGGACGACGAGTGGGACGAAAGAATCAACCGGAAGCGGGATCGGTGTGAATTGACGTACCGCGAAAACGATGGCAACCAAAAAGGTAATTACCAGAAAACGTACGCGGCCCAACCAGGGCAGCCATTCGTTCGCGCTCGGAGTGGGGTTCATGTCGAGTCGGTTGCGAATTCTCGATTCCTGCTGGACGGTGCTCCCACCAGGAGAATCATGAGCGAATCGCTACTGTGGGCGGCGGCGCGAGATCCACCAGGGAATCGCGCCCCAGTTCAGCCCGCAGAAAGCGAGTCTTAGTGTCCTGCCAACTTATTGATCAACGAAAACAGCGGCAAATACATAGAAATAACGATGCCGCCTACGACCACGCCTAGAAAAACGATCATGATGGGCTCAAGGGCCGTTAGCAGGTCCTTCACCGCCGCATCCACTTCGTCCTCGTAAAAGTCGGCGATCTTCTGGAGCATGGCGTCCATTGCCCCGGTTTGCTCACCGACGCCGATCATCTGAGTCACCATCCCCGGGAAGACTTCCGTCTCTTTGAGCGGGTCGACAAGTGAACGACCAGCCTCGACCGCCTTGCGAGTCTGGATGATTGCCCGCTCAATCACGGCGTTCCCCGAGGTGCGCGCGGTAATGTCGAGTCCCTCAAGGATTGGAACGCCGCTCGAGATGAGGGTTCCGAGCGTTCGCGTAAAACGTGCGACGGCGATTTTGCGCAGCAGAGTTCCAACCATGGGCACCTTTAGGACGATGGTGTCCAGCACGAAGCGTCCCTGCGGAGTGCCATACCAGAACTTAAGAGCAACGACGCCGGCGATGAAGAACACCACGATCATCCCGCCATAAATGCTGCCTACGAACCGGCTGAGCGCGATGACGATTCGAGTTGGCAGAGGGAGATCCACACCGAGACCGTTGAACAACTCGACGAAAATCGGCACGACCTTCCAGAGCAGAAGCGTGATAACCATTCCCGCGATGCCCATGACCGAAACCGGGTAAATCATGGCCGATTTGACGGCCCGCTTCAGCTTGACGTTTTTCTCGATGTAGGTGGAAAGCCGCTGAAGAATGGTGTCCAGAATACCGCCAGTCTCGCCAGCCTCCACCATGTTGTAGTACAGAGGGTCGAAGACCTTTTCATACTGCTTCATCGAAGCGGAGAGTGTCGCGCCGCCCTCCACCGAAGCTCGCACGCCGCTGAGGATCTTCTGAAACGTCTTGTTCTCTTGCTGTCCGGCAAGAATTTCCAGGCATTGGACGAGCGGCAAACCGGCGTCGATCATGACCGAGAACTGGCGCGTGAAAATGGCCAGCTCCTTCGAATCGACGCCGGTTCCGAAGGTTGGGATTTGGAATTCCTTCCCCTTCTCTGAAAGCTTGCTGACGTTAATCTGCTCGCGCCGCAGCAACGCAGCCAATTCGGCCTTGTTAGTGGCTACGCGCTCGCCCGCGACGGTGGTGCCCGCTCGATTCACTCCACGATAGGTATAGACCGGCATGATTTGTTACCTCCTCCTCGTCATCTCTTACCGCCGGACAGGGGCCCTGCCACCGGCTGGCGGCGAGGTCACTCCACGGTTAATTAGGTCCTGCAACTCATCAGGAATTGAAGATCGCGAAAGCGCCGTTTCAAGCGTAATCGTCTTCTGAAAGTATGCGTTCGCGAGACTCTGGTTGAATGTCTGCATACCGGAAATTCCGGTGCCGGTCTGCATTGCAGAATAGATCTGGTGAATTTTGTCTTCGCGGATCAGGTTGCGAATTGCCGCACTCGGAATGAGGATTTCCATCACCATCACGCGGCCGCGGCCGTCTATCTTCGGCAGAAGCGATTGGCAAAGAATGCCTTCGAGCACCATGGAAAGTTGAGCGCGCACCTGAGGCTGCTGGTGGGCCGGGAAAACATCGACAATGCGGTTAATCGTCGAAACAGCAGAGTTGGTATGTAAAGTGGCGAAAGTCAAGTGGCCCGTCTCGGCGATGCGAAGAGCGGACTCGATCGTCTCGAGATCGCGCATTTCACCGATCAGCACGACGTCAGGGTCTTCGCGAAGCGCGGCTCGAAGCGAGTTCGCGAACGAGTGAGTGTCCGAATGAACCTCGCGCTGATTTACAAGGCACTTTTTGTGATTGTGAAGGAACTCGATTGGGTCTTCGATGGTGATCATATGTTCTTCGCGCTCGTTATTGATTTTGTCGAGCATGGCGGCCAGAGTCGTCGACTTACCCGAGCCAGTCGGTCCGGTAACGAGAACGAGGCCGCGCGGTTTTTCGCAAAGCCCGCGAACGACAGGCGGAAGACCCAGGGCATCGAAAGTTTTTATTTCCCATGGAATCGTCCGGAAGACAGCGGCCACGGCGCCACGCTGATGGAAAATGTTCCCCCGGAAGCGCGCCAGGCTCTTTAATCCGAACGAAAAGTCGAGCTCCAGGTTTTCTTCAAGCCGGTGCTTCTGGACGTCCGTCAGAACGCTATAGGCAAGCGCCTTGGTATCGGCGGCCGTCAACGGAGGCATGTCCAGCGGCCGCAGTTTGCCGTGGACGCGCACGCGCGGAGGACTATTGGTCGACAGGTGCAAGTCGCTGCCGCCCATCTCGATCATCTTCTTCAAAAGCTCGCTCAGCGTAATGCCAGCCATAATCTCCTCCGGTTAAAGAACCGTCTCGCGCAATACTTCTTCCATCGTCGTTTGCCCAGTGGCGACTTTTGTCAGGCCGCTCTTTCGCAGCGTAATCATTCCCTGCTCCAAAGCCTTTTTCTTGAGCTCGAGAGCGGAAGCACCAACTAGAATCAGTTCGCGCAGCTCGTCATTGATCTCCATCACTTCGTACAGGCCGACGCGGCCTTTGTAGCCGGTGTTGTTGCAGGTCCCGCAACCCCGCCCGTGCTGGATCTGCACCTTATTCGCATCCTCCACCGAGTATCCGGCGTCGATCAGCGCTTGCGTCGTTATTTGCAACGGCTCCTTGCATTGAGAGCAGATGCGCCGCACAAGTCGTTGCGCGCAGATGAGGTTCACCGACGTAGCCACAAGGAACGGCTCAATGCCCATATTCATTAATCGGCTGATGGTCGAAGGGGCGTCGTTCGTGTGCAGTGTCGAAAGCACCAGGTGCCCGGTGAGCGCCGCCTTGACGGCGATTTCAGCTGTTTCGAAGTCTCGAATTTCGCCGACGAGGATGATGTTCGGGTCTTGTCTCAGAAAGGCGCGCAGCGCGGACGCAAAGTTCAGCCCGATCTGCTCCTTCATCTGCACCTGATTGATTCCAGCGAGTTGGAACTCGACAGGATCCTCCGCAGTCATGATGTTCGTCTCGAGCGTGTTCAGGCGCGCCACGGAGGAATAGAGGGTGTTGGTCTTGCCGGAGCCGGTGGGGCCAGTCACGAGAACCATTCCATAGGGCTTCAGGATCTGGCGCTCGAACTTTGAAAGGGACTCCTGCTCGAACCCCAATTTCGTCATGTCCAAGCGGAGGTTCTCTTTATCGAGCAACCGGAGAACGATCTTTTCGCCGAACAGCGTGGGGACGGTTGAAACACGGAAATCGAGTTCCTTCTTCTTGCCATCCTTCAAATACTTGATCATGATGCGGCCGTCTTGCGGCAGCCGTTTTTCGCTGATGTCCAGCTTGGACATGATCTTGATACGGCTCGTGATGGCGTCTTTAAGCTTCATCGGCGGAGCCATCACGTTCATCAGCACTCCGTCAACTCGGAAGCGTACGCGATACTCTTTTTCGTACGGCTCTACGTGAATATCGCTGGCGCCACGCTTCACGGCGTCAGTCAGAATCAGGTTCACAAGCTTGATGATGGGTGCTTCTTCGGCCGCCTGCGCGAGCGAAGCGAGATCCATCTCCTGCTCTTCGGCGGACAGTTCCAATGAGGCGTCATCACCGGCAAGATCCTTCATGACCTTGTCGAGTTCTTCAACGCTCTCAGCCGCGCCGTAAAACTTGTTGATTGCTTCTACAATCGCAGTTTCCGATGCGACGACAGGCTCCACGTTGAAGCCGGTCATGAACTTTATGTCGTCCATCGCGAACACATTCGTCGGATCGGTCATCGCTATGGTCAGCGTGGACCCGACGCGCGACAGCGGAACGATCTGGTAACGAATGGCGGTTTCCTGGGGGACCAGCTTTATAACCGCCGGATCTACTTCGTAGAATTTCAGGTTGATCGACGGAACGCCGTACTGGCGGGAAAGTACTGCCGTGATGTCCTCATCACTCACAATTCCCATCTTGACGAGGCAGGTCCCGAGCCGGCCCCCATTCTTCTTCTGGAAGTCGAGCGCCTGCTTCAACTGATCCGAAGAGATCAGGCTGTCCTTAACCAGAATTTCGCCGAGTCGAGAAGACATGATTGTGCGTCCGCGGTGCGAAAACCGCTGGAAGTTGCAGCGTAGCATGCACGCAACTCGGGGGCCGCGGGAGGTGCATGGTTCGTGGTGAATCTGCTAACAGCCGTTAGGCCGCTTTCAAACCTGTACGTGCGTACAGGACAAATTTGTGACCCTGTACGAACGTACAGGTAGGGCAAAAAGTGCGCGTAGCTCGTCCGAGATTTCCGATATTTTCATCGGGAAACGGGCCAATTCCTGCGTTATCCCCAAAATTGGGCAATTCGTGCTCACGCGCGCGCCAGTTTGCACTTAAGATCCAGCTAGCACGCTCAATCCACGCTCAATAACGCTCAATTTATTGACGCATGAGGACGGTTCCGTTACGATGCTAGGGGTCGAGGGCGGTTAGCTCAGCGGTTAGAGCATCCCGCTTACACCGGGAAGGTCCACCGTTCAAATCGGTGACCGCCCACCATCCGTTAGCTCCACAGTAGCGCGCGGGGGACGTAGTTCAGTTGGTTAGAACGCTGCCCTGTCACGGCAGAGGTCGCGGGTTCGAGTCCCGTCGTCCCCGCCATTCACTCGAGTGCACTATCGTTCACGTTTTCATTTGGTTCCGCGGCCGGCGTTGATCCGCTTTTTGCCGCTGTCAATTTTTTGTATACGTTCCGGTTCCAGTACTCGTCTCGAGAGGCACAACCGGGTCGTTCGCCCACGATCGCGCGACGTCGGCCTTGGCCTGCTCCTGGCGCGCCCTGTTCCACAGATTGTGGTGCTTCTCGGCTTTCCTCCCGACAAACCAATTCCGCCGACGGAGGGTGCACGTCTGGAAAGTGATGAGTCATGCGGCCCTGCGTTCCCAGAAGTCCTGAAAACGACCACTAAGTTTCGAGCAGCGGAGAGCAATGATGGCGTTGGAGCCGAGAACGGTCCAGTGCATTCCGGCGCGTTTGAGTCGCGTGCCGATGGCTACCTTGCACCCGGCCTCTACAACGCCCGTGGAAGTACACAAACCTTGCGCCTGGAACTCCGGATAGCGCATGCGGTGTCGATTGGTCTGGAAATAGTGGAGACAGCGACGGGCCTCCTCAGAACGAGATAGCTGGCGACGGATGGCGGTGAGTAGCGCCCGGAATTTTCCGGTGTCGAGTTCTTCCTTCCGGCGTTCCGCCCATTGCGCAGCCCGTGGGTTGGTAAGACCGTAAAGAGCTTTTCCGAGATCGCTCAAGTGTTGCTTGGCGTGAAAGCGGTCAACGATCTGGATCGCATCCGGAAACTGATCGTCGGCGATGTTCCAAATCCAAACGGCCCCATCCCCGAGCACGACCCGGCGTGGCGCTTGGCAGAAGCGCCGACGCGTGGCCTCCCGCCAGACACGCTGGGCGAAGGGAGAGCGTTCGGCGGCGGTGTCCAGCGCGGAAGCACTCTCTAGAGCCGCCGAATAAGTGACCGACCCCTCATCGCGGATGGGGATCCCTTGCTCATCCCGTGATTCCGCACTCCAAATGGTACAAAGTTTCACCTCGCCGGTCTTGGCCGATCCGTCCGGTTGCTTGCCGGTGCGGCCCACGAGTTCCTCTGGGCGTAAAGGAATCCCGGTTCCATCCATGCCGAGATACAAGGTCTGCGGTGGAGCAAGAGAATCGAGAGGTTCGGTGTGCACGCGTTCATCTTCGGCGATCTCTTTTCCCAGAGCTTCTGCGGTTCTCTCCACCTGCTTGGCGTCCACGGTCACACCGGCCAGTTCCGTCAACAGTGCACTTCCTTCCTGGAAACTTACCAAAGCGCCTACGGTCCCGGTCATGCACGTGAGTGCCGGAGAGAGCGAGGTATTTTCTATGCCCAGGTGCTGATCGCGAGGACAGTAGCCGTGCCCACAGGTGGCGCAGTGATAGTAGGCGCGCTCCAGTCGTAGGGGACCGAGGATACTCTCGACCTGTTTGGTCCGGCGCCCGGCAAATCGTGCTGGCTGCCCACATCCACAACAAGTTCGTGAGCCTTGCTCATCGCTGGTGTCGGCATGGAGACGTTGCTCGACGGCGGCTCCTGCCAGTTGCAGGACGTGTTGCCGCACGGCAAGCTCCAGCGCTTCCAGATCCAGGTCTTCCACCGCCTGACGGCCGAGAAGTGTCTCAATCTCCGGAACGACGTCGCTGGCCAATAGATCGGCGAAGAGGTTTTTTTTTAGCCTGGCTCGCGGGGACGCCCTCCCCATCCCGCACCTGGGCGGAACAGATCTGCTCACTTACGACGATCAGTTCCCGTACCAGGTTCCGGAAACGGCGGTATTCGGCAATCTGCGCTTTGGCACGTTCGACGGCGGGGCCTTGGGGAATGACCTGGGTGACCGTCTTTCCGCTAACCCGATGAGTCAGTGAATAAGACGGACCATGCCCCGGGGAATCCTTCTGGGCGCAGTGGCAGTTGGGCTTGCCACACTTACGGAAACGCGCGGTCAGAAAGCCGGGACGCAGGTCATCCACACGCGCCAGACTGGCCGCGAGCTGATCGCGTCGATCTCGCAATGCTTGTAAGGAAATGGTCATCGGAGCCTCCTATCTGACAGACATCATAAACTGTCAGACAAGGAAAGAAAACCCCAGCCAAACCCTATCAGACTTCGGAGTGAATTTTCATGTCGTACTCCCGCCTCGGCACCAAGCCTTGACTCACGCGTCTAATACACCTAGAGTCAGAAGAGATGATCGGCAAGAGACTATTCCTGGTGCTAGCAGCAGGCGCTTTGTTGCTCCTGCAATTCGCAGACTGCATGTCTGCCATGACGCCGGATCAGGAGAGCATGCAGTGTTGTGGCTCCATGCCATGCACGCCTGCGAATCAAAGCCATGATTGCTGTAAGGCGATGCTTTCTGGGCAAAGCCCGAATGTGCTTCCGACGGCGCGCGTCTCACTCCATGGGCCTGCCATTGTGCTCGTCGGAACCGTCGCATCTGTTGCGACGGCCCGATTGGTTTCGTCGCCACTTAACGTGGTCGAAGCGCAGCAACATTCGCCTCCAGAACTTTACACGCTGTACGCCTCCCTGCTGATTTAGACCCGCCTATCGGTGTGCACCGCACACGCCATTTCTATTTGTGTCTCTAGTTAGGCTCTGTGCGGCTGAATTTGCACTCACAGCGCGGACCACACGTCCACTTTTTCGATTACTGGAACTTTCAGGCCTTTTCAGGAGGCAAAAATGTCGGCACTGCGCGGCGAAAAACCGCACCATGTATTCTTTGTAGTCCGCATTCTCTGCTTTGCCGTACTCCTCGCTTTTTTCGCGCAAGCGCCGCGAGCTTTCGGCCAAGAGCAAATCGACGGATCCGTGCGAGTTGCCCCGCCGCGGCAGGAACATGCGCAGTCTGGAACGGTCGCTCCTCTACAGGATTTGTTGACCGAGGCGGAGCAGACCAACCCGCA
>Ga0307475_10001800_pt1 | contig 12770 bp, 11 predicted proteins | sample atmos_gasesECM1C_FD_203317 | JGI IMG/M metagenome (GOLD analysis project Ga0307475, IMG submission 203317) | Hardwood forest soil microbial communities from Morgan-Monroe State Forest, Indiana, United States - atmos_gasesECM1C_515 | ecosystem: Environmental > Terrestrial > Soil > Temperate... | reverse complement strand
ACCGGCAGCGGATCGAGCGGATCGTCGGCGATGGATGCCTACGACCTGCACAGCGGCAGCGGCAACAACCTGTCCGGCTACGCAAACCCCCAGATCGACGGCATTATCGGCGCGCTGGCGGTCTCTGCCGACCCGGCCGAGCGTGTTCGGCTGCTGGCCGACGGCGCCCCGGTGCTGTGGGGCGACATGCCGACGTTGCCGTTGTACCGGCAGCAACGCACCCTACTGATGTCGAAGAAAATGTATGCCGTGAGCAGGAATCCAACCCGCTGGGGCGCGGGCTGGAACATGGACCGATGGGCATTGATGCAGTGACAAGTGCGCGGGAGAGAGCTCCCTTGGCCGACGTCATCGCGTCGCTGACCCGCAACGTGGCCGATTTTCCAAAGCCGGGAGTCCAGTTCAAGGACCTCACCCCGCTGTTCGCCGACCGGAACGGGATGGCGGCGGTTACCGATGCGTTGGCAGACGTCGCATCCGGCGCCGACCTGGTGGCCGGCATCGACTCCCGTGGATTCCTGGTGGCGGCGGCCGTCGCCAGTCGGCTGGGCACCGGCGTGCTGGCCATTCGTAAGGGCGGCAAGCTGCCGCCGCCGGTACACGCCGAGCAGTACGACCTGGAGTACGGCACTGCCACCCTGGAAATCCCCGCTGACGGCATCGATCTGTGCGGCCGCAGCGTCGTGATAATCGACGACGTGCTGGCCACCGGGGGCACCCTCGCCGCGGCGGCTCGGCTGCTCGAGCGTGCCGGAGCCGACGTGACCGGCGCCGCGGTGGTCGTGGAACTCACCGCCCTGGGCGGGCGGCAGGCGATCGCGCCGTTGCCCGTGCACAGCTTGAGCCGCGCCTAACCCGCGACGATGCGGGCCGGAATGGCCCGGGAAGAAGCGGGGCAGTCAAACTGAGCGATATCCTCAAGGGCGGAGGTGACCAACGTGGCGGAGGATCAGAGCACGGCGCAAGCTGTTGCGCCGCCCGCGGAAGCCCCGCTGGTTGCAGGGCCGGTTTCAGCGACACCGGAGCCGCCGGTCGAGAACCTGAAGACTCCCAGCAGCGCGTCCCGTCGGGTCCGGGCCCGGTTGGCCCGGCGGATGACCGCACAGCGCAGCACACTCAATCCCGTGCTCGAGCCGCTGGTGGCGGTGCACCGGGAAATCTATCCCAAGGCAAACCTTTCGATGCTGCAGCGAGCGTTCGAGGTCGCCGACGAAAGGCACGCCAGTCAGTTGCGGCATTCGGGCGATCCCTACATCACCCACCCGCTGGCCGTCGCCAACATCCTGGCCGAGTTGGGCATGGACACCACCACTCTGGTGGCCGCACTGCTGCACGACACCGTCGAGGACACCGGTTACACGCTCGAGGCGTTGTCCGAGGAATTCGGCGAAGAGGTTGGCCATCTCGTCGACGGGGTGACCAAGCTGGACCGGGTCGAGCTGGGCAACGCCGCCGAAGGCGAGACCATCCGCAAGATGATCACCGCGATGGCCCGCGATCCGCGAGTGCTGGTGATCAAGGTCGCCGACCGGCTGCACAACATGCGGACCATGCGATTCCTGCCCCCAGAAAAGCAGGCACGCAAGGCCCGCGAGACATTGGAAGTCATTGCGCCCTTGGCGCATCGGCTGGGTATGGCCAGCGTCAAGTGGGAGCTGGAAGACCTGTCATTCGCGATCCTGCACCCCAAGAAGTACGACGAGATCGTTCGGCTGGTCGCCGGCCGGGCGCCGTCCCGCGACACCTACCTGGCCAAGGTCCGTGCCGAGATCAACAACACCCTCACCGCGTCGAAGATCAAGGCAACGGTGGAGGGCCGTCCCAAGCACTACTGGTCGATCTATCAGAAGATGATCGTCAAGGGACGGGACTTCGACGACATCCACGACCTGGTCGGCATCCGCATCCTGTGCGACGAGATCCGGGACTGCTACGCCGCTGTCGGCGTGGTGCATTCGCTGTGGCAGCCGATGGCGGGACGGTTCAAGGACTACATCGCCCAGCCGAGATACGGTGTGTACCAGTCACTGCACACCACGGTCGTCGGGCCGGAGGGCAAGCCGTTGGAAGTGCAGATCCGCACCCGCGACATGCACCGCACCGCCGAATACGGCATCGCTGCGCACTGGCGCTACAAGGAAGCCAAGGGCCGTAACGGCGTTCCGCATCCGCACGCCGCCGCCGAGATCGACGACATGGCCTGGATGCGTCAACTGCTCGACTGGCAGCGGGAGGCCGCCGACCCGGGCGAGTTCCTGGAGTCATTGCGTTACGACCTTGCGGTGCAAGAGATCTTCGTGTTCACGCCCAAGGGCGACGTCATCACCTTGCCGAACGGATCGACGCCGGTGGACTTCGCGTACGCGGTGCACACCGAGGTCGGCCACCGCTGTATCGGTGCCCGCGTCAACGGGCGGCTGGTGGCGCTGGAACGCAAGCTGGAAAACGGCGAAGTCGTCGAGGTTTTCACGTCCAAGGCGCCCAATGCCGGGCCATCGCGGGACTGGCAGCAGTTCGTGGTGTCGCCGCGTGCCAAGGCCAAGATCCGGCAGTGGTTCGCCAAGGAGCGGCGCGAGGAGGCGCTGGAAGCGGGCAAGGAGGTCATGGCCCGCGAGGTACGCCGCGGCGGACTTCCATTGCAGCGCTTGGTGAATGGCGAGTCCATGGGCGCGGTGGCCCGTGAACTGCACTACACCGACGTGTCCGCGCTCTACACCGCGATCGGTGAGGGGCACGTGTCGGCCAGGCACGTCGTGCAGCGGCTGCTGGCCGAGCTCGGGGGTATCGACCAGGCCGAAGAGGAGCTCGCCGAGCGGTCCACCCCGACGACCATGCTGCGGCGCCCGCGCGGCAACGACGATGTCGGGGTTGCGGTCCCCGGCGCCCCGGGGGTGCTGACCAAGCTGGCCAAGTGCTGCACGCCGGTGCCCGGCGACCAGATCCTGGGGTTCGTCACCCGCGGCGGCGGGGTCAGCGTGCACCGCAACGACTGCACCAACGCCGCATCGCTGCAGCAGCAGGCCGAGCGCATCATCGAGGTGCTCTGGGCGCCGTCGCCGTCGTCGGTATTCCTGGTCGCGATTCAGGTCGAGGCGCTCGACCGGCACCGCCTGCTGTCAGACGTGACGCGCGCCCTGGCCGACGAGAAGGTGAACATCCTGTCCGCGTCGGTCACCACGTCGAACGACCGCGTGGCGATCAGCCGGTTCACCTTTGAGATGGGCGACCCCAAGCACCTCGGGCACCTGCTCGACGTCGTACGCAACGTCGAAGGCGTGTACGACGTCTACCGGGTGACATCCGCCGCTTAAGGCCGCCTGACGCGCGGCGCCGCGTCGCCGCCGAATCTGCGGTGGTGGCGCCCAATCTGCGCACAGGGCCCAGGGTTGGGCGAAAGTCGCGCCCCCAGCGCAGGCTCGGCGTGCTCAGTCGAGCAGCATCGACTTGATGGTGACTTCGGTGACCGGCGGCCCGTCGTCGCCGCCGCCGGCGACGCCGGCCTTTGCGATCTTGTCCAGGGTGGCCAGACCGTCGTCTTGGATCTTGCCGAAGACGGTGTAGTCGGGCGGTAACTGCGAGTCCTGGTAGACCATGAAGAACTGGCTGCCATTGCTGTTGGGCAGCTTGCTATGGGCCATGGCCAGCGTGCCGCGCGGATACACGACGGGCTGCTGCAACGCGGGGTCGTTCGGCGGGTACTGGTCGGTGGGATATTCATTGGCGAACTGGTAGCCCGGACCACCGTTGCCGTCGCCCTTCGGGTCGCCACATTGCAAGACGGCCAGCCCCGGCCCGGTTGTCAGCCGGTGGCATTTGGTGTCGTTGAAGAAGCCCTGGCCCACCAGGCTTGCGAAACTGTTTACCGTGCAAGGTGATTCGTTGTTGGCCAGCAGCAAACCGATATTGCCCTGACTGGTCACCATGCTGACGCTCACTTGGGCCGGGTCGGTAGGGATTTTGCCGGTCCGCGGCGGCTTGACCGGTTTGGCGGGCTTGTCCTGCGACGCTGGGTACCGGCAGTTGGCGCCCACGTTGGCCGACGGCTGGAAAGGCGGCAACGGCGCTGCCGACGGGGTCGGCTCCGCAGGCGTACTGGCCGCGGGGGAGCTGCCGGCAGTCGTGGTCGCCGACGCGGTTTTGCCCTTATGGTCGTTGTGGGTGACGACGATGGTGAGCACCACCGCGGCGATCGCGGCGACCGACGCAATTACGCCACCGACGATCACCAGGATCCGGCGGGTTCGGGCTTGCTTGGCGCGGCGGTCCAGCTGCCGCTCGAGTTTCCGCTTGGCTGTTGCACGTCGCTGTTCGTTGGTCGGCACGGCCGGTATGCCTCCATGGTTAGTAAGTCGGGGCCGAGGTGCCAGCCCAGGCTAATGTGGGCGCCGCGACGCGTGTCAACCGCCCCACGCTGGGCTTGCGCGTTCTTCCCCTAATGGGCCCTATCGTCGCCGGTGACTAGGGATGGGAGACTGGGAACCGTGTTGATCACCGGATTTCCCGCCGGTCTGCTGCAGTGCAACTGTTATGTGCTGGCCGACCGGCCCGGAACGGATGCCGTCATCGTCGATCCGGGCCAGCGTGTGATGGGTCCGTTGCGGCGCATTCTCGACGAGAATCGGCTGACCCCGGCCGCGGTGCTGCTCACCCACGGCCACCTCGACCACATGTGGTCCGCCCAGAAGGTGTCCGACACCTACGGCTGCCCCACCTACATCCATCCCGAGGATCGGTTCATGCTGAAGGACCCGATCTACGGCCTGGGCCCGCGGTTGGCTCAGCTGGCGGCGGGTGCGTTCTTCCGCGAGCCCAAGCAGGTCGTCGAGCTGGACCGGGATGGCGACAAGCTCGACCTCGGCAGTGTGACCGTCAACGTCGATCACACACCCGGACACACTCGCGGATCGGTGGCCTTCCGGGTCCTTCGGGCGACCAGGGATGACCAGGACTTGGTCTTCACAGGCGACACGCTCTTCGAGCGCTCGGTGGGCCGCACCGACCTATTCGGTGGCAGCGGCCGCGACCTGATTCGTTCCATCGTCGATAAATTGTTGGTGCTCGACGACAAGACCGTGGTACTACCCGGACATGGCAACTCCACCACCATCGGCGCCGAGCGGCGACTCAATCCCTTCCTCGAAGGCTTTTAGCCGGTGACGGAATTCTCCGCGTTTTCGGCACCCAAGGGGGTGCCGGACTACGTCCCGCCGGAATCGGCGCAGTTCGTCGCGGTGCGCGACGGGTTGCTCACCGCCGCTCGCCGGGCGGGCTACGGGGACATCGAGTTACCCATCTTCGAAGACCCCGCCCTGTTCGCTCGCGGCGTGGGTGAATCCACCGACGTGGTGTCCAAAGAGATGTACACGTTCGCCGACCGCGGCGACCGCTCGGTGACGCTGCGGCCCGAGGGGACCGCCGGGGTGGTGCGCGCGGTGATCGAACACGGCCTCGACCGCCGCGCGCTACCGGTCAAGCTGTGTTACGCGGGACCGTTTTTCCGCTACGAGCGTCCGCAGGCCGGCCGTTATCGCCAGCTGCAGCAAGTCGGCGTCGAGGCGATCGGCGTCGACGACCCGGCGCTGGATGCTGAGGTGATCGCCATCGCCGACGCCGGTTTCCGCTCGCTGGGCCTGGACGGGTTCCGGCTGGAAATCACCTCACTGGGCGACGAGAGCAGCCGCCCGCAATACCGGGAGCTGTTGCAGGAGTTCTTATTTCAGCTTGATCTCGACGAGGACACCCGCAGGCGCGCCGAGGTCAACCCGCTGCGGGTGCTCGACGACAAGCGACGCGAGGTGCGGGCGATGACGGCCGACGCGCCCGTGCTGCTCGACCACTTGTCCGACGTCGCCAAGCAGCACTTCGACACCGTGCTTTCCCACCTGGATGCCCTCGGCGTGCCATACGTCATCAACCCGCGGATGGTGCGCGGGCTGGACTACTACACCAAGACCGCCTTCGAGTTCGTGCACGACGGCCTGGGCGCGCAATCCGGCATCGGTGGCGGGGGTCGTTATGACGGTCTGATGCGCCAGCTTGGCGGACAAGATTTGTCGGGCATCGGATTTGGGCTCGGGGTGGATCGGACCCTGCTGGCGCTGCGTGCCGAGGGCAAGAGCGTGGGGGAGACCACGCGCTGCGACGTGTTCGGTGTGCCGCTGAGCGAACCGGCCAAGCTCAAGCTGGCGGTGCTGACCGGGCAGCTGCGTGGCTGCGGCGTCCGCGTCGACCTCGCCTACGGTGACCGCGGACTCAAGGGCGCGATGCGCGCAGCCGACCGGTCCGGTGCCCGTATCGCGTTGGTCGCCGGCGACCGCGATATCGAGGCCGGCACCATCGGGGTGAAGGACCTCGCGACGGGCGAGCAGGTGTCGGTGCCGATGGATTCGGTGGTCGCCGAGGTGCTTTCGCGGCTCGCCGGCTAGTCAAGCATCGGTCGCCCGTAGCCGCCGGACGAACTGCGCCACCGCCGAGCCGATCTCGTGTGGGCTGTCCTCTTGAATGAAATGCACACCGGGGACCGTGATCTCGGCCTGGTTTGGCCAGGAACGGACATACTCGCGGATACGGCCGGTGAGGATCGCCCCGGGCTCGGCATTGACGAACAGTTTCGGCACCTCGCTTGCCTCGAGCCAGCCCCGGTACCCGTTCACCAGCGCGACGACCTCAGCCGGCTCGCCGTCGATGGGGATGTTGCGCGGCCATGACAATGTGGGCCGCCGGTCCTCGCCCGGGTCGACGAACGGCCGTCGGTAGTGGTTCATCTCCTCGTCGGACAACCGTCGCCGGATCGCGCCGGGTAATACCCCTTCGACAAAGACGTTCTGCTCCAATACCATCCGCTCGCCCTCGGGCGATCGGAAACCCTGGAACACACTCCGCACGCTGTGATGGAAATCAGTCCACGTCATCGGGGTGACGATCGCTTCCATGTAGGCGATTCCTTGCACCCGGTCGCGATGCTGATTGGCCCAGTCGAAGCCCAGTGCCGAGCCCCAGTCATGCAACACCAGCACCACGCGGTCGCCCAGGTTGAGCGCATCCCAGAGTGCGAACAAGAACTCTCGTTGCTCGGCATAGTTATAGCGGTCCGGACCCGATGGGCTGAGCTTGTCCGACGCGCCCATCCCGATCAGATCGCAGGCCACCAGCCGACCCAGTCCTTCGAGATGCGGCATGACGTTGCGCCACAGGTACGACGACGTGGGGTTGCCGTGCTGAAAAACGATAGCGTCACCTGCGCCCTCGTCGATATATGCCATTCGCCTGCCGGCGACCTCGTGGTACTTCAATTGCCCGTACGGCTCACTGCCGATGGGTTGCATTCGGGTCGTCCTCCCGTCGATGTCGTAGAGATGGCTACCACCCCTCGAGTGGCGCCCGTGCACCACCTGACTTCCTACACCTTGCCTGTTGGCCTTCCGACGTATGGCGCCGACCGCCGGTAACGGCCGACCGGCGCACCGGAGCTGGGCAGGTGACCTTCGGCAGCCTCTGAGGATCCGCCCCGCTGCACTAGGGGCTTGACGCGGCATCGAACTATTGTTCGAATAGAGCTATGCGTTGGGCTGGCCAGGCCGTCGCGGTGAACGGGACGCCCGTCGACGACGGGGCGCTACCGGGGCTGCAGCGGATCGGCTTCGTCCGAAGTGTGCGGGTGCCGCATTTTGACGGCATCACGTTTCACGAGGTGCTGTGCAAGTCCGCGCTGAACAAGGTGCCAAACGCGGCCGCATTGCCGTTTCGGTACACCGTGAACGGCTACCGCGGCTGCTCGCACGCCTGTCGCTATTGTTTCGCGCGTCCCACCCACGAATACCTGGACTTCAACTGCGGCACCGACTTCGACACGCAGGTGGTGGTGAAGACTAACGTCGCCGATGTCCTGCACCGCGAGTTGCGCCGGCCGTCGTGGCGGCGTGAAACCGTCGCGCTGGGCACCAACACCGATCCCTACCAGCGTGCCGAGGGCCGCTACGCACTGATGCCGGGCATCATCGCCGCGCTCGTCGGATCCGGTACGCCGCTGTCAATCTTGACCAAGGGCACGCTGCTCCGGCGCGACCTGCCGCTGATCGCCGAAGCGGCTCAACACGTCCCGGTGTCGGTGGGGGTCTCGCTAGCGGTAGGCGACCCGGAGCTGCACAGGGACGTCGAGCCGGGCACGCCGACACCGCAGGCGCGCCTGGGGCTGATCACCGCAATCCGCGACGCCGGTCTGGACTGTCATGTGATGGTCGCACCGGTGCTGCCGCACCTCACCGACTCCGTCGAGCACCTTGACGGGCTGCTTGGCCGGATCGCCGCCGCCGGCGCCACCGGTGTGACGGTCTTCGGCCTGCATCTGCGCGGCTCCACCCGCGGCTGGTTCATGTCCTGGCTGGCCCGCGCCCATCCTGAACTGGTCGGCCGGTACCGCGAGCTGTACCGGCGCGGCGCCTATCTGCCGCCGAGTTACCGAGAGATGCTGCGAGAACGATCCGCGCCGCTGATCGCGAGGCACCGGCTGGCCGGCGATCACCGCCCGTTCCCGCAGGCCGTCGAAGCGGCAACGGCACCAGGGCCTGTCCAGCAGACACTGTTCTGAGCTAACCGGAGCTACCGCCGCGCGGCTTGGTCAGGGTGAACTGCTCGACCATGGTCATTGCGCCGAACGGACCGGTCACCGCGTAATGCGTTGCCTTGATCGACGTATTGCCGCCCGGCTGACCCGGGTCGACGTCGAAAACGGCGAAGCCGTAAGGGTTGTCGCGGTCGCTAAAAGCCGACCACGGCGCGTCCTCTAAGACGTATATCGGCGCCTTGCGCCCGATCGCGGGATCAAATGCGCCGACGCCCGTCAAGACGCGGCACTGAGGCTGGGGGAACAGGAACCGGTTGGACGGCAGCGACGTGCCGCCCCCACCGATGACGAGGTGCACCGTTCCGCGCGTCGTGTCGATGAGGTCGTTGCGGGTGTCAACGGGAAGCGGCGTTCGGGTGTCATTGCCCTGTGTTCCGCGCACCGGATGTGACCGTTCGTAGTGGTGTTCGTGGCCGCACACCACCAGATCGACCTGATACTGGTCGAACAACGGGAGCCATTCCTGGCGGATCCCCAGGTCGGCACCGTTGGCTTTGTAGGCGGTGGAGATCGCCGTCTGATGCATGCAAACGACTAGCCAATCAACGACCGGATCACGCCGTGCGTCGGCGAGCTCGTTTGCAAGCCAGCGCTTTTGCTCTCCAGCCGAGTAGCCATGCACGTAGAAGTTGCCGCCATCCTGGAAGGCCACGTCGTCGTTGTTGAGGCTGATCACCCTCACCGAGCCGGTGGAGAACGAGTACCACAGGCCGCGGGTTTCCGTACTGGACCCGGAATCGGGCAACGCGAAGTACGTTTGATAGGCGGCGTAACCGATTGGCCCGTTACCTAATTCGTTCTCGTGATTGCCCGCCGCCGGCATCCACGGCCGGTAACGCGCCGAGCGGGTGTTGTTCTCAAACCAGTCCGACCAGGTGCGGATCCGGTCATGGGCCAGGTTGGCGTAGCACAGGTCTCCGTTGACCAGGTTGAACAGCGGGGCGACGCGCTCGATCGCGACCGTGGTATCTCCGGCCGTCGGCGATCCGATGTTGTCGCTGACGTAGGTGCCGTCGGTCAACCGGCCTAATGCCGGAGTTGACTGGTCGCCGAAACTGGTGAATCGCAGTGGTTTTCGCCCGGTTGGCGCGGTCCGTACCGTCCCCAACTCGGGGGTAGCGCCGTCGTGCACCGCGGCGTATACGTAGTCGGTGTCCGGGGTCAGATTCGTCAGGCGAGCGTGGTTGACGCGAACCTCGGTGTTGGACTTCGCGTCCCGGTACGTTCGGGTTTCGGCCGCGACGGTCTGGCCGAAACCGGAGGTCGGCGTGCCCAGCATGACCCGTGGATTGCGGACGGCGTCGGTGGTGTGCCACGACACCACGACCTCGGTACCGGCATCCTTGCCGAATTGCAGATGCAGACCGCCCACCGGCTGTACGCCGTTTCGATCCGGCCGGTACCAGACCGCGGGCCCGCGGGGGTGAGACCACGCGGCCACGCCCAACCCGACGCCGGCGCCGACCCCCGCCCCGACAAGCGCCGTCGCGCCCGTCGTCATCAACCTCCGGCGGCTAATGCCCGTGGGGTGCGGTTCGCCGGCATCAGCCGGTACCGGTTCGTCGCTCATTCTTGTTTCATACCTGAGCCGGGTAACCCGGTAACGAATCCGGTAGCGTTTTCGACATGACGAACGTGCGAAAAGTGACCAACGCGGTCGCGGCGGCAACGTTTGCGGCGGCTCTGGGAGGCGCCGGAGCCGCGGTCGTGGTGGTTAAACCCGCGACCTCACATGCGGACCCGGCCGGCCATCAGGTGACCTACACCATCACCGCCACCGGCAATCTGACCGGCAACGTCCGCTACATGAACAGCGATCCGCCCAGCCAGGCAGCCTTCAACGCCAACTCCTCGCAGTACATGAGCACCGTGCAGACACCATTTGGCCCCGGGCAGCCGCTGGTTTACACCACCACCCTGGCAGACCCGAACCAGTGGGCCTACGTCGCCGCCAGCGGCGGGTGTCACTGGCCTGACTGCGGCTCGGGAGCCGTTGCCGAACTCCACTGCGAGATCGCCGTGGACGGCCAGGTGGTGGTGACACAAAACGCCACCACCGGCGTCACGTGCTCGACGCGGCCCTGGTAATCGGCGCAAATTTTCTACGACGAACTCAAGTCCCTGCTGGAGTTCGTCGGGCGGCCTGGCCACCACCGTGAAGGCCGGCCTGGATGTGCTTGGTTTCCCGATCGGGGGTCCGCGGGCGCCGCGGCTGCCGCTCGACGAGCAAGGGCGCGCGCCGAGTTGCAGGGCTTACTCGTCGGCGCCTAGCCCAGGTTGGGGGCGGCGAAGGTGTCGCACTTGTTGGGGTCGCCGGTCTGATAGCCGACGGTGAACCACTGCTGTCGTTCGGCGGAGGACCCGTGCGTCCAGGACTCGGGGTTGGTGTGTCCGGTCGAGGCCTTCTGAATGCGGTCATCGCCGACCGACGCTGCGGCCGAGAGTGCGTCTTGGATGTCCTTGTCGCTTAATGGCTCCAGGTACGGCACGCCGGTGCTCTCCTGCTTGACGGTCGATGCATAGTGTGCCCAGATACCGGCGTAGCAGTCCGCCTGTAACTCCGTGCGCACGCCGTTACCCCCGGCGCCCTGCGCACCCTGTTGGGCGCGGCCGAGAATTCCCTGCAGGTTCTGTACGTGATGGCCGTATTCGTGAGCCACCACGTACTCCTGTGCGAGTGGTCCACCGCTGGAACCGAATCGGTCGACCAGCACCTTAAAAAAGTCGGTGTCGAAGTAGGCCGTCTGGTCCACCGGGCAGTAGAAGGGCCCCACCGCGCTGGTAGCCAGTCCGCAGGCAGTGTCCACCTGGCCGCTGAATAGCCGCACATGCGGGCGGGTGTAGCCCTGCATGAGCTGATGCCAGACCGCATCCACGGAATTACCGGTGGCCACCACGCGGCACTGCACGTATTTGTTGGCATCGGCGCCGGTCTTGCACTGACTCAGGTCGAAACCCGGTGACGAGTAGTCGCGGGTGTTCGTCTGCTGCTGGTTCACCACGGGGCCGGGATCGACACCCAGCAACAACGCCACCACCACGAGCAACAGCCCGCCGAGGCCGCCCCCGAGGGCAATCATCCGGCCCCCACCGCCGGACGACGAAGCGGTGCTGGTGTCGATCTGCATACCTTCGTTGAACGTCATCGCACGCTCCGTTGAATCTGATCGGGTGGCTACCCGGGCGGAACCAGCCTAGCGCTGCCGGGCAGCGCGGGCGTCGGTGTAGCTGCGGAGGTTTTTCAGAAACCGGCGCAGGCCCAGGTTCAGCAGCGGCCGACCCAAGAACATCGCCAGCTGCGCCGGCCCGGCGGGTTTCTGCGCCATGGTCCACGTCAGCCGGCAGCCGCCCGGGATGACCTCGACCCGGTAATCCTCGGCGAACGCGGCGACCGCCCGCGTCGAGCATTCGTTGAACCGGAATGCCATGCGGGTGAACGGTTCCCACGAAAGAAACGCTTCGTCGCCAACGATGCCCCCGCGCATCTCGACGATGCGGGTGGTCCCGACGCCGCGTGGCTCGGGACTGGTCCAGGTCACCTTGGTGATCACCGAGGCCCAGCGCGGCCAGGACTCGGCGTCGCCGAACACCTCGAACAGCTGCTCGGGCGTGATGGCGAGGTCGACGCTGTTGCGGAACCGGAATGGCGCGTTATCGATGAAATCCAGGTCGACGCGCGAGCAGGGGTGCATGGCCATACCAAGAAACCTAACCGGGGCCGTCGCTGGCCGCGGCCAGCAGCGGCACCACCACGTCACTGATCGGCGTCGGCAGGCCGTGGGCGCGGCCCTTGCGGATGATCACGCCGTTGCGGATGTCCCATTCCATGCGCCGGTGATTTTCCCGGTCGGCCAGTATCGACGTGCCCATGTCTTCCGGAGCCTGACGGAAAAGTTCGACCAACTCGTGCGCCGCGTCGTCAGTCAGCCGGGCGCCCTCTGCCCTCGCGACCGCCAGGCATTCGGCGAGATAGCGGCGCGACAGCGCGGCGACGTCGTCGCGGCGGAACATGCCCGACCGCCGACCGGACAGCGGCTCGAACCCGGCCAGCGCGTTGGTGAGCAGTTTGCGCCAGGCCGCGGTAATGAAGTCGGGGTCGCAATCCACCCGGCAGCCGGCGCCTCGCAGCAGCTCGGCGACCGTCTCC
>Ga0307475_10001799_pt1 | contig 12771 bp, 14 predicted proteins | sample atmos_gasesECM1C_FD_203317 | JGI IMG/M metagenome (GOLD analysis project Ga0307475, IMG submission 203317) | Hardwood forest soil microbial communities from Morgan-Monroe State Forest, Indiana, United States - atmos_gasesECM1C_515 | ecosystem: Environmental > Terrestrial > Soil > Temperate... | reverse complement strand
CACAAGTTTCAGTGAGTTGAGTTCACGGCCGAGAAGTTGCGCGGCACGGGCAGCGCAATACTGATGATTGATCCCATGGAAGCCGTAGCGGCGGATTCCGCGGGCGAGCCACTCGTAAGGACCGGGGTACACGGCGGCAGCTTCCGGCAATCTGCTGTGAAAGCCGGTGTCGAATACCGCCACCTGCGGAACATTGCCAAAATGTTTCTCGACGATTTCAATTCCTTCCAGTTCGGCGCGATTATGCAGCGGCGCAAAAATCGACATGCGCGCGATTGCAGATTTCACTTCAGGTGTGATGACGATTGCTTGTTCGAAGTCCTTGCCACCGTGAACGATGCGATGACCTACGATGTCGATTTCAGACGGAGCGGAAACAACGAGAGTATCTCCAGTCCACAAGGTGTTGAGCAACTGCTCGATGGCGTGTCGGCGCGATTCCACTTTCAAGCGATGCTCGAGAACCGCGCCTTTGGAATTTTGGACCTGCATTTCGGCTTGATCGCCGTCCCATTCGATTTTGCCTTCCCAGACGGGCGTTGGCGGATGTGCTGGAAGGGCGCCGGAGATCTCATACAATGCGCTTTTCTGGCTGCTAGAGCCCGAATTGAGCACCAGGATTTCCATGGCTTAGTGAGGCCATTTCCAATCGCGGATTTCCGGCATGTCGTCGCCGTGATCGCAAATGTATTGTTTGTGCTCGACGAGCTTGTTGCGCAGGAACTGCTTGAAATGCGCGCCGATGCGTTGCAAACGAGAAACGCGATCGATTACATCGCCCGCCAGATGGAAGCGATCTAGGTCGTTTAGCACGGTCATGTCGAACGGAGTCGTGGTGGTGCCTTCTTCCTTGTAGCCGCGGACGTGGAAATTGTCGTGATTCGTGCGGCGATAAGTGAGGCGGTGAATGAGCCAGGGATAGCCATGATAGGCGAAGATCACCGGCTTGTCGGTCGTGAAGATCGAATCGAACTCACGGTCGGAGAGACCGTGGGGATGCTCAGTGGAAGGCTGAATAGCCATCAAGTCGACGATGTTGACGACCCGGATTTTGATGTCGGAGAAATGCTGACGGAGCAAATCAACGGCCGCGAGCGTTTCGAGGGTTGGAACATCGCCGGCGCAGGCCATCACGACATCGGGCTCGGTACCCTGGTCCGTGGATGCCCAGTCCCAAATGCCGATTCCTGCGGTGCAATGCTCAATGGCGGATTGCATATCAAGATACTGCAAAGCGGGCTGCTTGCCGGCGACGATTACGTTGACGTAATCGCGACTGCGCAGGCAGTGGTCGGCCACGGATAGCAGCGTGTTGGCGTCGGGAGGCAGATACACGCGAACGATGTCGGCTTTTTTGTTCACAACGTGATCGATAAAGCCGGGGTCCTGGTGGGTGAAGCCGTTGTGGTCCTGGCGCCAGACGTGTGAGGTGAGCAGATAGTTCAACGAGGCAATGGGGCGACGCCAGGGAATGTTTCGGGTTACTTTCAGCCATTTTGCGTGCTGATTGAACATGGAGTCGACGATGTGGATGAAGGCTTCGTAGCAGGAGAAGAAACCGTGACGGCCGGTGAGTAGATAGCCTTCGAGCCAACCCTGACACATGTGCTCGCTTAGGACCTCCATTACACGGCCGTCTCTTGACAGATGCTCGTCGGTGGGCTCGATCGGTTCCATCGTGATTTTGTTGGTGACTTCAAATAAGGCATCTAAGCGATTCGAAGCAGTCTCGTCTGGGCCGAATACCCGGAAATTCTTAGACTCTGCGTTGCGTTTCATGACGTCGCGGAGAAAAATCCCCAGCACGCGAGTGGCTTCCGCGAGGCTCGTGCCGGGCTTGGACACTTTCACGGCGTAGTCGCGGAAGTCCGGCATGACGAGGTCTTTGAGGAGAATGCCGCCGTTCGCGTGAGGGTTGGCGCCCATCCTACGGTTTCCCTCTGGCGCTAGTTCCTTCAATTCCGAATTAAGCTTGCCGTCGCTGTCGAAAAGTTCTTGCGCCTGATAGCTCTTCATCCAATCTTCTAAAATCTTCAGGTGCTCAGGCTTGGAGAGGTCTGTGACCGGGACCTGGTGCGCCCGCCAAGTTCCTTCGACCGGCTTGCCGTCCACTATTTTGGGTCCCGTCCAGCCTTTCGGCGTTCGGAAGATGATCATCGGCCAGGCGGGTAGACAGTCGAGCTGCCCCGCACGGGCTTTTTGTTGGATGGCTTTAATTTCTTCGACGATGGTGTCCAGCGTAGTGGCCATGAGTTGGTGCATGCCTTCCGGCTGGTGACCTTCTACAAAGTGGGGCTTGTAGCCGTAACCAGTAAAGAGTTGAGTCAGGTCTGCATCATTTAGACGGCCGAGGATCGTTGGGTTGGCAATCTTGTAGCCATTGAGATGCAGAATGGGAAGCACGGCACCGTCGCGGGCTGGATTCAAAAACTTATTGGAGTGCCAACTCGCGGCGAGCGGTCCGGTCTCAGCTTCACCATCGCCCACCACGCAACAAACAAGCAAGTTAGGATTGTCAAATGCCGCACCGTAGGCGTGCGCAATGGAGTACCCGAGTTCTCCCCCTTCATGAATGGAGCCAGGCGTTTCCGGTGCGACGTGGCTGGGTATTCCTCCCGGAAATGAGAATTGCTTGAAGAGCCTGCTCATCCCGTCAACGGTTTGGGAGATGTGCGGGTAAATTTCGCTGTAAGTGCCCTCGAGATACGTGTTGGCGACGAGCCCCGGCCCGCCATGCCCCGGGCCAGTTACATAGACGACGTCGAGATCATATTTCTTGATCAGCCGGTTGAAATGTACGTAGATGAAATTCAGCCCGGGGGTCGTGCCCCAATGACCCAACAAGCGCGGCTTGATGTGTGCGAGCTTCAGCGGTTCCTGGAGCAGAGGATTGGCGTACAGATAGATTTGACCGACTGAAAGATAATTCGCCGCACGCCAATATGCCTGTATTTTTCGGAGATCTTCTTCAGATAAGGGTCGATTAGATTCATGAGGCTTTGCGGAGCCGGTGATTGTTGCTGAAGCCATATTGCTGCCCTCCGGTACTGTGGCGGAATCGTTTGATGCCAGCCGGGAAGAAAAGACTCTGATTGCAATCTTAACCCGACACATTTGAACAGGCCATTACAACCATTTTGTTGGGGCTGGGCGCAAGCCTTGGGATTGGGCGAAGTCGCGGGTCCACCCGAACAAACCGAACGGCCATGCGCCAAACCTGCTAGGCCGCCGACGCCTTCTCACGACTTTCGGTGACGATTTCAGGCCATAGCAGTTTGATCGTGACTCCGCATCCTTCGTCGTACACCAGGGTGAAAACATGTGAGCAGCGTTCGCACAGCCAATAATGCCTCACGCGGTGAATCCCTCGCGGCGTATCACCTGTAGGATTGCTGTCCGATGCGGATTCAGAATCTGACCGAAACCGGAAGAACTTGCCGCCTCCGGTCCAATGAAAGGCGGTCGGACACGCCGGGTTCGCGCACTTCGGATGTTGTTTGCCGTAGAGCGGTGTTCCTCTCGACGAGGAGTTGTTGTGAGAGGCTCTAGCGGTTTTGCGCCCTTCTTCCAAGCGCTCGATTGCGGTCCGCAGCCAAGTTCCAACAGCGTTTTCGATCTCAGTCTGGTCGCCATAACGATACAGAGAGTCCAGCGTCTCAGCCGACTCATTGAGTGGAATGTGGCGGCAGGGAGATTTCGCGGAGCGCTGAGCGGGTGGCACGAGATAGATTAAGGCACAATCCGTGCATGGACGTCGATTCTCTTCAGAATCGTAGTTAATGCAACTGGGAGAGTCTTCGAAAATATATTTCGGCCTCCACGCAGTTTCCGGCGAACGGCGATAGGCGTGGTGCTCGAGGAACTCGAGTTCCGATTTCAGAACCTCCAATAGGTCACGTTCGTCCTTTTGCATATTGCACCTCCACGCAAGTCAAATATAGATTCTGCGGAGAGCGATTGCTGTGGCCGTCGTCACTCGCCACCGTGATGGCCATCACATCCAACCAAAATCGGTTCGAGTACAAAGGCGCGAAGTGGTCTTTTGCTTGCCGGACGGAAGCTATGCCAAGCGGGTTTCGTTTCGTGTTACGTAGAGAGGGGGGTATACTCCGGGACGGTGAAGGTATGCGTTCCCCCTACGGCTTAGAAATCATTGAGAGCTGCCTCTCTTGTCCCCACCGCGAGGATCGCCTTTTCTGCAACTTGTCTTCCGCTGCTGTCCAAGCATTGTCAGCCATCACCTCTGCGGCGGTGTATCCGAAAGGCGCAACCCTCTTCGTAGAAGGGCAATCTGCGCGCGGCGTTTTCGTTTTGTGCAGCGGCCGCGTCAAGCTCTCAACATCATCTGCAGACGGCAGGACTCTCATACTAAGAATGTCGGAATCAGGCGAAGTCCTGGGCTTGCCGGCAACCGTTACTGGGAAGCCTTACGAACTCACGGCCGACGTGATTGAACCCACGCAAGCGAATTTTATCGCTCGAGATGATTTCCTGCGCTTCTTGCGCGAACACGGCGAGGCAGCGCTGCGCGTGGCGCAGCAGCTTGGTGAAACGTACCATTCGGCTGTTGCGGAAATGCGCACCATCGGGCTCTCTCATTCTGCAGGCGAAAAGTTGGCGCGGTTTCTGCTGGAGCTTTGCGCAGACCACGACAAGGCCAAGGGCGAGATAAGGCTCACGGTGACACTTACTCACGAGGAGATCGCGCAAATCATCGGTGCTTCCCGGGAAACCGTCACGCGGCTCTTTAGCGATTTCAAGAAAAAACAGCTTCTGCAGGTCAAGGGTTCGACAATCGTCATCAAGAACAAAGCGGCACTCGAAGAGCTCGTTGACGCCTAATTAACGCTCAGTTGTCCCTAATTATTCAGCCTAGAATCTCCGTTATTTCAGACCCTCCACGTAGGCAATCAGCGCCTTCAAATCGTCGGCTGGGAGGTCGATCGGCGGCATGCCTCCGGCGGTCATTTTGGGAGTGGGATGTTGGAAAAATTGAGCAAGCTTTTCTGGTGGGACTTTGGCGCCGATGCCGACGAGAGCGGGGGCCGCGGCCGTGCCGACGCCGCCATCCCCATGACAGGCGTTACAGGACTGAGCCTCGAATATTGTCTTTCCCTTCGCCGCCAATGGGTCGGCTAGTGCCACGTTCGCAGCAGCCAATGAAGCCGAAGAAAGCTCCGGCTCAAATGGCTTGTGCATGAAGTCCTCTTCTTCCGATCTCTGCTTGGCCAATTGTTGAGCAACTCCGGCATCGTGCTTGTCTACGTACTGGCTGCGAAGACCGAATCCCACGAGTGCGAACAACACGAATGCGTACGCTCCCATGGCGACGGGACGCTTCCAAGGGCGGCGCTCCACACTGCGGTCCAAAAAAGGGAGCGCGACAATGGCCAGCACAATAACTGTCGGAATCACCAGAATGCCGACGATTGAAGCCGCGCCATGCCAGTATTTCAGCCATTGGAAAATGGGTAGGTAATACCATTCTGGCCGCGGAATGTATTGCGTGTCCGCGGGGTTTGCCGGCGGGCCAAGTTGCACGGGCGCGAAGAAGCACAGTAAGCCCAGGCCGATGATCAGGAGTGCGGTCAACGAAAGATCCATCAGCACTTGACGGGGATAAAAAAACTCCACTTTTTGCTTAGGCTCGTAAGGATTTTCTGCGGATGGCCCGGCAGCTCCGGCCTTGCGAAAAAGAAAGATGTGGGACGCGACAAGCGCAAAAATGAAGGCGGGAATGAGAAACACGTGGGCAACGAAAAATCGCGAGATGGTCAGGGTTCCCATCTCCGTTCCGCCGCGCATCATGCGTTTCAGGCTCTCGCCGATCCAGGGAATTTCGCTGGCGGCGTTGGTTCCGACTGCGGTTGCAAAATACGATCGCTGATCCCAGGGCAACAGGTACCCGGTAAAAGCCATGCCCAGAATGAGGGCGAAGAGCACACAACCGGAAAGCCACAGCAACTCGCGCCGGCCTTTGTAAGCGCCATAGATATATGTTTGTGACAAGTGGAGAAGCAGCACGACAATCATCGCGCTGGCGCCGTAGGCGTGCAGGCTGCGCAGAAAAGACCCAGCGGTAACGCTTTTTGTGATGTAGGCAACGGTGGTGTGAGCGTGATCGGCGGAAGGAACGTAATACAGCGCGAGAAAGACGCCGGTAATTACCTGGGAAATGAAAATGAACAGCAGTCCTGAGCCGAATACATACGCAAGACGCGCGCCGCCGGGAATGGGCTCGTACAGCGCGGTCCTGAGCAGCGCGTCAAGTCCAGTGCGATGGTTCAGCCATCCCCATACTCCTGTCTGTGGCGCGGCACTAGCATCACTTTCGTTTGTTTGCGTGGAGTGCGTGACTGGAGGGGTCATTCTTAGCCAACCACTTCTTTGTTGGATACCAATTGCCGGAAGTATTGGAATCGCACCAGGAGCTGACCGTCTTGCACGGAAGTCTCAAGCGTGTCCATTCCTCGCAACGATGGGCCGCTAACGCGAGCTCCATCTTTGGTGAATGTGGCACCGTGGCACGGGCAGATGAATTGGTTTTTCTCTTTGTTCCATGGAACGGTGCAACCCAGATGCGGGCAGACCGACGTCAGGACGCAAAGCTGGCCGTTTTTGTCTGTTGTAACGTATACGGCCTTCTCAGATACTGTTTTGCGCCAGCCGTCGAGCATCTCGATTTGAATGGTGCGCATGACAGGTTCTGTCAAAGCGGAAAACTCACTCGCGGCTCCGACTGGAGAACTCTTCACTTCCGTGGTCCGGCGGATCAATGGGAAAAGCGCGAAACGAATCAGGGGTACCGAAAGCAGTCCGCCGACAAAAACAGATCCGACCCCGAGCAATGCTCCAAGGAACGACCGCCGGTTATCGAGAAAGGAGGAAGGCGTCACGGGCTTCGGAGTTGGGCCCTCTGAATCGCTCGCACATCCACACATTGAGTTTCCCCCAGTGACACGCAAATCGCGCACAGACTGCAACGAAAGCTGCGTCTGCAAAGCCTGCTATTTGCCCTTTGGCAGCGCCCTTATGTAAGCAACAAGGTTAGTGATGTCCTCAGGTTTGAGCTTCTTGCCGAAAGCGGGCATCTTCCCTTTGCCTTGGGTGATGACCTCGGTAAGCTCGGCATCCGTTTTCTTCTGCACCACGTCGGAGCGCAGATCCTTCGCCCCCAACGACTTGCCCGACGCGGAACTGCCGCTGCCGTCGGCCGCGTGACATAGAACGCAATTCGCTTTGTAAATTTTCTGCACATCGTTCTGTGCCCGCAGCAATGCTGGCAAGCCCAGCCCCGCAAAGCAAATTAAGGCTGCTGTCGACAGATGATGCGAAAGTCTCGATCTCATGAGTTTTCCAGTCCTCTCAGAATATGAATCGCGCCAGCAAGTATATGCTGTCATTGCCGGACGCATTCCGCCCGGCGCCATCGTAGTTCGTTTGTAAACCGTTGAACCGTGTGTAGCCGGTATATTGCGCGGTCAAACCGATGTTCTGCACCGGCCACCAGGAGAGATTGAGAATGTATCCGCCGCTCCGTGGATCACCATCGGCGCTACCCGAGACTGGGGCTGGCGGAAAAAGCAACGGGTCAGGCGTCCCGTCGATGTGGAACAGCCCGGCCGCAGCGGAAATCTTGGTTCCAAAATGATATTCCACGTTCCCCTGCACCGTGTTCAGGTGATGGTGCGGAAATGCGGCTCCGCCCGCGTCGAAGGTAGCTACCAGAGAAGAATTCTCTCGTATATACGTCCCGCGAAAAGAAAGAACGTCGCTCTTCCATTGCGGGATCGTGCGATCATACTGAAAATCCACGGCCCAATCCGTATAGCTGTCTGTCGGCCCGACCACAGCGTTCGGCGTGCTCCTCACGTGAATGCCATACGCGCCCACCTCCAAGGAGTCATTCTTGCTCACCGTCTGCCAAGCCACGCGCCAGTAGGGCGCGGTGCCTCGAATATTGATCGGAGATCCCGTGCCCGTAAGAGGCTGCGCCGCACCGATATGCTCCGAGCGATACAACGTTCCCGCGATGTACAGGTGCTCGTTCCACATGGCATACCCGCCTACGCCTGCCACATCCTGCGCCAAACCTCCATTAATCAGTGCCCCCGCGCTCGGACCGGGCGCCACATTGCTTGACGTAAACGGAAATCCCCACGCCGGCGTGCTGTTCCACAAATCTTCGACCGTCGGATTGTTATTCAGCGTGATTCCATAAGCGAGCGCCTTGCCAAACAATTCATGATTATTCGCATAGCGGATATCCGTGTTGTCCCAGCTAAAATGATCTGCCTGGCTGTCGTAGGTCACTTGCACGAAGCTGCCTACATGGTTTGACCACGCGCCCGCCAAAAACAGGGATGCGTCCTGCGGGAACAAGAAATTGCCATTCTGCGTCCCAGGTTGTGGAGCTTTTGTCGATGTCAGCGAGGTATCGAAGAGCACCGATAGCGGAAACGCTTCCAACAGTTGCAGCGCCGCGTTGTGATCCTTCTTGTCGTCGGTCACCTCAGGCTTGGTTTTAAACACATAGCCGTCGAGCTTGAATTTCCGTCCAAACGCATTCAGCTCCGGCGGCGCGAAATGGCACGAAGCACAAGGTAGTCCCGTCTGCCGCGAATAGCTGGGCACAGCATGCGCATCCGGCTTAAAGACCATCAGCATCAGCGCAGCCAGTACGATCGGACACAAAGTCTTCAGCAACAAGCTGCACCGGGCGGGAACAAAGTCTGCGGTTCGCATCGGATTCTCCTAATCTCCTTACGCTCGCGCTAACTCACGATTGATATGCCGACCCAGTTACTGGCAGAGTGTAGGGTGACTCGAAACTTTCGTGCTGTGACCCAGGTCACACATTCGTGTGCGCAGCGTCACATCACAGAGCGAACCTTCAGGCTCCGTTATTCGATTACCGCGCCGGCTTTTGGACCGGCCGAGCATCCAGAAGCACCGGTGACGACACCGAACACTAAGCCGGCAGCGACATGAGCCAAGAACTCATGAGAGCCTTCCTCGATTGGATATTCGAATAACTCGTGAATTGCGAGTCTGTGATTTGCGGACGCACTTCGCAAACGTCTTGTCCACCTGCAACCTGATGCGATCGCTACGCAGATCGGCAATTCGCAGATAGCGCAAGGTCGTTTCAAGATTTGAGTGTCCTAGCCAAGCCTGTAGGGTGCGCGCCGAAACACCGGACTCGTGATGCATCGTGGCAAACGTACGCCGAAATTTGTGCAGCGACCAGCGATTACAGACGGGTTTGTCCTTACACGACTGGCAGCGTTTGTTAACGCAGTGTCCGCAGTTCAACTCAGTATGCAAAGCAAGACTCTTCAACTTTGCTAGGAAGTGACCTTCGAATCGGCCGAGCTGGTTCGGGAAGAGAAGAGCATTAGCGCTCCTTGATTTTAGTCGGGCCAGTTTGTTGACCAACCACTCTGGAATCGGGACACAGCGTTCTTCGCAGTCTTTGGGCTTCCAGTTCCACTGTGGTTTTGCGGTGACGCGAACGATCTTTTGCCCGAGGTCGACATCGTTCCAGGTCATATGCGCAACTTCCCGTTCGCGACAGCCGGTGCCGAGGAAGAATCCAAAATTCGTCTGCGATTTCTGGTTGCCAGCTCGAAGGAGTTGGGCGATTTCTGCTTCGTTGTAGGCATCGACAGATTTCTGCGTGTATCGGGGTAGATCCCGACCCGACAGCAGCCCTTCGATACCGAACGACCTAAGAAACGTCGGCACCGTCGACACGCGGTTAAAGTAGTGCGATCGGCAAGCCCACGGCTACGCAGGGCGGTCATATAGGCAATAAGGTCTCGGCGATTGATCGCCCGCAAATGCCTTCTGTGGCATGACCTGCGGAAATCAGTCAGAAGCTGTTTGAGCCGGTCCCCTGCTTGGGCGGATCGCCGCGCGTGGACGTCGGCGAGGTAATCGGCGATGGCCGAAGCAATGCGGAGCTGGCAGACCTGCGAGTCTCGTCCAGGATGACCAAGGTGCCGCCGCAGTGAGGGCTCCGCTTGAATTTGTCGGGTCTGCACTTTAGGCATTCTCCTCCTGCTCGTTATCTCTGCCGTCGGCCTGGTTAGAGCGGGGAACTCAAACCATCCCTAGTGGTTGAGTCTGTTGCGCGAGTTCATGCGTTGGCTTTTTCATGCGTTCGCTTTGAGGTTGCTGCCTTTCAGCAAAAGGTCGCGAAACTTGGCGTAGAGCTTGTTGTCCGCCATGGTCGGCTGTGGGCCCACGAAGAGCCGCCACACGACTTTCTCGCGCTCGTAGACTAGCTCCAGACTTTCCCACCACGCCAAATTCACCTTGGGATCGGTCACTTTGTCAGGATGACCATTAAGCTTCTGGAACCGCCTTTCGGCGGTCAAGAACATGCCGCACGCCTCTTCCATCCGGCGTGCATCCTCTTCCCGTTCCATCTGCGCGAAAGTGTGCTCGTCGGTGACGCGGGGCTTGCTGTTCACCATCTCGACTTTAGTGGTCGTACCTTCGTCACACAGTTTCGCGATCTCCGCGTCCAACTCATCCTCTGTTTTCATTCAGGCTCCTCGTTCATCGAATCGGTGAGACGCCGTCCTTCTATGATCCTCTCTATGTCGTGATCCGACAGCGGGCGGGCTGCGCACATCGGATCGTGGCGCTTGAAAGCGTTGTCTTCCTCGTTCCCGATGTTCGCCGCTTGGTTCAGTTCCCATGTTAGCGACGACACGCTGACCAGCAGTGGGCACTTACCAGCTTGGTCGTGGACGCACGAACTGTGGATGCGAAGAAGCTCGCCCACGATCTCCGGCGTGAGCCTGCGGGCCTTTCGGAATGGGATGATCTTAGTCACGGGCTGCTCTCCAAAAGGTGAACGCCACGGGAGCGTAGGTTGCGGCCGGAAGAAAGTGCATGGCTGCCGGAGACGGCGACATCAGAAAAATGTAGGCGAACTCGCAGGCATAGGAGAACAAGAGCGAAGCGAACATCCATGCAGTGCCCTTGGCGACCGAGCGCAGATACCCGCCGCGACGCGTCCGCCATTCTTCCACGGCTTCGCGCCCACGCCAGAATTTGCTCCCGATGAGGTTGTAAGCGAGGATCGACCAAAACGCGCAAGTCCACGGAGCAGTCCAGAAGAATATTTGACCGCCAACTGGGTCGCGTAACAGCCAGAACGATGCGAGCGGGAGGATCGCCGAGGCGACGACCAGCGCGATCAGGATGAGCAGGCGTTGCAGCAGGAAAATCAGCAGCCACTTCAGCATCGGTCTCCTTTCTTATGGCGCCAGCAGGATGTTGAGCAGCAGCATTTCCTGACCGACCGAATCATCGCAGCACGCCGATCGGCATCGCTGACGGAGCGCTAGAAGCCCGAAAACGCAATTGATAAGGCGCGCTGCACTTGCGCAGCCGTCGCTCTGGCGTCAGGGTGCGCATAAGACATCGACGATGAGATGGATGCATGTCCCAAATGATTCTTCAGGGTAAAAATATTCTGCACACGGTTGGCTATGATGGTGGCAACGCTGTGTTTTAGCGTATGAAATCGAAAGCAACCCTCCGGAATCGGATGCAAGCCGCGGGCGACCCGTGCGTCCGATATCTTCTTCAGCAACTCGACAAACATCCGATTCAGAGCCCACCGATGTAGTGGGCCTTTTTGGGCCGGTGAAGAGAAAGTCCGACCCATCATTGATTCGGACCATGAGGTATGTTTTGAGGCAGGCGTAGTCCGATAGAGCAGGTTTTCCACGGTGCTCCACAAATGCCTGAGTAGTTTCGAGGCTGCCCTTGAGCCTTCGGACTCGGATGGTCCTGTGTCTCATATCGATATCGGAGAGCGTTAGCGGTGGAATGGCCGGACGGGTCTTGCCTGGAATTGCTGGAGCTCCGCCGGCGCATTCGCTCACTCGGAGACCGTGGTTGAAAGCCAGCGTCAAAATGCACCAGGAACGCTCATCGGTCTTGCGTGCCAGTTCAAGCAGTTCTTCGATCTCATCCATTTCGAGGTGAGTTCGGCTTTTTGTCTCAACTGCGCGCTTCTTCTCGTCGATCATCATAAGGAATTCTACTGTATCTAGATACGGATGACACTGGTACACACGTACCAAAAACTACATGCGCACCACCAGTAGGCGGGTTTTGGGATGCATTAAATGCTGCTAAGTCTATTCTTATCAATGCCGGGAAGGCCCTGAAGGGAGGAAATGCCCCAATATTGTAAGTTCTGTCTACTCATATGGTTAACCAAAAACAGATATGGTGTATAACTCTTGATCTGGCTGTATGCGTCTGTATACGCTTGACGTCATGAAGCAAACCAAGAGTCGATTCTTGAAAACAAAAAGGCGTGAGAAGTATGCCGTGTGGATTGATAACAACGACTTAGATCGGCTCAGGGAATACCAAGAGAGGGTCGGCGTACCCGTGTCAGAGAGTGTGAGGCGGGCGATTAAGGAACACCTAAAAACTCTGGTGAATCGCAAAAGTTCCCAGAAATAATGCGCCCCGCAAAATCAGGTATATTCAAGTTCGCTGATCTGGCTTGAGTGATCTGCTCTAACCACTTCCCAATACATCTCAAATTTTGCAGTGATCCAGACCCAGCTGGGCGAGTAGCTCAGCTGGGAGAGCGCCCCGTTCGCAACGAGGAAGTCGGGGGTTCGAATCCCCTCTCGTCCACCAGATTTCAAAAGACCTTACATTATTGGATTCAATAGGGCGTGGAACGCTAACTTTGGTGTGGATATGGCGCGCCGGCTTTCCAACGCGCTA
>Ga0307475_10001797_pt1 | contig 12784 bp, 15 predicted proteins | sample atmos_gasesECM1C_FD_203317 | JGI IMG/M metagenome (GOLD analysis project Ga0307475, IMG submission 203317) | Hardwood forest soil microbial communities from Morgan-Monroe State Forest, Indiana, United States - atmos_gasesECM1C_515 | ecosystem: Environmental > Terrestrial > Soil > Temperate... | reverse complement strand
CACGCGATCCCCGAGTCACAAAAACGTGCGGTAGCGAAGGTGGCTGGCTTAGTGTTCCCTAGTGTTCCCGAGTTTTCAGCGGGTACAGAAAATGGGAAATTGAACTGATTGGAAGGAAGGGAGTTAGGTAAATCTGGAGCCGAGAGTGGGAGTTGAACCCACGACCTGCCGATTACGAATCGGCTGCTCTACCACTGAGCTACCTCGGCCCTGATAGATAATAAAAGACTTATGTTTCTACCTGGCCCGAATTTGACCCAACCTCAATCAAACCTCAATCAAGGTCTCTATTCCCGGGCCATAACAACCTCAATCAAACCGCCCTCCACACTGCAATCAACTCCCACCCAAAGTGCCATCAAAATGTTTCTCGACCTTCACCATCGCCTCGTGCAAATCGGTCGAGTCCACGATGTTGTACCTCTCGAAAGTAGACTCGGTAAGGTGCCCTGAAATCCTCATGGCAATCGTTCGAGGGACGCCCGACCGGATGAGATTCCTAACCCCACTCCGGCGAAAATCATGCAGTATGAGGCCCTTGTACTGCCAGACCTTCGGCCCTGTCTTCACTCCCAATCCTACCTTAACGCATGCTGCTTGAAAAGCTTTGCGCAGGTTTCTGGCATCGAACACTTTTCCTACGTGCGGCAGTTCCTTCAAAATCTCGCTCACTTCAAACGGTAAAGGCAGCAGAATCGGGTCCTCGTTTTTCGTCTGGTTCCCTTCTAGACGAAGCTGCGCCCTTCCCTTTTCAAACTCCATTTGCGACCAGGTAATCGCCAGAGCAGCCCCAATTCTGCACCCAGTGAAATACAGGAACGTTATCAATGGACGAAGGTGTACGGGCATCGTCTCACGCAGCTTTCTAAACTGCTCAATCGTGACAAAACCCTTTCGAACGTTGTCCTCCTTCAACATCGGAAAATACGGGACTTGCGTCAATTTGGCTCCTCTGCGCGCCAAATTCATCATCTTGCGCAACAAGCTCAAATTTCGATTTATCGTTGCGTTCGCCGCGCCTTCTTTCTGTCGCTTCTCGATGAACTTGTAGAGGAGGTCGGTCGTGATCGTCGCAACGAGGCGGTTCTTGAAGAACGGATCGAGATGTTCGAAGCCCCAAACATAGGGCCTCCCATCTTTGTCCTGCTCGAGCATTTTTATGCTGCGGGTGCGATAATCCAGAATGAGAAGGGCGCGGATCTCCTCATACTTGAGCTTCTTCATTTCGCCGGCGGCGAGTCCCCGCTCCACGTGGCCGAGACGGTCGCGTAGCAGGTTTTCCGCAACCTTCCGCGATACCGATTTGGTGCTCTCCTGGCGCAGCCTCCCGCTTACGTCACGGTAGCTGATGTATAGAAATCTGCTGTCATGCCTCTGGAAGACGCCACCGGTTCCAGCGACTCTCCGCTTGGCCGACGGCTCGCCGGTGTTTTGGGCCACAGAATTCTTAGACCCTGACATTTCCTGGTTGTTTCTTTCTTTTGCGTTCGCCTGTCTCATCTTCCCCCTCGGTCAAATCAATGCTTTCGGCCCCATTCGAATGCGAAGCCACCGAGGATTCGGTCAGTCTCTCGACACATGAAATACCCACGAAGGCTTTCCCTTCGAATCTTTTCTCCCTTTCAACCAACGCGTCCAAGTCCCGGACATCCACTTGAAACCGTTTGCCGAATCGAGTGTACGGAAGCTGGCCTTTCCAAATGAGTTCTCTGATAGACCAAAGCGTGCAGCCAAGATAATGAGCGGCTTCGGGTAAGGTTAATAAGCGTTGTGGAATGGTTACGGCTTCATTGCCGTTTCCATTTGTTCTAGGCATAAGTTCTCCGCACGACGCTCACTTTGAGACGTTGATTTAATCCGCCACATCGAGCACGCTGGCGAGCGAAGCCAGCAGACAAACTCTTCGATTTGTCTCACCAGGTTTGCCGCGCTCTGCCTGCCTGCGTCGGTATCACCCCTGGTGCTCGCCGACACATGTCCCGCAATCTCCTCTGCACGGACGTTACAACTTGAGCTCCGCTTGCGCATTCTCATCGAGGCACCGCTCCCTATCCGCCGGGCTGCCCGGAGTCGCATCGGCGTAGCCTAAGGCCAATGGATGCAATCCGATGAAGTCAGTCGGAAGACCAAGCAGGGTTTCTTTCGCTAATCGCATGATTCCTGACTAGCGTTGTGCCGGGCCGGTGCTGGGCGTGCTTCGCGCTATTTGGTCTTAGCCGTCTGGTACCTGCACCGATTTGACGCGGCACGCGGTTTACCTCCAGCGGATCTCCCTTTGGCCGACAGTTCTGCCGTCACTCTGGCGGTAATCCTCGACGCGTCTACCTTGTAGCGGGTCGCCGTTCGCGTGAGATTCGCTTCCTTCGACAGAGTCTCTGCCGAACTGTAGCCTGGGCAATAGAGGTCCGGCACGAGTGCGCAAGTCACCATGAAGCAGTTAAGGTCGGCCGCGGTCATTGCGTGGATGCGAGCCTCCGCCAGTTTCTCGTGGTTGACCGTATTCCCACCCCAAGATGTCTTCGTCTTCTTCTCTTCTCAGCCGTAGACCTGGAACAGTCGGTGATGATTGTCGTGACGCGTGAAAATCGGCGTCCAAGGTGACCACAATCCTGCCATCCTCGAATCGCTTGCGGAGGCTAGACCTCTGTCTCCCACGTGGGCCGCTTCGATATCGGCGTTTTTAAGATGAAGGACAGCTGAACGCGGGAGGCCCTGATCGAGCAGCAATCTCATCGGGAGTGTGGTAGCGGCAAGACCTTGTCGTCAACTAAAGCAGCGGCGAACGCCAGCGCCTGCCGAATGTCTTCGTCCTCAAGTTCCGGGTATTCCCGCTTAAGTTCGGCACGGTCGGGATAGATGGCTAGCGCCTCAAGCACTCGACGGACGGTAAGACGGAGGTCGCGTATGCATGGCTCGCCATTCATCCGAGCAACGTCAATAGTGATTCTGTCGAATTTTTCCATCTTAGTTTCTCCCATTCTCGAACTGATCCGACAAACTCTCCGCCGAGCCCCAGTCAGTGATTGCCATCGTAACGGGGACCTTCTTGAGGATATCCGAACTAGTCGCGGAAAGCACCAACCTAGTGAGCGTTGCCCACCTGCGACCGTCGAATTCATGGGTTTTTTCGGAGTTCCAATCGCGCTCAATCGTGGCACTAGCCCTGATTCCGCTCGGCCTGATGACATCCCGTCACGATTGGCATCGGACGGAATGAGGGCCGTGCCTCGCGCGCGACACACGGCCCGTTGCACTGCGAGGTCGCGATTAGTTCGCCACTGCGGCTGCCGACTCGATAAAAGATGCGAGCTTCGCAGGAGCCCTGAACTGGGGGATCGGATCGAGGTCCTTGAACGCGCTCGTGAACGCATTGGAGAGACTCCAAGTCGTCCGTGGGGCGAACTCCTCGATCTGCGGATTGAAGTACAAATCGTGAACACTGCGGGCTAGGTGCTTGGGAACGTCTAACTCGCCCTCCACAAAGGCCCGGTAGATGACCAGCTTCGCGGTCTCGTCCGGAAGCCGGGTTCCTTTCCACGCCTCGACTTGCTTCCTCATCGGCTCGAAGTTTCGCTGCATGCGATCCACGCCAACCGACAGTGTATCCACGAGGCTCAGATGCTTGGTGTGCTTGGCGAGAACGGGTGTGAAAGCGCCTGGGACAATGTTGTCAAGGTTGGAATTCAGACTTGTTTGGCAAGGCGGGAGTAGGGACGAGAGTTGAAATCCGTGCAATTAAATTCGCATTAAGAGCGGAGTGAGCGGAGGACCGGTTGGCTTGCATCAGTTCGGAACAGACTCCGAAGTGGACGCCGGCGCATTGCCTGTTGAAAACCGGTTCGGTCTGGGACGATATCCGTTCCGCGTCCGGACGTGATACTTCTTCAAGTGCTGGTCTACTAGTTGTACTTTGATAGAGCGCCATCCACGATTGGGATTCGGCTTGGGGTAATAGCTGAACGAATAAAGATGCGCTAAATCGTCCCGGATGGAGGCAAACGCTTTCTTTTCGTCCCGCCAACTCTTGGCGAAATAGGCCTTTCCGCCAGTGGCCGCGCTCATACGGTCAAAAACAGCGGTAGAAACGGGCTCAAGCTGAGCCTCAGTTGTGCTTATCATGTAGATAGGTATGCCTGCTGATTGGGCCAGCTCGGCGACATCCTCGGGGGGCACCATGCTGGAATTGTCGGGGCCGTTCGAGAACACTACGATCACCTTTCTTCCCGGAAGTTGGCCGGCGTCCTGAACCGTCAGCAACAACGAGTTATAGAGCGCCGCATCGTCCCCAGCCACGCTCGTGCGCACGCCGCGCACCACTTCCGACCGATCGGAGGTCAAAGCTGCGGCCCGGTAAAGGTCGCGGCTGTACGAATAGAAGGCTACTTTGTTCGCGCTTTCCAGAGAGCGAACAAAATCGGCGATGGCATCTTGCGCGAAGACGAAACCCCGGTACATGTAATTGCTGGTATCGAACAAAATGAAGACATTGGCGCCGGTAAGGGCCGACCTGAACGTTTCGGGAGGGTCTTCAAGAGAAGAGCCTGACACCGAATCTTGCATGCGAGCACGCCCTTGCGCGTTGGCAGACTCATCCGCACCGTTCTTGCCAACGTCTGTAGTAATGTCTAGCAATCTGGTTGTGGGACCATTCCCTTCTTCAAATGTGGCAATGTTCTGCGGAATGCCATCTTCAGTGATCGCGAAATCCTGAGGATGAAGACCGGTTACATAGCTACCCTTATTGTTGGTCACGGCCACATTCAACTGCACCAGGTTGACCACAACGCGAAGGCGCGTCTCGTCTTGCTGTGCACCCGTTCGAAACGTGCAAAGAGGCAGGAGTCCTAAAAGAACCGTCACGATCAAGAGATATCGTTTTTCCATAGGTTTGTATTCCATATCGCGCCGTGTTGTTTTTTCGGCAGTAACGATCCGCTCAAAAATTGAGCCAACAGATCTGGTCTAGCGCTGGGAAAAACTGTCATCTCTTGACCAGGCAACGATCTTGCCCTGCCGGAACTCTTCACCGGTTTCTCGAGCGGCGCGCAGCAGCGCCGCCCAATCCGCGAAATCAGTGGCAAAAATCTTCTCGACCATGCGACGAGTGAGTTCGGGAACCAGGCGGTTTAGCATCACCGGTGAATAACCTTTTTCGTCGGCCAGGCGGGCCCAGTATAGGTTGTTGGAATCCCAGGTCTCAGCCAACAAGCGGCTGGAGTAGCCCATGAAAACCGGGGTGGGCGGCACATTCAGTAGCTCACGGGTGTAACTCTGCGCCAATACGCGATGTGGCACTCCGAAGTCTCGCGACAACCGTTCCCAGTTGACCTCGTCGGGATAGCGCTTCGAGAGAGTTGCAAGCTCGTTACCGGCTGGTCCGAAGGAATTGCGCTCTTGCGGAAATCTTCGGTGATATTCAGCCGTCAGATAGAAAGTATCCGCAGGCATCAGCTGCAAAAGCGCTTCGGGCAAGTGCCCTGAACGCAGAGCTTGCTCCACTCTTTCGGAGCGCTGCGGAATCATACGATCGGACAGGATATTCATGACTCTATTCCGCACTTCGTCATTGTCAGCGGAAGCGGCCAAAAGCTCCTCGCCGCACTGTTGATACAGGCTGACGGCGTGAAGCTCATTATGGCTCACGTTCCACCATCGGGGCACGACGGCGTTGGTCAAAAGGCCAGGCACCAACTCTCGCCAGATCAGGGCCTGCACGTTTTGTGGCGCGATGAAATCCTGCTCCGCGGTTGCAAGGATGTAAGGTAAATCGGCAAGCGATCCGACCAAGTGTGCACCACCGCCCGCCGGGGAGCCCGCGCCGAACAACTGAGGCGCTTGCCAAAGTCGTTCCAGGCCCATGACGCTTTCTCCTGCAAAATCATGGGAGCGAACGAAAAGAGGATTATGGTGGAGAATTTGGGCGCCGGGAGGTTCATAGTAGGCGTAATTGAGCCCTACGAGCGTGTCTCGCAAAAAAGGAGCGAGTTGGCCGCGGGCTTCCGCCAGTTGTTGGGAGGAGCTCGGCGACTTAATTATCTTCGCCAGGTTCGTGTGCATCTGCAATTCCGTATGACGGTTATTGTAAATCCCCGAGGCCCACTGATCTCTCTCGCTATTTCGGAAAATTGGCTGGGGCATCTCGAATTCCCTGAGTTCTCCGGCCAAAGGAAGCAAGTTATTGCTTGAGAGCGTTCCTTGCGCGACCTCACCTAGGCCATCACCCAGGGCCAAGAGCGTGTCGAGAGAAACCAAGCGCTGCCCATCCAAAACGGATCGCATTCTGTTGGCGATCAGTTCATGCATGCGCTGCGCTTCCGGAGCTGACTGCTGGGGACTCGCAAGCAGATTGACGATTTTGTCTTGGGAAGCATCGGCTTGGCCGGTTGCGGCGAGCAGCAGCTCTTTCACGGCAGTGCGGCCTGCATCGAAAAGCTGTGTTGAAGAGCCGATCTTGCCAAAGGGCCTGATTAACTTTTGCCAAGAATCGTTCAAAGCGGCCCCAGGTATTTCACCTTGACGTGCCAGTATCTGCCAGAGTCCGACGCTAGCCTGAAAGGTTCCGAAGGCATTGCCCCGTAGAATGTTCTTGGGAATACCGTTGAGGCCAGTTACAACCTGTAGGAAGGCGGCGATGGAAGCATCGTCCAGATCTGGAAATTCTGAAAAGACTACATATTGGTCGCTGAACTCAGAGAACTTGTCGGCTAGCAAGGCCACCGTTTCAGGCCTAACGCGATGCTCCGGAGAGCGCCTGCCGTCGAGTTCACTAAGCATCAAATAGCTTTGCAAAGGACCTGTGTCGGTGGGCTCGCGAGAAATCGCGAACAGGGCTTCCAGCAATTGACCTGGGTGGTCCCAGTGTGCGGCCCTGCGGCCCCAGTCGCGGATAATTTTCGAATCCGTCTTTTGTCGAAAGACATTCTTCCATACCTCGAAGTTTCCAGGAATGTATAGATCGCCGTTCGGCCCCCACCGAAGCCGGGTCACTAGAAGAAACAGGCCTGCGTCGCGCCGAAACACGCCGCTCCCAGCATCGGAAGAGTCTTTTCCGCGGAACACCTCATACAAATGACGCAGCCGGCCAAGTTCGGTGAAATGAGTTTGCTGTGATGGAGGTACACTCGACAGGTCGTCAAAATACGCCGCAAGCCAGCCGCTGTCCTTCGCGAACAATTTAGGGATGAAATCTCCCGGAGAGTCAGGACTGGCTCCGACCAATTCTTTCCACGCGGGCCCTGCGGCTGCCCCCCCAGGCACAACCACTCGCCCAGATCGAACGCAGATGTGACTGCCGAAGAAATCCAAGGCCGCGGCTTGCGGAACCATTTTCTTCAGCACGTGCGATTGCCGCAACGCAGATAAAGTCTCGGCATCCATCCGCGCCAACGCCCAGTAGAAGCGGGCCAACTCCGGATCGCCTAAGAGCAGGTCCACTGCATCAACTTTTTTCCCTTCCTTGGTCCAGTCGATTTCCACAGGCGGCGCAGGTACGTGCGACATCGAGAAGGAGTACGTGAAAGCCCGGCCCTCTTGGAGACTCTTTTCAAGGTCCGGCAGGGGGAATCCAGAATCGATGGTGAGAAACGCTCTTTGTGGGTCGGCGGTCTCCAAAAAAGTGCTACGCTGCCCGCAGTCGGCCCGAGTTCGATAACCTAGGATTTTCAACAGGGGTTTCGCTTCATCGCAACTAGAAACATGAATGACACCATCGGGACCTGCCATAGCCGCCAATTCTCGCGCCTGCTGCACATAGCGGGTCAAGAGTATAAGAAATTCCGAGGGCCGGCCCTTGGGAATCTGCCCCTGATAGCCCAATATGAATACGTTGCGAGCCAGCAAAGGCATAACTTCTTCAGGCAAGACCTTCTGGCTGATCCCTGCCATCCGTAAAAAGGAGCGCAACGGGCCTGGAATCGTAAGATTCGCCGATTCGGGTGACGCGACCTTGGTGTCCTCGGATGGCAAAGAATCAGCGGGAACGGTACACCGAACGGCCGGAGCGAGGCACGAACCAAGAGAAAGAGTGGCGGCCAGAATGCCCGCAAGGCGGAAGAGAGACTTGTCGCATCGCTCTGCCGGTAAATGGGTTAAGAGGAGTGTGCAGGCCCTCAAGATTTCCTCCCCGAAGCGGGATCGAGCCTAAACGACGCAGTTGAGCCGCACAGAAAGAAGATTTGGATCCAAACGAAACCAAATCTAAAACGCGAACCCGCGACGACTAATCGCTCTTCGCGACGAAGTTCACAACGAAGTTAGTGGACTCATGCGAGCCATGCACCGCGCAGGGGATGGTGGCATTCCTCAACATCAAGCACACACGCAGTAAACCCGTCCTTGCTCGCAATATTTAAGCTGTAACTGGGCTCATGTCAAACGGAAATTGTCAAAAGTATTTTTTTGGCGGGACTAAACGAAGTGTTTGTCGCTGTATCATCTTGAAAACGCTCGTGAAAACGTTGAATCAGACTCCAAAGGGTTTGCGGAGTAAACTCCTCGACACGACGGTTGAAATACTCGTTGTGAACGCGCCGGGCCGAGTGTTTCGGGCTGCGAGCTTGCCCTCCACAAATGCCCGGTAGACGACCAGTTTCGCGGTATCGTCCTGCAGACGCGTCCCCTTCCACGCGTCCACTTGTTTCTAATTGGCTCGAAGTTTCGCTGCACGCGGTCCACTCCAACCGAGAGGATGTCCACGAGGCTTATGTGCTTTGTGTGCTTAGCCAGCACGGGAGTGAAATCGCCAGGGAATGCCATGTTGTCGCACACCAATACTCGGTAACCTACGGTGAGGGCGAGGCGCATGGACTTGTCGTTAGAGTTTCGGACGCCGATTGAGAATCGGCATCCGTCGAAGGTGGTTTCCAGGTCGAGCACGCCGAACATCTTCATGCCGTCGCCTGTAACCGCGTATTCCTCCCTCACCACCGAGATCTGTCGGAAGCTCAGCGTTTCGACTAGTGCCCCGACGATCTCGAAGTGGGGAAGGGGTTGATGGGTTGCGCTCCCTGCGGGCGCCGGGATCACCTTCAATTCTTCTCGGGTGATTTTCGAACTGCCGCAGTGCGCCAAAAGTTGAGACTGCTCCATGTGTGTCAATCTCCTTTCTAATTCAGTGCTTGAACTCCGAGATCCGCGAGGCGAGATGATCTTCACGACAGGGACCGCGGAGTTCGTTATGAATTTGCGTGGCAGTGTTCAGCTCAGTGCGCGCCGGACATCTGAGACCCTGCGCGGAAGGAGACACTAAGCGATAGAGCGCGAAGTGGACACCAGAACGTACGGAGTGGTGCAGCTTGTTTTATTCGGCGGTTTGCACGGTCTTGTACATTGGCAGGCCCTAGCGCCCGACAGCGGCAGCCGGAGTGGCCAGGTAATGCGAATGCGAGCATCCGACACAACTCACACCCTTAGTTGCGGCCCCAACCGCTGCAGCAAATACTGCTGGTATTCCAAGCAGTTCGCCGGCGCGTGACCAAAACTCGGGCGTGACCGATTGCCCCGTCAAGTCACCCCTTGTGCGTAAGAGGTCCAGATCAACGAGGCCATTCACCCCACGAAAGAGAACACTGTTCTCCAGTAGAGGCCGTCTGTTATTTTCGACGTTTCCAGGCTCATGCTTCGTGATGAGTAATTGACAGGTTCGACCTGCTCGAAACAACTCGATTCGTACAAGGGCTGGAGCTACGACCACTGCGTGAACTCCGTTCACTCCGATGGCATCGATTGGATGGAGATAGGGCAGTGGCTCGCCATCCGGCCCACAGAACGTAACGTAGCGGCCGAGTTCCTTCACAGCTCCTCCTGATTCGGTCCCTCGCACTACATAGCGTTTGGCCAGGTGCTGGTGTTCGAGGCTCACCTGGGATTGCACAAAAATGCCGACCTCAGTCAAACGTCGCAGCACTCGCTTCGACAGGGTGAGCCCCCGACGCGCCATAGAATCTTGCTTGTCCGGCATGTGCCACCTCCTCACGCGGATTGCCGAACGGGAATAGGACAACCTACTGCTCGGCGAATCATTTCTTTGCGACAACCTGCCCAGCACAGGTACTTTCGCGGGTCTTCAATAGAGATCGCCAGGTTGTCACCACTTCGATCCTGACCGGCTTCGGCACAGGACGGACACTGCGCAACATAGTTCCTGCCAACCTTGCGAACCTTTCCTACATGATCGAGGATTCGAAACTCGCGACCGGATGCGTGAACGAAGGGAGCAGACTGATCTGCTGAGGGGCTTTTTCTATCAAACTCAGGTGGCATGGTCTTGCCCGCAATGAGGGTCCGCAGCTGGTCCTGGCTCACCTTTCGAAGCCGGTTCAAATAGGCCATCTGCTTCTCCAGGTTGTAGTCTGCCCCATAGAACCAATACCGCCGGTTAGCGCCACGGTGTATTCCCAGCGGTCCGCGAATGGCGCTTCCAAATTCTCCCTCTCGCAATTCATCGTGCTTAGGGAAGACTTCGATCCCATCCGCCAAGCCAGAGCCTTTGATTCGCACTCCGAGTTTTAGTGCCAGGTTGTAGATGTAAATTCGACACTCGCGGGCTAAGGTAGGCGTCTCCATGAAAATCCAAACGTGCCCTCCCCGCTTGCTCATCTCTAGGGCGGCCTCAACACTGTCTTGCTGGAGGGAGTACTGCAATTTGAGAAGGGCTTCCATCGCCCCGTCATAATCAGCATCAATCGCGACCCACTTCGATCGTTGTGTCGAGGGGTTAATCGCGTACAGCCCGATGGTGAGTTCGCCTTCCAGGTGACGCCGGATTGTGGCCATGGTGAGGCCCAACTCCTCGCCTTTCCCCTTTGCCTTCGGTCGAAAGTAATAATGGCGCCCGTTCTCAGGACTGGGTCGCAGGGATTGAAGCGTATAGGCGCCGCGGTTTACGAAAAGACGACTGTAGTCCCTTACGACCTTGGGACTCGCCTTAACTGTGGTCTCCACGCCTCCTCCTTCCCGAGCAGTTCCTGACGCGCAAAGCTCGCGCTCTACCTAAACCCACACCTAGCCTTTGTCAAATAAGTGAGATTAGGGCCTAAGTCTTTGCTGCGATTGGCATTACTGTCGATGAAACAGCGTGGATTAAGATCGTTTCCCGTTAGGCGGGCTTATTCATTGCTGGTTCCGCAACACCACCGCTTTGCTGCGGTCGATGACCCGGCTCAACGATCCATCGATTCTTGCCCGCAAGTATACGCGGCCGCTCCACGAGGTCGAGGAATCGGCACTCCCGCACCAGCCTGTCAAAATCGCTGACCGTATAGCCTCCGAATTTCTCGTCGTCAAAATCCAACCAGAACCAAATCATCGCACGGCGGTCGTAGACGTAGAAGGCGCCAGATTCGGGGTCCTCGGGAACGACAAGGAACACGAACAGGGCCTTCGGGAACTGGATCCATCTTTCGATCTTGGGGTGCTCAGCCACATCCAGCAGTCTCTTCACGGCTCCATCCGAGCATCTGCCAACCTCGTCTGGTGTGTTCCGAAGATCAACCACTGGCACTACGTTCATCTTTCCAAACATGGAGTTCCTCCTCTCAAATGCGAAGTAGAAGTAAAAGATATGGGTTACGCATACCAAGTGTCCGAACGAAACCTCCGACCCTGTAGCCAGAGGGCCTAAAACGACATTTCGTCTTGCTGAAGGGCTATGCTAGGGTCCAGAGTTCCCGAAAACTGCAAGCTCTAGAAGCAAGGAGGGCGAAGGTGCTAATTAGCGATCGCTTGCGGTCCATACGTGAAGAAAAGAATCTTTCGCAAGGGGACATTGAGAAGCGCACAGGCTTGCTCCGCTGCTACGTCTCGCGGGTTGAGAACGGCCATACCGTGCCAGCCGTTGAGACCATTGAGAAATTCGCGCGAGCTTTAGAGGTGCCCATCTACCAACTGTTTTATGACGGCGACAAGCCTCCCGAGCTTCCCAACCTTCCCAAGAGAAAGACAGCGGCGGGCATTGCATGGGGCACGACCGGCAAAGATGCTCGTTTTCTGACGAAGTTGCGCCGTCATTTAGCCAAGACAGCGGAACGGGACAGAAAACTCCTGCTCTCTATGACGCAAAAGATTGCAACCCACAAGGTCGCCCGTCCCCACGGCCCAGTCCAGAGCTAAACAAGGAACTGGCACAATCCTACCTTTTCGCTTTGAGGAGTTACTTGCGAGGGTTACAGCACGATGCGGCGCAACACTTGGTGGCGCGCGCCGACTACCCGGCAGTCCGGGAGTTCACCGATTAGTGACCACATACGCGTTTGTCGGTACTAATCTGACCTAGAACCGACAACTTCCGGTTAGCCCGTGATACGCCCGAAACCGGCGGTGAGTGCTCGGATCGGCTATTACATTGTGAGGACGGCGCGGAACCGGGTCGTTCCCTCGACAACGCGTTGATAAGCCTTCGCAGCTTCGGCCAACGGGTAGGTCTCGACTATCGATTTAACTTTTCCTTGGGCTACGTAATCCAGAGCTTCGTAAAGGTATTCAGGACCATTTTGCTGGCTGCCGATGATTTTGATGCGTTTGAAGAGCAGCTCGATCAGCGAGATCGAAAGCGGTTCCGCGTCAGCACCCATAACGATGAACCTGCCGTCTGGGCGCAGACCCTGAATGCTGTCCACCATGGATTTGGTCGAGTTGGAGGTGCTGAGGATGATGTCGGCGCCGCCCGCTGCGGTAAGGCTCTTTCCGTCGCGGACAATTTCATCCGCGCCCAGCTCGCGAATCATCTTGTCCTTATCGGGGGAGTGCGAAATCGCGATGGTCTCGAAGCCCGCAGCCTTCGCGTATT
>Ga0307475_10001793_pt1 | contig 12800 bp, 7 predicted proteins | sample atmos_gasesECM1C_FD_203317 | JGI IMG/M metagenome (GOLD analysis project Ga0307475, IMG submission 203317) | Hardwood forest soil microbial communities from Morgan-Monroe State Forest, Indiana, United States - atmos_gasesECM1C_515 | ecosystem: Environmental > Terrestrial > Soil > Temperate... | reverse complement strand
CATCCTTTGCCACTGCCACCTGGAGAGTTCAGATCGTTGCGCAGAAGTTGACCGCCTTTCATCACAAATTTCACGCGCTCGAGTTCTGTGATGTCGGCTAGAGGGTCACCGCACACGGCGACGAAGTCGGCGAATTTCCCGCGCTCGATCGAGCCGATGTCAGCGTCCCACCCCATCATTTGTGCATCGATCATGGTCGCAGCCCGAATGACCTGCGCCGGAGTCATTCCGAACTTCTCCATATACGCGAACTCCTTGGTTTGCGTCCCGTGCGGGAAAGGTCCCACGCCTGTCCCAAAGCCAATCTTGACGCCCGCGGCAACCGCACGCCGGAAGTTCGGCTCGGAGACTTCCGCTACCATATGCCCGTCGTATTTTTTGGCGTCGTGCTCCCTGTCCAACTGGTAGTGATAGAGCGTGGGAATAAGGTAGATGCCCTTTGTCTTGAACAGCTGAATATCTTCATCGGACAACTGCACTCCGTGCTCAACTGTATCCACACCGGCTACGAGACAATTGTGTAGTCCGGTCCCAGCAAATGCGTGGCAAGAAACCTTGTGCCCTTTCGCATGCGCCTCATCAACGAATGCCTGCACTTCCTCCAGAGTGAACGTTGGCGGATTGATTATTTTGCCGTCGGGCGAAAAAGTAAAATCGTATGCCGCGTAGAACTTCACCCAGTCGGTGCCGTTCATGAGCTGCTCGCGCACGCCTTTGCGCGCTTCCCATGGCGAATCTACGGTTTCCAACATCGCTGGCAACGGAATATCGCGAGAGTAACCTTTGGGACGAAATCCTCCCGTGGTTGCAAAGCCACGCCCCGAAACCTGAAGGCGTGGGCCTTGGACTAATCCGCTATTGATAGCATTGCGCAGATCGACATCGCCGTACATGCCGCCCAGTGTCTTAAGGTCGCGAAGCGTGGTGAAGCCGATATACAAATCACGCTGTGCGTTGACCAACGCTTCGAGAATGCGGTACTGCAACGGCTCCTTCAACATCTGTGCATCCAGATCAGGGCCACCCGCGAAGATGTGAGTATGGCCGTCGATCAGTCCGGGCAGGACGGTCGCGTTGCTTAGATCGAGTACATCGGTACCTGCGGGAATGTGCACCTCACTGGCTGCTCCGACCTGTACGATTCGAGTTCCTTCGACGAGAATTACCTGCTGCTTGGTGAGACCATCGGACTTTCCGTCAAACATGCGTCCGGCTCGAATCGCCAGCCGCTCATGAGTTCGAACTTGTGGAGGAGGAAGGGGCGGAGGCGGGGGAGTTTCACGCTCTTGCTCTTGCGCCGGCAAAGAACACGGAGCGAAGCACGCGGCCAAAAGTAGCATCGCCGCAACACGAATTAATTTTCTGGCCGGCCGATTTGCCTCAAACATCATCATCTCTCCTACGGTCTAACTTCTCCCTGTTGGGGAGGAGTCTTTATCAGCATGGTGAGTCCGGCGGCAACCAACGTAATCATCCCCAGATATGTGAATCCCGCCAGGAAACTCCCTGTCTTTTTGTTGAGATATCCGACGATCAGCGGAGCGAAGTACGCACCAAGGTTGCCGATCGCGTTAACGAAACCCATTACCGAGCCGACGATCCTTGCCGGCAAAGTTTCGGTGGGGATGGCCCAGAATGCGCCCATGGGGCCGTAAGCTCCCACCCCGCTCAGTGCGATAAGAGCAAAACCGAGTGGCAGCGAAGAAGAAATAGTAGCGACGGCGAGCAGGATGCACATTCCGCCAAATAACATGGCTCCGGCCGCGTGAAGACGGCGCTCACGCATTTTGTCAGAATGACGAGAGACAACCAGCACGGAGATGGCGCCCACAATGAAAGGAAACGTGTATAGGATTCCGGTCGAGAGACTGCTTAGCGCCTTGAATTTCCCCATCGCACTGGGCAGCCAAAACAACAGCCCCATCTGTCCACTTACAAAACAAAAATAGATAGCTGCGAGAAGAAACACCTGAGGCCGCAGCAGCGCGCGAAGATAGGGAACTTTTTCCGATCCTTCCAGCGTTGACGACTCGCGACGCAAAGTCTCCACCAGCGGAATGCGCTCGTCTTCCGGAAGCCAAGTTGCCTGCGAGGGATGGTCCTGAATAAATGCGAGCCAAATCGCCAGCCATAAAAAAGGTAGTGACCCTTCGGCGATCAACATCACGCGCCAGTTCCAGTGATCCAGAATCCATCCGGAAAAAGGTGACGCCAATATCACGGCTCCGGGCAAGCAGAGCAGCCAAAATGCATTGGCGCGGGCACGCTCGGAGCGAGAGAACCAATGCGAAAGGAGTATCAAGGTTGCGGGGTAGACGCCGCTCTCTGCGATACCCAGGAGCAGGCGAAGCAATAAGAGTTCGTGATATGTACGGGCCAAACCGCATCCGACCGCGAAGATTGCCCATACGACCAGCAGAACACTGATGAATTTCTTCGCACTCCAATGTTTGGCCAGATGCCCGCCCGGAATCTGTAGCGCAAGGTATCCCCAGAAGAAGATGCCCGCGACCGTGCCGGCTTGTTGCGGATCAAGATGAAGATCGCGGCTCATGTGCGGCAACGCCAGAGATATGTTCGTACGATCGATAAAGGCGATCGTATACATAATGAGCGCGACAGGAATAATGCGGATCCAGCGGAGTGAAATCCGCGATGGAGAGATTTCGGTCTTGACGTCATGCCGTTCGGCGATTGTCATTGAGAACACTGACCCTTGCGAAGTTGAAGGTTCCACATTGCAAACCGGCGACAGATCCGCCGTTCAGCAACGCGGCTCTAGGGTATTCGCTAAGGCTGTATCTCGTACACACGAACTTCGGCGTCCTTATTCTCGTGGTGCGGGACGGCGAGATAGTAGCGGTTCAATTCCGGTACCAAAAGACCTGTCTTTGCGCGAAAGCTGCCCGGAACTTTTGCCAGCAAGACGTAATTGTCGGGATCTTTTTGTTCGAAAACATCAACCGATCCATCTCCTGCCAGGTAGAGACGCTTGTGCTGCGCGTCGTAACTCATATCATCAACCATGCCTACTGCCGGCAAGTCGGCGATAACCTTGCCGCTATCCGAGTTAAGGACGATCAACTTTCCCGGATTTCTCGTGATCACAAACAAACGGTGGTCCGGTTCGTCAAAAGCCATGGCCACATTCAGTTTGTCGCCTGGGGGCAAAGGCCAGGTGGCTAAGAGCGCAGCCTTGTTCCGGTCGATGAGCCCCACTGCGTTCTTACTCGTTAGATTGCTAAACATGCGTGGTCCAGACTTCTCAAGGACGATCGCTTCGATATGGTTGGTGTCGATCTTAATATCGCGTAGCTTCTTCGAATTGTCGGTATCAATGACACTGATCAACGAATATGGGGTATGCGCCTCCCGGCCCCCGTTGACTACGTATAAGTTATGAGTGACGGAATCATATGCGATCGAATCCGCATCGATGGAGACTTTGATCTCCCCCAACAATTTATAGCTATCGCTGTCATACACCTGCACTGCGGAAGCGTCACCAGCCACGATGAAAAGCTTCCTTAAATCCTTACGGAAGAGAATTGCATGTGGCGCCTTCACATCTTCAATGGTGTGAATGAGCTGATTTGTGTTGGTGTCTAATACCAGGACCTTCTCATTCTCCTCGCCGGTCAAGAAGAGACGGTGTCCATCGACATCGGGAGTGAAGTGGTCGAAGTCGCCGTCATGGAGCCCGGGCAGGGGAATAGTCGCTACGAGCTTCAACGGTGCTCGATCTTGAGCCGTGGCTACGAGTGTCAGCGCTGCAAATAGGATAAAGACCAAGAATTGCATTCGTTTCATACGTTCCTCCTAAAAAGGCGCCTCACGCCGAAGCGTTGGCCTTTGCGGCTCCTCGTCTGTCGGACCTTCGCCAAAAAAAGCAGGCGTTTTTCACCGATGCAAGCCGACTTCAATCGGGCCGGATGCTATCCCACTAATTTCGATGAGTCAACGCATCGCTGCCTTGGTGAACTGCAAATGAAGGCTGGACTGGATTTAAACCGCGTATTTTCAAGCGAAATTAAGTCGTCTTTCGTTCTTCAGCTAAATAGAAATTAATCTTGGATTAAGTTCGTGTCGTGATGAATGAATTATGCTGTATCGCGTTGCCCGCAGTGGCTCGACTGCCCACCGATTTACTCTGCGCGAGGAACTCAGTCGGCGAAAGCAAGTCTTATCTGATGCGGCGAGAGAGTAGTCAGTTAGGGAGACGATAATGAAGAAATGGCGTTTAAGCCTCACGACGGTTTTCGTTGCATTCGCAGTCCTTGCCACTGGCCAGAGCAGCGGGCCTCTCAAGCTTGTCCAGACCATCACGCTCCCGCCCGACGTGAAGGGTCATTTCGATCATTTTGAGATTGATTTGAAGGGTAGCCGCCCCTTTGCCACTCCGGAAGACTACAAGGCGGTACTTGTCTTTGACGTCAAGACTGGCAAGCTGATTCACAAAATATCCGGAATCGAGCGGCCTCATGCCGTACTTTATCGCGAAGATGTAAATCGCATATACGTAACCGATGGCGAAGCGGGAGACGTCAAGATTTTTGACGGCACTACTTACGCCCCGATATCGAGCATCAAGCTCCTCGAAGACTCCGATTCAATCGGATACGATCCGGCAACAAAATATCTCTATGTCGACAACGGCGGCGGCGATGTCCATCAGACATATTCAATGCTCAGCGTCGTTGATACTACCGCGGGGAAGAAGCTGGCCGATATCAAGATTGATGGGGACACGCTTGAGGCGATGGCGCTCGAGAGATCGAGCCAAAGAATCTATGTCAATAACAAGGCAAAGAATCAGGTAGACCTAGTGGACCGGGAAAAACGCGAAGTCACCACGAGTTGGCCCGTTACCAAATGTAAGGGCAACGTGGCTATAGGTTTCGATGAATCGAACCATCGCTTGTTTGCGGCTTGTAGGGATGGGCAAGTAGCCGTGCTGGATACCCAGAGCGGAAAAGAAGTCACGGCTCTACCAATCACGAAAGGTGTTGACGATGCCGTCTACGACTCGAAGAGCAAACGTCTTTATACGGCTGCTGACGGCAATGTGGACGTATATGAGCAGGTCGATCCAGATACATATAAATTGTTGGCTAAGGTGCCTACTGGACCGCTCGGGAGAACGGCGCGTCTTGTGCCTGAACTAAAGCGGTATTTCGTGGCCGTACCCGCCCACGGAACCGTAAACGCCGAAATCCTTGTGTTTGAGGTCCGCTGAAGAACGCATCTCTGGCAGCTAAGATTGTGAGGTCAAACCCGCGGACAGATCGATCCTTAGAGGACACGCACGCGGCCGTACAGAGCCCCAGGGTTTGATAGCGGCGCTGGTTATGCGATGATACCGGCAATGACTTATGCGCATTCTCTTGGTCGAAGACGAACGGAAGGTTGCCAGCTTTATTGCGCGTGCCTTGCGCGAGAACACCTACGCAGTAGATATTGCGGAAACAGGTGAGAAGGCACTCGATGTGGCCACGACCGTGCCTTATGACGCCGTCCTTTTAGACGTGCGGTTGCCGGGCCTAAGCGGCGTGGAAGTGTGTCGTGAGATGCGCCAGCGCGGGATCGAAGCTCCGGTACTGATGTTGACCGCCCGAGCTTTGGTCGAGCAGAGGGTGGAAGGGCTGGACGCTGGTGCCGATGACTACCTCACCAAGCCCTTTGTTCTGGCCGAACTGCTCGCGCGCGTACGGGCACTTGTTCGGCGAGGCTTTCATACCGGCAATGCCAGACTGTGCTATGCAGACCTTGCTTTGGATCGCCATCGGCGCCGTGCCACGCGCGGCGAAGAGGTCATTCCCCTCACATCCAAGGAGTTTGCTTTACTCGAGCTTTTTCTGCTGCGCGCTCCCCAACTAGTCACCCGCACTGAAATTGTTGAGCATGTCTGGGATTGCCACTTTGATAGCGAAACAAACCTTGTCGAGGTTTACATCAACCGTTTGCGACAGAAACTTGATCAAAATCGATCGTCAAAGCTGATTCATACCGTGCGCGGGGTCGGCTACCGTTTGGGAGTGGCTGAATGAAAGCAAAGACGCTTCGGTTTCGCATGATGTTTCTCTTTACCGCCGTCGTCGGAATACTCCTGGCGGGGTCATATCTTGCATTTTGGGGCCTGCTTGCTCATGAAGTTCCTTCACAGCTGAATCGCCAGCTCCTTGAGACAGCTCGTCCTCTGATTGCCGATATCGTTACGGAACCCGATGCGCAAGATATAAAACGCCTGGACATTCCCGGCAATTTCTTTGAACTACTCGATACAACGGGCCAGGTTCTTCAACATTCGAAAAATCTAACCGCGCCAATCGATTTGGATGGCATCAGTGTGGCGGTTTCACGCCCGACGTTCGGGATTGCAAGAATCGGAAATGCTCAGTCAGTGCGCATCGCGCTTGTTCCGTTTGGGCAAGGGGACCAGGCTCGCGTTTTATTGGTGGCCATTCCAACGCTCGGCACCAATGGTCTGCTCGAGAGTTTTGGAAGGGTCGCTCTTCTGCTCTTCCCGCTCAGTCTCCTGCTTACGGCGGGAATTTCTGCGTTTTACGTGGGAAAAAGCCTCGCGCCTGTGACTGCGCTCACGCAGCATGCCGCTTTGATGGCAAAGCAAGTCACTAACCGTCAAGGATTCTGGACGCCGTTGCCTGTATCTTCTCCTCATGACGAACTCGGCCACCTAGCGGAAACGTTCAATCACCTCTTACAGGGTGTCGATTCAGCAGTCCGTCAGTTGCGGCAATTTGTGACCGATGCCTCGCACGAACTGCGTACACCGCTCGCCGTCCTTCACGGCGAGACCGAATTACTGCTTTCCAAACCCCGGAGTGCGGAAGAGTATCAAAAAACTCTAGCCGTTTTTAATGATGAGTTCACCAAACTCACGCGGATCGTGGAAGGTCTCTTCACGCTTTCGATGGCTGATGCTGGACAATTGCACCTGGCTTCCGAACCCCTCTACATCAATGAGGTCCTGGAAGAGGCTTGTGCTCTTGTGACCTCAAGGGCTCGCCTAAAGAACATCACTATCGTCCGGGAGCTGAACGAGGAGATTGCATATTCCGGAGATGAGGCTTTCCTCCATCAGCTTTTTCTGATCTTCCTCGATAATGCGATCAAGTATTCCCCAGAAGGTACCCAAGTCCGAGTATCTTTGGCTCAGCAGGACGGCACGATCCGAGCAGGTTTCGAAGACCAGGGCATTGGAATCACGACTGAGCATTTGCCCTTCATATTTGAGCGCTTCTATCGCGCCGCACCTTCCACTGGCGGAGAAGTCCATAGCGGCGGCCTGGGTCTGGCGATCGCACAAGCAATTGCCCGTGCTCACGGAGGCTGCATCGAATGTAACAGCGCTCCAGGCGTCGGCTCGACCTTCACCGTTGTTCTCGCTGTGACCCATTCCGCTGAGAGTAATCTCGAAGGACAACCTAAACAGAAATTAATCTTGGCTTAAGGCCAGCCCTGTCGTACATTGGCTCCGCCGCTACAAGTGGAGGGAGCCCTATGTTTTCTCGAGGAATTTCCACGACGTATGCGATTAGCGTAACCACCGCAGTCTTGATCGCGGTAATCCTGTTTTCGCTTCCAACCAACGCGCAAGTTGCAGGAGCGACTCTTTCCGGCACCATAACGGACTCGTCCGGTGGGGTTCTTCCCAACACCCAAGTCGTGATTACAAATGTGGCCACCGGCGTGACCACGAAGGTCACGACAAACACGGATGGCTTCTATACGTCCGCGAACCTGCTACCGGGAGAGTACGAAGTTACTGTATCCGCCAAGGGATACACCACCGAAGAGAGAACGGGGATATCCCTCACAGTCGGAGCGCAGCAGGTCTTTGACCTTACACTGCACATTGGGAGCGCGACGAAAGAGGTGATGGTGGTCACCGCCGAGGCCCCTGCCGTACAGCTCAACAGTTCAGACATCAGCGCGGTAGTGAACGCGACTACAGTTCGCGAGTTGCCGCTGAATGGCCGTAGTTGGACAGATTTGGCAACCCTGCAGCCCGGCGTGAATAGAATCCAGACTCAGCCCGACTTCGCCCAAGGTACGGACCGAGGGAATCGCGGTTTCGGACAACAGCTCACGATTTCTGGCGCGCGACCGCAGCAGAACAATTATCGTTTGGATGGCGTCAGCCTCAATGACTACGCCAACGGAGCGCCGGGCAGCGTTCTCGGAGGAAGCCTGGGGGTTGACGCTATCCAGGAATTTTCTGTCCTGACGAGCAACTACTCCGCCGAATACGGCAAGACCTCCGGAGGCGTCGTCAATGCTATTACGCGCTCCGGAACCAATCAGATTCACGGGAGTGTTTACGAGTTCCTTCGGAACAGCCGGCTGGACGCAAAAAACTATTTCGATGACCATACCCAACCCATTCCGCCATTCAAACGAAATCAGTTCGGCGGAGCAGTTGGCGGACCAATTTTTAAGAACCGAACATTCTTCTTCGCCGACTATGAGGGCATCCGGCAGTCGAAGGGCATTACAACCGTGGCGACCGTGCCATCCGCTGCGGGACGTGCCGGGACCTTGTGCTCTAGTCCTGACCCAGGCAGCACCTGTACTCCAAATACCGTCCCTGTAGCTCCGGCTGCCCATGCGTTCTTCACCTTTTACCACCTGCCTAACAGTGGTCCCTTAGCAGGAAGCAATGGAGACCTTGGTATTTACACTTTCCCCGGGCAGCAGATCGTCAACGAGAACTTCTTTACTACACGTATCGATCACAAGATCTCTGATAATGACAGCCTGTTCGGCACCTACTTCTACGACAAGACCCCCTACTCGTCTCCCGATGGCTTGAATAATGTCGAATTCACCACCCTGACCGCCAGACAGTTCGTTTCGATAGAGGAGACTCACATCTTTGCGCCCGGCTTCGCGAATTCAATCCGTATTGGTGGCAACCACGAAAAAGTTAACAACAACCAGAGCTTGAAAGCGATTAATACGGACGCATCCCGGACAGACTTAGGCGTTGGGGGCTCGGCGTTTGCGGGCAGGGCTGCGCCCCAGGTTCTTTTTAGTGGGGGGATAAGTGATTTTACGGGCGGAGTGGGCGGTAGCCCTACCTATTTCTACCGTTGGAACTCTGCTCAACTTTATGACGATGCTTTCCTCACCAAGGGCACGCATTCCGTTAAATTTGGCGGTGGCGTCGAACGTCTGTTCCTTAACGTGGTTGCCGACACCGATCCTAATGGGATCTGGCGATTCGGATCGTTGAGCGATTTTCTCGCAAACAATCCCAGCAAATTCCAGGGCGGAATCGCCAGCACGCTTTCGCCGCGCAATCTCCGTCAGAATATCTTTGGTTTATATGTGCAGGATGACTGGCGCTGGAAGCCGAATCTGACGTTCAACATCGGCCTGCGCTATGAGACGTCCACGGTACCAACAGAAACGAATGGCAAGCTTGCCAATCTTCAAAACTTGATGGACCCGTTGCCCGTTTGTGGCAGGATTCCGGCTAACGGAGGTTGCTCGGGTACTGGCGCTTTCTTCAGCAATCCAACCCTTCACAACTTTGAACCGCGCTTCGGTTTTGCCTGGGACCCGTTCCGTAATGGAAGAACAGCAGTTCGTGGAGGAGCAGGCTTCTTCGACGTGCTCCCCCTGCCTTATCAGTTCGTACTTCTGAGTACTCAGGCTGCACCTTTCTTTTCCTATACCTCGATCAACAGTCCCGGCACTGGCACCTTTTACAACTTCCCAGGCCAAAACATTACGTTCCCGGCAAACACCCTTCGCTCCACATATGTTCAACACCCCAAGCGCGATTACGTCATGCAGTGGAATCTCAACGTTCAGCAGCAACTTACGTCAAGCTTGGCTGGCATGGTTGCCTACGTGGGATCGCGCGGCGTGCATCAGCCCTTCCGTGTCGATGAAGCCGATCTCGTGCTTCCCACCAAGTCCCCCTATGGATATCTCTGGCCAATAAATCCTGTCGGCACCATCAACCCTAATTTCGGTTCGATACGTGGCATGTTTTACGAGGGCCACTCTTACTACAACGCGTTTGAGGCACAACTGGCCAAGCGCATGAGTCACGGCTTCCAAGTACAGGGCACGTTCACCTGGAGCAAGAGCATCGACACGAGTTCGGCGTCGGTTGCCGGAGATTCTTTTGGAAACTCAATCTCCAGCCTCCCGTGGTTTGACTTGAGACTGAGTCGTGGCCTCTCTGATTTCAACATCGGGCGAACTTTCGTATTGAATGGCGTTTGGGAGGTTCCAACCCCGAAATCTTTCGCTGGGCCGGCTCAATGGGCATTGGGGGGATGGGAACTGGGACTTATCTTTACCGCCAGTGGGGGGGTGCCCTTCAGTCCGAGCTGGGGGACGGGCTCGGATCCTCTCAACTCGCTTAGCAGTGACGACTGGGACTTCGCAAACCGCCTAGGCGGAGCTGGCTGCAATTCCCTGACGAACCCCGGAAATCCCAACAATTACATCAAGACTCAGTGTTTCTCTGTTCCTACAGTGCCGAGTAACTTTTGGAGCGGGAACTGCAACCCCGCTCCGGCTAGCTTGGTGGACGCGAACGGGAATCAAATTGTAATTAACCACCCGCAAAACCCGGCCTTGGACGGAGCGCCCTGGCTCCCAGCTTACCCATGCTTCAACCTTCGTGGCAACGCCGGTCGCAATATTTTAGTGGGTCCGGGCACGACGGAGTTGGACTTCTCCTTGTTTAAGAACAACTACATCAAGCGCATCTCGGAACGGTTCAACGTACAATTCCGCGCCGAGCTCTTCAACATTCTTAATCATGCGAACTTTGCTCCACCGGCAACACCTACAAATACAGACATCTTCGACGGAACGGGAGCGCCGTCTGCTGGGGCCGGGGTCGTGACCAAAACAACAACCACGGCGCGCGAAATTCAATTCGCCGTCAAAGTGATCTTCTAGTTTTTGTATGGAGCTCGGACGCGGCGGCGTGAAGGCTGCAGCCGCGCTCCGACGGCCATAATCCGCGGGTTGGCATTAGCCTTCCCCCGCAATCCGCGGACGAGGCCGCCTCGATCAGTTCGTTGTAACCGCTAATTGCGACTTACCCAGTGATTGAACCTGATGAAATCCTCGTACAAGGTGAATAGTGACTAACGAAGGTCGACAGGCAGAAGCGCAACGTGAATTCCGGCCTTTCACCCTCACCCGCCGTAGCTTGTTGCAGAACGCGGTCTGGATGACCGCCGCTGCGGCGTTTCCACGCGTGGCATTCGCTGCCGCCCACGACCTCAGCCCAGTCATGGAGACGCTCAGCACGTACATGGCAGAGGCCCGCAACCGCGCTCTTCCGGACAATGTGCTGCAAGAGACAAAACACCACATCCTCGACACCATCGCCGCCATGGTTTCGGGATCGGAACTGCCCCCCGGCCGTATGGCGATTCAATTCGCTCGCTCTTACGGCGGCGAGAAGATTGCCACGGTGGTCGCCTCTAATATTCTCTGCGGCCCCATCGAGGCGGCGTTTGCAAATGGCGAACTGGCTCATTCCGACGAAACCGATGACGACTTCACTACCGGAGGAGCCCATCCCGGATGCGCGCTAGTTCCCGCCGCCCTAGCTGCAGGCGAGCAGTTCGGCATCAGTGGGACACACTTCTTGCGGGCCGTGGCCCTTGGCTATGACATCGCAATGCGGGCCATGAAGACCGTCGGTCCGGGAATGAAGGAAACGCATAACCTGGTCGGAACAATGGGCGCGACGGCCGCAGCAGGCTGCGCTGCAAGTCTGAATGCACAGCAAATGCGTTGGCTGTTGGATTACGCTGCGCAGCAGGCCGGTGCCGGCATCGGAGCCTGGCGACGCGACACTGAACATATCGAAAAGGGTTTTCTGTTCGGCGCCATGGGAGCGCGCAATGGAGTCAACGCTGCATTGGTGGTTCACTCCGGCTGGACGGGCGTCGACGACATTCTCTCTGGCCCAAACAATTTTGTGGAATCCTATAATCCGAAGGCTGACCCCGCAGGGATGGTCGATCAACTCGGCGAAGCCTACGGAGTCACGCAAACCACGCTGAAAAAGTGGACGACGGGTGGTCCCATCCAGGCGCCCCTCGACGCGATGGAGAATCTTTACAAGCGCCAACCCTTCAAGGCAGATCAAGTAAAACAGGTTGTGGTGCGCGTCGCCACCAGCGCCGCTTACACCGTCAACAACCGCGATATGCCGGATATCTGTCTCCAGCATTTGGTCGCAGTGATGCTGCTCGACAAAACGGTTTCCTTTCGCGCAGCGCACGACAAGCCACGCATGCAGGATCCGACCGTCCTGCGCGAGCGCGCTAAAATACAACTCGTCCCCGATGAAGAGTTGGAGAAGCTGATACCGGTGCGAGTGGCCATCGTTGAAGTTACGCTCAACGACGGAACGCGATTGAGCGAACGCGTCGAGCACGTGCGCGGCACTCCCGAGAACCCCATGACGACTGAAGAAGTAGTCGCCAAGGCGCGCGAGTTGATGACGCCCGTCCTCGGCGCAGGAAATTGTTCGAAGCTGATCGAGCGAGTAATGGGACTCCAGGATGTAAAGGACATTCGGGAGCTGCGTCCGTTACTTCAACGGACATGACTCGACGAAAGAATTTGTAGTCACTCTAGCTTCGCGACTCTAACTTCGCGGAGAGCTAGGAAGCTGGCCGGATTGGATTGAAAATGAAAAACATACCAATATTGTGTCTCGCAACGTTGATCTGCGGATCGTTTGCATTCGCGCAAGAGCAGTCCCGCGCCTCCGAGGCCAGTCCGTTGCT
>Ga0307475_10001792_pt1 | contig 12807 bp, 11 predicted proteins | sample atmos_gasesECM1C_FD_203317 | JGI IMG/M metagenome (GOLD analysis project Ga0307475, IMG submission 203317) | Hardwood forest soil microbial communities from Morgan-Monroe State Forest, Indiana, United States - atmos_gasesECM1C_515 | ecosystem: Environmental > Terrestrial > Soil > Temperate... | reverse complement strand
TGATCCGGTTCGACGATGCCGACAATCTGGATGTCGCTGCGCTTCAGGGCGGGACCGAGGAAACCGCTAACATGCCCATGCACCAGCCCGACGATGGCGACGCGTAAGGGCTTGCCAGTAGACTGAGCGGAGGACTCCGCCATGGTTATGGCAGGCAGCGTGATGCCGAGGACCACGAGTACTAGGAGGCAGATGAATTTACACACGAGAGTCTCCTGGGATTTCATCCCGGGCTGATCGGGCTTCTCGGAGCGCTAGGTAGCGTCGTTCGAGAATACGTTCCAGAATACAAGACTTGCCTTGGCCTATACCTGAAGACAGATTATGACCAGCGTACGAATCGATATATGGCTCTGGGCCGCGAGATTTTTCAAGACGCGCGCGCTGGCCAAGCGTGCCTGCGAACTCGGCAGGATCGAGTCGAACGGCCAACCGGCGAAGCCGGCACGCGAGGTCCGTGTTGGCGACCGGCTGCGAGTGGCCACCGAGGGCGGCGACTTTCTGGTGGAGGTTCTGCTGTTGAGTGCAGTGCGTGGTCCGGCCTCGGTTGCCCGAGGACTCTATTTCGAGACGGAGGCCAGCCGTGAACTGCGGAAGAAAGTGGCGGACGAGCGAAAAGCGATGAAACAGTTCGAAGAGTTACCCGCTGGCAGACCATCAAAACGCGAGCGTCGGAAGATTATCCAGTTCCGGGGGAGAGCCTGATCCAGGTGAATTACCAGCTCGGGCCTTTTCCGGAAAGTCGCCAAAGCTTCCTTTACACCTGATCTCGCATTCCGTCCCCATACACGGAATCCGAGCTTCGTTTGTGAATTCTTGCTAGTTGGGTTTCTTCTTGCCGAAAAGGCCACTTAATCCGCCCAAAGGATTGCTCTTGCCTCCATTCATCAGGCCTTTGAGCTGACTGTTTGCCATCCCTTTCATATCTGGCAGGAAGGTCGGGTTTGAAGTGGTTCCCGTAATGTTCACCGGAATGCCGCCGCTTCCTTGGTTACCGAGGCCAGCCATTTGGGTGAGACCGGAGACGGCGCCTCCGTTGAGGTTGGCCACCATTTTGAAGTCGAGCGCATTGCTGGGGCTGATGGTGCCTGCGCCGGTGACGGTTCCGAGGGCCGGGATCACCAGGTTGATTTTGTCGAGGCGCGTGCCTTCGGGCGTGTACCGCACATCGGAACTCAGGTTTTGGATATTCGTGTCATTACCGGTGCTGGCCTGCTTGCCGGTGAGAGCGGAAATTGCCGAAAGCTTGGATGCGAGGTTGAAACCGGAAAGGGCGGTGTTGTTCATCTTTACCCAGCCGGTTGTGACCAGCTTGTTGAGCGGACCTGAGGAGTCAAGTTCGACCGAAAGCGTTCCTCCCTTGAGCCGCGAACCGGTAGGAAGAACGACGCCGAGTGCGGGAAGCGCGGCTTCGAGGTCGTCGACCGGCATGGCTTGTCCGTTCAGTTTTGTGTGGATGGATGTGGTCTCGCCGTGCATATCGTAAGTGCCGCCGAGTTTGGCCAGCGCCTTGCCGATCATGACGTCTCCCTGCATTATCTTTCCTGACTCATTCTTCAAGTCGTGCTCGACGGCGAAGACGATCTGGACGGGTTCTCCAGCGGGAGAGCCTTTCGGAACGAGCTTTAACGAGGTGGCCTTCAAGGTTCCATTGGCCTTGGCGATGTGGCCGTCGGAAGTCAGCGTGCCGTCGAAATCAGCCGAGCCGGTGATGCCCACCTCCGGATCGACGAGCGCCGACTGGGAGAGATCGAGCTTCTTCATCGTCAGCTTAGCCTGCACCGGCGTGAGCGCAGTATCGGTCGAGTTGATTGGACCGGCGGTGCCATCGATTTTCAAGCTGCCGCCGCCGGGGAGGCCGACGGAAGCGACCACGGGAAATGAGTTCGTAAAAGAGAAATTGCTCATCGTGATGTTGACATTGTTGTACACGATGGGTTTCCGCTTGCCGGAAAGGGATCCAACGGTGACGGTTCCGTCGTTCAGGTCGAGTCTGGCCACGTTCACGTTCGCGGGCGCGCTGGACGTTTTTTCTGCTGGTTGCGCTGACTTTCCCAGCGAGGAGAAATTCCAGACTCCCTCGCGGTTTCGGAGCAGAGTCATTTCGGGATGATCAATGACGATCTTTGTGATGTTGAGCTGCTTGCTGAAAATGAGCGGCATCAGTTCCACTCCTACCTGGAGCGATTTCGCCTGGATAAACGGGGCGCTGCTGAACTTGGGATCGTCGGCGATGGAGAGCTGGTCGGCGCCCACGCTGCCGGAGAAGACGCCGAGGCTTAAATTGCCGACTTTCACTGGCCGTCCCAGAGTTGTGCTGAGGGTCGACTCAATCTGGGGGCGGAAATTGTTGACGTTCACCAGCAACGGGACGGCGATGGCAATGACAATCAACAGGGCGATGACAATGCCTGCAACTTTGAGGGCGGTTTTCACGACGATACCTCCTGAAGGCGGGCCCGACGCGGAACGAGGTCGATCGGAGATCGTAGTCGGAGACACAGATAGTTTATCAAAACTAAGCGCAAGTGGTTCGACGAGGGTCGCGAGAACGAAGGTCTTGCTCGCGTCCGCGCCGAAGTTACACACCGAAGTTACGCGTCGACGTTGCGCTCCGACGTTATAAGATAGGCGCAAAGGACGGAGTCCATCCACAAGTGGCAGCTTCTAATTTGTATCCCTCGGTGCAGGACGAAGTAGCGCGGCTCGCCGGTTCGCCGGAAGTGCGCTCCGCATTCGATCGGTTCCGCTCGCGGGAGTCTCAGTTTGCGCTGTGGCAGATGGAAGCGACGCGGGTCGCCGCGCCTCCATTCGGAGAGGCGGCGCGCGGCGCCTGGCTGGCCGACCGCTTTCGCGAGCTCGGGCTTACCGAAGTGCAGGTGGATGAAGTCGGCAATGTGTTCGGCATTCGTCCCGGATACGGAAGCCGTTTCGTGGCGCTCAGCGCGCATATTGATACGGTGTTTCCGGCGGCAACGCCGTTGAACATCCGGCAGCAGGGCAGCCACTTATACGGCCCGGGAGTTTCCGACAATGGCGCGGGCATTGCGGCGATGCTGGCCGTGGTCACTGTGCTCGGCAGCGCGCGAATATCGCATGCGCTGCCGTTTTTGTTCATCGGGAACGTCGGGGAAGAAGGCGAAGGCGATCTGCGCGGCATGCGGCACGTTTTTGCGACGCCGCGCTGGCGGGACGCGATTGCCTACAGTGTGGTTGTCGATGGCGCTGGAGCGGACACCCTGGTGGCTGAGGCACTGGGCAGCCGCCGCTTCGAAGTGATGGTGCGCGGGCCGGGCGGGCACTCGTGGAGCGACTTCGGCGCGCCCAATCCGATTATTGCGCTTTCCCGCGCGATTGAAGTCTTCAGTCAAACGCCGGTTCCGGCCTCTCCGAAAACAACATTCAATGTCGGCGTGATTCGCGGCGGGACTTCCGTGAATTCGATTCCTGAATCCGCCAGTATGCGGGTCGACTTGCGTTCCACGTCGACAGCGGAAATCGATCGGCTGGAGCGGGCACTGCGTATCGCGCTGGAGCAGGCGGTCGCAGCGGAAAATCGGGCCGCTGCGCAACTGGGAGCCCGGAAACCGCTGGTGGTGCAGAGCGAAGTGGTGGAGATTGGGAATCGTCCCGCGGGCGAACTGGCGGCGGATGCGCGGCTTCTGAAGGTGATACGCGCGGTGGATGCGCAGTTGGGCAATACGGCGCAGGTGCAGAGGGCATCGACCGACGCCAACATTCCGCTTTCGCTGGGCCGCGAGGCGATCGCGATCGGGGGCGGCGGCTCCGGAGGCGGCGCGCACACGTTGCAAGAATGGTTCGACTGCAATGGACGGGAGCTGGGACTAAGGCGCATCCTGCTTACAATGCTGACACTGTCAGGAGTAGGAGAATGACGAAGCGAATCGCACCGGTTCTGCTGTTGGCCTTGGTGTCTGGCGTGTTGGCGCAGAGCGGATCACCACAATCACAGACCGCGCAGAAACCGAAAGCGGACCTGATCTTTACCCACGGCAACATCTTTACCGGAGTAGTGGATGCGGCGGCTTCTTTAGGGGCGGGCAAGCGCGCGGAAGCGCTGGCGGTGCTTGGCGACCGGATCCTCGCCGTGGGGGCACGCGACGAGATCATGAAGTTGAAGGGGCCAGAGACGAAGATCGTCGACTTGGATGGTCATTTCGTGATGCCCGGATTCAATGACGCCCACATGCACCTCGCCAGCGCCGGCTTGGAAAAAATGAACGTCAACATGGTTGGCGCCAAGACGCTCGACGAGTTCCGCGATCGGCTGCAGGCCAAGGTCGAGGCCGCCGGGCCTGCGGAATGGGTAGTCGGTGAAGGCTGGGACGAGACTCTGTGGCCGGTCAAAGTTCTGCCCACACGCTGGGATCTGGACGAAGTAAGCGGCAACCACCCGGTCTACCTCGAACGTGTCGACGGACACATTGGCGTGGCGAACACGCGCGCCTTGCAACTCGCCAGCGTTACCGTCGCCAGTCGCGATCCGGAGGGTGGAAAGATCGATCGTGACGATTCCGGCACGCCCAACGGCATTCTCCGGGAAAAAGCGCAAGAGGCGGTGCAGGCAGTGATTCCCAAACCAACGCACGAGAAGCGGCTGCAAGCCATCGAACTGGCTCTTGCGGATTTGGCGAGTCACGGCATCACCTCCGCGCAGGACTACTCGCAGTGGGACGACTTTCAGATTTACGAGGAACTCGAGCACGATGGAAAGCTGACCGCAAGAATTTCAGAGTGGCTGCCTTTCGACGACTCGATTGAAGAACTAGACAAGAAGCGCAACTCGCATCCTGCGTCCGACAACATGCTCCACACCGGAATGCTGAAGGGCTTCATGGATGGGTCGCTCGGCTCGAAGACGGCTGCATTGCTTGAACCCTATAGTGATGACCCGAAGAACAGTGGTTTGCCGCAATACGAAGCGGCCAAGCTGAATGCGATGACGAAGGAGCGGGTGCTGGCGGGATATCAGATCGGCTTCCATGCCATCGGTGACAAAGGAGTCCAGATGGCGCTCGACGCCTTTGCCGAGGCGGAGAAGGCGGCAAAAGATGCCAAGGTGAAGGCAGCCGACGGCGGCACCGATTATCGGCTGCGCATTGAGCATGCGCAAGTCACCACGCCGCAGGAGATTTTGCGTTTCAAGGAATTGAAAGTGATCGCCTCCATGCAGCCGAGCCATCTGCTCACGGACATGAACTGGGCCGAGTCGCGTCTGGGACCGAAGCGCGCTGAGCATTCCTACGCGTGGGCTGAGTTCCTTCGCCGCGGGGTGGTGCTGGCGTTCGGCACGGATTATCCGGTTGAACCGGTGACGCCGTTTCGGGGGCTCTACGCGGCACTTACTCGCATGAGCGAAGACGGAAAGAAGAGCTACTATCCCGAGCAGAAACTGAACATCGAGCAGGCGATCGCGGCGTACACGACGAGCGCGGCTTTTGCCGAGTTTGCGGAGAAGCAAAAAGGCAAGCTGGAAGCGGGGATGCTGGCCGACCTCGTGGTTCTTGATCAGGACATCACGGCGGCGCTGCCGCCGAAAATCGTGGGGACGAAGGTTCTGCGGACGGTGGTTGGCGGCAAGACGGTGTACGAGGCGAAGTAGCTTGCTGGATAACCGGGCGTCCCCGCCCGGCCGCGATGCTGCTGCGAATGCACGCCGGACGGGCGAGACGCCCGTCGCTCCACTTTATTCGACCATCAGCATTCGACCATCAGCGCTTCGGCTGCGCGAGCAGGGCGAACTCGGTGCCCTTCCGATGCTTCGCCAACTCCGCTTCGTAGCGAGATGGCAATAGTTGGTTGCCATTGTCCCGGGTTGGCGTCCAAAACTCTGACAGGAAACAGCGGTTGTCGTAACAGTGGAAGACGACTTGGCCGGTCTCGCCGACGCTACGTCCGCTAACCCCATTGGCGATCCCAATGAAGACCGATTTGCCGGTGGAATCCTGCACGGTGAGCTGGTCACGCGAAGCCGACACCGAATATTGACCTGCCGGAAATGTCCTGTCGGAAATCAGAAAGTCAAAGGGCACCTTGACCGTGATCTTTGACTGGGCTTGGGCGAGGGTGACGGCGAACACAGCCAATAGGCAAAGTGATGTGAGTTGGAGCGTCTGTTTTTTCATGGTTGTTTTCTCCTGTGTTTTCTCGGCCGGCGGCGAAATGGATGGCAGATCCGGTCCGAACTGGCGCTCAATCTCGCTCCTGCGAACGGGCAGAACAATGGATGGGCAATGACTCGGCTGGGATATGAAAGTGATCGGCTAACAAACTGAAAACAAAAAGTTCCAAGGCAAAAGTGATTCTTGATCCGCAGGGACAAGAAGCGGTTTCGGTGTACACTCACCAGCAACGAAGCTGGATGGCTGTATGGAACGACCCGCGGTGAATCCGAATACAGTGCACTTTGGACTCTTCGAAGTTGATCTGCAGGCCCGCGAACTGCGCAAGTCCGGGGTGAAGATCAAACTGAACGATCAGCCCTTTCAGGTACTCGCCATGCTTCTGGAACGTCCGGGCGAAATTGTGACCCGCGAGGAATTGCAGACCAGACTCTGGCCCTCGGACACTTTTGTCGACTTCGACCTGAGTCTGAACAGCGCGGTTAAGAAACTGCGGCAGGCTTTAGGGGATGAATCCGACAATCCCCGATTTGTAGAGACCCTGTACCGCCGGGGATACAGATTCATCGCGCCGGTCTCGAACCACGCTCCGCATGCGGGGGACGGAACCGAACCATCGCTGGTGGATTCGGTCAAATCAAAGGAGCCCGCCGCCCGTTCCTGGAAGCGTTTGGCGTTAATCACTGCGGGGTGTGTAGTTCTTCTTGTCGCCGCCCTTGTTTTCGAATTGATGGCGAGGCCTTCGCCGCGAATTCTAGGGTTCACGCAGATCACCAGCGGTGGCAAGGTTCATCAACTGAGTGCGCTGGCCACGGACGGGCAGAGGCTCTATTTCCAAGCCGCGGATCGAGACCGCATCGCGTTGGCCCAAGTCTCGGTGACCGGTGGTGACAGCGTCTTGATTCCGACGCCATTCGATAATGCATTTCTCGGTGATATCGCACCGGACGGCTCCTCATTACTGATCAGCAGTTTTGAGGGTACCGCTAAAGATGGTCCCGTCTGGATTCTTCCCTTACCCGCCGGAGCGCCGCGTGCGCTCGGAACAATGACAGCTTACTCGGCCGCATGGTCGCCGGGCGGACGCAGGTTGATTTTCGCCGACGGGGCCGACCTTTACGAGGTGAACCCTGATGGGTCCGATGCCAGGAAACTCGCCACGCTCACCGCGCGAATCGGCGATGTACGAATTTCGCCGGATGGACAGAAAATCCGCGTGACTGTCAACGACCTGAAAACCGGCTTCAGTGAGCTCTGGGAACTCAACCGCGACGGAAGCCAGCCCCATCCTCTGCTGCCGAACTGGAACGATTCTCCCCACGAATGCTGCGGGCGATGGACTCCGGATGGAAGATATTTTCTCTTCACCAGCCTCCGGGAAGGAAGAAACAGTATATGGGCACTCTCAGAACGGCGTTCATGGCTGCAACAGAAAGCCAAGCCCGTGCAATTGACGAATGGTCCTCTGGATTTCTGGATGCCGGTTCCATCCAAGGACGGGAAGAGAATATTTGCCATGGGCGGGCAGTCGCGCTCCGAAGTACTGCGATACGACGGGCGATCATTCGTTCCGTATATCGACGGTGCGTCGGTGACGGACCTGGCGTTCTCGGCAGACGGGCAACGCGTAGCCTACATCTCCGTTCCCGAGGGCGCGCTATGGACGAGCAAAATCGATGGCCGGGACCGGATCGAGCTTAGCGATCCGAGTGTGATGGAAGCGGCGTTGCCGCGCTGGTCTCCTGACGGAAATCAGATTGCGTTTATGGCGAGAACGCAGAACACGGATTGGCGGGCGCACCTGGCTGTGGTGAATGGACATGGCTTGCGAGAATTGATACCCGGCGCGACAGCCGGTTTTGATCCGGGGTGGTCGCCGGACGGCAAGTCGATCGTGCTGGCGGCGAACGACCTTGGGGGCACGAGCAGCAGAATCAGCATTCTCGACTTGCAAACAGCTAAAGTCGCCCCCGTTCCGGGAGGAGAAAACCTGTTTTCGCCACGCTGGTCTCCTGATGGACGTTACATAGCGGCGATCACGACGGATTCGCAAGCGCTGATGCTATTTGATCGTGCCAATCAACAGTGGACAGTGCTGGCACGTATGGGCATCGGATTCCCCAGTTGGTCGCATGACGGACAGTATCTGTATTTCGATTCCATTCTGACGGAAGATCCTGCCTTCTTCCGCCTGCGGATTAGAGATCAGCAACTCGAGCGTCTGGTGAGTCTGAAAGACATTCACCGGCTTTGGGGGCCTAACGGAGAGTGGAGCGGTTTGGGGCCGGATGATTCTCTGCTGGTGACGCGCAACATCAGCAGTCCTGAGATTTATGCACTCGACTGGCAACCCTGACAGTGGCCGCTCTTTGCTTCGACACCGAAGGAAATCGCCATTCACGGCGAACGGGGGCGAGTCGATGATCACGAAAGAAAGGGAACGCGCGTTCATGATCGGCGCGCCGCTGGCCATTGTCCCGGCGCTGGCTTTCCTTCCCGCCGTGACGTTCCTGATCATTTTCCCACGGGTGGCGCACGGGCGGGCGATTGGGCTCGTCGTGCTGCCGGCCTGCGCCCTGGCGGGTAGCTTCGGACTGTGGAAGCTGGCGACGGGCGCGGTACAGAAGCCGTGGGGAATATTCAACGTCCTGAGTTTTGGGGCGCTTCTGGTTCTGCTGGTCATTGCCGGGTATACGGGATTGTTCCTGGCGCTGATGACGCTGAAGCAGTAGAGACGGAGGCTTGCCCCGATAAGCGCTAACTTAAGAATTACTTCCGGTTGGCCCGTAACCAGCACCTAGAGCCCACATGCGTGAAGCGGACTTCGGTTTTGTCGCCGTTTTTAGCGATTTCAAAAGTGATCTTTGTGCCATTCCACTAGGGCCGGGAGTCAAGCCCGGATTCGCAGCTCCGGACCCTGCCGTGTTGTTCGGTTACACTACCCGCCCTTTGGAACTCGCGCCGGGAATCCAACCCGGATCTCCTGATTCGACAATCTGCAGGACCGAAGCGTCACGGTCAGTATTTTCAGTCCGGATTTCGACAGCATGACCGTAAATTGACAGTGCAATGGTGAAAGTTGGAGAGCGACACTGGCGGCCGTTTTACTGATTTGCCATGAATTCATTGATAGGTCATGTGTTGCGGTTTCTGGACCGAGTGGAAAGTGATTTGCAGTGGCTTGTTCACGGGCGGGTCGTGGTGATCGACGGGTCAATCAACCAGAGAAGCGTCTCGCCGGGTTAATTGATCACCGAGAGTGGAGAACCATTATGTCTACACAAGTCAGCACTGCCGTTAGCACGTATACCGCGCCGGAGTCCGTGGTGAGGCGTATTTACGAGCAGGCGGCAAGACTCGACCGCGTTGGCATGGGCCTGCTGCGCTTGGGACTGATCATCGTGCTGTGCTGGATCGGCGGATTGAAATTCGCCGACTATGAGGCAGATGGCATTGTGCCGCTGGTGGCTAACAGTCCGCTCATGAGCTTTTTCTATCATCATCCGGCTCCGGAATATCACCAGTACATGAACAAGGAAGGTGAAGTAATCCCGGCTCATCAGCAGTGGCATAAATCGAATGGCACGTACGCATTCTCCCATGGGCTGGGTCTCGTGATCATTCTGATTGGGGTGCTGATCGCGGCGCACCCCATCCTGCCGCAAGTTTCCGCAGCGGGTAGCTTCTTTCTTATCCTGATGTCCCTTACAACGCTCTCATTCTTGGTGACCACTCCTGAGGCATGGGTCCCTGCGTTGGGAGCTTCCACGCACGGATTCCCGTATCTCTCGGGAGCTGGCCGGCTGATCATCAAGGACGCCATCATGCTGGGTGCCGCAGTGGTGACTCTCGCCGACTCGGCTGGGACTTGGTTGGCCAGTAGTCGACGATTACGTCGAAATGCATTTATAGATGGCGATCCATTATGGCCACACTAGAAAGAGATCACAGTTTGACACTGACGCGGCGCCGCTTTGTCCAAGGAGTTGCCGCAGTGGGCATAGCCGCTGCGGTTGAAGGAAAGTTCAACCAGGCCGATGCCGAGGTTATTGACCACTCACCCTCTGTTCTGACAGGCAATCACTTCGATTTAACAATTGAGCCTCATCACGCTAATTTCACGGGGCGGCGCACAAAGGCGATCAAAATCAATGGATCATTGCCGGGGCCGACGCTCAGGTGGCGTGAGGGAGAGACAGTCACAGTCGCGGTGACAAATCACCTTCCAGTTATGACTTCAATTCACTGGCACGGTGTTCGTGTTCCTGCGGCGATGGACGGCGTGCCGGGGTTGAGTTTTGCAGGAATTGCACCGGGCCAACGATTTGTCTATCGAATTCCCGTGGTGCAGAACGGGACATATTGGTATCACAGTCACAGCGGCTCTCAGGAGCAGATAGGTTTGATCGGCGCTCTCGTCATTGAGCCTCGGGACAAAGATCCCATTGCATATGATCGCGACTACGCCGTACTGCTTAGCGACTGGACGGACACAAGCCCCGAGACCGTTTATAGCAACCTCAAGAAGCAAAGCGACTATTACAACTTCCACAAGCGCACGGCCGGCACTTTTGTCGAAGACGTAAAAAGCAAAGGCCTGCGCTCCACGGTACGGGATCGACTGATGTGGGGGCGCATGGACATGAACCCCACTGACATCGCCGATGTAACCAGCGCTACCTACATTTACCTGATGAACGGAAATCCCCCTGGCGCGAACTGGTCGGCGTTATTCAATCCTGGCGAGCGCGTTCGACTTCGTTTCATTAATGCCTCGTCAATGACCATTTTCGATGTGCGAATACCGGGTCTACCCATGACCGTCGCGCAGGCCGACGGAAATTGTATACAGCCAGTGACCGTGGATGAGTTCCGAATCGGCGTCGCTGAGACCTACGACGTTATCGTTCAACCGCACGAGGAAACCGCATATACCATCTTTGCGCAGCCGCAATCTCGCGGTAGTTATGCCCGCGGTACCCTGACGCCGCGGATGGGCATGACGGCAGAGATCCCCCCCATCGATTCATATCCCCTCCGCACGATGGCCGATATGGGAATGGGCGGCATGGCTCATATGAAAGGCGTGAAGATGGACGGCATGCCTTCCGATCAAATGCCGGGAATGCAGGGCATGCAAATGAGCGACAACAGCATGCCCGCAATGAAGACCATGGACATGAGCGGAATGAAGGATAGGGACATGTCCGCCATGAGCCATACGCACGTGGACGAGCACACAGGTGCCTTGAACGAGCCGGCGGGCATGACTCCGTTTCCACAGCCTGGGCCAAGCACGACGCGGCTAATACCACCGCCGTCGCAGATGATGTCTCGCCCAACCCAAACGCTCGAAGGAGAGGCACCTTTGCACATTGGCCCTCAAGTAGTCGGCGTGGCAATGCAGACTTCTCCACAGCTGCACGATGCGGGCGATGGGCTGAATGGAAATGGTCGTCGCGTGCTGACGTATGCCGACCTCCGCGCGCTCTATAAGGGTGTTGACGGTCGGACGCCGACTCGCGAGATGATCCTCCACCTCACCGGCAATATGGAGCGGTTTATCTGGGGCTTCGACGGGCGCAAGTTGTCGCAGGCTGAGCCAATCCATCTGAAACTCGGCGAGCGTGTGCGCTTCGTTCTCATCAACGACACGATGATGGAGCACCCGATTCATCTTCACGGACTTTGGAGTGAGTTGGAAAATGGCAACGGTGAGTTCTCTCCCTACAAGCACACTCTCATCGTCAAGCCTGCCGAGCGGGTGAGTTATTTGGTCAGCGCGGACACACCCGGACGGTGGGCTTTCCACTGCCACCTGCAATATCACATGGAGGCAGGGATGTTTCGTACGGTGGTGGTGTCATGATGGCGCGCCGCGCTCTGCAACTTGTCGTGGCGGGAGCTTTGCTGTCGAGCCTCGGAGCTGTGCCAGTTTGTGCACAGGCCCCAGCGACTTCGATTGACGCACCAACTCCGGCATCGAATTGGCCCGAGCCAGTGAAGGATAACCAAATGCTTAACTTTGTAACGTTCGACCAACTGGAAGGCAGAACGAACGGGCCGCACAGTAGTTTCCGTTGGGACGGCCAAGGCTGGATCGGAACCGACTTCAACAAATTGTGGATCAAATCTGAAGGAATGGTCACAAACGGCATCAGCAGCGATGGCGACCACGAAATTCTCTACGACAGACCGATTCCGCACATGCGTTACTTCGATTGGCAGGCGGGTGCGCGTCTCGATCTCGATTCCGGTCCAACTCGGGCGTGGGCCGCACTCGGTGTGCAGGGACTTGCTCCTTACTTCTTCAATTTTGCACCCACGTTGTATGTTCGCGATGGAGGACGCGTCGCGGGAAGAATCCAAGGCTCGTATGATTTGTATCTCAGTCAACGCCTGATACTGCAACCTCAAGTCGAAATGAATTTCTACAGTCAGACAGATCGTGGACGGGGGATTGGGACGGGACTGTCCGATCTCGATAGCGGCGTAAGGCTTGGCTATCAGATCTCTCGTAAATTTTCCCCGTACATTGGTTTCACCTATTCGAGTTCTTTCGGCCAAACCGCAACTTTCGCCCGCAGCGCGGGCGAGTCTGTTCATGTTTCCAGCGTGGTGTTCGGTGTTTGGATCTGGAGGTAAACTCACAAGCCCATCAAAA
>Ga0307475_10001789_pt1 | contig 12820 bp, 5 predicted proteins | sample atmos_gasesECM1C_FD_203317 | JGI IMG/M metagenome (GOLD analysis project Ga0307475, IMG submission 203317) | Hardwood forest soil microbial communities from Morgan-Monroe State Forest, Indiana, United States - atmos_gasesECM1C_515 | ecosystem: Environmental > Terrestrial > Soil > Temperate... | reverse complement strand
TGCGAGGGGGAAGAAGCGCTCCCCTTTGCCACGGGCTATGTGCGTGACGCGACCGTTTGCGTCGTGGACCGACCGTGGCGGTTGGTTCACGAGCAGGCCCTGGCCACGCGCACCAGCCCGAGAGCGCTGCGCGAGGTCGATGACCTCTGGCAGGGTGAAGCCTCCGGCGCGTACACCCGTTGCCGGAGCCCGTTTGGAGTTTACGACATGATCGGCAACGTCGACGAATGGACGCGCTCGACGCAAAAATCCGGGCTGCGGTCGATTCTCAAGGGCGGCTATTGGGGGCCGGTGCGCACGTGGTGCCGCGCAACAACCAGAGTGCACGACGAGGATTTCTATTTCTATCAGATCGGGTTTCGATGCTGCGCCAATGCCCCCAGCGACCCCGACGCCGAAGCGCCCAAATGATGGCCGCGTGCGAAGGGGGCGAGGGGGCCTGTAGGCAAGACGTTGCGCTCATGCGCAAGTATCAGGGAGACCCCTCTTCGTCGGTCAGTGGCTGACGAGAGGCGGTTGCGACCCACTGCGCAGCCGGCGCCTGAGTCCGCTAACATCGACCGGTTGGGGTTGGGTCGTGCGAATGAAGTCGAGAAGGATCGCCGCGAACCGTTCCGAGTCGTCGAGGTAGGGATAATGACCCGCGCCCGCGAAAATCTCGAGGCGGCTGGCGGGCATAGCTTCGTGGGCCCGATGGGCATGGCTCACCGGGATCAACGGATCCTGCTGACCCCAAACGATGAGCGTCGGTATGCCCGCGGTGAGGTAAAGCTTGTCGGTGGCGCTGACGCGCTGGCCTCCCGGATCGACGATGGCCCGGACAGTATGGAGGAATGCGCGGCGCGCATCGGGCTCCTCGAGCGCACTGAAGCCTCGCCAGGTCTCGGCCAGGTCGGCGCTCTCGCGAAAACCTAACCGTCCAAGTGCCTTTACCGCCGTTCCGATGCTGCGCGCGGCAGCGACGCTCAACCATGGCAAAACTAGTTCGGCACCCGGAAGAACAGCCGCGCGAAGGGCAGGATGGAGTTCTCGGCCAAGACCCCCGCTCGAGACCAGGACCAGCCGCTCGGTGCGCTCCGGGAATTGGTAGGCGAACTGCATCGCCACCCCTCCGCCGAGCGAATGTCCGACGAGCGTGCCTCGCTCCTCTCCGAGCACCTCGAGAAGATCGCGGAGGATGTTCGCATAAGCGCCGAGCGAGTAGTCACCGCGCGGCTTCGCCGATTCGCCGTGTCCAAGAAGATCGGGCGCGATGACTCGGTGGTGCGCGCCAAGTCGCGCAATCACCTGTTCCCAGGTAACCGAGCTCCCCGCAATGCCATGAAGGAGTACTACGAGCGGACCGCGCCCAGCCGTCCGATAGAAATACGGCTGTCCGTGCAAATCGATGCGAGAGCGTTCCAACTTGAGCTCCTTACCACCTTACGCGATCTTGCCGATAACACTTTGATCCGTCCAACGCCGGTCAGCAACTGACGCGCTGGAGCTCCCTCGGTCAGCACGATTGGTAACTCCTCTTTTTGGTGCATCGGCGATGTGCCGCGCTTTCGAAGGTCAGTTTGGGGCCGGGGCAAATGATTGGTCCAAGACGATGTTTCGGTCATACTGATAGTTGATGACTATCAGTCCCCAGGACCTCTCGCTCCGTCAGCTCCAATACGTCGTCGCGGTAGCCGAGACGCTTGGGTTCCACAAGGCAGCGGACCGTTGCCACGTCTCCCAACCGGCGCTCAGCGCGCAGGTGAAGCAGCTCGAGGCCGTACTGGGCGTCCAGATCTTCGAGCGCGATCGCCGGCGGGTCCTTCTCACAGAGGCCGGCGCCGTCGTAGTTGCGCACGCGCGCAGGGTGCACCTTGAGATCGGCGACATGATTGCCGGCGTGAGGCAGCTCCGCGAGCCGCGCTCGGGCACCTTTCGCATTGGTGTCATCCCGACGATCGCGCCCTATCTTCTTCCAGACGTGGTACCCGCGGTTCGTGCTCGCTACCCGAAGCTGCAGCTCGTCTTCCGGGAGGAGAAGACCGACGCGGTGGTCGCTGACCTGCGCGAAGGGCGGCTCGATGCCGGCTTGCTCGCGCTCGAGGCAGACATCGGCGAGTGGGCCTCCGGCCTCGTTACCAGCGACCCGTTCGTCGTAGCGCTTCCAAAGGGGCACCCCCTCGCGCGCAAGAAGCGCATCGCCGCAAGCGATCTGGACGACGAGCCCGTGCTCCTGCTCGACGAGGGGCATTGCTTCCGTGCGCAGGCGCTCTCGGTCTGCAACCGCGCCGGAGCCAAAGAGACCGGGCTTCGGGCGACGAGCCTTTCGACGCTCGCGCAAATGGTGTCCTCGGGGTCGGGGATCACGCTCCTGCCGCAGATTGCCGTTGCCGTGGAGAACCGCAGATGCCAGCTCGATGTGCGCCCCTTCACCTCGCCGGCGCCCCATCGAACGATCGCGCTCATCTGGCGTCCGCAATCACCCTTTGGCAACACATTCCGCGAGCTGGCGGACCTCTTTCGGGCGGCCCTTCGTGAGGACCGGCCAGCGGGAGCCCGCCACCCGGTCACTCGTTGAGGAGTCAGAGACTCTTGCCGCGCTTCGCGTGCGTGGCCTGGCCGCCCTTGCGGCCGGCGTGGCGCGCTTCTTCGGTCGTGAACTCGTGGGCGGTACCCGCCGCGTGGGCGGCCTGGCCCCCCTTGCGCGCGAATTCCCGCACGAGTGTGCGATCCATTGCCGCGAAACCTCGCCGTCGGCGGGTCGGGTCGGTCCCTGCTTCGACTGCGTGCGGAGGAGGGTCCGGTTGAAGCGCTTCCTCTTCATGCGATGTGGGCGATTTAGCTTCAGGCTGATCCACTGCTTGCAGGGTCTTGGGGGATTCAATAGGTGGTTGCATTGCGCTGGTCGAACGCGTTGAGGTGCGCGTTCCTTATGAAAGCTAAGCACGGGTCGAGCTTGCGCAAGGACTCAAGGGGCCGTCGATCCGACAGACGGGGGAGCCCCCGATAGGGAACAGTTGGCGGCCGGGCGCGCCTCGTCGAGAGAAGCTCGGGCGCTATCGGCGGGCCTGAATCAGGGACTCCGGCGCGGGTTCATCGGTATCGTTCGAGCCGTGCGCGGAGGCGCGCCTCGACGGCGGCGTCGTCGAGTTCGTCGAGGTCAACTGCCGGAGTGGGCAGCACATCCGCCACCGAGGAGGCGACGGCGATGGGCGCCGGCTCGGCCGCGGGCTCCACCATCTCGGCGTGGAGGAAGGTCGCGAGTGCGTTCACGCTCGGGTAGTTGAAGGTCAGAGTGGACGGAAGCGTGCGGCCCGCGAGGCGCTCGAGCCGCTTGCGGAGCTCGACGGACATGAGTGAGTCCATGCCCAGCTCGAAGAGGCCCGTGTCGGGCGGCACCGCCTGATCGCCGCCGATGCCAAGCACGGCCGCGACCTCGCTTGTCACCGCTTCGACGAGGATCTGCCGCCGCTCACCGGCCGGCGCGCCCGCGATGCGCTCGACGAGGCGCTTGGCGGTGCGCTTGACGAAACCAGTCTCGGAGCCTGCGCCGGTCTCGCCGTTGAGGGCGCGGACCGGCTCGAGGCCGAGGTGCGCGACGAAGCGCCGGGTACGACGCGCCTCGTATACAGGCTTGAAGATGCTCCAGTCCACCTTGGCCACGACCGACTGCGGCGCGCCGCCGGGCAGGAGCCAGCCGAGGGCATCGAGTGCCAAGGCGGACGCCATAGGGAGGAGGCCACCTTCGCGGAACGCCTGCTGGCTCTCGGCCGAGGCCTGGCGCATCACCTCCCAAGCGCCCCAGTTGACGGAGAGTACGCGGCGGCCAGGGCGGTTCGTGGCGCCGGCGAACGCATCGAGGAAGGCGTTGGCCGCCGCGTAGTGGGCGAGACCCCAGGCGCCCAGAAGCGACGCCGCGGACGAGAAGAGGACCAGAAAGTCGAGGTCGGGGGCGAGACGATCGAGGAGGACTGTGCCGCGCATCTTTGGGCGCAGCATGGCGGTGATCTGCTCGGGCGAGAGCTCGCCGATCGGCGCCGAGCTCACGTCGGCCGCTGCATGCAGGATGCCCCGCAACGGCGGCGTCTCGCCCGAGCGGAGGCGCTCCGCGATGGCGGTCATCGCCACCTCGTCGGCCACGTCGCCGGCCAGCGGGAGGACGCGGGCGCCGAGGGCCTCGATGGCATGGATCGCGTCCGAGTCGGTGTTCGGGCGCCGTCCCAAGAGAGCAACGTGCCGCGCGCCGTGCTCGGCGAGCCAGCGCGCCACGAGGAGGCCCAGCCCGCCAAAGCCGCCGGTGACCAGGTAGGTCGCGTCGGCGCGGAAGGTCGGAGGCTTGGACTCCGGAACCGTTGCGTGAACGAGGCGCGACGCGAAGCGAGCGCCGTTGCGCCAGGCCGTCTGGTCTTCGGCATCGTCGATGCGAGTGCGCGGATCGATGGCCGCAATGAGGGCAGCGGCCTGCTCCTCGGCGGACGCGTCGGCGGGCAGGTCCACGAGGCCGCCCCAGCGCGCCGGCTGCTCGAGAGCGAACACACGGCCGACGCCCCAGAGGGGCGCCTGCCACTCGGCGCCCTCGGCCGCTGCGCCCAGCACCGGCTGGGCCCCCTGCGTCACAAGCCACACACGCCCCGCCTGCTCGTTCTCGGCGATGCGCGCCAGCCAGGCGAGCGGGAGCACACAGGCCAGGGCCTCGGATCGCCGCTCCGCGTGCATGTCGCGGGACGGACCGCCGAGGTCGAGCGCCCCGAGATACACCACGTCATCGGCGGGGCCGAGGGTCGTCTCGCGGGAGTCGGCAGGGATAAGCGTTACCGCGTCGCCGCGCTCTTCGAGGCGGCGGGCAAGTGCTGCGGCCGTACCGCTCGCCTTTCCCACGAGTGTGAAGCGACGCTTCCGCAGCGGCGCGCGCGCCACGAGGAGCACCTGCTGCCCGCCGCGGGCGGTCCAAGTGTCCTCGGGGACCACTGCGCCCGAGGTGAACCCGAGGCCAGAGAGGAGCTCGAGCCACGCGTGCCGCGCGATGAGCGGATACGAGGGCCGGAGCGCCACGTCGGTGAAGCGCCACCACCCCTCTGTGAGGCCGAAGGTGAGGTCGACCCAGCGCTCTCTCGAGACGCCTTCGAGGGCGAGCAGCAGGCCGCCGGAGGCGAGCAGGTCGCGGGCGTGCTCCACCGATCGCCGCAGGTCGGCCGTCGCGTGCAGCACATTGGCTGCGATCACGACATCGTACGCGCCGGGCTCGAAGCCCTGCGTCCGAGGGTCGCGCTCGATGTCCAGGAGCGCCCTCTTGACGAAGGGGTACTTTCCAAAAGCCTCCGCGGCACGCTCGAGGAAAAGGGGCGAGACGTCGGTGAACGTGTACTCCGTGCGATCGGCCGGCAGCTGTGGCAACACGTAGGTGGTCGTGCTGCCGGTACCAGCGCCGATCTCGAGCACGCGCAGGCGTGCGCCTGCTGGCAGGTCTGCGATGGCGCGCGTCAGGGCCTCAACCAAGGCCCCGTTGTACGTACGAGCGGACGGCGACTCGACGTAGAGCGCCTTCGCTTCGCGAAACTCGCCGCCGGGGAAGAGGAGTGCCAGCGGCTCCTGTTCGCCACGGAGCACGTGGGCCAGATCCACGCCCGCGCGATGCAGGAACGAGAGCTCGCCGTCCGTGCGGCCGAAGCGCTCGAGGAGCTCGGCATGGCGCTCCGGCAACATGGCCACCGGGAGCGGGGCGGCGATCTCGAGGGAATTGCCGCGTGCGCGGAGCACACCGTCCTCCACCAGCATCTCAAGGAGGCGCCCAAAGAGCCGCCCGTGCCGCGCGGCCACCCCGAGGCGTTGGGCCTCCAACGCGGCGGTGAAGCTGCGGCCGCGGGTCTCGTCGAAGCCGAGGCGCCGCAGCGCGGTCGCCACGTAGGCGGCGCTCGCGCGATCGAGCTCGGGCAGCAGCGTTTCGTAGACGCCGAGGTTGTTGGACTGCGCAAGCGACTGGAAGCGCGCCCGTAGCGCGTGGATGAACGTCCCTGGGTCTCGCAGGCTGCCGACGGCGGGAGCGACCGCCGGCGCCGGTTCCCAAGTGACCTCGTAGAAGAGGCCCGCGGGGGAGCTTCCTACGGGAAGGCGTGCCAGCGTCTCGCGTGAAGCGCGACACATGCGCACGCCGGCCAGGGCTCCCAGCACCTTCCCGTCGGTGCCTCGCAGGGTCACGTCGCCCAGCCACTCCGCGGGTCGAGGGCCCACCGCTTCGCGGAGGTGCGCGTGGCAGAAAAAGCGCAGCGGCAGCGGGCCACGTAGCTGGATCCTCTCCACCTCGGCGAAAAGGTAGAGGTCGTCGCCATCGGTCGCGGTTGGGACGGCGAGGCTCACCGACCGGAGTGCCGCGTCGAGGAGCGACGGGTGCACCCACGCTACGGTGTCGCCGGCGCACGACGCGGGCAGGGCCACGGTGGCGAGGACCTCGCCGTCCTTGTGGCGCGTCTCCTGGATCCCGCGGAATGCGTCGCCAAGCCGGATGCCGAGGGTGACGAGGCGTTCGTAGAAGGCAGCCGCGGGGGAGGCGGCTCCCAGCGCGCGCTCGACGTCGGCGACGGCGATGCCCTCGGCTGTCTCCATGGGGGGCGCGGGGACCAGCGTGCCGGTGGCGTGGAGGAGCCATTCGCCGCCGCTCGCCGCTCGGCTGTGGATTGCGAAGGCCGTCTCGCCCTCGGGCAACGACGTGAGGTGGGTCTGCACGACGCGGCCCTGCTCGGGGAGGACAAGCGGCTCGCGGATGACGAAGCCCGTGACGGCGCGGACGGCGGGACCCTCGGCTGCGCGGGCTGCGGCCTGGGCCATCTCGAGGAAGACGGCACCGGCGACAAGGACCGCGTCGTCGATGCGGTGCTCGCCAAGGTAGTGGACCGCGTCGGCGGTCAGGGTCGCCTCGAAGATGGGCGTGGCCGTCGAGAGCCGCTCGCCCAGGAGAGGATTGGCGCCGCGCACCACGGGACGCCGGCTCTTCTTGCCCTGGCTCGGCTGGATCCAAAACGTGCGTCGCTGGAAGGGGTAACGAGGCCAGGTCGTGCGGTGGAGCCCGTGGGGGCGATCGACACCCGCGAAGTCGATCCGAGCGCCGCATGCGTAGAGCTTTGCCAGGCTGCCGTACATCTCCCGCAGGTCGTCCTTTCCTCGGCGCAGCGAGGCGAGGAGCAGCCGTCCCTCCGGCAGGGAGCGCTCGGCGAGCGCCATGAGCACCGGGTGGGGGCCGACTTCGAGGAAGGCGCCATAGCTGCGGAGGGAGGTCAAGCCGTCGGCGAAGCGCACCGCCTCGCGCAAGTGTCTGGCCCAGTAGCGGCCGTCGGGGGCCTTGTCTGGCAAGGGGACGCCGCCAGTCACGTTCCAGGCGACAGGGATCTTCGGGGCTTCCATCGGCACCTTGCGGGCGCACGCCTCCATCGCCGCCATCGCGGACTCGACCAGAGGCGAGTGAGCCGCGAAGCTCACGAAGAGCCGGTGCCCCTTCACGTTACGCTGCTCGAACTGCAACAGCAGGGCTTCGACGGCCCGCACGTCGCCCGAGATGACGGCACTGTCCGCCGCGTTCACGGCTGCGATGGCCACCCGGTCGGCCACCGGCGCTACCGCCGCAGCCACCACGTCGACTGGAGCGAACAAGGCAGCCATGGCGCCCCCTTGGGGGAGCGCCTGGAGCAGGCGTCCGCGCTCGGCAACGAGGCGCAGGCCGTCCTCCATCGAGAACACGCCCGCCACGCAGGCGGCTACGTACTCCCCTGCCGAGTGGCCGATGACCGCGGCCGGCTCAATGCCCCACGACCGCCAGACCTCGGAGACGCCGTACTCGATGGCAAAGAGCGCCGGCTGCGTCCAGGCGGTGTCGTGGATGGGCGCGCCTTCCGTCGGTCCTGGAGCGATCACCGACGTCAAAGTGCGTCCCTGGTCGTCGGGGCCCAGGACTGCGTCGCAGCGATGGATGACGTCGCGAAAGACCGGCGAGGCCTCGTAGAGGCCGCGGCCCATGCCGGGATACTGCGACCCCTGGCCGGTGAAGAGGAACACCACCTCGGGGGTCGTGCCCGGCACCGCCGTCCCGCGATGCAGGGCGGGGTGCTCCTGACCCTTCGCGAACGCTCGAAGCGCTTCGCGCGCCTCGTCGCCGGTCGGGGCGACCACGGCCACGCGCTCGCTGAAGTGGGAGCGTCCCACGCCGGCCGTGTGGGCCGCGTCGCCCAGCGAGACCCCGCACCCCAGGGCCTTCTCGCACTCGGCCGCCAGTGCGCTCAGGGCCGGCGCGGTGCGCGCGGAGAGCGGCAGGCAGTGCAGCGGGCGCTCGGTGCCCTGTGCCGTGCCGCCGTCGATGTTCGTCGGGGCTTCCTCGATGACGACGTGGGCGTTCGTGCCGCTGAACCCGAAGGAACTTACGCCCGCGAAGCGGCGGCGCTCCCCGCGGGGCCAGCTCCGTCCCTCGCCGGCCACGATGACCGGGTATTCGGACCACGCGATGTGTGGGCTGGGCTGGCGAAAGTGCAGGTGCCTGGGGATGCGTTCGTGCTGGAGCGAGAGTACGACCTTCATGAGGCCCGCGATCCCGGCAGCCGACTCCAGGTGTCCAAAGTTGGTCTTCACGGAGCCGATGACGAGTGGATTGCCGGGGGCGCGGCCGGGTCCGAGGGCGCCGGCCAAGGCGCGAACCTCAATCGGATCGCCCAGGCTGGTGCCGGTGCCGTGGGCCTCGACGTACCCGATGTCAGCGGGCGCGATACTGGCATCGGCCAGCGCCGCGCGGATCACCGCTTCCTGCGCGGGGCCGCTGGGGACCGTGAGGCCGCCGCTCTTCCCATCCTGGTTCACGGCGGTTCCGCGGATGACGGCCTGGATCCGATCGCCGTCCTTGAGCGCGTCGGAGAGCCGCTTGAGAATGACGACCCCGCAGCCCTCGCCGCGCGAGAAGCCGTCGGCGGCGGCGTCGAAGGGCTTGCAGCGCCCATCGGGGGCGAGCATGTGCGCCCTGCTGAGCGCAATGGTCGTCTCCGGCGCGCACATGACGTTCACACCTCCGACCAGAGCAACCTGGGATTCGCCGCGGCGCAGGCTCTGGCAGCCGACGTGGAGGGCCACGAGGGACGACGAGCAAGAGGTGTCGACGGACATTGCGGGCCCGTTCAAGCCCAGGAAATACGACAGGCGGCCGGCGGCGACGCTGAGGGCATTGCCCGAAGCAAGGTACGCGTCGATCTCCTCGGTGCCACGGCCCAGCACGCGCTGAAAATGGTCGCTGTTGCAGATTCCGACGAAGACACCGGTCGCGCTGCCGCTCAGCGACGAGGGGGCCACGCCCGCGTCCTCCAGCGCCTCCCACGTCACCTCGAGGAGCAGGCGCTGTTGCGGATCCAGGGTGAGTGCCTCGCGCGGGGTGATGCTGAAGAACTCCGGATCGAACTCGCCCACGCGATCGAGGAATCCGCCGGCGCGGGCAGACATGCGGCCTGGGGCGTCGGGGTCCGGGTCGTAGAGGGCGTCGACGTCCCAGCGGTCGACGGGGACCTCGCGGACGGCGTCCCGGCCATCGCGGAGAAGCTCCCAGAAGGCCTGGGGGTTGTCGGCACCGCCCGGTAGCCGGCAGCCCATGCCGATGATCGCGATGGGCTCGCGCGCGCGCGCGGCGGCGGCCTGCACCTGTTCGTTGAGCTGGGCGGCGAGCAGCGCCAGCCGCTTGGGGGAGAGGTTGCTGATACGGTCGAGGAATTCGCTCATCTGAAGCTTCGCGCGCTGGAGCTGGCCAGGGCGGCGAGCTGACGCTCGACCTCTTCGTCCGAGAGCTCCGCAATGTCGCTCGCCAAGTTCGCTGGCTCCGGCGGAAGCGCGGCCGGCGCGGGCGCCTCCTCGCCGTTCGCGCCGAAGACCTCCTTGAGGAGGTAGTCGGCGAGAGCGTTCAACGTCGGACAGTCGAACACCAGGCTGGCCGGCATCGGCTTGGCGAGCGTGCGGCTCAGCGTGTTCCGGAGCTCGACGGCCAGAAGTGAGTCGAGGCCTAGGTCCCGGAGGGGCATTTCAGGGTCGATGGCGCGCGCGGCATCCAGGCCGAGGGCGTCCAGAGCCCGCTCGCGAACGAAAGAGGCGACCATCGAGCGCCAGCGGCCGCGCGGCTCTGCCGCAAGCCGCTCGCGCAGATTGGCCGTGCGCGCGGTCGCGGGCTCTGCCTTCGGGCCCGACGCCGACGGCAAGGTCGCGCCGCTTGCGAGCTCGGACAGGAAGGGTGAAGTGCCGGCGACGCCCGCGTGCCGAGCGTAGCCGCGCCAGTCGGCGGGCAAAACGGCCACTTGTGCGCCCCCGTCCCGCATGACCCGCTCGAGCGCCTCGCGGCCCTGCGCGGGCGTGAGCGCGCCGAGGCCCTTGGAGGCAAGGCGATCGGTGACGCCGCGGTCGGCCGCCACGCCAACCTCGGTCCAGGGACCCCAGTTGATGCTGAGGCCCGGCAGGCCGCGACTCGCGCGCTCGCGGGCGAGCAGGTCGAGGAATGCGTTGGCGGCCGCGTGGTTGGCCTGACCCGGCGAGCCGAGGACGGACGCGATCGACGAGAACAGAACGAAGAAGTCAAGGGCGTCTCCGCGGGTCAGCTTGTCGAGGAGGAAGCCTCCCTGGACCTTGGGCGCGAGGACATGGGCGAACTTCGCCGCGTCCTGCCGAAGGAGCGCCGCATCGTCGAGTACGCCGGCGCTGTGCACGATGCCACGGATCGGCGGACCCCCGCGGCGCAGGCGTTCGAGAAGCCCTTGCAACGACGCCTCCTCGCTGGCGTCGACCGACTCGGCCACGATGGCGGTGCCCCGGTTCCGCAATGGCTCGAGCGAGGCGCCTACCTCGGGGGTGATGGCGCGGCGGCCGACAAGGACGACGCGGCCGGCGCCGCGATCGACGAGCCACTCGGCGACCACCCGGCCCAGGCCCGAGAAGCCGCCAGTCACCAGGTACGTCCCGTCCGTGCGAACGTTGATCGGCGAGGGCGCGCCGTGGCGGATGACAATGCGCCCTGCGTGCCGCGCTTGCGCCATGAAGCGGAAGGCGCGGCTCGCCTCGTCCAGCCCGAACACATGGCGCGGCAGGGGGGTCAGCTTCCCCTCCAGCAGCTCGCCGACGAGCTGCGCCAGCAGCGCGCCGATGAGACTCGGCTCGCGCTCGGCGGTCTCGCCCCAGTCGACGACGAAGTACGCGTGCCCCCGTCCTAGCGCCTTGACCCATGCGCTGTCCTTGATGTCCCGTTTGCCGATCTCGACGAAGCGCCCCCGGTTGGCCAGGACGCGGAAGCTCGCGTCGATGAGGTCGCCGGTGAGGGAGTTGAAGACGATGTCGACGCCGCAGCCCCGCGTGATGGCCTCGATCTCGTCCGCAAACGAGGCGCTCCGCGAGTCGAATACGTGCGAAACGCCGAGTGACCGTAAGAGCTCGCGCTTCCAGGGCGAGCCCGCAGTGGCGAATACCTCGGCGCCCGCGCGCTGCGCGAGCCGTACCGCGGCCATGCCGACGCCGCCGGCCGCGGCGTGGACAAGGATCCGATCGCCGGCCCGCATCTTGGCCAGGTGATCGAGGCAGAAAGCCGCGGTGAGGAAGGCGATCGGGAAGGATGCGCCCTCCTCGGCAGTGACGCCCGGTGGACGACGCGCCACCAGCTCCGAACGGGCGACCACGTGCGACGCGAGGCAGCCAGGCGCCACCGCTAATACGTCGTCGCCCGGCTTCACGCCGGTCACCCCCGGCCCAACGGCGAGCACGGTCCCGGCGCACTCGCCGCCGAGAGGGCCGGCATCGCCGGGGTACATGCCGAGGACGTTGAGGACGTCCCTGAAGTTCAGGCCCGTGACCTCGGCCTCGATCTCCACCTCGCCCGGCCCCGGCGCGCGACGCTCGAGAGGAGCGTGGGTGAAGGCGTCGAGCGAGCCGCGGGTCGCGGCCACGAGGCGGAAGGGAGCTGCGGCGGTACGAGCGCGGGGGGCGTGGTGCGTGCGGCCGCGCTGCGTGCGCACCAGGCGGGGCACGCGACGTCCCCCCTTGCGCAGCGCAACCTCCCCCTCGGCGACGGGTGCGGCCAGCTCCGCGACCAGGCTGTCAAGAGCCGTCGAGTCGGCGGGCTCGACGTCGACGCAGACGCAGCCGATTTCCGGATGCTCGTAGCGCACCGTCTTACCCAGGCCCCAGACAGTCGCTTGGGCGGGGTCGAGCGAGCGGTCGAGGGCATCGGCCTGCTGCCCGCCGCGGCTCAGGATCCACATGCGCGGCGGTCGGCTCATGGCGACGAGGGCCTGCGCGAGGTGAAGGGCGTCGAGGACGCCGCGAGAGACGGAGGCTGCAAGATCCTCGGTGCTCATGCCTTCCCAGGCCGGGGCGTCGAGGGAAACGGCGTGAATCACGCCGTCCGGCGCGTGGCCCGCCGCCTCGAGCTCGCGGAGACGCCGGCGGTGGTTGTCATGGGACCCGGGTTCGACGACCGCGCAGCGATCGCCCCTGGCAGTGAGCCGGGCCGCCAGGCTCGCCGCGAAACCGCCGCGGTCCGCGAACACCAGCCAGTCGCGTCGCTCCTTTTGGGCGTCTTGGGCGTCCGCCGGCGCCGGGACCTCGCGCCAGACGGTCTCGTAAAGGCTGGCGTCGAGCCAGCGCTCGCCGATGCGGGCGAGGGCGTCGGGCGCCACCCGTTTGAGTTGCACGTCATGCAGACTGGCCAGCAATCTCCCGTCGCCGCCGAAAAGGTGCACCTCGGCGCGGCGAGTCTCGCCCCCGCCCTCCCGCACTACCGCGTAGCTAGTGCAGCGGATCCCGGGGTTGCCGTAGCGAGTGTAGCTGCCGATGCCGATGGGCAGGTAGA
>Ga0307475_10001788_pt1 | contig 12828 bp, 11 predicted proteins | sample atmos_gasesECM1C_FD_203317 | JGI IMG/M metagenome (GOLD analysis project Ga0307475, IMG submission 203317) | Hardwood forest soil microbial communities from Morgan-Monroe State Forest, Indiana, United States - atmos_gasesECM1C_515 | ecosystem: Environmental > Terrestrial > Soil > Temperate... | reverse complement strand
AATGGCTCTCGGGAAGATCGCGAGCCATGCCGGCGATGTTGTCTACGCCGCGCACTTCCTGCACCGACGCGGACGAAATTGCAAAAGTCTGACCGCTGACGCGGAACAAAATAATCTGCTCGGTGCGTGGTTGCTGCGATCTTTCGGCCGGAGGGAAGTTCATCAGCGCACTCCTACTGGAGTGGAGCGAGTGAGAGCGATGACACGCTTTTCGATTGCGGCGTAAATGTCGTCGAGTCCGAGAACTTGATCCACGACCTGCAGCTTGATCGCTTCCGCGGGCATTCCGAAAATTACAGAGGTAGCTTCGTCCTGCGCGATAACGTGACCGCCGGCCTTCTTGATGGCTTTCGCGCCCTGAGCGCCGTCGGCTCCCATACCCGTGAGAACCACGCCGATAGAGAGCGCTCCACCGTACGCAGCGACCGATTCCATGGTGACGTCGATGTTCGGCAGGTAGCCGGCGATGCGGCCCGTGGTGGAGTCGAGTTGAATTCGTCCCAGCGGATTTACGCGGAGATGCTGTGCGCCGGGGCAGATGTAAAGACGTCCCGGTTGGATAGTGTCGCCGGATTCGGCTTCCTGCACCGGAATCTCAGTGAACTCTGCAAGCTGCGCGGCGAATTGAGTTGTGAACGCAGCGGGCATGTGCTGCACCAGAATCACGGCAGCGGGAAATTCTTTTGTGAAACCAGGTGCCAAGCGCATTACGGTGGCTGGACCGCCTGTGGATGCGGCGACAACCACGACTGGGAAGCGCTGATCGGCGAGAGATGAAGAAGCCTGACTAAAAACTGGCGCCGGACGAGAAACTGGTGCCGCGCCGTTCTGCGGCTTGGATTGCAAGGCGGCCGCCAAACGTGAAGCTGTTCGAACCACGCGAACCTTCGCCGCCATTTTCACTTTGCGCAGAAGATCTTCGCGAATGCTCTGCATGTCGAGATCGATAGCGCTATTGGGTTTGGCGATAAATTCGATGGCGCCAAGCTCCAAAGCTTTCAGCGTGCTGGCCGCACCATCTTTCGACTCGGAACTGACCACTACGATGGGCCGCGGATTGGTGGTCATAATCTGCGCGGTGGCCTGCAAGCCATCCATGTGCGGCATATTGATGTCCATGGTCACGACGTCAGGCTTGAGCGATTCTGCCAAGGCAATGGCTTCGCGTCCGTCTTTGGCGTGCCCGACGACCTGCAATTGCGGATCGGAAATTAAAATGGTCTCCAGGACTTTGCGCATGAACGCAGAGTCGTCAACGATCAGTACGCGAACCTTGCTGGCAGGAGTGTTGGCCATAGGAGATTACGTCGCAACCGGCTGCGGCGCCTCCGTACCAATCAATTTTTCTACCGCGTCGGTGAGCTGATCTTCCTGCACCGGCTTGGTGAGGAAAGCCACGGCGCCTTCCTTCATGGCGCGATCGCGATGCTTTGCCCCGGCGCGCGAAGTGACTACCATGACCGGAATGCGCCGCGTCGAAGGACTTTGCCGCAACTGCACCATCAATTCGTAGCCGGTCATGCGCGGCATCTCGAGGTCGGTGATCACCAGGTGACAGCCGTGCTGCGCGATGAGTTCGGCGGCTTCCAGGCCGTCGGAAGCGAGAATGACGCGATAGCCATTTTTCTCCAGCATACGTCCCACGAACTTGCGCACGCTGATGGAATCGTCGGCAACCACCACAACGCGTTCGTGCTGCACGCGGTCGATGGCGTCAGTGGGGATGCTGCCCTTGGCAACGGCGGCTGAGCCAGGCGCAAAAATACGCGCGGCGCTCGCTGAAGCTTGAATTGATTTGCGCTCGCTTGGTTCGCTGGCGATCATGCGATTCAAATCGAGCAACAGAATCAGGCTGCCGTCAGACGCGATCGTGGTTCCGGGGAAAAGTTTTACGCGGCGAAGATATTCGCCGAGATTCTTGATTACGATTTCGTCTTTGCCGAGGACTTCTTCGACTACCAGCCCGACCTTGCGGTTGTCCGCGTTGGCGACGACCATGCGGAAATAGCCGTTGATCGGTTCAAGAGCCGGCAAGCCAAGATAGGAATCCAATCGAATGACCTCAGTCACCACGTCGCGAACTCTGGTGAGCAACTTGCCGCCGACATCCTCGATTTCATCGGCGCGCAACCGGCGAATCTCTTCCACGACCGCGAGAGGCAACGCAAAGTGTGCATCGCCACAACGCAGAAACAAAGCCGGCGAAATAATCAACGTCAGAGGCACCTTAAGAATAAATTTCGTTCCAGCGCCCGCCGTACTTTGAATTTCGATTTCACCGTTGAGCAAATTCAGGTTGGCGCGAACTACGTCCAAGCCGACTCCTCGTCCGGCAAGTTCGGTTTTCATCGGGGCGGTAGAAAAGCCGGGATGAAAGAGCATTTCGCGCAGCTCGCGTTCGGTCAGGCTGCTGGCGGTGTCAGTTGAAACGAGGCCGCGATCCACCGCGCTCTGCCGCACGCGATCGTAGTCGATGCCGTGTCCGTCGTCTTCGACTTCAATATAAATATGATTGCCGCGGTGATAGGCGCGCAGCATGACACGTCCGAGTTCCGTTTTTCCGGCTTCGCGGCGCTTTTCAGGAGTTTCGATGCCGTGCGCGACGGAGTTTCTGACCAGGTGCACCAGCGGATCGGAAATCTGCTGAATGATGTTGTTATCAAGTTCGGTTTCGCTGCCTGAGAGATCAAGCTCCACCTGCTTGCCGGTTGAGTTGGCGGCATCGCGAACCGCACGGGACAATCGTGAGTACAACGTACCGATTGGCACCATGCGAGCGGCGGTGATTTCATCCTGCAAATGGTGCGCAAGTTTAGTGAATTCGTCGATATCGCCTTCAACGCGACCGATAAAGCCGCCCATCTGCGACAACACTTCGTTGACGTCAGCGGAAATTTCCGTCATGGAGCGGGAAAGAATGTTGACGTCGTCGTAGCGATCCATTTCCAGTTCGCTGAAATCGTTCCAGAAGGAAGTGTCGCCGGCGGCGGCGTTGTTTATCATTTGCGGCGTTGGCGTTGTGGATTGCGAAAGCGTCCCGCGCGGGGAATTGATACGGTTGAATTCGTATTTTTCCTGGAACTCGACGACTTTGCCTTGCAGGCGTTCCTTCGAAAATCCAAGGGTATCGCGCAGGCGCTCAAGTTCTGTCACCCGGCCGAGCATGCGAGTACGGTTGATCACTAGCTCGCCCACCGTGTTCATCATACGATCCAGACGCGACAACGAAATGCGAACCGATTTAGCGGCCGCTGCAGCCACGGAACCTTTGTTAACTTTTGCTGTAGCAGGTGCAGTGGAAGTTGCTGGCGTTGCTTGCGACGCGCTCGATTCCGCAGCCGCCGCTCCTTCACTCGAAGCTGCGGCTTCCTCTTCATCCATCGGCGCAACTTCGGCAATTCGGTTAAGCAGGGAATCGACGCCGGTGCGCATTTCGGTTTCGTCGCTCCACTGCTTGTGCAGAGTCTTCTTCAAAACATCAACCGACTCGAGACAAAGATCGATTACTTGAGGTGCTGGTTCCAGTTCGCCCTCGCGCAACCGGCCGATCAGGTCTTCCAGGCGGTGAGCAATGCCGCCCAGCCGCTTTAGCCCGACCTGCGCGGCGGAACCTTTCACAGTGTGGATAGCGCGAAAAAGTTTGTTGATTTCCTCCGGACTGTGATTCGCTTCCAGCGACAGCAAACAATCGCTGACGATTTGCAAATGCTCTTCCGCTTCGGGTTGGAAGAATTCCAGAATTTCCGCGGGTACCTCGTCGTCCTCGGGCAAAGCATCAAAGTACGAACCGGTGACCGCAGCAACGTCATCGAACTCTTCCGGCTGCGAAGAAATGCCATGCTGGGCGGGTTGTGCATAGCTGACTGCCGCTGTCTCCGGCGGAAACGCAAAGCGGTAGCGTTCCTTAAACGCGGCAATGTCGTCGAGAACTTCCTGCCCGGTGTCGCTGATCTCCAGCAAATCGGTTTCCAGCAGCGAAATGCCGTCCGATAAGAATTCCGTCAGCGGTCCGTGCAAGTCTTCGCCGAGTGAGGCATTGGTCGCATATTGAAAAACGTGCGCGAGCTTTCCTGCAATTTCAGAAAAACGCTGGAAACCGTAACTGGCCGAAGTTCCGCTCAGAGTGTGAGCGGAAATATACAACCGCTCGAGATCTTCATGCCGCGGTGCGATTTCCTGCAACACGCCGATATACTCCCGCAAATATTGCAGGTGCTCGGACGCTTCCTGGAGGAAAACTTCCACGGCCTCGCGGTCCAGGGGGCTCACGCACGTCCCTCCGTCACGAGTTCAGCTTTCTGAACCTCCTCCGGAGTCGGCTTGCGGTATAAAATGCAATCGTTCAATACGATGGCCTGAAACTTTACCGGCATTTTAGAAATAGATTCCGAGTGGCCGAGAAAAAGATAGCCGCCCGGCTCGAGTACGGAATAAAAATGTTGCACCAGTTCGCGACGCCGCTCCTCGGAAAAATAAATAAGTACGTTCATGCAGAAAATCACGTCCATTTTTCCCACGTACACACTATTGGTCAGATTCATCTGAACGAAATTAACCATTTTGCGCAGGCGCGGGCGAACTTCTTGCCCGCCTTCCGCCGACTGGAAATGAGTGGCAAGCTGTTTTTCATTGACGCTGGCGATGCTACGGCCAGAGTAGAACCCGCGTTCGGCGATGGCCAGCGCGTGACGGCCGATGTCGGTGGCCAGGATCTCTACGTTCCAGGCGTCGGCAAACGAAATGGCCTCGGACACGGTGATGGCAATGGAATACGGCTCCTCGCCGGTGGAGCACCCGGCACTCCAGATGCGAAGCCAGCGCGGATTTTTCCAGAATTTCCGGATGTGCAACTCGGGTAGAACGCGCTTTTCGAACGCCTCAAAAACGCTCGGATAGCGGAAGAAGGAAGTCTCCTGCGTGAGCAGCGATTCCAGAAGCTCCTGAAAATCGAACGTGGTCTTTTTAATTGAGCGAAGCAGGTCAGTGCCGCGCGCATGACCCTTCTTGGCCATGTGTTCGCGCACACGAGTCGAGAAGAATCGCTCGCGCGATTGGTCGAACCGGATGCTTGTGCGCTCCTCGATCAACATGCGGATTTCGCTCAATTCGTGTTCGGTCAAGCTCACTGGGCCGCCCTGGCGTTCGCTCATCGTTCTCGATTCAATTCACTGCCTGCTGCAACCACAAAACGTTGATTAACGATTGCTGATTAACGATGAGCGCCCACCGGCACAGGCTGCCGGTCGGATTCCTCAGCTTGCTCTTTCGCTTGTTTCGATGCGGCGCGGAATTGCGATAGCGCCTCGTTGAGCTGATCGGAGAGTTTGACCAGCTGGCTGACGGTAGCCACGGTGCCGCGGGTTCCTTGCGAGGTTTGCCGCGTGATGTTGGAAATGATCTGCATGGCGTGCGCGACGCCTTCTGTTCCGCGCACCTGCTGTTTGGAAGCGAGAGAAATTTCCTGGACCAGTTCGGCGGACTGACGAACCACGCTGGAAATTGCGTCCAGCGCGCGTCCCGCCTGATCGGCCAACGTTGCGCCTGATTCCACTTCCTTGGTGCCTTCTTCCATGACCACGACGGCTTCGTTTGTCTCGGCTTGAATGGCCTTGATGAGCGCTGCAATGTCTTTGGTTGCGCTGCGGGAGTGTTCCGCGAGCTTGCGGACTTCGTCGGCGACGACCGCGAAACCGCGGCCAGCGTCTCCGGCACGAGCTGCTTCGATGGCCGCGTTCAACGCCAGCAGGTTAGTCTGTTCGGTGATGTCGTTGATGACGTTGATGATTTCAGAAATTTCCAGCGAGCGATCGCCCAGCGACTTAATCTTCTTGGCGGTAGCTTGCACCGAGGCGCGAATGCGCTGCATGCCGTCGAGCGTATCGCGAACGGCGCGGTTGCCCTGTTCGGCGGCGTCGAGCGCGCGGCGCGCGGCTTCCGCGCTCGCTTCGGCGTTATTGGAAACTTGCTTCATCGAGACGGTCAGTTCTTCCACGGCGCTCGAAGTGTTTGTGATTTCCTGATCCTGTTGCGTCGCGCCGGCCTGCATTTCGTCGGCGGCGACAAGAATGTTGTTGGAGCACGCAGTAACTTCCATAGCGGCCTTGCGGACGCGCTCCAGCACTTTGGTAAAGTTGTCGAGCATGTAGTTGATGGAATCGGTGACATTGCCCAGCGCGTCGTTGGTGACCTTTCCGCGCAACGCCAGTTCTCCGCGCGCCACCTGGTTGATCACCGCAAGAAGTTCGGTAATGCTGCGCTGCAGATTCTCGCTGGCCTCCTGATTGGTGTTGGCTTTCACGACTTTAGCGACGGCGCGGTTGAGGTTCTCCGAAATGTAGCCGAGCTCGTTGTCAGAGTGCAGGTCGGCGCGCGCGCGTGCGTCGCCAGCAGCCAGCCGCTCGGAGAATTCAGCGAGCTGCTGCACCGGCGTGACCACTGAGCTGCCCAGGCGCCAGGCGAGAAATCCACCGACTGCCAGCGAAAGCAGTACGGCCAGAATCACGGCGCCGCTTGCGCCGCTCGGCAGGGATGTGAAGTCCAGAATGGACTTGTCGCCACCAGCTTCGCGGCCAGCATGGAATGCCAGGCCGATTACGACGAAGAGCGCCAGCCCATTGACGACGACCAGCGTCCAGACGGTTGAACTCAATCGCGATTTCATTTACTGCCTCCCAAACTGCTCGCTTCGGCGCAGCCGGCTAAGCCAGCGTCACACCGCAAATCTCAAAAACCGAAATCTAAATGGACGGCCCGGGATAAACTTCCAACAGCCGAGACAAATCCAGGACCAACGCCAAACGATCGTCGTGCCGCAGCATTCCGATGCAGTGCGGTACATTTTCCGGCGCTTGCTGCAACAAATCATCGGAAGTCACCGAATACGTGCCAACCACTTCGTCTGAAGCGATCCCGATACGCAAATCTTCGTGGCTGCCTTCAACCCGCATGGAAGCGACAACCACGTGCTTGGGCAGCAATCCCGGGCGACGACCTTCCGTCATTGCAATGTCAATCAAAGGAACAATCGCGCCGCGCAAATTGAAAATTCCCATCAAGTAGCTGGGACCCAGCGGAAGCCGCGTGACAATTGGCCACTCGAGAACTTCTTCCACGTCCAGCACCGGCAGACAAAAGCGTTCGCGGCCACTGCGAAACACGCAATATTGCGATTCCGCGGGACGCTCTTCGAGTGGTCCGATAGCCTCCAGCATTTCTGCGGTGTCGGCATCGGGAGGAAGCGGCGTGAGCTGGAATTCGTCGTTCATCATAAATTTCAAGCAAAGCGGCGGACGGCCCGCAAAAGCTCCTCGCGTGTAAAAGGCTTTGTGACGTATGCGTCGGCGCCCTGTTGTTCGCCCCAATATTTGTCGCTGGCGGTATCTTTCGAGGTCACCAGAATTACCGGTATGGATTGATACTCCGCGCTGCCTTTCAATTCGCGGCAGACCTGGAAGCCGTTGCGTTCCGGCATCACCACGTCGAGCAAAATCACGCTGGGATGAAGCGACGCGATGGTCTCCTCGACGCGCAGCGGATCATTCAGGCCAAAGGACTGGTAACCCTCGGGATCCAGAAGCCCCTGCATGAGCTTCACCTGCGCGGGCGAGTCATCGACGATGAGCACTTTTTTCAGCACGACAAAAAAATCTCCGGAGTACGCCACAGCAGAGAAATGCACGTAAACGGCCACGGTAGCGAGAGTTGCGAGGAATGTTTCGCCGGGTGAGAAGGTCCGTAGATTCAATCACTTACGGACCAAACGATGGGGCTTCAGGTTCGCGTCGGGAGGCTCTCCCGCTCCTCTTCTGTCTCAGCCTGAGATGCATTCTCAGCCTCACGAATCTCGCTCGCTAGCGATGAGAATCGCTGCATGATTTCGTTGATGCGCAAAGTCATGCTGTGCATGGTCTTGATCTGGTGCAGTGACTGCGCACTGAGCTGGCCGGGTTCCAGGAGCAGTAATTCGGCGTTACCAAGAATTGAGGTCAGCGCGTTATTGACGCTGTGCTTCATTTCCGCCATGTAGCGGCCAAGAAGGGCTTCCCGCTCGCTTTGTGCTGCGCGTGAAATGGCTTGTCTGGCTTGGCGCCCGGCGCGAATGCGTCGTAGCGATTCGCCCGCCACCAGCAGCAGCGTCTGTGTCCAATCGTCGCGTAACGGCACATGCAGCAGGCGTGGATAGCGTGAACGCAATTGCTGCATTTCGTGGAAATCTGCGGGAGCACAGAGAATAACGGCAACCCCTGGATGTAAGCTGCTCAAGATTTTGGCAAGATTTGCTTGGCCCACCGGACCAACCACCACCAGGTCAAACGCTTCGGCGTCCTGCGCTTTCCAAAGGCCGCTATTTAGAGTGGTAATGCAAGGCGCCTGCTGTTCGGCCTCCCAGCAAGAGCTGAGCAGGCGGCCAAACTCGCTGTCGTCGGTCAGGATCAAAACGTGTGCGTTTTTCAAAAGTCCCGGCTCCCGGATCTGCTGTGCTGCGCTCGCTGTTTCTTGCCTTATGTCAGCGGCGCTGCACTGCTGCTTGCCACAGGCAAGGTTTACGCCGCTGCTGCTCTTGCTCCAGCTTCGTAATTACAATTTCTCGGCTTCATCAATCGCCGAATTCAAGCGTTTCGCGCTAATACCCATGTTGACCGCGGCTTCCGTGTCCTTGGATTGCTTCGCCACATCCACCCGCTCGAGGAGTCGTGTCACTTCCACGCGAGCCACTGCCAGCGCGCGATCGAGATTCGTGGCGTTACCGGTTGCGCGCGCCGACTCCGTAGCAGCGGACACCAGTGCGCGCGCCACCACAGCGCGACGAAGATCCTCCGCCGATGGACCATCTTCGCTGACGAAAGCGCTGACTTCCCAGGAAGAAAGCAGAACGCGGGCAGCTCCCAGGCGAATAGTGGTCATCGAGCGTCCGCGCGATGGCGGCGCCGCGATCAGTTGTTCCCAAATCTGTTCCATGCAAGCTTCGAAATCGAGGTTGCTGGGTATTTCGGTTTTAGATAATGGCTTCGCGGAATCCACTGGCGGCAACCGATTGAGCGACTGAGATTTTGTCGGCGCGAGTGCCGACGAAACATTCAGCGCCTGAGAGAGTGTCTGACGCGAAGCCAACTTTTCCAATCCCTGTTCTACGTCTGAACGCAGACCCAGCAGTTTTTCAAAGGCCTGGCTCACGGTTCGCTCCGTGTATTCCTTCTGGAATGGCTGCTTCCAGTCTTCCGCAGCCTGTTTTACGCGCGCGATCGATTCGTTCGCGGACAGGCCGGCTCGCTCGCAATCGAGAAAGCGAATCCCGCCTGCTTCGAGTTGCGCCAGGCCGGTTCGAATGGCGATTAAATCAGCATGCATCAGCTCGATCAGCGTTCTGCGCAACAGAAAATTGAAACGGATGAAGGCGATCAGGGCAGAGGGATCGTAAAACATTCCGCCGGCGGACTCTTTTACGCGCCGGCCTTGTTCGATAAAATTGGTTTTGAGGATTTCGCGGACGCTGCGAAAGGCCCGCAACGCTTCAATCATTTTTTCCAGCGGTTCGCACCAGGCCAGCGGCGTGGTGTCAATCTCGCCCAGCACCGGCTGCATGACCTGCGCTGTGTCGGCAAGATCGATCTGCTTGTGGTAAATCTTTGCCGGGGCGCTGAGCGCAAAATACTGCACCAGCAGAAAATCAATTTTGTCGCGGTCGACAATGCTTTTTGTTGGTTTGCGCAGGTGTCGCAGGATCAGCGCGCGCAGTCCGCTTTCGCTGGCATTCAAAGTGGTGGTTTGCAAAAGCTGGCGAAGCTGGTGGACCAGGACGCGCTGATCCATCGAATTTACCCAATTACTGACGCTATCGAAAAGCGGAGATTCAGCTTTGTCTGGAAGCGTGCGGCGCTCCGGCCCAAAGGGAATTTCGAGTTCCAGATGTTTGGCCAGGGCGAGATAAATGGGAAATACCGAGCGCAGTTCTTCCCACTGCTCCTGGCGCGCGGCATCGCTCCGGACCAGGCCCGGAATCTTCAGCGTTGTCAACGAATTGTTCACGGCCTCTTCACCCAGAAAATTTGCTTGTCGGCAAATTGCACTGCCACTGCCTTGCGGCCATCGTGATACTGCACTGCCACCACGGTAGCGTCGCACTCCGCAGTTCCTTCGGCGTCCGAAAGCCGTACGCGGTCGTCGAATTCCAGCGGCAATCTGGAGCTGAAAATGGCCCTTTCCGCGGTCGCGAATTCCACCACTACGGACTCGCGAACTTGATTCGCGCCGGTTCGCAGCGCAGTGAGCACCGCGCGAACCTGCAGCGGTTTCGCGTCAGGAAAAAATCGCGCCAACTGTTCCGCGCAATCGGAAGCCGGCCCATCCGCATGCATCAGCGTCGGTGTTGCCAGTGTATTCAATTCCGCCCACGCTTCCTGTACCGGCGCTTTGCTGCCAAATGCATATACACCCGGCGCACACACTGGGCAGAGAGGAGTTATGCAAGAGAGACGCCAAAGAAGAGGCGAAAAATGCAGGTGTGAAACTTCTCAAAACAATAGGCTTAGGATTTCCCAATGGTACTGCGACGATTCATGCGTCTCAGGCTGACACGTCTCTGTCTCAGTTCGCAGTCAATTTTCGCTCTCACCAAACGAGTCCGCCTCGGACGGTTCGCACAAGCTACGGTTGAGAACCTACTGGCGCGCGTTCGCCATTGGGTCGAAAGGAAATGTTATAGCGCTTGAGCTTGCGGTAAAGCGTCGCGCGGCTGATACCAAGCATTCTCCCAGCCAGCGCCTTGTCTCCATTAGCCTGCTCGAAGACTTTGAGGATCGTCATGCGCTCCATGTCAGCCAACGCGGTGGTTGATAGGGAAGACCCATCTGAAAATGTTGTTTGCGCAGCGCCGCCACCTTCGGCATGGATCGCCGGCGGCAAATCATTCAAGTCGATTACCCGCCGGTCGCCGAGCGTAACCGCTCTGGCCACGCAGTTCTCCAACTCGCGCACGTTGCCAGGCCACTCGTATTGCAACAGGCTCTTCATAGCTGCTGGTGTGACGTGCAAATTCGTTCCCGGCGCGTAGCGATTCAGGAAATGATGCACTAGCACAGGAATGTCGGACCGGCGTTCCCGCAGAGAAGGCAGATGCACAGTCACCACGTTCAGCCGGAAATAGAGATCTTTGCGAAATGTTCCCTCGCGGTAAGCCGTCTCGAGATCGCGATTGGTTGCCGCGATCACGCGAACATCCACGCTGTGGCTCTCATTGCTGCCCACGGGGCGGATTTCGCGTTCCTGCAGCACGCGCAGCAGCTTAGCCTGCATCTCCAGCGGCAATTCGCCAATTTCATCCAGAAAAATCGTTCCGCCGTTGGCCGCCTGAAACAGTCCCGTTTTGGATTTCATCGCGCCGGTAAACGCGCCTTTTTCGTAGCCGAACATCTCGCTTTCCATCAGCGTCGGCACCAATGAGCCGCAATCGACCGCCACAAAAGGTGTCTGCGCCATTGCGCCGCGAAAATGAATCGCACGCGCAACCAGTTCTTTGCCGGTGCCGCTCTCACCAGAAACCAGCACTGGGGTGCGACTATCCTTGAGCCGCGAAACCATTCGCAGCACATCTTGAATGTTCGCGGACGCGCCGATAATTCCGTCAAGATTGTCCTCGGTATTCACCCGCTCGCGCAGAAACTCATTTTCTGTGACCAGGCGAACTTTCTCCGCCATCCGTTGCAGCAGCAACCGCATTTTCTCCACGCGAAATGGTTTCTCGATGTAATCGTAAGCGCCAAGCTTCATCGCATCCACGGCGGACTCGATCGATCCGTGCCCGGTCATAATCGCGATTTCGACTCGCGGAAACAGCGCCTTTGCCTGCCGCAATACTTCCACGCCGGATTGCGTCGGCAGTTTCAGGTCGGTCAGAATCAGATCTGGCGCTTCCTGCTCGATGCGCGAGACCGCGCTTTCCGCGCTTTCCGCCTCGCTGCACGCGTAGCCCAGCGAATTCCCGATGGTCATGCACAATTTGCGGATACTTTGCTCATCGTCCACCACCAGCAGCCTGACTTTCATCGAATCGCTCATGGTTTTCCGAAGGTACTTTCCACCACAGAAATAAGTTGCTCCAGCCGAAAAGGTTTTTCGATAAATGGAATTCCGCTGTTTGCCAGTAGCGCCTGCGTCTTGCTGTTCGCCGTATCGCCGCTCATCAAGATCACGCGTTGTCCCAGCTCCGGGCGGTGAACGCGAATCCAGTCGTGAACTTCTGATCCGTTCACGCTCCCCGGCATTCGGATGTCGGAAATAACTCCCGCAAAACTTCCCTGCGCCAGGTACGCAAGCGCCTCCACGCCCGACGCAGCCCCCACTACGCTATACCCGCGCCGTTCCAGCGCCGCCCGCACAAAAGCGGTCACCGACGGCTCATCCTCAACCAGCAAAATCGCGTTGGTGGTAGCGGCCGCTGCGTTACTCATCGTCCCGCCTGTTTAGCGCCAACTCCGGCCGCACTGGCGTTCACAGTGATGGGTTCCACCGCAACCGGAATGCGTATCGAAAACGTGCTGCCCACTCCATCCGCGTTGTTCCAGCACTGAATTTCTCCGCCGTGCGCGCGCACGATGCCGTAGCAAATGCTCAATCCCAGCCCCGTGCCTTTGCCGGTCTGTTTCGTGGTATAAAACGGATCGAAGATGCGCTCGACATCAACGATTCCCGTTCCGTTGTCCGCCAAACTGATCTCGACCGAACCACCCGCCGCCGCCGTCTTCAGAAAAATCTTTCCTGTGCGGCCCGATTCTTCAATCGCATCGTAAGCATTATTCAAAATATTCAGAAACACCTGCTGCAGTTGCTGCG
>Ga0307475_10001787_pt1 | contig 12830 bp, 12 predicted proteins | sample atmos_gasesECM1C_FD_203317 | JGI IMG/M metagenome (GOLD analysis project Ga0307475, IMG submission 203317) | Hardwood forest soil microbial communities from Morgan-Monroe State Forest, Indiana, United States - atmos_gasesECM1C_515 | ecosystem: Environmental > Terrestrial > Soil > Temperate... | reverse complement strand
GTTCTCTGCCGCCGGCCCGCCCCGGGACAGAAGCTCGCCGTAAAGCTCCAGGCTGCGGCGCACGTCGCCCGAAGCCAGCGCGCGTTCGAGGTCGCTGCCGCCCGCGCGCGCCGGCCCGTCCGTCTCCAGCGCGTCGCCTTCGTCCAACGCCAGCGGCGCGGCGGCGGCCGGCGCCACGCCCGCCGGCGCCCGCGTCCGCGCGCTGCGCGCCAGATGCACCAGATGCGCGGCGCGCACCCGCGCGCGCGGCGACCCCGCGGGCGGCGGCGCCGCGGGCGGCGCCAGCTCCGGCGGCACGGCCGCGCCCGACCACGATTCGCCGACGCGCAGCCGGGCCAGGCGCGCCGTCCCGTGCCATACCTCGACCACGCCCTCGTCGACGTCGACGGCGACGCGCGCCCCGCTCGCGACGCGGAACTTCGTGCCCACGACGACCACCCGGTAGCCGGCCGCCGTCACCACGAACGTCCGCCCCGGCGCCTGGTGCGGAACCGAGAAATGAACCGCGCCGAACAGCACCGCCGGCCGCTGCTGGTCGTCGATGGCCAGCATGCTGTTCGCCGCCAGCGCCGCCGTCACCCCGCCCGCCAGCTCGACCGCCACCGGCTGGCCAGCCGGCGCTTCCACCGAAGCCGGTCCCGTCACCAACCGGCGCGACGGCCGCGCCGGCGCCGCCAGCCGCTGCGGCTCCGGCGCGCGAACGACGGCGACCGAGCGCGCCGGTGGCGCGGCGGCCACCGGGCCAAGCGGCGCGCCCGCGGGCCAGAACGCGAACGCCAGCGCCGCAGCCAGCGCCGCGCTGCTGGCGACGCCGCCGACGAACCAGCGCCAGCGCCGCGGCATGCGCGGCCGCAGCAGGACGGACGTCGCCAGCGACACCTTGCCCCACACGCGCCGCAACGCCACGTCGTCGCCGGTGCGCGCCCGCGCGTCGTCGATCGCCTTGCGCAGCTCGGCCTCCATCGGAGCCGGCGATCCCTCGAGCCACCGCCGGCTCACGGCTGCTGCCTCCGCTTCGCCGCCTTGAGCAGCTGCGCGCGCCCGTGGTGCAGCCGCGACCAGGCGGTGTTCTGCGGGCAGCCCACCACCCGCGCCACCTCGTCGATCGACAGGCCTTCGATCTCGAACAGGATCAACACCAGGCGTTTCTTCGGATCCACGCGCGCCAGCAACGTGTCCAGCACCTGCAGGCGCGCCGTCCGCTCGGCCTGATCGGGCGGGGACGGCGGCGGTTCGCGCAGCAGCAGCGTGGCCAGCAAACCGTGCAGGCGGCGGCGCTGGATGAGGCGCGTGGTTCCCCGAGCCGCGATCTTGTAAATCCAGGTCGACAGCTGGGCGTCACCGCGAAAGCGCGGCAGGCTGCGATAGATCGCCATGAAGACGTCCTGGCAGGCGTCCTCGCGCTCGCTGGGCGGCACGCCCATCGCGCTGACGAAGCGGTGGACGGTGGAGGCGTAGCGCTCGTAAAGCTGGCGCCAGGCCGCGTGATCGCCCTGCTGGCACCGCGCCACCAGAATGTGATCCGGCGGCTCGTTCGAGCCTCGCAGCGGCAGGTTGGCAGCGCCCGGCGTCCTCAAAAAGCCCTCGACAACATAGATTAGTGCGCCGGCCGGCCTTTTTCGTCAGCGAAAATAAAATCCCGTCTCGACGCCGATTCTGATGTAGGTGCGGGGGGTGCCGACCGCGCCGTCGCTGTCGCCGCCCAGGCCCGTCAAACGGTACGGTACCGCCAGACCCGCCGCCGCGGCGCCGCGGGCGAAATAGATCCCGCCGCGCAGGCGATAAGCGATGGAGGCCTCGACGTTGGGGCTGGCGTTGCCCTGGCTGCGCGGCGTCGCGTCGGTGGCATGGGCGTCGACCAGCAAGACGTCGAGGCCCAGATTCAGCCCCGGCTCGAGGCGCCCTGGTCCAGCCGCCAGCGACAGATAGGTGCCGAGGCGGATCGGGATGCGGCGCAGGGTGGCGCGCCCGGTCGACCAGCGCCCTTCCGCCCGGGGGGCGATGCCGATGGTCAGCGACGCGCCAGCCCCCCGCTCGCGCGCGGCGCGCTGCAGGTCGATGCCCAGCGACGTCTCGAACCCCTCCAGCGCGTCCCCGTTCGAACGCCAGGCTCCGCCGCCGACCAGCGCGATGTCGGTCGGCGGCTCGGGCGTCCCCTCGGACGCGAAGGGCGCGTCGCGGACGGAGGTCCCGACCGCCGGGGCCGCCGCCGGAGCCGTGGCAACGTCCGCCAGATAACGATCGACGATGAGCGCGATGGTCTCGGCCAGCGCAGCGCAGTCGGCGGGGCGCGGCGGCCGGGGATCGGGCAACGACCGCCGGAGCAGCGTCTGGCCGCCCCCGTCGGACAGCACGACCTCGAGCGATGGCGTGCCGGGCGCCGCCGCTGGCTGCAGTTGCAGGCGCAGGCCGCGGGCCGGCGCGGGAGCGCTCGCGCTCGCGCCCGCCGTCACCGGCACGTTCGGCAGGCGCGCGGCGATCGCCGCCGCCACGTCGGTCGACGCGGGGCAGTCGTCGCGCCCCGCGCCCGACACGGCGATGGCGGCGGCCAGCGCGAACAGCGCGGCGACGGGCAGCGGTCAACCCTCCCCGGGCGCGCCGCCGACGGCGATCACGCGCGCCATCGCTGCCGTGAAGATCGCGGGTTCCGGCAGCAGGCTGACCACCAGGAACGCGCCCGGCGGCATGTCGAAGAAATATCCGGGCTGAACCAGGATGCCGTCGTCGCGCAGCAAGCGCGCCGCCCATTCCTCGTCGGAGAAGACCGCCGGCACGCGCAGGATCGCCGACCAGCCGCCCTCGGCGGGCAGGCAGGTGCAGGGCGACGCCGCGGGCACCAGCGCGCGCAGCCGGGCGCGGTTCTCCGCGACGCGCGCCGCGATCGCCGATCGCACCCCGGCGCCCAGCGCGAACAGGCGCGCAGCCGCCGCCTGCACGGGCGCCCCCACCGACAGATACGTGTCGGCGACCAGCTCGAGGCGCGCCAGCGCGGCCGCGACCGCCGCCGGTGGCCCGCCGGTCAGGATCCACCCGAGCTTCATCTGCGGCAGACCGCACGACTTCGACAGGCCGCCCAGGCTGAACGTCAGCGCCGCTGGCGCGCCCCCGTCGGCGGCCGCCGCGCAGGCGACGATCGGCTCCGCGCCGCGCTCGTCCGACGGGTAGTCAGCGAACACCTCGTCCGCGATCAGGGCCAGATCCGCTGCCGCGGCCAGCGCCGCCAGCCGCCGGTGCTCGTCACGTTTCAGGAACGAGCCAGTCGGGTTGTTGGGGCTGACGACCACCAGCGCGCGCGGCCGGCGCCCGCGACGGCGCGCATCGGCGAGGGCGTCGTCGACGCTGGCAAAGTCGACGTGCCACGCGCCGTCGTACGCCAGACGGTAGGCCGCCGGGAAGACGCCCTCCAGACGGGCGAGATAGTCGAAGAGGGGATAGCTCGGCTCCGGCACCAGCACCGCGTCGCCCGGATCGCAGAGCAGCTTGAACAGCAGCGCGTACGATTCACTGCTGCTGGCGGTGAGCAGCAGGCGGCTGGCGTCGGCGGCGATTCCGCGCCGCCGATAATCGGCCGCGATCGCCGCGCGCGCGGCGGGCAGGCCGCGCGGGGTCGGATCGTGGATCGCGGTGTCGTCGGCGGCCGCGCCCAGCGCGTCACGCAGCGCCGCCGGCGGAGCCGACAGGCCGACGCGCGTGGGGTTCGACACCGTCAGATCGACGATCGCGCCGCCGCCGGCACGCCGCGCCTGTTCCGCGACGGCGAGCGTGTTTTCCGGACGATCCCAGTCCAGACGACGCGAGAACACGCCGGCAGGTTAACACCGCCGGTGGGCGGGATCGGACAGGGAACCCCGGGAGGGCTCCCCGCCTCCCGCGACGGACTTCGGTCGGGTCAAACCCGTGGTGGCTCGCGGCGCGCCCGCCCATGCCGTAAGATGGAGCGTCCATGGGTCTCGACCTTCGAGACGTGCTGCGTGCGGAGATGCGCCTGCATCCGCGTCTGGCACTGCAATCGCTGTTCGGACGTGCGGAAGATCGCCACCGCCTGGCGGCGACGTTGCCGCCGCTGGTTCCGTTCGGCACCGCCCAGTACGCCAGCGCCGACTGGCTCCTCGACTGGGACCACCGCGTCCCGTCGCGCCAGGCCGTGCTGCGCCTGTTCGCGTTTTACTCCGAGGCGCGCCGACAGGAGTTCCTGGAGGCACACGCCGCCCGCCAGCGTGAGATCGCCAGCCAGGATCTGTTCCCCGAGTTCGACGTCCCCGACTTCGTCAAGCTGCCCGCCGACGAGGTCTACGAGACGGAGATGGACCTCAAGGGCAGCCCGGCGCGCCTGCGCCTGGTCAGTGAATGGCGGCGCGAGATCGATCCCGGCCAGGGCAACCGCGCCGTCGAGATCGTGCGCGCCTCGGACGCGTTCCGGTCGCTGAAGAGTCAAGCGAAGATCCGGGCGCCGGGCCTGGGCGATCTGGAGCCGGCGGAATGGTCGCCGCCGTGCGAGAGCGGGCACGTCCGCTGGGGCATCGACGTCTGGTACCTGCTGACGTTCAACGGCATGGTGGGCGAAGGGCGGGCGTTCCTGGTCGATCTCGAGGATCGCTCCGTCGTCCGCGAGCGCGACTTTCAGTTCCGGGCGGGCTAGTAGATCGCCACGCCGGCGGTGAGGGTGCCGGTCGACGATGTTTGGTCACCAAGCCACGCGCGGCTGGCGCCCGCGCGCACGACCAGCGCCATGTGCGAGGTGAGGTCGAGCTCGATCAGCGCGCCGGCGCTGGCGACGGGTCCGCTGGCGTCCAGGCCGTCGGCGCGCGCCAGCGCGAAGCCGCCACCCGCGAAGCCGCCCAGGTGAAGGGGACCGAGACGCAGGGGCAGGCTCTGCGCTTCCAGGCTGATCGAGTGGCGGGCCAGCGTGCCAGAGGCCGCCAGCGCGCCCGCGCAGCAGGGATCGATCGTGCCGCTGCCAAGTCCCAGGTCGAGGACCAGCCCGAATGTCGGCGTCAGATAGACGCCCCCCTGAATGTGCGCCGACAGCCCCGATGCCAGCGTGTCACCGACGGTGAAGAGGCCCGCGCCCAGCTCGAGGCGGAACACGCCGCCGGTGCGATCGAGCGGCGCGCGGTCGAGGCGCCGCAAGCCATAGCCTTCGTCGTCCTTGACGACGGCGTCGTCGGCGCGCGCGGCTTGCGCGGGGGTCAGATCGCCGAGCGCGACGACCTCCTCGCGCGAGCCGGTCCGAAGGTAGAGGAGCTGCGCGGGCGCGACCTCGGCGTGGCCGTCGAAGCGCACGCCCTCGCTGGCCACGAGGCCGATCGTCCCGGCGGTGGCAGCGACGATCGCGAGGACGGCGATGACGACCAGGAGCTCGGCGGCGCTGTCCTTGCCGCCTCCGGAAGGGACGCTCATGGACCCGCCGCCGTGCCCGGCGGGCGTGCCGCGAAACGTGCCGCCGCCCACCCTGGGCGCTGCGTGGCCGCCGCCGGCCGGCGACCCGCGCCAGCCGCCGCCGGACCGCGCGCCCGGCAGGTCGCGCGGCCCGCGCCGCACGCCGCGCCCGCCGCCGCTGCCGCCGCCGTCTTCAATCTGGATCGCGACGTCGGTTTCGGACGGCTGGTCCTCGACGACCGCGGGCGGCGGTGGGGGCTCCGGATCGATGGCGTCGGAGCGCCGATCGCCGATGTTCTGACTGAGGCGGACACCCTGTCCGCGCACGTCCGGCGGCACGCTGGCGAGGCGTTTCAGCTCGTCGCGCTGGATCGTGTACTGGTTCGACAGACACCCGCTGGTCGTCTGGACGAAGAAGGCCATCGCCAGCAGGGCGACACCGCGCGCCGACGCACGCCTGCGGACCCGCATCACGGTGCAAGGAGAAGTCAGGCTCATCGCGGGCGGGGGATTTCACGATCGGTGCCAAGTGTCGAACGCATTCCGCCCCGCGCGCGCCGCTGCAAATTCGAACCCTTGCGGCCGAACGGCCTCGATACCGGAGGCGGGTGTGTCGCCGCCGCGCCACGGTGGCGGGCCGCCGGCGACCGCGATAGAACCTCCCACGGCATGGCGCCGTCATCCTTCACGCGCCACGGCGAGCGGTGGCGCTCGTGGATTGGCTGCGCGATCTTCAGCGTCAGCTTCGCGGCGGCGTCCTCCGGCGGTTGCACATCCGATCTGCCCGCCGGCCACGGCGGCAGCGGCGGCGCGGGCGGAGCGGGTGGGACGATCCATCCGGGCGGCGGCGGCGCCCCCGGCGGCGGCGGCGGCGCCGGCACACCCGACGCAGGCGGGGGCGTGCCAGCGACCTCCGACGGCGGCAGGCCCGGCGACGCCGCCACCGAGACCGGCGCCGGAGCGGGCGGTGCCGCCGGCGGCGGCGTTCTCGGCGACGGATCGAACTGCGGCTACAGCGACGACACGCAGTTCTGCGCCTGCCTGAACGCCACCTGCGGCGGCGACACGCTGGCCGACAAGACCACCCAGCTGCGCAGCGTGTACTGCGGTCAGTGCGCCGGGACCGCGACCTGCATCGGGCGGGCGACGGCGGCGGGCGGCGCGGTCGGCATCTGCGAGATGTTGGCGGGGCTCACCGACGGGCAGAAGAAGAAGGCAGCCTCGCTGACCAGCGTCTGGGAGAACAGCACGCCGACCCTGCAATACGGCTTCTCGCGCGACATCGGCGACGGGCGCGGGTACACCAGCGGCCGCGCCGGCTTCTGCACGGGCACGGGAGACGCCATCATCGTCGTGCAGTGCTACGCGGCGGCCAAGCCGGGCAACCCGCTGGCCAGGTTCATCCCGGAGCTGATCCGCCTGGAGCAGAAGTTCGTCAGCAGCAACGGCGAGCTGCAGGACGACACATCGGGGCTGCAGGGATATCCCGACGCGTGGATGTCGTCGGGGAACGATCCCTTATTCCGCGCCTGCCAGGACTCCGCGGTGGACGCGATCTACTATGGCGCGGCTCTGAAGAAGAGCGTCGACAAGAAGTTCACCAAGGCGCTGACGATCGTGTCCCTGTGGGACGGCCAGATCATGCACGGCGAGAGCGATCCGGATTTCGGCATGGTGGCGATGATGGCCCGGGCCGACAAGATGGTGCCGCTGTCCGACCCACCCACCGCGCAGCAAGAGAGCGACTGGCTGGGCGCGTTCCACCAGATCCGCGCCCAGGTGATGACCACCCGCTCCGAATGGGAGGGGAACATCTATCGCGTCGCCACCTACGAGCAGCTGCGCCGGGCCGGCAACATGGCTTTCACCGGCTGCGTCCAGACGGGCGGCGCCGGCGGCGGCACGTACTGGCCCGGGTTACCGGACAATCGCGCGCCGGCGTTCAACGTCTGCGGCGATTGAACGCCGACCAGCCAGCGCCATGCCGACAGCGAGCGCGAGGCGCTCACTCAGCGCCAACGGAAAGCAGCAGGCCGTCCGCCAGCCACTGCCCGAGCCACGCCGACGCGCGCTGGGCGGCCAGCTCGGGACTGCGCTCCTGGCCGAGGCGCTCGCAGAGGGCGCCGAAGCCGAGGCCGCCCTGGAGCCAAGCGATGGCCTCCGCCTCGGCGGCGTCGGCGAGACGGTGATAGACCGTGGTCTCGCGGCGCCAGACCACGAACGCGGCCGGCGTCTCGCGCTCGGCGGGCGGAGCGAGGGATGACTCGGCGTCGGCGCCGCCGTTCACGGCCGACCAGAGATCGTCGACGGCGTGAACCGACGGCACCAGCTCGTGCGCGCGGATGGCGCGCAAGGGCAGGCTGGCGAACTCCTCAGGCGCCAGGGCCTGCAGGCGCGCGCGATCGAGCGCCGGCTCGTCCGCGCGATCGAAGACGTCGAGGCGCGCCCACTCCAGCGCCGCCAGCTCGCCCAGCCACGGGCGCCCGCCAGCGGCCAGCGCGTGCCGCGCGGCGAACCCGGGCAGATGGCGTCCCACCTCGCGCAGCGACGGGTGGCGCGACGGGTGCGCCAGCAGATAGTCGGTGATGAGGTTGTGAAAGCCGGCCTCGCCCAGCGCCGCCGCCGTCGCGGGGAAGTAATCGCGCAGCGTGTCCCGGATCCGGTAAAAGTACATGTTGGCGTAGATGTCCAGGCGCTCGACCGCGGAGGCGCGCTGGTCGCTGGCGATCACGCGATCCAGATCCGCGTCCCGCAGGCCGGCGGCGGCCAGGCCCGCGGCCACGCCCTCGGGCGCGGTGATGAGCCCGAAGAACTGTCCCTGCAGCGCCGCCAGCGCCGGTCCGGCGGCGCCGCCGGCGCGCCCGTCAGCCGGAGGCATGCTGCTCCGCGGTCGCGGGCGCCAGCGCCGCCGCCTCGGCCGCGGCGGCCCGGCGCGACTCCGCCACCACGCGCTCGAGCGGCGGGATGTGATCGTCCCACTCGATCAGCGTCGACACCTGCCCGAAGCGCCGCACCGCCATTCGATAGAGATCCCAGACGCCGTCGCACACCGGATGATCGTGCGTGTCCAGCAGCAGCGCGCCCGCCGTGCTGTGGCCGGCCAGGTGGATCTGCCCCACGCGATCGACGGGTATGCCGGCGATGAACGCCGCCGGATCGAACCCGTGATTGTGCGCGCTGACGAAGATGTTGTTGACGTCCAGGAGCACGCCGCAGTCGGCGCGCGCGCACAGGGCGGCGAGAAATTCCCACTCTGTCATGGCCGACTGTCGAAACGCCACGTAGCTGGAGACGTTCTCGACCAGGATGCGCCGCTGCAGGCGATCCTGCACGCGCAGCACGCGTTCAGCCACGTGCCGGAGCGCTTCCTCCGTGTACGGCAGCGGCAAAAGGTCGTGCGCGTACTGCCCGCCCAGGCTGCCCCAGCACAGGTGATCGGAGACCATCGCCGGCTCGATCTCGGCGGCCAGATCGCGCAGGCCTCGCAGGTAATCCTCGTTCAGCGGATCCACCGAGCCCAGCGACAGCGACACCCCGTGCATGACCACCGGCGTCCGCTCGCGCACCCCGCGCAGGACGCGGCGCGGGTTGCCGCCCGGCACAAGGAAATTGTCCGAGATGATCTCGAACCAATCGACCGGTGCGTCCGCCTCGGCCAGAACGGCCTGATAGTGCTCGGGCCGCAGGCCGATCCCGTGTCCCAAATAGCGAAAGTGCGGCATGGCGCGCGCGGCGGCGGGCGCGGGAGGCACGACGGCTCCCGCGCCGGCGCGATGGTTGCGGCGTTACTTCGCGACCTTGCCGCCCTTGTCCTTGCACTCTTTCTCGCTCATCTCGACCCAGCCCTTCCCCTTGCAGCCGTTCTTGCCGGCGCAGGAATTGGACGCCGAGTGACAGCCGCCTTTGCCCTTGCAGGCGTTGACGCCCTCGCAGCGAACCTTGCCGGCCGCCGACTCGCCGGCGCTGGCGACAGCGGGCAGGGCCCCGGCCAGAAGACCGGCCGCCAGGGCGGCGATGAGTGTGCCTTTCGTGCTGATCATATTGTTCTCCTTTGGAATTTTCGATCGGGGGACTGGGTCTCCTACGCCGCCGCCGCCGGGCGGTTACGATAATCCGCCCCCGATCGCGGCGCCAATGCGCGAAACGCGCCACAACCATTTTGCCGGTGCGGCTTTTTTTGAGGCATGATGAGGCCCGAGCGCGTCTGTCTTAGGAGTTGGAATGCGATTGTCGGGCGCCCTGCAGTATTTCATGGGGCTGCTTGCGCTGGCCGTTGGCTGCAGCGGCGCGGAAGGCTTTGGGGGCCTCGTCCCTGGTTCAGGCGGCTCTCCGGGCCCGGGCTCGGGCGGTTCCGTCGAGGGCGGCGGCGGCCAGGGCGCCGCCGGGGCGGGCGGGACGATGCTGGCGGGGACCGGCGGCGCGGTCGGCTCCGGCGGCGCGCTTGCCGATGCCGGGCCCGACGTCGCGCTCGACGATGGCGGCGACCCCGACGGCGCCGGCGCGGCGAACGACGGGCCGGGAGAAGCCGCGGGCCTGCTCACGTTCGAGAACCACTGCCTGCGCGCGCGCTGGACCGCGATCGCGTCCGTCTACGCGTCGCAAGCGCCCAACATGATCGACGGCGATCCGGGGACGATGTGGCAAAGCTTTGCCCCGCAAACCGGCCGGGAATCGCTGCAGGTCAACATGGGCGGCCTGGTCCGCATCAATCAGATCGTGCTCGACAACAGCGCCGGCAACGGCACCGATTATCCACGCGGCTACTCCGTCCAGGCGTCCACCGACGGCACCAACTTCACGATCAACGCGGCCGCCGCGACTCAGGGCCCGGCCGGCGCCGTCACCACCATCGCGTTCGACGCGGTCGTCGCGTCCGCGGTGCGGATCCTGCAAACGGGCACCGACGCCAATCGCTGGTGGTCGGTGCACGAGCTGCGCATGGGTTGCCAGCCGGCGATCGCCGCGCCGGACGGCGCCATCGATCCGTTCGATCCCAGCCACTGGGTCGTGACCGCTTCGTCCAGCATCGGCGGCTCCGGGCCCGGCAACGCCATCGACGGCGATTACACCACCCGCTGGACCAGCGGCGCTCACCAGCAGGGGAACGAGTGGTTCCTCATCGACATGGGGGCGCCCGGCCTGCTGGCCGAGGTCTGGCTGATCACCAAGCAGAACACCGGCAACTACCCCGCCCAGTACGTGCTGGAGCTGTCGATCGACGGTGCGGCTTATCAGCAGGCGGCGGCCGGCATGGGGCAATCGGTGTTGAAGATCAAGCTGGCGACGCCCGTGACGGCTCGCTATGTCCGCATCAAGCAGATCGGGCAGACCGCGGCCCAGGGCGGAGCCCAGTGGTCGATCGACGAGCTGGCGCTGCGCCCGTGAGATCGCCGCGGCCGCTCGGCCGCCTCAGCGGCGCGGCGAGCGGCGATCGCCCTTGAACAGGTGGGCCAGCGCCTGGCCCAGACCATCCAGACCCGGCTTGAAAAACACCGGCGCGTCAATGGCCACGCTGATCATGTTGTCGTTGGTGGACGTCAGACCAAAGCGCGGGATGTCGCGGTCGACCTCGCTCCGGCGCAGCGCGCGCAACACGCGGTCACCGGCGCGGCTGGGCATGTCCAGATCGCCGATCACCAGGCCCGGGCGCTCCTCGTGCAGGGCGGCGGTCACCTCCAGCTCGGTCCGGGCGCAGCGCACGCCGTAGCCCTCCTCGATCGCGAGCTCCATCAAGAAGTCGCGCACTTCGGGGTCGTCGCTGACGACCAGGAATGACGCCGGAACAGTCCCGGTCGGCGGCGCCGGTGTGTCCCCGTTCGGGAGCAGCCTCACCAGCATGTCGAATCAGAATACCGCTAGTTTGTTTCAGGCTTTTTTCCGCGTCGCCACTATTCGGTTAAATCTTCCCGGCCGCCGCGGACCGGCCGACGGCTAAGGACCGGCCAGGGTGGTCGCGATCGGCGTGCCGGCCCTAATGGTTCGCGTGACCGGCGTCTTCTCGCAGATCTCGGCCAGGCGCGCGCGCTGCTCCTCGCTGAGCGGCGCGCTGAAGCTCACCGTGCGCTCGATGCGATCGCCCTGGCCGTTGTTCTCGAGATCCTTCTGCATGCGCAGGCTGACCTCGACCTCGCCCAGCGTCCATCCCTTGCGGCGGGCGTACATGAGCAGCGTGATCGACGTGCAGGCGCCCAGCGACGACAGCAGCAGCGCGTAGGGGCTGGGACCGCTGTCGGCGCCGCCGTTGCTGACCGGCTCGTCGGCGACGAGCGCGTGGCGGCCGACCTGGATTCGCTGCGCGTAACCGGTGGTGCTGCTGACCTGGACGCTGGCGATCGTGAGCATGGCGACAAGCTAGCAGGTTTGCCGGCGCGATCGCGCGGCGCCGGGCGCGGGCGCCGGCGACAGCGGCGTCGACGGCAATCGGCTAGGATGCACGCGCAGTGGACGCCGCCATCGAAACCCGCGCCCTGCGCAAGATCTATCGCGTACCGAAGCCCGGCAAACGCCCCGGCGGGCGACCCGGTGGACCGCCGGGACGACCGCCGGCGATGACGATGGCGCCCGCGGCCGCGGGCGCGTCGGGCGAGGTGGTGGCGCTGGATGCGCTGGATCTGGACGTGCGGCGCGGGGAGTTCTTCGGCTTGCTGGGCCCCAACGGCGCGGGCAAGACGACCACCATCGGCATCCTGACGACCCGCGTGCTGCCGACGGCGGGCAGCGCCCGCATCGGCGGGCAGGACGTGGTGGCGGCGGCGGTGGCGGTGCGCCAGCGCATCGGCGTGGTGCCGCAACGGCCGAACCCCGATCGCGGACTGTCGGTGCTGGAAAACCTGATATTTCACGCCTCGTATTTCGGGTTCTCGCGCGGCGAATCGCGGGCGCGGGCCCAGGAGATCCTCGAATCCCTGGGCCTCGGCGATCGGGGCGAGTCGCGCGTCGACCAGCTGTCGGGCGGGCAGCAGCAGCGCCTGATGATCGCGCGGGCGCTGATTCACGAGCCGGAGGTCCTGTTCCTGGACGAGCCGACGGTGGGCCTGGACCCGCAGGCGCGCCTGGCGCTGTGGGAGATCTTGCGCGGCCTGCACGCCGAGGGACGCACCATCGTCATGACCACCCACTACATGGAAGAAGCCGAGCAACTGTGCGAGCGCGTGGCGATCATCGACCGCGGGCGGCTGCTGGCGTGCGATCCGCCGGCGGCGCTGAAGAAGAAAGCGCCCGGCGGCACGCTGATCGAGCTGGCGCTGGACGGGCCGGCCGCGCCCGTCTTGGCGGCGGCGCGGGCGATCGCCGGCGTGCTCTCGGCGGCGGCGGAGGGCGACGCCCTGCGCGTCTATCACCCGCGCGAGGGCGAGGCGCTGGCCCCGCTGATCGGCGCCGTGCAAGCGGCGGGGCGCGCGGTGACCAACATCCGCCTGGGCCCGCCCAGCCTGGAGACGCTGTTCATCGCG
>Ga0307475_10001785_pt1 | contig 12832 bp, 11 predicted proteins | sample atmos_gasesECM1C_FD_203317 | JGI IMG/M metagenome (GOLD analysis project Ga0307475, IMG submission 203317) | Hardwood forest soil microbial communities from Morgan-Monroe State Forest, Indiana, United States - atmos_gasesECM1C_515 | ecosystem: Environmental > Terrestrial > Soil > Temperate... | reverse complement strand
CGTCGAGATGGGAATCTCGAACCAGCTATTCCCGCAAGAGCGCGATGAAACACCCAGCTGTCTGTTCACCCCCACTCCCAACGACAACCTCAACTTCACAACCACTCCCTCGACTACATCGAGCGGCGTTTCGAACCCGGCGGTCATCTCGGACATCGAAGGGTTCGCTAACTTCATGCGGATGCTGGCCCCGCCGACTCCCGTTCCGCCCACACCGTCGAGCGAAAAGGGACGCGACACCTTTGCCAGGATCGGGTGTGTGCATTGCCATACGCCGTCGTTGACCACAGGCAAAATGATTGCCAGCGGCTCTTCGACAAGCCCGAGTGCTGCCCTTTCCAATCAAATGGCGAATCTTTACTCTGACCTTCTCGTCCACCACATGGGCAAAGGCCTCGCCGACGGCATCACGCAGGGCGGCGCCGGCCCTGACGAGTTCCGGACTGCGCCGCTCTGGGGCGTCGGACAGCGTGTCTTCTTCCTTCATGACGGACGGACGACCAACCTGGTGGAGGCGATCAGAGATCACAAGAGCAAGGGCAGCGAGGCATATAAGGTCATCGAGCATTTCAAGCGGCTGAGCACTCAGGAGCAGCAGGAGATCATCGATTTCCTGCGATCGCTCTAGCCGGAACGCCGACTTACATGATGCGGGTGTCCCATCGTCCTTCTTGTCGCGCTTTTTGCGACAGGATGGGGATTTTGTTCTAGTAGCGCTCGACAGCCATGGCAACTGCATTTCCTCCACCCAGGCACAAGGCAGCAATCCCGCGCTTCACATCGCGGCGGATCATTTCGTAGATCAGTGTGACGAGAACTCGGGCGCCGCTAGCGCCGATGGGGTGGCCGATAGCCACGGCGCCTCCGTTCACGTTGACCTTATCGGGATTGAGGCCCAGTTCGCGCATCACGCCCAGCGCCTGCACGGAGAACGCCTCGTTGAGTTCGTAGAGATCAACGTCTTGGTTCTTCCAGCCAGTCTTCTCCCAGATTTTGCGAACTGCGCCGACGGGAGCCATCATGACCCACTCCGGCTCGATGCCACTGGTCGCCTGGGCGACGATTCGCACCAGGGGCTTCGCCCCGAGCTGCTTCGCTCGTTGCGCGCTGGTGACGACCACGGCGGCGGCGCCATCGTTCACTCCGGGGGCGTTGCCGGCGGTGACCGTGCCGTCTTTCTTGAAAGCCGGCTTGAGCGCGCGAAGGACTTCGATGGTCGTGTCGGCGCGGGGGCCTTCGTCTTTCTCGAAAATGGTAGGCGGCTCACCTTTCTTCTTCGCCGGAATCTCGACTGGAACGATCTGCGACTTGAAACGGCATTCCTTGATCGCGGCGACCGCTTTGCGGTGAGAATTCACCGCGAAATCGTCCTGCTCTTCGCGGGTGATGCCGTACTTTTCGGCTACGTTCTCGCCGGTGATGCCCATATGGTAGTTGTTGTAAATGTCCCAGAGGCCATCGTGGACCATGGAGTCGACGATCTGCGCGTTGCCTAGACGGTATCCCTTGCGCGCTTGCGGCAACAGGTAGGGAGCATTCGTCATCGATTCCATTCCGCCGGCCACGACGATCGAACTGTTGCCGGTCAGCACCGCTTGCGCGGCGAGCGCGACGGATTTCAATCCTGAGCCGCAGACCTTGTTGATTGTCATGGCACCTGTCGCGGGAGAGAGTCCGCCGAAGATTGCAGCCTGGCGCGCAGGATTCTGGCCAAGTCCGGCGGAGATGACGTTACCCATGATGCACTCATCGACTTGCGCCGGATCGATGCCGGCGCGCTTGACCGCTTCCCGCACCGCGATAGCGCCGAGTTCGGGCGCGCTGAACTCGGAGAGGCTACCCTGAAATTTCCCGACGGGCGTGCGGCATGCCGAAATGATGACGACATCGTCAAAAGAGGCCATAAATCAAGCTCCGGCGAAGATTTCGCAGTTCTCATTATAGATCGAGGGGAGGGACGCCGCGTCGGAAGAATGCTGAGCGACCGAAGTGCCTGCGGTGGGGGCGAGTGCGGGGATCAGTCGAGTGCGATTCGAGCAGGAACTCGACGATGCCTGGCAAAGTCATCGCGTGTCCTGGCAAGAATCGTGAACGACTTCCATGCGCCGAAGATTTCTGTTGACTTTTTCTCGCGAAGTTCGCTCGCCGTGACTTTGGTACCGCAAGTTCGCGCAATTTGATCGTCATTTTTTTCTTGACTTCACTTTTCAATGACTCTATACATCAACTAGTTGCAGTAGAAGACCGCTGCACATTTTCCATGATGAATGGACAAGGGAGAATAGGAAAAATGGCAACCAAGAAAAAGGCAAAGAAGAAAAAGAAACACTAAGTGAGCTGTACGAAGTCAAAAGGGGACGCTGAATGCGTCCCCTAAGTTTTTGCCGCAAGAGTTCCCACCTGCCTTCTCAGTTCGGCTTCTTCTCTTCCACCACGGGGTGCGGAATGCGCTTCTCCTTCGCAGGACACACACTCCGGTAGCCGCAGAAATCGCAGTGCATCCCAGGCTTGGCTTCGAACTTGCCGCCGGCGATTCCCTGGGCTGCGTTCTCCACCCGCTGGCGAGCGGCCAGCAGTTGTGATTCTGTGCGCGCGGTCATGACCGGAATGTTCTGTTCCAGGTTGTGAAAAATCAGCGCGCCCACCTGGTAGCCCCATTTTTCCTGGGCGGCGAGGGCGTACAGCGACAACTGCAGGCTCTCGTCGGCATTGTCCTGGTCGCGCGGCTTACCGGTTTTGTAGTCCACAATGGCCACGGTGCCGTCAGGGCGGGAGTCGATGCGGTCGATGCGGCCTGCTACCGTGGTCTCGCCGACCTTAATCTCGAAAGACTGCTCGGTGTGCAGAACCTGGGGCGGAACGGGCAACGATCGCACCGCGGTCAGAAAGTCGCGCAACTGGGTGATGCCCTGGTTCTCGTAGAGTTCGTGCTGATACGATTCCTGGATTTTGGCGTCGGCCAGGTCGCGGCGGAAAATCTCGATCAGTTCGTCGTCGGTCTTGGGACGTTGGAGCTGGACGGAATCGAAATAGGTCTTGAGCACACGATGCATGGCGGCGCCGTACTGCATAGCTGCCGCGGGTTTCGCGGCCAGGCGCCAGTCGCGGTCGAGCTTGAATTGCAAGCCGCAGCGATCATAGGTCTCGACCGCAGAAGCGCTCAGTCGGGCATGCAAACCGTCGAGCACCGGGAACTCGAACCACGCGGTGGTTTGCGATTCGGACGGGTAGGCGGGAGATGCAGCGGCGAAGATCTCAAGGCTACCCTGCGTGCCGCGAGCCGGACACGCCTCGAGCCACCGAGCCAGGCTCTTGTTCTCGATCAGCTCGCGCAAGTAGCCGTCGGGATTCTTGTTGATCTTGCCGCGTCCCTCGCGAGCGTAGATGTGCAGCGAGTCGCGGGCGCGGGTCATGGCAACGTAGAACAGGCGGCGTTCTTCCTGGCCGTGCAGGGTTTTATCGTCGCCCTCGGCGGCCGAATCTCGGTCGCGCAATTCGTTGGGGAAGGCGACCAGGGTCTCCTTGTACGAGTTAGGAAACGAATTCGCATTGGCGCGGAGGATGAACACGTGGGGAAATTCCAGTCCCTTGGCCCCGTGGACGGTCATCAGCCGGACCGCATTCTCGTTTTCCCGCGCTTGCAGTGGGATCACGCCCCCGGCGTCCCGGAAGTAGCCGAGATAATCCACCAACTCTTCCAGTTCGGTGGTCCGGTTGACCTTCTTTTTTTCCCATGCCTCCACGAACTGCAACGCTGCTTGAGTCGTGGGAGAAGCGGCGTCGAGCGCGAACTCCTTGACGATAAGGTCGAGCGCCGCGCGGGCCTTGGCTTCCCTGCCCCGGATTTCCGACCGAACGCGCTGAATCGCGGCCAGAACCTCGGGGCCGCCCTCGACGCGATCGAGCGCGGAAGAGAGGGGCAGGACCCGGCCGTCGCGAGAGTCGCGGGCGATGGCGCGCATGACCTGGCGCAGCGGTTGGGGATTCACTTTGAATCGGGGCAGAGCGGCCACCCGAAACAGGCTGACGTCGTCGCCCGAAGAAACCGTTGTGTACAGGCAGGCGAACAGGTCCCGGACCTCGGGAGTGTCGGAGATATCCATGGATTCGATGACGAAGGGAATGCCGGCTTCGGCCAGTTCCTGGACCGCGTCGTCGCGATGGAAGTGAGACCGATACAAGATACCGAAGTCGGACCACTTGCACTTCAGCTTTCTTCGAGCGTCGCTGATCATCCCGACCAGGTCGGGGCCTTCCGAATCTTTTGCCGAGAGCACTACCACCGAAACTGGAAGGCTCGCAAGGGTGATGCCCGCGCTGGCGGCTTCCTCTTCGCGAGCTGATTGGAGCGGCGTGCGCCGATAAGTAAGCACTTCGTGTCCATGGCCAGTGGCATGGGTCGAGAATACGGGCGGGTTCTTGTCGATCAGGGCGAACGCGCTGCGGAGAATCGGGGTTGTGGAGCGGCGATTTTTTTCGAGGACAACCAGCCTTGCACCGGGGAAGTTGTGACGAAACAGTTCGAAGGCTGCACTCGACGCTCCGCGAAAACGGTAAATCGCCTGGTCGGGATCGCCCACGGCGAAGATGTTTCCTTCGGCGCCGGCGAGGCGAGCCAGAATCTTGACCTGGGCAAAGTTGGCGTCCTGGAATTCGTCCGCGAGGATGAAGCGGGCCCGGGCGCGCACCTCCGCCAGAATTTTGGCGTCGTTCTGCAACAGATCGTGAGCCCGGACAATCATGTGGCTGAACGTGCCCAGATTCTCTTCCCGCAGCCAGCGCTCCGTGGTGGCAAATACGCGGGCGATTTCGCGGCAGCGGCCGAGGACCTCGGACTCCTCCAGAACGTTCTTTGACTTCGCCACCCGGGGGATGGGAACTTCCTTCCGCTCCAGGCGCTCCACATACTCGGCGTACTTTTCGGGAGTCACGAGCTCGTCGTGGCAGCGGTCAACGAACTTGAGGAGGTCCTTGAGGAACTGGCCGACGTTCGCGGCCCGTACGAAATATTCAAGATGAAGCTCGCGGATGCGGCGCCGCAGGTAGATCCACAGATCCTGCTCGTCGAGCACACCAAAATCTTTGCCGGCGCGCTTGAGCAGGTCGAGGCAGTAGTCGTGGAAGGTGGTGGCGTGAACTCCGCCGTAGCCCAGCAATTTGCGCAGCCGGTCGCGCATTTCCGTCGCGGCGTTGACGGTGTAGGTGAGGGCCAGAATCTCGCCGGGTTCGGCATGGCCCTCGCGAACCAGGCGCTCAATGCGATGGGTCAAGACCGAAGTCTTGCCCGTGCCCGCCCCAGCCACCACTAACAGCGGTCCGTGGACATGCTCGATGGCCTCACGCTGACGATCGTGGGGAGTAAAGGGTGCGGAACGGGAGATCGACTTCAAAACCGGCATTGTGGGTCAGAATATCACTTGGGGGAGTTGTGCGAGGATAGCCGATGGTTCAGAGTAAGCAATGTGGGAATTGCACGACATCATGGGGGAGGGTAAACAGCCCGCCCCATGCTCGTCTATGTCCCCACGGCTATTTGCCGGCGTTTTCATCGACTTCAAAAATTCCGAAGGTATTCCCCTCAGTATCCACGAAGTAACCCTGCCAACACGTACCGGGTACTGCGAATTTGGGCAGGGCGACGACGCCCGCCAGCTGCAATATCGTTTTCGCGGTTGGGTCGAAATTCTCCACCTCGAGCGAGCAGACAAACGCGTTCGTACCGCATGGGGGCGGGGGGATTTTGCGGGCGCTGCAACAATCCCCCCTCTCGACCCTCCGGTTTCGATCGTCCAGTAAGGAACGGGAAGGCCCTTGATCTGGGAAAATTTCCATGCAAAAACTTGGGAATAGAAATCAATCGCGCGTTTGCTATCGTCTGCCTGTATTTCGAAGTAGATGTGACCTTTGCTCATGATCAATTTTCTCCTGAGGGCCGCCACAGGGCAATCACCCGTCGAGTGCTGAGATCACGATGGCGGTGGCGGCGATGGCGGCTGTTTCGGCACGCAGGATCGTCGGGCCCAACGACGCGGACATCCAGCCAGCGGTTTGAAAAAGCTGCAATTCGTCTTCAGTCCATCCGCCCTCGGGACCGACCGCGAGAAGAATTTCGCCTTCGGCTGAACTGAGTACATCGCGCAGCTGAGTCTGATTTTCTGATTCTGCCAGAACGATCCGCCGCGCGCCGGGGAGGCTGGTTGCCGCTTTCAACTTTACCGCGGCAGCGATTTCGGGCGGAGTGGCACGGCACGATTGTTCCGAGGCCTGCAGGGCTAACCTGCGCCAGCGGTCAGCGCGTTTCGCGGAAGCAGCAGCCAGGTGCGCGTCGGTCCGCCGCGCGACTACAGGGACGATCCGGGCTACACCCAGTTCGGTGCATTTCTCGATCGCCCACTCCATGCGGTCGAACTTGAAGACGGCCAGCAGCAGCGTAACGTTGACTGGCGATGCAGCGGGAACTGCTTCCCCAAGTTCAAACTCCACGCGGGTCGCTCGAATGCTCACGATGCGTCCGCGGCGAACTAGAGCGCCGGTGGCGATATCAAATTCCTGTCCGACGCGAGCGCGCAGGACGCGGATAAGGTGATCGGCATGGTCCCCGGTGATGGCGGCGTGGTTGTCAGAGACCTCGTCGGCGATCCAGCGGCGGCGTGTCATGGGAAAGAGGACGAGTTCGCGGCGTTATCCGAACATGTCTTTCATCTTGCCCAGCAGGGAACGCATGAGCGGCTGGTTGTCGACCTTGGCGATGGCATCCAGCTCCTGCAGCAACTCGCGCTGGCGCTTGTTCAACTTGCCCGGGATCTGGACCCGGACCTCGACGTACAAGTCGCCTTTGCCGCGTCCGCCCAACTCCGGGACGCCCTTGCCGCGGACGCGGAACGTTGCGCCCGGCTGCGTGCCCTCGGGAATCTTCAGCGTGTGTTCGCCCTCCATGGTGGGCACGCGGATTTCGGCACCGACTGCAGCCTGAGCTACCGAAATCGGCACCACACAGTGCAGGTCATTGCCTTCGCGCGCAAAGAAGGGATGCTCTTTTACGTGCAGGACGACATAGAGGTCGCCTGCTGGCCCGCCAGACTGACCGACCTCTCCGGCGCCGGCGAAACGGATACGGGTTCCGTCCTCCACTCCAGGGGGAACTTTGGCATCGACCGTGCGCTGACGGAGAATGCGTCCTTCGCCCTTGCACTTGGGGCAGGGATCGGTGATCACGCTGCCGGCGCCCTGGCACGTCGGACAGGTGCGAGCAATACTGAAGAATCCCTGCTGATAGCGAACCTGGCCGCGTCCCGAGCAGGAGCGGCAGGTGGTTGGGCCTTTGCCCGGAGCCGCGCCGGAGCCGTGGCATTCCTCGCAGGCCTCGTGGCGGCGGACCGTGACGCGAGTCTCTTTTCCGAAGAACGCTTCTTCGAACTCGAGCGTGAGATCTTCGCGGAGATCGGCACCGCGCTGGACTCGGCTGCGACGGCGGCCGCCGCCTCCGCCGAACAGATCGCCGAAGCCGAAGAACTCGCCGAAGATGTCGCTGAAGTCCTGGAAGACGGTGGGATCGAATCCCGCGCCGCCAACACCACTTCCGCCCAGTCCGGCATGGCCATAGCGGTCATACACCGCGCGTTTTTCCGAATCGGCGAGCACCGCGTAGGCTTCGCTCACTTCCTTGAATTTTTCTTCCGCGTCCGGATTGTTCGGATTGCGGTCCGGATGAAACTGCAGTGCCAGCTTGCGGTACGCGCTCTTCAGTTCCATTTCCGTGCAGGTGCGGGTCACGCCCAGCACTTCGTAGTAATCGCGTTTTGCGTTGGTCGTCAGAATATGCCTTTCCTCAAAGATACAAATGCCCCAGCCAGGTATGAAAGTTGATGCTTCTCGGTCGTGCTATGTCCCAGGATTCTTCGCCACTCGAACCATGGCGGGGCGGAGCAAGCGGTCTTTGAATTTATAGCCGCGCTGCAACTCGTCGAGCACCGCGTGATCGGGCACGTCCGTGGTCTCCACCATCTCGATCGCTTCGTGATAACGAGGATCGAAAGGCTCCCCCTTGGCCGCAATCGCGTGCACTCCAAGCTTGGCCAGCGCATCCTGCAACTGCTTGTAGATGAGTTCAATGCCGTTCCGAAGCTCGCTGCCTTCGGATTTGACCTGCAAGGCGCGCTCGAAGCTATCAATTACCGGGAGCAGCGACTTGATAGCATCGGACGTGGCGAAGTCGCGGTACTCCTGCTGCTCTTTGGCGGCACGGCGGCGGGCGTTTTCGAATTCGGCCTGCGCCCGCGCCAACCGGTCGAGCAGAGCGTCGCGTTCGGACTTCAACTTCTGCAATTCGGTTTCGGCGGCTGACTGGTCCACTGCCGCGGAAGGGCCCCTGGAGGCTGCCTCGGAAACAACTTCACCTCCATCGCCCGAAGGAAGTTCGTGTTCCAGGTCAAGGCCGGCTTTTTCCACGTCTGATTTTCCGTTTGATTTCCCCATAACTCCGTTTACTCACTCCGGTTCATTTAAGATCTTGTCGAACAGGCGCGCAATGTAAGAGACCGCCGTAATGGTGTGCTGATAATCCATGCGAGTGGGGCCGATGACGGCCAACGATCCCATCACTTCGTTGCCGGCGTGCGCCGGGGCGCCAATCAGCACGAAGTTGCGCATCGAGGGCAGAGCCTCGTCGAGGCCAATGACCACGCGCACCGCTTCCTGCTTCACATCGAGGTAGGCGCCGAGAAGGCGCACAACCTTTTCTTTTTCCTCCAGCGTCTTGAGCATTTCCTGCAGGCGCTCGCGGTCCTGCTCGCCAGTTACCAGGTTCGCGGCGCCTTCCACGAAGACTACTTGCGAGCCCTGCTCCGCCGCCAGTGCGCCCTGCTTGTACAGTTGCTCGATCGAATGCATCAGGCGATCATATTCGCTGCGTTCCTGCTCCAGGCGGCGGGCCAGTTCCGAGCGCATGGCTTCCATGGTCCAGCCGCGGAAGTTCTCATTGATGTAGCGCGCCGCCAGATCCAGGTCCGCCTGCGACAACTCGAGCCGCAGCACGCGGTCGCGCACGAGGCCGGATCGCGTTACGAGTACGGCCAATACCTTCTGATCCCCCAGCCGCGAAAAATAGACGTGCTCCAGTGCATTTTTCGGACCGCTGGTGGCGACGGTCACACCCACGTTACGCGAGATCAGCGAGAGCACGTGCGAGGTACGCTCCATGAACTCCTGGACGTCAGTGACGCCGGCCAGCGACTCCGAGATCATGGTCTCTTCTTGCGGCGCGAGGCGCGCGTTCCCCGAGATCTGCTCAACGTAATAGCGGTACGCCTCCGTGGTCGGGATGCGTCCGGCAGAAGTGTGCGGTTGCTCCAGGTACCCGGCATCGGACAAATCCGCCATCACGTTGCGGATGGAGGCGGGACTGAGGCCTTCGCGGTTGGAGCGCGCCAGCGTGCGCGACCCGACCGGCTCACCCGTCGATATGAAAGTTTCGACGATGGCGGTCAGGATGTCGCGTTCGCGATTCCCGATATTGGGGTCTGCAGGCATTTGATGTTCTGTCAGCTGTCTCGATCCGAACGGCGTCGGCCGGGGGGAGAAACTGCATCGGGACCATTCTACCTAACTATTTTAGATGCAGAAGTTTAGCTTTTGGATCAAAGTCGTGATCCTGTTTGGATTCTAGGAACGAGGGGAAATGGTGTCAAGCAAGTGCCGAGACTGGGGAATGGTGCGGTTTGGGTCTTGGTCTCACTTTTGGATGCGTCATCCCGAACCCGGCGCCGTTCAGACGGGTGAGGGATCTGTTCCGCACGGGCCCGTCGCGCTGGGATGCTTCCCTCCGCCTGAAGTACGGCTACGGTCAGGATGACCCAACTGCCTAAGCCGGCTTGATGTTCTGGTTGAGCCGCAGCACAGTGCCGAGGTCCTATTTTTTCTTGATCTCCACCAGGCGAGCGTAGTTCGATCCGTACACCGCCCTCACGAGCTCTTCGCTGGTTTCGCCCAACTGGTTGACGTACACTCCATCCGCAAAGGGCTGCAAATTGTCCCGCAGAGATTTGACCCATGGCACCGAACTCGCCTTCTCTGCCGGGGCGATCCAGGTGCCCACAATATCCAACTCGTAACCCCGGCTGCCCTAATGGAAATGCCATGTCACTTACTCCCACCCGCGAGATGGCACCGTAAAGCGGCACGATGAACACCCTGGTGTTCGACGGCGCGGCGTGGGTTGCTGTCGTTATCTTCGCAATCGCGGCCGCGCCGAGTTCCGGAAGGAACAGGTCCGTTTGGAAGTGTGCGACGGGCGCTGGAAGAAATGCTGGCGCCTGAGCTTCCAGATAGGACTTAACCCTGACAGTGTCCTCCCTCGGTTTAAGCGCTCGCAATGGTTGGAGCAATTCATTCCCGTGGCGCGGATCGCCGCAATGGCAGACTACCATCTGGAATCGCGTCCCCTGTTCGGACGGTAACACCATGCCGACGACGTTCATTTCATCCGGCGCCGCCGCGACGAATTCGACCAAGGCCTCGAAGAGCTCCGCCATTCGTCCAGGCGGGTAAGTGAGCGTTCCCGCCAGAACGCCGGTTAGTGGATGGAGCCGGTACTCGAGCGCCGTTGCCACTCCGAAATTTCCGCCTCCACCGCGAATCGCCCAGAAAAGATCTGGATTGGAGTTCCGACTGACCTCGATTTGCTTTCCATCCACGGTTACAAGTTGCGCTGATACCAAGTTGTCGCACGCAGCGCCGTACTTCGACATCAGCAGACCCTCTCCTCCGCCCAGGGTCAGGCCAGCAATTCCTACCGTCGGGCAACCACCCATCGTTGTCGCCAATCCGAAGCGCTGCGTGGCGCCATCCACGTCCCCATACCAGCGCACCTGCTTCTGCCCGGGCCACTCGTTTGCCTGCGTCGACTTCGACCCGGTTCATGGCGGAGAGATCGATTATGACGCCGCCATCGCACACGCCAATTCCGAGTCGGTTATGGCCTCCGCCACGCACTGCCAGCGGCAGATTCTGGTTCGGAGCGAATTCCACCGCCCGCACGACGTCGGGCGCGTCGGCACAGCGAACGATCGGCGCCGGACGCGGATCGAATACGCGGTTGAAAACCAAGCGTGCCGATTCATAGTCGGGCGTCTCCGGTGTGATGACACGCCGGCTAATCTGGGAAACAAGTTTTCGGATCGCGGCCGCATCGGTCGGAGCGGCATTCTGTTCCGTTGCTTCGAGCGTTCGCCGCGCCCGGGCAAACGCTCTCATGGGGCCTCGGGAGAGAGCCGCTCCCGCGAACGCAGCCTGCTGGAGGAACTGTCTTCGAGTCGTCAGCGCCATTTCTTGTTTCCATTAAGTCTCAGCTGAGACGGTCACAATGATCTCGGGGTGGATTGATCAGTTCGGAGTTTGGTATGCAAACACGCCGGATATCCGGGTGGCTATCAACCTTAATAGTGTTGTCTCCGAACGTGAGGCTACGCCGCCCCCTTTCGTGAACGTCAATCTTCATGTTCGAAGACCAACACGAAGCGCAAGCCCTTTCCTTGTGGTACTCAGCGATATAGCTGAAACATATGGAGTTAGGCTCTCGATGGCTCCCAAGAAACTACGCGTGAACCCCCTTTCCGAGTCCGTCTGTCGAAAAAAAATAAAGAAAATTCTTGCTTTTTATCTAGTGTTATAGTTAACTATAACACTAGATGACGCACCTGAGGCCTAGCTGAGCCATGGCTGGTAACCAAGGGATGCCCGGTCCCGATGCAGGAAGAAAAGAACACTCTTGAAGGAGAATGACGATGAAATCGCCTCGTTTTCTGCTGTCTCTTGCTCTGTTGTCGCTGTCCACCGTAGCTTTCGCTCAGACCGCGCCGACTCCCGCGCCGTCGGAAGCGCAAAAGTCCTTCGACCAACTGAAAACCCTTGCGGGTACCTGGACGGGCCCGGTGACCGCCAACCCTCCGCAGCCTGACTTCGGCGACAAGCCCCTATGGCTCTCAATGCGCGTGACTTCTAGGGGAAACGCGATCGTGCATGAGATGAAGCAACCGGGAACGCCGGACGATCCAAGCAAGGACGATCCGATCACCCTGCTTTACGTGGATAATGATCGCCTGACCCTCACCCATTACTGCGACGCTGGAAACCGCCCGCGCATGGTCGCCAAAGCATCGCCCGACGGCAAGAGGGTGGAATTCGATTTCGTCGACGTTGCCGGCAGCACGCAGTACGGACACATGCACCATGCGGTGTTCACTGTAATCGACGCCAACCATCACACCGAGGACTGGACTTTTATGCTGCCTGGCGACAAGCACATTCAGGCCCACATGGACCTGCAGCGCGCAAAGTGACAGGAGGGTACTTCTCCAAACCGCTAACTGGGAAAACCCGATGGACCGTGAGTGGAACGACAGTCAGCCGATTTACCGCCAGCTTCGCGACCGCGTGGTCGCGATGATCCTCGACGGCGTGCTCAAGGAAGGCGATCCGCTGCCCTCTGTACGCAATGTCGCGGCCGAGTATCGGGTCAATCCGCTCACGGTTCTCAAGGGCTATCAGCAACTGGTGGATGAAGGGCTGGTGGAGACCAGGCGAGGCCGCGGGATGTTCATTAATGCGGGGGCACGCAATCTGTTGCTGCAGGGCGAGCGGCAGAAGTTTCTTGGCGAAGAATGGCCCAGGGTCTACGCCACCATTCAGCGGCTCGGCCTGAAGGCGGAAGAACTGCTGATCGCGGCCGCAAACGGCCCAAGGTCACCAGATGCCTCCCAGCCGAAAACCGCCGAACCAAATTCCCCCGAGTCGAATTTTAAAGAGGAGCGCTGAAGCCCATGCCATGCATAGAAGC
>Ga0307475_10001784_pt1 | contig 12836 bp, 8 predicted proteins | sample atmos_gasesECM1C_FD_203317 | JGI IMG/M metagenome (GOLD analysis project Ga0307475, IMG submission 203317) | Hardwood forest soil microbial communities from Morgan-Monroe State Forest, Indiana, United States - atmos_gasesECM1C_515 | ecosystem: Environmental > Terrestrial > Soil > Temperate... | reverse complement strand
TCAGCATTTGCTGATTGCGTCGGGCAATGACTCCCGCATGTGGGAAGTGCTGCTGCGATCGGTCCCGTCGTTCGCTACGCTTTTCCGCCATGCGCTGATCGTGCTGGATCACGAAGCGCCGGTTGGGAAACGCCAGGCAGTGCAGGCTTTGTCGAGGAAGATTGGATTTGACGCTTCTGGCATTCTGCAGGTGTTGGACGTACGAGAGCGCAAATCGAAGCGCAAAGAGTTCGACGCATCGGATGTTTTTTCGCGCTACCTTACCGCGGTCGAGCAAGTTACTGCCGCGGTTGATAAGATGTTGGATTCGGGGAAGTAATCCTGCGTTAATGTTTCTGTTGTCTTCGGGAGAATCTCATGAGCAAGGCGCTGATCGCGGTCGTCATTGTCATAGCAATTGTGCTGCTAGTTGTCCTTTTTGCTTTCGGCCAGTATGTCAGCGTAAAAAATACGCTAGTCAGCAAGAACGAGGCCGTGAAGGCGGCATGGTCGCAGGTGGATATTGTGCTGCAGCGCCGCGCTGACCTGATCCCCAATCTGGTTGAAACGGTGAAAGGTTACGCGCAGCAGGAGCAAACGGTGTTCGGCGATATCGCAAAGGCGCGCTCTGCTTTGCTTTCCGCGGGCTCTCCGCAGGAAAAGATCGCCGCCAATGGTCAGCTCGATGGCGCACTCGGCCGGTTGCTGTTGATTGTCGAGAACTACCCGCAGTTAAAGTCGAACGAGAACTTCCTGCGCTTGCAGGACGAACTGGCGGGCACGGAGAATCGCATTGCCGTCGAGCGGAAGCGATACAACGACACGCTTCGCGACTACAACACTTACGTGCAGCAGTTCCCCAACAGCGTGTTTGCCGGCATTGCGGGATTCAAGCCCAACGAAGCTTACTTTGAAGCCACGCCCGGATCGAGAGAAGTGCCGAAGGTGAACTTCTCAAATCAAGGCACGGCGCCGAAGGCGACGCCTCAGCCTGCGCCGGTGCATTGAGAATGTGACATTCAATTGGCGCCTGCTAATTTTTTCTTCGCAAGGGGCCGCGCGAAGGCATTGGTCGGATTGTGCGCGTTCGAGGTCAGGACTTTGTGGTAGTAGTCCGTGGCTTGCGACGCATCACCGGACTTCTCGTACGACTCCGCGATAAGCGCCAGAATCAAAGGATCATGCTGATCGGCTTGCTGCAGATCGGCAATTGCGGTCTTGTAGTCTCCGCCGTAAAACGCGAGGTACCCGGCGAGGTAGGGGAAGAAGCGAGCCTGGTCGGGGTTGTTCGCCTTGTCGAGAGCGGCTTTCGCGGTGACGATATGCTGCTGGGCTTCGTCAGTTTTGCCGCCGCGGACTGCGATGCGCGCTTGTGCATTCTCCCAGCGGAAGAGCCAAAGGTTTTTATCGGCGCTCGTGAGATCGGGCTTACGCTGCGCTGTTTCATATCCCGATTGGTACCACTTGTAGGAATTGGCGGTATCGCCGCATTCCAGGTAGATGCGCGCTAGTTCGTTGGCGATTTCGGCGGCGCCGATGAAGTCGCGGGTGAACATGCGCGCGTCGAAGACCTGCTGCTCGAATTTCGCGGCTTCCTCGGCGTTCCCTTCGAATGCATACGATACGGCCATTGCTCGAAGAGCCTGTTGTTTCGATTCAGCAGGAGCCACCTCGATCGCTTTAGCTAGATGTTGACGAGCTTCTGTGTAGTTTCCTTTCAGGTCGAGCGCGATGCCGGAATTGAGATGGGCTTCATACAGATTCGGAGAGATCTCAAGTGCTTGTCGATACAGCGCGAGAGCTTCGTCTTGCTTTCCCTCGCTATTCAGCTTTTGGCCTTGTTTAACCAGATCAAGTGCGGCGGGCGCGGGGGCCTGCGCGGCGCAAAGGACGCCGGAGAACAGAAAAAAGATGAAAGTGCGCAGCATGGTGGAACCTCCGAAACGAAATTCATTTTACGCCCCGGCGGATGTGGCCGTGGCGAGAAAGATATGGAAGTCTCGACCGAAGAATATGGGTTCCGTGCGGTTCCCTGAAGGTTAGGCGGGCAGTTCCCAACCTTCATCCTTCATTTTCTTGTTGGTCCACTGCTGGAGTTGTTCGAAGAGTGCGGGATCGATAACGGCAAAGCGAAGCCCAACCCGGCCTTCGCCTCCGAACCAGACCAGCCTAGCTTTGGCGCGAAAAATGGATTCGCTCTCCGGCAACGGAAAGCTGACGTCGAGGAGGCCGGTAAACTTCATCGGTTCTTTCAGACCGTCGAGTCCCATGCCACCCGTGCTGAGGTTCACGCCCTGTACCTGCGCTTCCTCGCCCTTCTGATTTTTCAACATGACGGTAACCTGAACGGGCGCGCGGAAAAACTTTTGCTGCTCGAGGCTAATAAATCCCAAAGAGTTCGCATCCTCGCCAGGATTCACGTTGATGTTGTACTCCTTGAGCTTGCGGCTGAGCGTGCGGCGGGAAATGCCGAGCTGCTCCGCGGCCTGGCTGCGATGACCGCCGCTACGCTCCAGGGCGCGAATGATCATTTGCTCTTCCATGCTGTCGAGATTGCCGACGGGCATGGATGCAGATTGACGCTGCGCAACGGGATTACCAGACATTGCATCCGCAATCTGCGATTTGTGAATCTCTGATTGGCGCGACTCCACTGCGACCCTGGCGATGAGGTTCCGCAATTCGCGAACGTTGCCGGGCCACGAGTGCGAGAGTAGTGCGGAAACTGAATCGGGGGCGAAGGAACCGGCGGGATTTTTCAATGCCAGAAAATGCTCTGCCAAAGCGACGATGTCTTCGGGACGCTCCCGCAGCGGAGGAACGCGAAGTTGAAATTGTCCGAGTCGATGAAAAAGATCCTGCCGAAAACGGCCTGCGGTTACAGCGACCTCGAGATCCTGATTGGTAGCGGCGACGATGCGCACGTCGACTTTGATCTTGCGGTGTCCGCCGAGGCGATAGAAAGGATATCCATCCAGCACCCGCAGCAGCTTTACTTGAGTTTGCAACTGGAGTTCGCCGATTTCATCGAGGAAGAGTGTGCCTTTGTCGGCGAGTTCGAACAGACCCGGCTTGGATGCATCGGCGCCGGTAAACGCGCCTTTTTCGTAGCCGAACAATTCGCTCTCTACCAGATTTTCCGGAAGCGCGGCGCAGTTGATATCGACCCACGGCCGGCTGCGGCGGTTCGAAGACAAGTGAATGGTGTGTGCAATCAGCTCCTTGCCGGTTCCAGTTTCGCCGGTGATCAGAACGCTTTCGGTGTGGCCGGCAACGCGGTCCACCATGCGCATGAAACGGTGCATCAGCGGACTGGCTAACACAAGGTTCGTGCCATCGATCTTGCGGGAGACGGTGTGCACGGTTTCGTCATCGTCGGCAGTTTGGGCTTGCGCCACGACCGGAGCTCGGTTCGGCTTCTCCTCAACCGCGGAGATCAGGGCAACCATTCCCGCTGGAGCGGAAATCCCATCGCGAAGCAGCGTGATGCACAAATCTCCGGTGAAATCATTTCCGGAGACGGTCCGGCAACGATGTGAGGTTTGATAGTGGCCATCCTTCAACACGGTTGCCAACATTATCTTGAGCAGGCGTAGCCTGGCGCCGTCCTCGGCCGAAAGGAAAGCGGTCAAAGTCTGGCCTAGAACTTTATCGATTCCACAATCGAGAATTTTCAGAGCAGCTTCATTACATCCTGTGATTTTGCCGTCCAGATTGGTGGATAAGACCGCTATGCCTTTCGCCGAACCGGTAGGACGCGTCTCGGCACTAGCGGGCGGTGAGGCATGGGGCTGCGAATTGAGATTGGGTGGTAGCATCCCGCACGTTTGGAGTTGATCTTGACACAGCGAGGCTACGTTGCAGGGAGTATGCGGCGTCGGATGGTAACGAAGGTAATTAGCTTCTAGTCAGTTTTCCTGGGGATGAAAACGGTTGTTCTCGGTGTTACGAAAGTAAGCTACTTAAAGCTCCCTAATAACAATACGATCTCAACGGAACAGGTTCGCCTGGAGTGTGCGCAGGGGTGCGTTTCCCGCGTTATGGGTGAGTCTGTGGCCTCCCCTGCGACAGATGTACTAGTGAAATGTCGACACGAACGAAGCTATTTGTCGGGATTACGGTCTCGCTCGGGATGGTAGTGCTGTGCTCTGCCCTCAGACACTGGCAGTCCGCCGACCTGGCACGATTTGCCTGTTATCTCGGCGTCGCAGTGCTTGCCTCCGGCCTGAAGGTACAACTGCCGGGGATCGACGGCACGATGTCAGTTAATTTCCTGTTCATCCTGCTTGGGGTGATGGAACTCAGCCTGCCCGAGACTCTGGTCATTGGCTGTATGGCCACGCTGGTTCAGAGTGTTTGGCAGGCGCGCAACCGTCCCGATCCAGTAAAAGTTCTTTTCAATGTTTTCGGAATGATGGCTAACGCCACGGCCATCTGCTATGTCAGCTACCACCGGCTTGATGGAAGAATCGGAAGCAATAAACCGTTCTTGCTGATGCTGGCGGCGCTGGTTTTTTTTCTGGCGAACACTCTGCCAATTTCAGTAGTGATCGCACTCACCGAAAATAAAACCAGCCGTAAGGTCTGGTCGGAGTGCTACTTCTGGTCGTTTCCGTATTATCTGGTTGGGGCGGCCGTGGTGGGGCTGGTGGGAATCGTGAACCGGCGTGCCGGATGGCAAACCTCACTGCTGGTGCTGCCGGTGATTTATTGGGTGTATCGCTCTTATCGACTTTATCTGGGCCGACTCGAAGCGGAGAAAGAACGAGTTGAGGTTGAGAAGCGGCATGTGGAGCAGATTGCATCACTGAACATGCGCACGATTGAGGCTCTTGCTCTTGCCATTGAAGCCAAGGACCACACCACACATACGCACCTGCAGCGGGTTCGCACTTACGCGGTGGAAATTGCAAAAGAGATTGGGCTGTCGTCTGACGAGATCGAGGCCCTGCGAGCGGCGGCGCTACTGCATGATATTGGCAAGCTCGCCGTTCCGGAGCACATTATCAACAAACCGGGCAAGTTGACGCCGGAAGAGTTCGAGAAGATGAAAGTGCATCCGCTGGTGGGAGCGGAGATTCTCGAACGCGTAGCCTTCCCGTACCCCGTGGCACCGATCGTTCGCTCGCATCACGAACGATGGGACGGATCGGGTTATCCGGCGGGACTGAACGGCGAAGCGATTCCTATTGGAGCGCGAATTCTTGCGGTGGTGGATTGTCTTGACGCTCTGGCCTCAGACCGGCAATATCGTGCGGCCATCCCGTTGGATCGAGCCATGGCCACGGTGAAGCAACGATCGGGAACATGGTTCGACCCGAAGGTGGTCGAGGTTCTGGAACGCCGCTATGTGGACCTGGAACGCATCGCGCAAACCTACAAAGACGGCTTCGTGCCCGCAGGTTTCGCAAAAGATCTGCGTGTGGAGCGTGGCTTGGCTCCCGCCACAGGATTCGAAAAATTCACCGAAGCTGCCCGGAGCGATACCGACTTCCTGACCTCGATCGCGTCGGCGCGGCACGAAGCGCAAGCCATGTTCGATTTGAGCCAGGATCTGGGAAATTCTCTCAGCCTCAGTGAAACGCTTTCGGTGTTGTCGATGCGACTGCGCAAGCTGATTCCCTACGACTCCATCGCCGTGTTCGTGAACCGGAATGGCTGGTTGCTGCCGGAACTGGTGAGCGGCGAAAACTTTCGTGTGCTGTCGTCGCTGAAGATTCGCATGGGCGAGGGTTTGTGTGGATGGGTTGCGGAAAATTGCAAGCCCATTATCAATGGCAACCCCGAGGTGGAGGAAGGTTACGTCGCCGATCCTAAAACTGCGTCACTATCGTCAGCGCTCGTGGTGCCCCTGCAGGGATTGAACGGCGTTGTGGGAGTGCTCTCCATGTATCACTCCACACAGGATGCTTTCACTCCGGACCATCTGCGAATTCTATTGGCCGTCGCTTCCAAGGTGGCGCTGTCGGTGGAGAATGCCTTGAAGTATCAGCAGGCGGAGAGTTCGGCTACTACCGACTTCCTCACAGGCCTACCCAACGCGAGATCGTTGTTTGTGCACCTGGCACAGGAAGTGACGCGCTGCCGCCGCATGAAGAGTTCGCTTGCAGTGATGGTTTGCGACATTGACGGCCTGAAGAAGATCAATGACTCGTTCGGGCATTTGGAAGGAGACAAACTGCTGCGTGAGTTCAGCACGCGACTGAAAGAAGCCTGCCGCGGCTACGACTATGTGGCGCGTATGGGCGGTGACGAGTTTGTGATCACCGCTCCCGGACTCTCCGCCGCGGATGCCGAGGAAAAGACAAACCGCCTGAACCAGGCAGCAGTCGAATCAGGAAGGCATACGTGTGGTCGTGACGTCATCACGCTGAGCGTGGGTACCGCCTTCTGTCCGGAAGACGGCTATGACGTGGAAGCATTGCTCGCCGAAGCTGACCGTCGCATGTATGCGGTAAAGCAAATCCATCACACACAAGTTAAATCGGGCCTCGGCCCGCTGGCGCAGGGCGCTACAGGAAACTAGATGACAAGCCTCAGATGGAGAATTGCGGGGCATGCACTGGCTCTGCTGGCAACTGTTCTTTTTGGCGGACTACTTTCTGCAACACTGGTCCGCCTTGCGCCCGGCTTCGATGTCGATGAGAGAGAACTGGACCCGCACTTGAGCGCACAGAGCGTGCAGGCGCTGCGCGATGCCAGGCATCAGGACCACAATGTGTTCCGTTTTTATTTTTCGTACATGCAGCGCGCCGCAGATGGTGACCTGGGAACTTCGCTCGCCCTGGGACAACCCGTGCGAAGGCTTCTGCATGATCGGGTTCCACTTACGTTGCGGTTACTTTCAATTGGCCTCGGATTGGCTTGGTTGCTGACCTTAACCCTGTCGCTAACCGCGGCATGGCTGCGGCTTTCGATTTACGACTCGCTGACCACAGCTGTGAGCGGGGCCCTGCTTTGCATTCCAGCCGCGGTCCTGGCATTGCTTTCAGTACTGTGGAACGTGCCAGGCTCACTGGCGATTGGGCTGATCGTGTTTCCGCACAGTTACCGGTATTCGCGAAATCTTCTGGTAAGAGCATATTCGCGACCTCACATTATTGCTGCCAGGGCAAAAGGCTTGGGTGAGGCGCGAATTCTTTTTTGGCATGTTGTGCCGGTGGTGACGCCTCAGTTGCTGTCAGTGGCTGGAGTTTCGGTGAGCATGGCGGTGGGAGCGGCTATTCCGGTCGAAGCACTTTGTGGATTGCCTGGCATCGGTCAACTGGCGTGGCAGGCGGCGCTGGCACGCGATCTGCCATTGCTGGTGAACATCACGATTCTGGTGACGCTGGTAACCTTGCTGGCCAATTCCGGGGCAGATGTAATCGGTCATATGGTCCGGAGTCAGGAAGCATGAGAGGGAGCATGAGTTTCTGGCGAAAGCTGGCGTGTGCGCTGCTGGTGCTGGTGCTGGCTGCGTCGTCGGCCGCGAACTGGCTCGCCCCCGCTGGATACGCGAAGCAGTATCGCGACGCAACGGATGCGGCACCATCGCACAGACACTGGCTTGGAACCGATGAACTCGGCCGCGACCGTTTTGCGCGCGTGTTGTATGGCACGCGAATTTCCCTGTTATTGGCCCCGGCCGCAGCGCTGCTATCGACCCTGATGGCGGCCCTGATCGGAGGACTCGCTGGATATCTGGGCGGAGCGTGGGCGCGGATGGCGATGGCGGTGACCGATTTATTCCTGTCGTTGCCATGGTTATTCCTGCTAATCACGGCGCGAGCACTGTTGCCACTGAATGTATCTCCGTTGATATCGGTGCTGGTTACGTTTCTGCTGTTAGGACTGTTGGGTTGGACCGCTGCGGCGCGCGTACTGTGCACAAGTGCGGCATCGCTGCGAACGTCGGACTTTGTGCGGCAGGCTCGGGCCGCTGGGGTTCCCGGCCAGAGATTGTTTTGGGTGCACGTGGTACCGAACTTGAAACCAGTGCTCTACGCGCAGTTTTGGATTTCAATACCGGTCTTCATTTTGAGCGAGGCCAACCTCGGTATTCTCGGGTTGGGCGTCGCTGAGCCCATGCCTTCGTGGGGAAGTTTGCTGAAGGAGCTGGAAGGGCTGGTTTCTGTGGGCGAGGAACCGTGGAAGTTCGCGCCCTTGATTTTGCTGGTGGCAGTAGTGACGGGGTTTCAGCTTTTGCTTTCCAAGCAGGAGGAGGTGGCAGCGTGACGAGCCACGGGAAAAACTCGGTAAATATGGCCCGCACATGCAGGAAAGCAATCGCAGTTGCGGTGCTCTGTCTGGGATCGCTGAGGAACGCAGCGGCGCAAGGGGGCGGCGAACTACGGTTTTGTTTGCGCACAGAGCCGAAGACATTCGATCCACTGAAAGTTGAAGATGATGCGTCTGCTGCTATCCGTTACTTGACCGGCGGAGTATTGGTCCGCGTGAACCGCGAGACTCAGGCGCTGGAGCCGGAACTGGCGCTATCGTGGAAAGTTTCCAAAGACGGCCGGCAGATTTCATTTCGACTGCGTAATGGAGTTTCGTTCTCCGACGGAAGTGCTTTTACTGCCGACGATGTGGCTTACACGATCCAGCAACTCATGGATCCAGCGCTGCATTCAGCGACCGGCGATGCTTTTCGTTCGGGTACCGGCACTGTGGAAACCAAGGTGATTTCTCCGACGCAGATTTCAATCAAGTTTCCGGAGCAAGTGTCCGGGCTGGATCGCCTGTTCGATCAGGTGGCGATTCTATCTCAGCATTCTGGAAGAAAAGAAACAGCCGTGCTGGGACCGTTCATGCTCGCCGACTACAAGCCCGGCTCAATGGTGCTGTTGAAGCGCAACCCCAACTACTGGAAGACGGACGAGCAGGGACGCAGGCTGCCTTATCTGGATTCGATCAGGCTGGATATACAGCCCAACCGCGACGTCGAGATGCTGCGCTTCAAGCGCGGAGAGCTGGATTTAATCAACTCGCTCGACAGCGAATATTTCGACAAGCTGGCTGCGACTGCGCCGCAACTGGTGCACGATGCGGGACCATCGCTCGATAGCGAGCAGCTGTGGTTTAACGAAGTGATGACATCACCAATTCCGGGTTACAAGAAAGATTGGTTTCGCTCAGCTAACTTCCGGCGGGCAATTTCGGAAGCAATCAACCGCGAAGATCTCAGCCGCATTGTATTTAAAGGCCACGCCCAGCCCGCGGTCGGACCGTTCTCTCCGGCAAATAAGTTCTGGTTCAACGCAAAACTCAAGCCGCAAATCTATAGTCCTGACGCGGCTTTGAAGGCACTGCAATCCGACGGCTTCCGCATGGAGAACGGCGCGCTGAAAGATAAAGACGGCAACGCCGTCGTATTTTCCATCATCACCAACGCGGGCAATAAAGTACGCGAGCGCATGGCTGTGTTGATCCAGGACGATCTGCAGAAAATTGGAATCCACGTCAACGTCGTAACGCTTGACTTCCCTTCTCTGATCGAGCGCATGACGCAGAGCTTCGACTATGAAGCGATTATCCTGGGCTTGACCAACGTGGATCTCGATCCCAACGGCGAGATGAACGTGTGGCTGAGTTCGGCGGAGAATCATCAATGGAACCCGCAGCAGAAAACTCCGGAAACACCCTGGGAAGCGGAAATTGATCGGCTGATGCGGGCGCAGGCCTCTTCCAGCGACCCGAAAAAACGAAAAGAAGCGTTCGACCGCGTGCAGGAAATCGTAGTCGAGCAGGAACCGTTCATCTTTCTGATTAATAAAAATGCGCTATCCGCAGTGTCGACCTCGGTGCATGGAGTAGCTCCAGTAATTTTGTCGCCACAAACTTTCTGGAATGCGGAACGGCTGACAGTAGCGGGAAGATGATCAAACGTCTTTCGCCACGGATTTGCGCGGAGTCAGACGGATCTTAAAACTAAAGCCGCGAATAAGAAACAATGAAACCTGAGATCTCACAAAACCAGACCCTGCTTTCGGCGTGCCTCACCGTACGGTACGCGGGCAAGGCTCCGGTTCTGCACCGCGCTGAGTTCGAAATCCGGAGCGGCGAAGTGCTGGGCCTGGTGGGACAAAGCGGCTCGGGCAAAAGCACGATCGCCATGGCGATTCTTGGACTGCTGGAAAAGAATTGCTCTCAAGTTGAAGGGTCGATACGATTTCAGAATGCCGATCTTTTGCAGCTATCAGAACGCGAACTGCGTGCTTTACGAGGACGAGAGATTTCCCTGGTGCTGCAAAGTCCCTTGTCGTCATTAAATCCGGCGCTCAAGATTAGAACACAGCTCAGGGAGGCCTGGCGGGCACATGCATCGGGCACGATCGCGGAATCCGCTCATGCCATCCAGACTTCGCTGCAGAGCGTTTCGTTGCCCGCCGACGATGAGTTTCTCAGGAAATATCCTGCGCAGATGAGTGTGGGGCAGGCCCAGAGAGTGCTGATCGCAATGGCGGTCATGCATCGTCCAGCGCTGCTGATCGCTGACGAAGCGACCAGCGCACTCGACGTCATCACGCAATCCGAAATTCTGGCGCTGTTTCGCGAACTGAATCGTTCGACCGGAATGGCCATCCTTTACATTTCTCACGACCTCGCGTCGGTGGCAGGGATTTGCGACCGCATCGCGATTCTTCACCAGGGCGAGATCGTAGAATGTGGAACCACTGAACAGATCTTCACGAATCCGTACCACAAATATACGCAGCGGTTGATGGCCGCACTGCCGCGAATGGCGCCGACGAATACGCAGTTTCTGAGAACCGAAGCAGCCGTCGCGCGCTAAACTGGCGTTCATTTTCAGACCTTCATTTTCAGACCTTCCGACGCAAACCAAATTCCGTCTATCTCATGAGTAACCAATTTTGCAAACGGCAGTAATGCTGCCACGCAGTTGGGACAAACTGTCCCACGCCCCCGGTGTAAGGACAGAGTGGCCCAGTGCCCCTGAATTCGGCCGTTTTATCTCCATAAGTATCAATTGCTTACACGAGACTGATTGGCCCCGCCCGTGCACAAGACCAAGTGGGTCTAAGCACGTTTTCGCTTCAAACTCGTTCGTTGCGCTTAGGAAGGGTGACATTCATGTCGCAAAAATTTAAACCAAAAAGCCCGGGACGCGGCGAGCGCCACAGCGCTGCTTGGGGAAAGCGCCTGAGCATGCTGTTGCTGCTCCTGCTCACTCAATCCGCTTTCGCGGTGGAGTTGGCGGGTTCGCGCCAGCCCGCCGGCAAGATCGCGGCAGATCTCGCGCCAGTGGTTGCGCGCGCCTATCGCGGTACAGCGACTACTGAAACCGTGAAGGTGATCGTGCAGTACCGCCAGGTGCCTACGAACGCTCATTACGCGACCATGCGCGGTCGCGGTGCACGCCTGAACGCAAAACTTCACTTGATCAAGAGCGCTGCCTTCACGATTCCCGTAAGTGCATTGCCCGCGCTGGAAGCCGATCCCGAGATTCTTTCGGTAAGTCTCGATCATCCGCTGCGAGTGCTGGATGACACTACCAATATCGCTACCGGCGTTCCCACAGCCTGGGGCGCGGGATTCAACGGTGCGGGGATTGGCGTGGCCGTGCTTGACAGCGGCATTAATGACAGCCATCCCGATCTGCAGGATTCGACCGAGTCGACTTCGCGCGTAGTCTATCACCAGGACTTCACCGGAACACCGATCACGAACGCGAACGGTGCAAAGTATGACCTGTACGGCCATGGCACGCACGTCGCCGGCATCGTTGGCGGCAACGGCTACCTCTCCGGTGGGAACTACATTGGCGTGGCGCCAGCCGTAAACCTTATTGACCTTCGCGTACTCGATGCCAATGGCGCCGGTAGCGACAGTGGCGTGATCGCGGGCATTCAGCAAGCCATCGCGCTGCAGGACACTTACAACATCCGAGTGATCAACCTGTCTCTCGGACGCGGCATTCCCGTCAGTTATACGCAAGATCCTCTCTGCCAGGCGGTGGAATCGGCCTGGAAAGCCGGGATCGTGGTGGTAGTAGCAGCGGGCAACTATGGACGCCTTAGTGTTAACAGCAGCAACGGATATGGAACCATCACTGCGCCGGGCAACGATCCTTATGTGCTCACTGTGGGCTCCATGAAGAACAACGGCTCAACTCAGCCGGCGGCCGAAACCATAGCCAGCTACAGTTCGAAGGGCCCCACTACCTATGACCATGTGGCGAAGCCTGACATTATGGCTCCGGGCAACGGCATTGTATCGTTGGCTGCTCCGGGCGCAACTCTGGAAACAACTTATCCCGCTGAGTTCGTGACCGGCACCGATGGAAACAACGACTACTTCACGCTGAGCGGCACAAGCATGGCGACGCCAGTGGTTAGCGGAGCGGTGGCGCTGCTTCTGCAGCAGAACAGCCAACTGACTCCGGATCAGGTGAAAGCACGCCTGATGAAAACTGCGTATAAAGTATTTCCGCAGTCCTCCGTCGCGTGGGTTCCGCACCTCCTGATGAACTTCACCGATTTCTACGATGTGTTCTCGGTGGGTTCGGGACTGCTCAACATGCAGGCGGCGGAATCGAACACGGACCTCGCTCCGGCGACTGTAGGTGCGGCGTTGTCGCCGTACGTGGTCTATAACTGGCAAAACAGAACCGTTTCGCTTGTATACGGGAATGGCACCGTGTCGACTACTTCGGTGGTTTGGGGATCTTCCGTGGTCTGGGGCGCATCTGTGGTCTGGGGCGCTTCAGTAACCGGTAGCTCGGTGGTTTGGGGTGCATCCTTGCCCTGGAACACCAACTCATTGAGCGCCTTCAGCGTGGTTTGGGGCGCGAGCACAGGCACCAGCACTTCAGCTACAAGCGTGGTTTGGGGCGCGAGCACAGGCACCAGCAC
>Ga0307475_10001782_pt1 | contig 12851 bp, 10 predicted proteins | sample atmos_gasesECM1C_FD_203317 | JGI IMG/M metagenome (GOLD analysis project Ga0307475, IMG submission 203317) | Hardwood forest soil microbial communities from Morgan-Monroe State Forest, Indiana, United States - atmos_gasesECM1C_515 | ecosystem: Environmental > Terrestrial > Soil > Temperate... | reverse complement strand
ATGTATTTCGGTGAGCGCGGCAACGTCGTCGAAAATGGCGTGGAGCGTGCGTTTGACACGGAATCGTATTCGACCTCGGAGATTGAGCGCATTGCGACCTTCGCCTTCGCGCGCGCGGAGAGCCGCTCGCGGCGCATTTGTTCGGTGGACAAAGCCAACGTACTGGCGAGTTCGCAGCTTTGGCGCCGCACGGTCACGGCCATGAGTGCGGCGTATCCGGGAATCCGGCTCGAGCACATGTACGTCGATAACGCCGCCATGCAGCTTACGCTGCGGCCATCACAGTTTGACGTGCTGCTCACGACCAATATGTTTGGCGATATTTTGAGCGACGCGGCCGCGGCATTGGCGGGATCGATCGGGGTGATTCCGTCGGCCAGCTTTGGCTCAAGCGCCCCGCTGTTCGAGCCCATTCACGGTTCGGCGCCCTCGCTCGCGGGCACGGACACGGCAAATCCCATTGGTTCAATTCTCAGCGTGACCATGATGCTGCGCGATGCCTTCGGGCTGTCGCTGGAAGCCGACTGGGTGGAGCAATCGCTGCTGCGCGTCCTGAGCGGCGGCTACCGCACTCCCGATCTCGCCGAACCTGGCGCGCGCACAGTAACCGGCTCTGCGTTCACGGAAATGCTCCGCGAAGAAATGCAGCGCACGCTCGAGCACGCCGAGCGCTACGGCTGGGGCGTCTAGCCATCCCGCGTGCCTTTTTCCCGGTAACGTCTCGGTACCGCTTGCATCTTGCCGGACCCTCGTGCAACTTGCGGGAACCCGCTGGGGATGCTACTTTTTCACTTCCCATTTAGGTGACCGCTCACCTACGTCGGGGACGATTGGCCCAGGTGTGGAGGCGAAGCTGTAGGGGCGCTTTCCTCCAAGTCGTTTCATTTAGGTGCCCACATCATTCGTGAACATCGGGCGTCCGGAATATTCGGGATAGCCGGGCTGCGTGTGCTTGCCCGATAATATTTTGTTGGTATGACGAAAACCATAGCTAAATTGAGAGAGGTTCCGGCACACGGTGCGCCGCGGAGCGTAACCTACTGGCGCGTGGAAGGCTCGCTGCTCGAAGTGGGCGCCATGCGGCTGGTCGGCTTTTTCACCTGGAACGCGCAGAGCTTCTCCGAGCGCTGGGCGCGGCGTTTGGGCATGGCGGCAATGGCCCTCTCGCGGCCTTTCGCTTATGGGGCGAGCCGCACCTTTGCCACCCGGCTGCTGCACACGCTGTTGCGCGGCGTTAGCCAGGACCGCCTCGACTTGCTGGGTGAAGAGTACTTTCAGTATGTCCTGAAACCGCAATTGCGCCGTGAGGCCGTCGAAAAACTTCTTGCAGTCCTGCGCAGCGGCGAAGAGGTCGTGCTGGTCAGTCAGCTCCTCGACAACGTGTTGCGCCCGCTTGCCGATCATTTCGGCATCTCCTCGTTTGTCTCCAATCGGCTGGAATTTCGCGACGGCTACGCTACGGGCCGGCTGCTTTCTCCGGTCGTGCGCCCGCGCGGACCTCTAGCCTGGATTGCCAGCGGCTCGACCGACGGACGCGTGCCCCGCGAGAAATTGCTGGCGCGGCTTGGCTGGAAAGGTCCCGAACTGGATGCAGCGACGCAGACTGCGGCGCGTCCCCCGGCGCCAGCGGGACGAGCGGTGGCCGCCCTTGGCGATGTGCCCCGCATCGAGCTGCTCGCGGTTCGCGAAACGCTGGCGAATCGCCACATTCTGCTGGTGGGCGTCACCGGCTTCATTGGCAAAGTGTGGCTGGTCGATTTGCTCGAAAATGTTTCGAGCATCGCTAAAATCACGCTGCTCATCCGCCGCAATCGCACCACTTCCGCGCAACGCCGCTTTGAAAAAATCATCGAGGAGTCGCCGGCGTTCGACACGCTGCAGGAGCGGCACGGTCGGCAGCTCGGCGCGTTCTTGCGGGAAAAAGTGGAAGTGGTGGAAGGCGACGTCAGCCTGCCCGGGCTCGGTCTGGACGAAGCCACGCAAGCACGGCTGGCAAAATCGCTGGACCTGATTGTCAACAGCGCGGGACTGACCGATTTCAATCCGGATTTGCGCGAAGCGCTGGCCTCCAACGTCGATTCCGCCGTGCATTTGCTCGTTTTTCTGCGTAAGTGCAATCATGCAGGCTTAATGCACCTTTCCACGTGTTACGTGGTGGGTATGCGCGATGGCCGCGTCGCCGAGGGGCTGCAGGACAATTACACTCCCGCGCAGGATTCCAACTTCGATGCCCAACGCGAAGTGGATTCGCTGCGTGAAATGATTGGGCGCATTGAAGCGCGCGCGGAAAGCCCGGAGCTGACCCGCGCGCTGCGCCGACAGGCGCTGGGACGTGCGGGAGATCCATCCGCGGTCCCTGCTGAAGAGCTGGACGGAGTGCTGAAGCGCAATCGCGTGCGCTGGTCGCGCAATCGGCTCCTCCGCGTGGGCATGCGGCGCGCGCAGCATCTTGGCTGGCCGAACACCTACACGTATACGAAAAGTTTGGGTGAATCGATTCTCGCGCGCCACGGACAAGACTTGCCGATCGCTATCGTGCGGCCGTCGATCGTGGAAAGTTCGATGCGCTCTCCCTTCGTGGGATGGAACGAAGGCATCAACACCTCGGGGCCGCTCTCTTATTTGCTGGGAACTAATTTCCGGCAGCTGCCCACCAATGAACGCAAGTGCCTGGACGTGATCCCCGTGGACATGGTCTGCCGCGGCATGACGCTAATCGCTGCCGCCATCGTGGCGCGGCGCAACGCGCGCGTGTATCAGCTGGCGACCTCGGCGATCAATCCCGTGAATATGGGGCGCAGCATCGAGCTTACCGGGCTGGCCCACCGCAAGCATTACCGCACGCAGCAGGGCATTGAGCACTGGTTCAAAGTGAAGTTCGAGACCATTCCCGTGTCCAAGCAGCGCTACGAGCGACTGTCGATTCCCATGCAGAAGGCTGTTGTCTCCCGTATCAACCGCATTGCGGTGATCCTGCGCATGAAGAAGGCGCCGCTGGCCAGGCAGGAGCGCGACTTGTTGCGCGCTGAAAAATTGATCGAACTCTACGAGCCGTTCATCCTGCACAACGAGCACGTTTTCGAGTCTGAAAATGCGCGCTTGCTTTCCGCCGCGCTTTCTCCGGAGGAGCGCGCGCTTTTTGCGTTCGATCCGGAATCCATTGACTGGTGGGACTACTGGATCAACATCCACATTCCAGCGCTGCGCCGTTGGTGCTATCCGCTGATGGAAGGGCGTCCTTTGGAGGCGCGCGCGCCTCGCGAACTCGATTGGTCCGCGCAAGCAGCTTGCGCCGGCGCCAGTCCTAACTCCACGTCGCCGTCCGATCCTTTATGGCGATCTTCGTAACCGGTTCGACCGGATATCTCGGCAGCTACCTGGTCGCCGGGCTGCTGCGGGACTATCGCACCTCTCTGAATCTGCTGGTGCGCGCAAGCTCCCGGCAGGAGGCCCACGAACGCCTGTGGCATTCCCTGCAGCTTCATTTCGATTTCCCGGAGTTCTTCGATCACATCAATTCGCGGGTGCGAATCTTCCGCGGCGACCTTACCTCCCCGCGCTTCGGCCTGTCCGAGGACGACTATCACGCCCTGGTAGACACCACCGATTCCATCATTCACTGCGCCGCTTCGTTGAACCGCAAGTCTGAAAGGCAGTGCCTCAATGTGAATCTGCGCGGCTCGCTGGAAGTAATTCAGCTCGCGCGGCGCACGCAGGACCGCAAGGGGCTGCGGCGGTATTCACACGTGTCCACCGTCGCCGTTGCCGGTCATCGCCGGGACGAGGTGATTGCCGAGGATTCGTCCATCGATTGGGGCCGGTCGGACTATGATCCGTACGCGCGCACGAAGAAATTTTGCGAGCACATGGTTGCGCAACTTCTTCCCGATGTTCCGCGCACCATCTTTCGCCCCGCCATCGTCATGGGCGACAGCCGTCGCGCGGAAACCTCCCAGTTCGACATGGTGCAAGCGTTTGACCTGCTCGCACGCTTGCCTGTTCTTCCGCTGCGTCCTCACGATAAGATCGACATTGTCCCGGCGAACTACGTCGGCAAGGCCATCGTGACCATTCATCAGAAGGAGCGGGCCGCGCACGGCATCTACCATCTTTCCTCGGGCGTGAGCTCGCAGACCTATCGAGACCTGACCGACAGTCTCGCGCAAGTGGGCGGTTGGCGGCGCCCTTTCTACGCGCCTTCATTCGGTCGGCCGTTTTCCGCCACGGTGAACTGGCTGGCGAAGCGCGGAGGCGCGGTCGGCCATGGCGCGTCGCTGATGAAAGTCTTTTGGCCTTATCTTGACTGGAACACGGTCTTCGATAACTCGCGCGTGGTCGCGGAACTCGGTGAAGCGCCCGCGAAGTTTTCCAGCTACGCGTATCCTCTGCTGAAGTTCAGCCGCGAAAACAAGTTTCGCTATCCGGCGAAGCCCTGGCCTTCTTCCGCCAGCGCCGCGGCGCCGAAAACAGTTGCTGGGAGCGCTCGCGCATGACCGATTTTCTCCTCGTGGCGTGGGTCAGCGCGCTGATTGAAATTCGGCGCGTCGGCTGGATGTTTGGACTCGGCCGCCGCTGGGAGCCCGGGGAAAAGCTGCGGCTGCTCTTCGCTGGATACAACGGCACGCGCAACACCGGCTCCGACGTTCGTGTGCAGGAAATGTTGCGGCAGGTGCGCTACGTCCTCGGCGCCGGCAATTGCGACTTCAGCGTGATGACTCAGGACTTCAATCGCAGCCGTGGCTATTTCTCGGGCACTCGCCAGGTCTACCTGCCCGATGTTTTTCCGCCGTTCTTATTCCGCGAAGTGCGCCAGAGTCATGGCGTCATTGCTTGCGAAGGCTCGATGTTCAAAAGCAAATTCGCCAACGCCTTGACCACGATGATGATCGGCTCTCTCGGCCTGGCTTCCGCGGAAAATAAACTATCACTCGCGTATGGCGGAGAAGCCGGCCATATGGATCCTCTGATCCAAGACATGTGCGCCCGCTACGTGCACGACTCCCTGGTCATTACGCGCAACGTGGAGTCGCAGGACCTGTTGCGCAAACTCGGCATCTCCACCGAACTCGGCACGGACACTGCCTGGACATTCGAGCCGCATCCCCCGGAATACGCGCGCAAGACGTTGCGAGAAGCGGGCTGGGACGAAAAAACTCCCATCCTCGTGCTCTGCCCGATTCATCCTTTCGTGTGGCCGGTAAGGGCATCCATCGCGAAATACATCGCGCGCGTCACTGCCGGCGCGTACAAAGAAAGCCAGTACCGCACCGTCTATTTTCACCAGTCCGGCGCCGATGTGGACGCGAAATACCGTCGCTACGTCTCCGCCTTCGGCAAAGCCGTGGCGGCCTTCCGCGAACGCCATCGCATCTTCCCGATTCTTGTCGCCATGGAGCGGCTCGATGCGCACGCTTGCCGATCGATGCAGGAGTTTTTACCCGGCGCGCCCGTGTTCACCTCCGATGATTACGACATGTTCCAGCTCGTTTCCATCCTGCGCGCCGGCTCCTACATGGTTTCTTCGCGCTATCACGGCATCGTCACCTCCATGCCGAGCCTTGTCGCTTCAGCCGGCGTCACCATGGACGAGCGCATCCGCAACCTCATGCGCGAACGCGGCCACGAGCATCTTTTCCTTACCGTCGACGACGCTGGCCTGGAACCTAAGCTTTTGCAGATGATGGAGGCGCTCGTGCTTGAAGGGGACTCCGTTCGCGAAGGCATCGGCCGCACCGTCGTCCGCAATCTGAAAGTCATGGCGCGCATGGGCACGCTTCTCGAAGACACCGTCCGGCGGACGTATCCGGAGTTTCCGCTGCGCTCCGGCGTGTTTTCCTGGGATGCGTATCTGCCACCGCTCGGCAAGACATTGCGCGACCTGGCGGAGCGCTACGACACCAGCACGATCGCGCAGCATTCTGTGGCAGGATCCGCGTCGCGATGAGCAAGCTAGCTGTCCCGCCGCGCACGGCTAACGATTCCAACCTCTGAGTCTCATGCCCAACTTCCTCGAAACCATTTTTGCCCAACTGCAGCGCAGTGCCGGTCGCGTGGTACTGCGCGAAATTCATGGCGAGCAGTTCATCAGCGTCACCGGCAGGGAATTGCTCGAGCAGGTCCGCAATGTGCGAGCCTACTTGCGCACCGCTGGAGTTCGTCCCGGCGATCGTTGCGCTCTCCTCGCGCCCAACTCGATTCGCTGGGCCGCCCTTGACCTAGCGTTGATGGCCGAAGGACTCATCGTGGTTCCGCTATATTCCCGGCAGTCGCCGACGGAGCTCGCCGCCATGATGAAAGACTCCGAGCCCGAGCTGCTTTTTGTGAGCGATGCCGCAATGCAGGCATGGATCGGTGATTCCTCCAGCGCACCGCGCCGCGTGCTATTCGACGAAGTCTTGCAGCCGCCTGCCCCGGCTCAACCCCTTCCCGACGCTCCTAATGCGCGCGCCGATTCCGACATCGTCACCATCATCTACACCTCCGGCACCTCCGGCGAACCCAAGGGCGTTTGCCTCACCTTTGCGAACGTCACCCATATGCTTTCCTGCACTACTGAGCGCCTCGACCAACTCATGGGGAAAACTCGCGAGCCCGACCGCGTCTTCCATTACGCGCCCTTCAATTTCGCAGCCTCGTGGATTCTCTTGCTCTCCTGCCTTTCGCGCGAGAGCGTCCTCACGCTGTCCACTGATCTCACCAAGCTCCCCGACGAGATTCGCCTCTCCGCCCCGCACTATTTCCTTAACGTGCCCACGCTTCTCGAGCGTGTCCGCCGAAGCGTCGAAGAGGCCCTCTCCAAGCGTGCCGCTCCGATCCGCTCCCTCTATGCAAGGGCACGGGAAGCCTGGCAACGCCAGAATTCAAGCCGCGCCCGCGCCGCCGATGTACTTTGGCTCGCGCTCGGCCGCAAACTCATTTTCAGCAAGGTCGAAGAGCGCTTCGGCCCGCACCTTCGCGCGCTAATCTGCGGCTCCGCTCCACTCACGCCCGAAACGCAGCAATTTTTCCTGATGATCGGAATCCCGGTCCTGCAGGCCTACGGACTCACGGAAACCACGGCCATCTGCACGCTGGACGACCCGCGCGTCCAGGTCGAGCCCGGTTATGTGGGCCAGGCGATCCGCGGCATCGAGATGAAAACTGCCGACAACGAAGAAATCGTCGTCCGCGGCCCGCACGTTTTTGCGGGCTACTGGAATCGTCCGGAAGAAACCGCGCGCGTACTCCGCGACGGCTGGTTTCGCACCGGCGATCAAGGCGAAGTGAACTTGCGGGGGAATTGGCGCATCGTCGGCCGCATCAAAAACCTAATCATACTCAACTCCGGCCACAACGTTTCGCCCGAGCCCATCGAAGACAAAATTGCGCAGCATCTTCCCAGCGCACAACAGGTCGTTGTCGTTGGCAATGGCCGCGGCTATCTTTGCGCACTCGTCGTCGGCGCCATCGAGCCGCAAGCTGTGCAGTCCGCGCTGGATGCCGTGAATCCCGGCCTTCCGCACTATCGCCAAATCCGCAATTTCGCCTTGATTCGCGATTCTTTTACTGCGGAGAGCGGCCTCCTCACTGCGATGGGCAAGCTCCGCCGCGACGCCATCAACGTGCGCTTCGCCTCCGAGATTAACTCCATGTACGATAGAAAGCCGTCATGAAGCGCTTCGAGGGGAAAACGCTGCGTTGGGACTGGCGCGACAGCATTGTCGAGCTCACGCTGGACCACGTGCCCGCCAACGAAATCGGAACGGAAACGCTTGCCGACCTGGAAAAATTTGCCGCCGCCATCCCCGCTCTCGCGCCCGAAACCGCCGCGTGCATCATCTCCAGCGCCCGCAAACAAGGTTTTTCCGCCGGCGCCGATCTCCGCCAACTCTTTCGCGGCGCCGAGCCGCTCTCCGAAAAGGAACGCCTCGCGGGCGTCCGCCAATTCCTTGAGCGCATCCACTCCGTACTCAACGCCATCGATGCCGCACCGTTCGTCACCATCGCCGCCGTTCACGGTGTCTGTTTCGGCGGCGGCTTCGAGCTCGCCCTTGCGTGCGACATCATCATCGCCGACAAAATGGCGCGCTTCGCCTTTCCCGAATTGCGTCTCGGCCTGATCCCCGGCTTTGGCGGCATACCACGACTCAAACGTGACCTCGGCAACGCCTTCGTGCGCGATCTGCTTCTCACCGGCCGCAGCGTCAACGCCGCGCGCGCGCAAGCCGTCAGCCTCGTCGCGCAACTCACTGCCGAGGGCGAAGCCCTGAAGATCGCCCGCTCCACCGCCGCGCAAATCGCCAAGTTCGACGCCGTCACTCGCGCCGCCGCCAAAAAATTCATCAAGCCCATCCCCCACGAAGAGCTCCGCCGAGAAATCGACCTCTTCTGCGAACTCTTCACCCGCCCCGCCGTAATGGCCGCCCTGAAAAAATTCGTAGAATCCACCGACGCCATGCCCTATCTTCCGTAGCTTCCAAAATCCTTTGAGGACTAATACCAATGCCAATCCTCAGCCTCGACCACGTGCAAATCGCCATCCCCGTCGCAAGTGAGGACCGCGCTCGCGCCTTCTACTCCGGTACCCTCGGCTTCATCGAAATCGAAAAGCCTCCGCAAATGGCCGAGCGCAAAAGCATCTGGTTCGTCGCCGATGCCGTAAATCTTCATCTCGGCATCGAGCCCGATTTCCATCCGGCCAAGCGCGCCCATCCCGCTTTCGTCGTCGACGGCCTCGACGCAATCCTCGCTGCCTGCGAGCGCGCCGGCCTCACCACCAAACCCGACACCTCCTTCAACGGCTTCCGCCGCGTCCACGTCTTCGACCCCTTCGGCAATCGCCTCGAACTAATGGAACGCTCTGTCGCATAAAACTTCGCGCACACGTTGTAGGCGCGCACTTTAGTTCACCCTGAGGAACGAAGGGCGCGTCCCAGCCCTGCCCGCAAAAACCGAACGACCTAGCCGTTCGGCGGATGTACTCCCCTATAGCTCTGCGGCATCTTCTTCATGGAGGCAACAAATGTCCGCAGAACTCATCGAACTTTCCAACGCCCTCGCGCAAGCTACCGAGCACGCTGCAGCCAACGTAGTCGCCGTTCACGCCGAGGCCCGCGGTTCCGCCAGCGGCGTAATCTGGCGCACCGGCCTCATCGTCACCGCCGAACACGCCTTGCGCCGCGACGAAGAAATTCACGCGACCTTGCCGGATGGCCGCATCGTGGCCGCCACTCTTGCTGGCCGCGACCCATCAACCGATCTCGCCGTCCTGAAATGCACGGAAGCGTCCGCCGCCGTCCCCAGTTTCGGTGACGTAACCTTGCTGAAGCCGGGCAGCCTCACGCTAGTCGTCGGCCGCACCCGCGCCAGCGGCCCAGTGGCCGCACTTGGCGTCGTCAGCCTCGTCGCGCCCGAGCGCCGCACCTGGACCGGCGCCGCTCTCTCCCCTTACATCCGCCTCGACGTCGGCCTGCAGCCTACCGCTGTCGGCGGAGCCGTAATTGACGCTCAAGGCCGTACCGTAGGCATCGCCACACCGCGCTTTGCTCGCTTCGGCGCCATCGCCATCCCCGCGCCCGCGATCAATCTGGTCGTCGACACTCTGCTTAAAAAAGGCCACATCCCGCAAGGCTATCTCGGCGTCGGCCTGCAGCCCGTGCGCTTGCCCGACGCTCTCCGTCAATCCTTGCAGCGCAACGAAAAAACCGCCGCCATCGTTCTCGAAGTCGAGCCGGAAAGCCCCGCGCACAAAGCCGGCATCGTCATCGGAGACATTCTCATCGCCCTCGCCGGCCACCCCGTCGCTCGACTAGAAGACGTCCACACGCAACTCCACGGCGAAGCCATCGGGAAACCGCTCGCGCTCAAATTTGTGCGAGGCGGCGCAACGCAAGAAGTGAACATCGTCGTCGGCGAACGCCCCCGCGGAGGCGAATAACATGGCCGTCCACGGTTTCGGTGAAATCGCCGAGCAGCTTCGCCGTTCCACCGTTCTCGTCAGCCCAGGAGGGCGCGGCAATGGCTCCGGCGTGATCTGGTCCGCCGACGGCGCAATAGTCACCAACGCGCACGTCGCGCGTGCCTCGCAAACCCGCGTCCAGCTCTGGGACGGCCGCGAATTCGACGGCGCGCTCGTCTCGCGCGACACCCGTCGCGATCTCGCCGAGCTGCGCATCGACGCCACAAATCTTCCCGCCGCGACGCCCACCGACTCATCCCAAGTGCGTCCCGGCGAGCTCGCCATCGCCATCGGCAATCCGCTCGGCTTCGTCGGCGCGCTCACCACCGGTGTAATTCACGCTGTCGGCCCCCTGCGCCGTTTCGGCTCCGAACCCTGGGTGCAAGCCGACGTCCGCCTCGCCCCCGGGAATTCCGGCGGCCCGCTGGCCGACGCACGCGGCCGCGTCATCGGCATCAACACCATGGTCGCCGGACGCCTCGCGCTCGCCGTGCCCAGCAACGCGGTCACCAATTTTCTCGCTGCCGACCCCATCGACGCCTGGCTCGGCGTAATTGTCGCCCCCGTGCGAGTCCCACGTCCCGGCAGCCGCTCCAAAGCTTTCGGTCTCGTCTTGCTGGAAGTGGAACCGGACAGCCCTGCCGCAAACGCGTCTCTCTTGCCTGGCGACATTCTGCTCGGCACCGACGAAAAATCGTTCACGTCCCTGGACGATCTGGCCAGCTCTCTGCAAGGCTCTGGCCCCCGCCTTCTGCCCCTTGCATTTTTGCGCGGAGATTACGAGCGCTTCCGCCGCGTCACCGTACAGCTCGGCGCTCAGCGCGTTCCCAGGAGCGCCGCCGCCGCGTGATTCGCGTCTTCCTCATCGCCGGTTCGCCGCTCGCGCGCGCCGCGCTGCAAAATCGCCTCAAGGCGCAAAGCGTGAAAATTGTCGGCAGTGCCGCCGCCATAGATGCCCTAGGCGGCGACCTCTCCGACACGCAAGCAGATGCCCTCTTGGTTGACGCCGCGGGCGAATCGCCCGAAGTCATCATCGAATCGCTCGCGGACTCCGACCTCGCAGCGGAAATTCCCATCGTCGTGCTCACCGAAGCCGCCTCTGCCGCGGCGTTCGCGCAAGCACTGCAAGCCGGGATTCGCGCCGTGCTCCCCAGCGAGATTTCCACCGATCAACTCGCCGCCGCGCTGCAAGCCGCGGCCGCAGGCCTCGTCGTCTTGCATCCCACAGAAATTCCCGCCGTCTACCCAGCCGCGTCGCGCGCGTCGCAGCCCCTCGCCGAACTCCCCGAGCCGCTCACCCGCCGCGAGCGCGAAGTCCTGCAAATGCTGGCCGCCGGCCTCGCCAACAAGGAAATCGCCGCCCGCCTCCACATTTCCGACCACACGGCCAAATTCCACGTAGCCGCCATCCTCGGCAAACTCGGCGCCTCCACCCGCACCGAAGCCGTAGCCCTCGGCATCCGCCGCGGCCTCGTCCTCCTCTAGTTTTCCCTGCTCCTTCCTCCTCGCGGAGCGCTTGGCTTGCCGGACAGACATGATTGGTACTCCTACGACCCCGGTACCAAATCTTTGGTGCTCTCGGCCCATGGAAAGCCATCGGCCGGCCGCCCATTCTTCAAATGACCTCTAGGTCACGCTCGAATGGTTTCACTGATTGCTCTGTTGTTTGCCCTCCCTGTAGTGGGCCAAGGCTGCCCTCATGAAGGCCCGGACCACCGATTGTTCGGCCGTGTAGGCTGTGAGATCCAGCGCAAGCTGACCATCGAACGCGCTCGTCCTCCAAGGACGATTTGGTCCTTCCACCTATTGAAGCTCTCCGTGAAAATTGATCCTCGGCATCCCCATCTATTGCTTGAATGGCCCGCGCGATCGCAAAAACTATGGCGGTTCCGCGCCGGCTACCGCTGGGATGCCAACGCCAAAGCCTACATTTTCCCGGCCGTCGCGCTAAAAAAAGTCGATGGGCCGATGCCCGAGTATCAAACGAACTCGCAACAACTTTCGAAGCCGAAGCTACCCTCCTCAACATCTGTGGTAGCACTGCCAGGTTTAACGTCGCTCTCCTCGGCAAACGCGCCGCCGCGACCCACACCAAGCCCGTAGCCCTGAGCATCCGTCCGCAGCTACGCGCATGTATTAGTGGAAATCTGGATAGATCTCGTCAGCGATCCAATAACTTGCCAGAACAATTGCAAACAGCGTTCCTATCAACCAAAGTATCCAGCGTCGACGTCTCCAGACCGACTCAAGAGACGAGTGCAGCATGGCGATGTCCACGACGTAGGCTGCGCAATAGCAAACATTGGCTAGCAATGCAAGGACGGCCATGGGCGGCAGGGAAGACAGTGTCAAAGCCGGACGGAAATGGGGCCAAGTCGCAACCACCCAAGCAATAGTGACGACGATGAGGACTAAATTGTAGACCAGGCGCCGCGGTTCCCAGTAACGGATAGCATCCGCGAATGGCCCTTGAAATGGACCTAATGGTCTGCCAAAACCCGTTAATGGAGTTGCATGTAGGTCTTCCATGGTGAACCTCACCGCCAGAATACGCCGCACCTTGCTCTTGTCAAGTACTTTTCAACACAAAGTTAAAGATTTAAGGACTCACTTGGACGCTCGCGGCCAACCTTGGAACTGATCCGTCCGCATACTGCCTCCGAATTTTCATTCCCGTCGCGATGGTGCTAAATTGACCTATCCATGCGCACCATCGACCAAACCACGCAGGAAGTGCTAGCCCTAGCCTCCAAACACTTTCAGGTTCCCGCCGATTCCCTCGCGCCCGACGACGACTTCTTCAAAAAGCTCGGCATCGACAGCCTGCAAGCCCTCGAGCTCCTCAGCCGCCTCGAAAATCACTTCGGCATCGAGCTCCCCGACTACGAAGTCCAAGGCGTAAGCGACTTCCGCA
>Ga0307475_10001781_pt1 | contig 12858 bp, 9 predicted proteins | sample atmos_gasesECM1C_FD_203317 | JGI IMG/M metagenome (GOLD analysis project Ga0307475, IMG submission 203317) | Hardwood forest soil microbial communities from Morgan-Monroe State Forest, Indiana, United States - atmos_gasesECM1C_515 | ecosystem: Environmental > Terrestrial > Soil > Temperate... | reverse complement strand
GGAGTGTCATGCCTGCGAGTACTTGGGTTGGGTAACTGCACGTTTCCGGCTAGACGGTTATCGCGCCATTCCGGTGTCATCCCGCTTCGAGCCCTACCAAGAGCCCTATTTAGGAGTAGCAGGACAGCGGACAGCCCACAGTTGGAGGCAAGCCGGTTGTGAGTTGCCGCAACATCTGGATTCGGGAATTGAAAACAGCGGAGTGATGGCCGCCCCGCCAATCTAACAAGTTGTGCCAATTGACAAATAAATGACACTGCGGATCAGAACTGTCATTTCTAATCTTATATAATACTTACTAAAATAGTGTCACGGGGGGAGAAATGACATGAAGTCAAAAACCCGCATGCGGGTCAACGAGAATGGCCGCGTGGTGATTCCTGCTTCCTTTCGCAAGCAGCTGGGCATCCGTGTTGGTGACGAAGTCGTTCTGCAGATTCAAGACGACGAATTACGCATCACCACTTTGAAACGCAACCTGGAGCGGGCTCAGCGGCTGGTCCGCAAACATGTGAAGCCGGGCACCTCTCTCGTGGACGAATTGATCGCCGAACGCCGCGAGGCCGGCCGAAATGAGTAGGGTTGTGCTGGACGCTTCCGCCCTGCTCGCCATTCTCAATCAGGACCCCGGAGCCGAAAAGTTGACGCCGGAGCTCTTGAGCACCGCGGCTATCAGCGCCGTCAATCTTGCCGAAGTGCACGGCAAACTTGTCGGCCGGGGCCTCAGCCCTGACGATGCGTGGGAAGCCGCACTGAGCCCCATCGGCGAAGCCGTGCTCTTTAGCTCCGAGCACGCCAGGCTCGTAGGCGATCTCGTCGTACAAACCCGCCCCGTTGGCTTGTCTTTGGGAGACCGGGCTTGTTTGGCGCTCGGGCTTGCGTTGAAGGCTTCCGTCTACACGGCGGACAAGTCCTGGAAGAAGTTGAAGGTCGGCGCGCGCATCCACGTCATCCGGTGACCGGCATGCTCAGCGGAGTAATGGCCGAAGAATCGCAAGCTTACCCGCGGATTGTAGTCGCCTTTCAAAACTACGCTCCACCCTTCGATGCGGAGAAGGCCATTCACCGCATGTTACGAATCGTCCCTCCTAAATACTTCCTCTTGGCCTACTTTTTCACTAAGCGCGGATGAGTCCTAGGAATTTGCGGGAATCGTTCTCGAAGCCGGGGAAGACCGGCTTCAAATCGGCGACGAGAATCTTCTTTTTCCTGAGTTTGCGCGAGAATGACGTCCCGCGCTCGCCAAAAAACTCCCGAGCGCCGCACCCGAGCCGGGGTAAGCTTCAAAGCGCGGTTGGCGCGGGATGACCCGCAGCGGTGTTTTCAACAAATCCGCCAAGGAGGCCTGGGAGGGATGACCATGGCGCGCCCTCTTGCGATGGCGGCAGTCTTCGCGCTGATCTGTGTTGCCAGAGCGACCGGCCAGACGAAGGATCCCACAAATTCGGAGGCGGCTCCCCCAAAATTAGTAATGCTCGTTTATCAGAGATTTTCGTCGAACAAAACGGCGGAAAGCGGCAAGGCGCTCGCGGCGGCGGCGCGCGTGTGCGCGAACCTGGACGTGCCTAATTCGTGGATCGTGATGGATTCGGTGACTGGAGAGCAGGAAGTGCTGTCGTTCGATCCATTCGATTCCTTCGCGCACATCGACAAAGCCTTTGCCGCGTGGGGAGGCATTTACGCCAGTCATCCTGATCTTGGAAAAGCGCAGGCGCAGATCACTGGCGCGCTGGTGAGCCAGCGCACGATCGTCGCCGTAAGGCGAGATGATCTGAGCTACCGCCCGGATCGCATTGATCTTTCGAAGGCACGCTTCCTGCGCGTGCTCGAGGTGCGCCTGCACCCCGGCCACGAGGGGCAATTCGCCGAAGCCTTTCAGAAACTCAGCGCGGCCTACGAAAAAACCGATTCCCATTTGCCGTGGGTCGTATATCAGGTGAATGTTGGGATGCCCTCGCCAACCTTTTTTGCGTTTGTGCCTATGAAAACTCTGGCGCAGAACGACGATTTGCTGAACCGGCGAGACCGGTTGCGCGAAGCAGAAGGCGACGCCGCCGCACGCATGCAACAAATCGCGCGCGAAGCGTACGTTCACACGGAGAGCAACCTTTACGCCGTCAGCCCCGAAAAGTCGCACGTATCGAAAGAATTTGCGGCAGGTGATCCGGAATTCTGGACGAGGGTTCAAGCTCCAGTTGAAGCAACGGTTCGAAAGAGCAAGGCGAGACAGTAATCCAGCTAAGTCTTGATCAGCCCAGGGAAATTGCGCGGACTGTTGTCGAAGCCGGGGAAGACCGGCTTCAGGTCGGCGACGCCGATGTGTTTGGTAAGAATTTCGCCGAGCACGCTGCGAAAATCCGTGGTGAGGGCGAGGTCGCGGCCTTCGTTGAGTTGATGATCGTTCAAGCCGGGCCATTTACCGTAAACTTCTCCGCCGCGCACGTCTCCGCCCATCACGAACATGCAATTGGCGTGGCCGTGGTCCGTGCCGCGGTTGCCGTTTTCGCGGGCGGTGCGGCCGAATTCGCTCATGCTGACGAAAACGATGTTCTCCATGCGGTCGCCCAGGTCCTGATGAAACGCTGCGAGGCCCTGGCCCAGGTCGCGCAGCAGATTCGAGAGCTGGCCCTGTACGCCGCCCTCGTTGACGTGATTGTCCCAGCCGCCGCAATCGAGGAATAAAACTTCCACGCCGATGTCGGCTTTCAGGAGCTGTCCGATTTCCTGGAGGCTCTTGCCCACGCGGCTGGTGGGATACTGCGCGCCATTCTCGGGCTGATACCTTCCGGGATCCGCCTTGCGCAGCAGGTCGATGGCTTCAAATGTTTCCGTGCCCGTGCCTTGCAACGCTTTGTCCACGGTCTGCGCGTACATGGCTTCGAAGCCGCCTTCAACAACCTGACCCATTCCGGGCGCTTGCGCCATCACTTTGAATTGCCGCAGGTCCGGCAGCGCGATCGCGGGAGCAGTGCCCTGCAGCATGCGCGGGAGATTCGGCCCCATCGCGACAGCGCGGAACGGCGAAGCGTTTTCTTCGGGAACCGTTTCGAGCGCGCGATTCAGCCAGCCGGCTTCGGTAGATTTTAAGCCCGGCGTGCCGGACTCCATAAAGTCCTGCGCATCAAAATGCGAGCGCGTGGGATCGGGCGAGCCTGCGGCATGCACGATGGCGAGCTGATTCTTGTGGAAGAGCGGATCGAGCGGCGCGAGGCTCGGATGCAGACCGAAAAATCCGTCGAGGTCGATCGCCGCATCGGCGCCGCCGCGCTTCGGTTGCGGAATCGCGATGGTTGGGCGCATGCGGTAGTAATTGGATTCGCCAAAAGGCACGACGATGTTCAGCCCATCGGCCGCGCCGCGTTGGAAGAGCACGACCAGCTGCTTTTTGCTCGGCATCGTTGTCGCGGCGACCGCGCGCTGAAGAAACGCGGGCATGGCGCTCAGCCCCACCATGGCCACGCCGCCCTGCTTCAGAAAATACCGCCGCGAGAATTTCAGCCCTCGCACGCCTTCACAACATATGTATGCCATCCCTGCTACCTCGCATGTCCCGTGTGACTGGTGACTCGTGCTCCCAAGCAAAAGGTTTCTCTGTAGCGCCGCGCTTCAGCGCGGCATGTTGAATGATTTTCCGTAGCCCAAGATGCCACCCTAAAGGGCGGCGCTACATAAAAACCCTACCGGCGCTCAAATTCCGATGTGTAGCAGCGGCTTTACACCGTTGTCATTAACGGCGCTGAAATTCCGGCGCGCCGAGGACGAGTCCCGCAATCACGCCCAAGTCCGCTTCTCGGCCGGGATCGTCGAGCTTGGCGTGCAGCACCTGCGGATTGTCCAACTGCTTCTCTAGCGTCTCTGCGGTCGTTCGCGCTGCTTCGCCACCGAGAAAAACCTGCACCGCGCGATCGAGCGCCGTTTTCGGATCGGCGGAAGAATCCACGCTGAGCAGCGAGGCGACATCGCTGCGCGCGCCGCGTATGCGGTTACCCGCCAGAGCCAGCGAAAAATTCAGGCGATTCAGCAGCGCGCCCGTGTTGACCCACGTTTCGGACTTGTCCGAATAACCAGTCGGCGGCTGACATTGATAGAGCGGCTCGCCGATGCGGCCGACCCATTGCACCAGGGGCAGCGGCGTATCCACGTCGGTGCCGAGCGCGCGCGCTGCGGAAACCACCAATTCGAACGGCGTTTTGATTTTTGCGCGGTACGCTTCGCGCGACCAGAATTCCGGCGACCAGATCATGGTTTTCATCACTGCGCGAATATCGCCCTCGCTTGATTGAAAAGTTTCCGCCATGCGATTCACCAGCGTGGAAGGCGGATAGTCCGAAACGAAGCGGCGCGCCAGCTCCGTGGAAATGAATTTCGCGGTGCTGGGATGATGCGCGAGCAAATCGATGACTTGCTCGCCGTCTTTCATGCCGCCAGCGTGAATCCTTTTGCCGAGCACGATTTTCGGATCGGGATCGTGCAGACGATCATCGAATTTGAAATCGGCGTAGACGCGCGGCTTGTCAATCGTCCAGCCGGTGAAGGCGCGCGCCACTTCGGTGACGTCTTTTTGCGTGTAGCCGCCATCCACACCCAGCGTGTGCAACTCCATCAGCTCACGGCCGTAATTTTCGTTCAAGCCGCGCTCATTCTTTTTGCCAGCCTGCTGCGGGTTTACCGGGGGACGCGGCGGCCAAGGGCGCCCGAATCTTCCGTAGCGCATTTGCTGGCGCATGGCGCGTTCCATGGCGATACGCTGCTGAGCGCGCGGATCGGCGCTGAGAAAATTGTCCAAATAAAAAAGCATCGCAGGACTCTTCGCTGTCGCGGTGAGCAAATCCTTGAATTTACCGAGCGCGTACGGCTGGATGACGTCGCGCTCGTAGGAAGTGAGGTAGTAGCGGTCCTCGCCTTTTCCCGCAAACACGTTGAAGTGGTTGAACCAGAAATCGTCCACCACCTGCTGAAGCTGTCGCTCGCTGTAAATCGCGCGCGTCACCTTGGCCATGGCGAGTTCCGCAGCGATGCGCGCCGGCCGCTTGCTGTCGTCCGCAACTGCGCGCGGCACGCTGTTCGGGTCGCCTCCGCCAAGCGCTTCACGGCGACGCGCTCCTCTCGCCGCTTGGTCCGGCTCCATGGCTGGTTCTTTCATCGGAGCAGGCGCGTTCTCCGCTGCGGATTGCGTAACGGACTCGCCGCTAGGCGAGGAACTCTGCGCGTCCTGCGTTTCGCGGGCTTGCGTCTGTTGCTCTGAAGCGGGGGCGGCATCGGCACGACGCTGCTCGTCTTGCGCTCTTTCTCTCGCCTGTCTTTCCGCTTGGCGGACCGCCGGTTTCGGCTGAGGGTATTCCGCAATCAACTTTGCCGTTGACATTCGCAGCGTCGGGTAATCCTCCAGCCGCGCTTCCACCCCTTTGTCGTCGATCGAATTGGGATTAAGCTGCCGCTCAATCCATTTTGCCAAGCCCATTTGGCGAACGCGCTCGACGTCGCCGGGCCGCGGACCATAGGCAAGCCGGTTCACCGCGTGCAGGATGGCCTCGTCGGGACTGAGCTCGGTAATCGGCAGGCCCTTGAGCGCGGGATCCGGTTTCTGTTTCTTATCTTTAGCGGCGGGGGGCGGGGCCGCAACCGCAGGGAAATCTACTCCCAGCGGCAGGCAAGAGCAGGCCAGAATCAAAGCGAGGAAAGATCTGGGCGTTGCGGCAATCGACGGGAAGCGAAAACGAAAGCTGGATGCGCGGAAATTCCTCGACTTCATGGCGTTCTCCTGCGCTTTCTCCGGCCAACCGGCGAGCGTCGTGCTGGACTCACGGTCTAGAATAACCCGCGGCGGGCGAAAAAGTTCCTGAACGCGGGCGCGGGATGTCGAATGCTTACCACGCCAAAACCACTCAAAAGACAGGATTTAATCGCCAGCATGGAAGCGAGCCTCGCCGGGGATAGATCGCGCGCCCAGGATTTGTGGTTCGCTGATCGAAGGCGCTCGGTAAGCGCGGGCCAGCCAAGGGCCACTACTCGCTGATGTCGAAATCCACCACGCGATTTGGCGCATTGTTCTTTGCGGAATCCACCGCCTGCAGCACCAGCCGATAAGAGCCGGGCTTCAGGTCGTCCACTTTCACCTTCATGCCGATGGGAACAACAGGATTTCCCTTTTGGATGAATTCATCCGCACGCACCGTTCCGGTCGAGAAAATCTTCTGGTTGCTGCCACGATCGAAAATGGTGTAACCCATGCCCACGACCGGCGGCTGGTCGGAGGTCAGCAGGGGCTCATAGATTTCGCTGTAAACGACCACGTTGTCCGTATGCTTGAAGCGGTTCGTTGGCGAAGGAATGATTTGCATGCCCTTCACCACCAGCGGGGTGCGGTCCTCGAGCAACACCGAATCGAGGCTTTCGGGAATATCGTTCAGCCTCTGCGGCGAATTCGTGAGCGCGATGCCGCCGAGACTGAAATGCTTGCCGTCGTAAGGGTCGATCGATAGCGGCGATTCGAACTTCCCAAAGGCATCGCCCCCGGTGCTCAAAACCACCGTGAGTTTGTAATCTCCCGGCGTGGCATCAAACTGATTTTCGTATTGATATGGCGATTTCGTGAAGTCCTTCCAGTCGTCTTTTTCCAAATCGAGGTTTACGGTGTCGCTAAATTTCGCGCCGATGGTTCCATCGCTGCGATAGGCAATCCCCAGCACGTTCAAGCTGGCATGATACTTTCCTTTTTCCTTGTTGAATTGAAACGAATCGGAAGGAATTTCCATGGCCAAATTCACGCGCGCGGTGTCCGGTCCGCTATAGAAGTAGGGATCCTCGAGCACGCCGTGAATGGACCCCGCCTGAGAACCGCTCGCACGCGCTTCGAGTTGTTTCTCGAGCGGTTTGCCTTCGAGCACGTTGGTCGTCTTGACATTGCAGTAGCCGCTCCGCGAGCGCACGTGGAGCCCGCCTCCATTCGTTTTCACCTTGAGCGTGTGGCAGCTGCCTTCGGGTGTGTCGAGCGGAGCGTATCCGAGGACGTAGAACTCGTTTTGCTCGCGGCCGATTTTCTCGAGTCCGGCAAGCAGATCGTTGGTGTTGAAAATGGAAAAGCCGCCCGTGCCTTCGGCCAAGGCCGCAAGAACCTGCTGATTAGTCGCTACTGACGGGGGAAACGTCGGAACGATGGTCCGCGGCTGACCATACGTGGAATTGTAGAGGTTCGAGTTCGGCATTCCGCCGCCGCGCGTTCCGCCTCCGGTGCCTCCACCCCGCGTTCCGCCGCCGGTGCCTCCACCCCGCGTTCCGCCGCCGGTGCCTCCACCACCTTTTCCGCCGCCCGCACCTCCAGTGCCACCGCTGCCCCCGGTGCCGCCTGTTCCACCACGACCACCTGTACCCCCGCCGCCGCTAGGGCCGCCCGTGCCTCCGCCGCCTCCCGGACGCCCACCGCCCCCGCCACTCGGCGGGCCTCCTCCCCCTCCGCCGGGCCTCTGCGGATCAGGCATGCCCATCGCCGGGTAGGCGGCGAGCACGAGCCTGACGCGCGAGGAGGATCTCGGAGCCGGCGTTCGAAACGACGCTGCGACCGCTCTCGCCTTACTGGATACCGCTCGGTTCCGGGAGCTTCCTGCGGGCGCGGTCGTAACCAGACCTCGCGCGTCCACGGCGTAAATAGCCACGTTCGATTTGTTGCACGCATCGATCGTGGCGGTCAGTTCCGACTGGTTTTCCACGGATAGCGGGAAGCCGCCGGAGAAGAGAATCAACATTTTGCGCCCCGGGATGGTGCGCAGGTTTTTCGCCAGGCTGCGCACCGCCAGCAGCATCGTGCGCGCGCCAAAATCCGCTTGCGCATTGAAGAGGGATGACGTGCCCATCGTCGGCATGCCCGTTGAGGCCACCGTGACGGCGGCGTCCGCTGGCGGCGCATTCGGAGCCACCGCCGAACCCTTCACGCCGGAAACGGCGGCGCGCAGGAGAACCGAGCTGGCAGTGAAGTTCTGGACGATGCGTAGGGAGCCGCCGAAATCCACGACGGCCATCAGGCTGTCAGGACTCGCGTTGGCCTCGATGAATTTCTGCGCCGCGCCGCGCGCCTGAATCTGGTCCGGCGCCGCCATCGTTGAGTTGTCAAAGAACAGGATCAGGTAATGCCGCTGGCCGCTCGGTTGCAGCGCGGCATCGGCCCCTGAAGAAAAGCTCGAAATAGTCTGCTCCTTGTTGTCCTCATAGACTTTAAATTCATTTTGCTTCAGGTCGCGCACATAGTTGCCCTTTTTGTCGGTCACTACAGCATCCACCAGCACGATTTTGGTTTCTTTCTTAATGACCACACCGGAGGGCTCCGCAGGCGCCGCCTGGGCCGGCGGAGGCGGAGCGGGCGGCTGTTGCGCGCGCCCGTACGGGACGTTTCCAAACAACAAGGCGGCGGTCATTGCCGCCGCAAACTGTATCGTTCTCAAGCAGTTGCGATGTGTAACCATGTGAACCTCCAGCCCCAACGAAACCAGATTCTTCCGTGCCAATTCAGCCCTAATAAGGGATCACCACGGCGCCATTCCTGGCGGCCATCTGCGCGCCTTCCGCGTCGCGCACCACGAGCCTCACCAAGTAGGTGCCGGGTTTGACGTCAAAACTGGACTTCACGGTAAGCCCGGAACGGCTGAGCCGCTCGTAGGTGGTATCCCGTAATTTCATGTCGATGATTTTTTGCACACCTGTCACGTATTGGCCGTTCTCGTCAAAAATTCCCGTCACAATGGTCAATTGATCGTTGTTGCGGTCCGAAGCCCTCCGAAAACGGATGCCTTTCACGTCCAAGTGGGTCAATACCGCCAGGCGAGCTTCGGCCTCGTCCTTTTTGAAATACTGCGTCTGCAAGTCCACCGGAATGTCGTGAACTTCCTCTTGTGAAAACAGTGCTTCTTGAATCTCTTCTTTGGCGACTTCGGCGGAATCGGCCGCGGAGCGCGGCGCAAAATAACCGTGCCGCGCCTGAATGTTGAATTTTTCCTTCGCAGTCAGGGCAACTCTCAGGGTGTGAAAGCGCCCGTCGAACTTCAGATTCTGAGGGGAAAAGACCAGCACATAGGAAACGGCCGGAGCCGCGCCCGCCTCGCGCATGGCTTCGTCGACGTCATTGCGGTTATGGTAAAACGTGCCGCCGGTACCGTCCGCCAACTCCGCCAAGACGTCCTGTTGGGCGCTCTGTGCCACGACGCGATACATTGACTTATATCCGCCTGTGCGCACGCCGTCGTTGGGTGGATTGGCTATGTCCCCCATCACGTCGGGCGTGTAGAGGCCGCGCGCATCGATGGTGTTGATGACGAGATTGGCCCGCGTCGCGCGATCCACCATTTGCGACGCCTCATATTGAAGCGTGCTCGGGATGAAGCCCGGCGAAACCAAAACCAGGATGCGCTGACCCGGCAGGCTGGTCATGCGCCGGACGATTTCTTCGAGATGCCGGTAAGCGTACTGCGTTTCATTGTCGCCTTCGGAAACGGCTCGCTGAGCCGCCGCTTGCGCCAGGCTTTGCGCCGCAGCCTGCATTCTCGCGTCACCGTTGAACGCGCATTGCAGGGTTTCATCGGTAGCCACGGCCAGGGCCTGCAAATCGTTCTTATTGGCGATCAAGTCCGCCTCGTAGTAGGTCATGTCCGGGCAATCGGAGGAATTGTGCTGCGTCAGGGGACGCGCCACAATTCCCAAAAGAGCCTTTGCGAGCAAAGACCGGTCGTCGGTGAAGTCCTGTGTAAGTTGACCCGAGGTGGTGTACATGGCTACGCGATCGCTGGGCGCCAATGCGCCAAAGAACCGCGTGGCCGAATCGCGCACGAACACGGCGTCCTGCATCGACATATGCACGTCGTCGAAAACCATGGAAACAAAGCGCTGCGGAAGCGTGGCCGCTTTCACCGCGAGGGGATCGGCTTCCGCCGAAGAACTACCAGCCACTGGCGAAGTGCTAAGCGGGATGGCATGCGTGGTCGGAGTCTCCGTGGCAAAGGCTGTGATGGTCTGAAGCTTCTTGCCGTCGTAGAGCTGGAAATCCTCTTTCTTCAGGTTGGACACCACTTTGCCGTGCGAGTCGCGCACCACGACGCGCACCAGCACGTTATTGACGCGAACCTTGAAGGTTGCCGGAGTATCCTGACTGGAAACCTCTTTGGCGTCCTGCTCGGCACCGGCGACGGGTTTGGCGGTGGAAGCGGGATTCGCAGCCGGGGCAGTGGCGGCTGGGGTCGGAGAGGGAGGGTTTTGCGCCAAAAGTGCATGAGGAAAGCTTAACGACCAGCAAGCCAGAACGGCGAGGGGAAGGCACCTGGATCCCGGTGATGACACTGAGCGAAACATCCCACGCCCTTCTGAAAACCACGTCCTCACGTCTGGGCTTCGTCGCAGGGCAGACCGCGGTTGCGGCTACCGCAAAACAGGCGGTCAAGCGACTATACGCTGCTGCTAATTTTGGTGTCAATCGGGTGCTCGTCGGGTTGTCGGGTGCTCGTCGGGTTGTCAGTTAAACACTGGAGATGGAATGGGCCCGGTACCCCGCGAGGGTCCAGATGTCCTGGGCCTCCACATGGCGCAACACGTAGCGGTCGCCACCGGCGACAACCACGCGGAAAAATGTCTCGCCCGGGGAATACCAGCGATCTTCGACGGCCACAACCTGCAAAGTGCGGTCATTGAGGTGCAATTGCAGAGGACGCTCGTCCGCTTTGAAACCCGAGTAAGTTTCCACGCCTACAAACCGTTCACGCATGATCTTGCCCCTTCGCTTGAATATAAAGCAAGGCATGTGGCAAAGAGAAGCAGCAGCCCTTGGCAAGAATCGCTCGAGGAAAACCGCACTCCGCACGAGCCGCTCAGGCATGGCTTCGCTCGAATTTGCGGATCTCGGCTGATTCGGCGTTCCAAGCTGCGCCCAGAAAAATGATCACGGCGGAGAGTTCCATCCAGATGATCAAGCCGATGACGGCAGCCAATCCGCCGTAAACTACGCTGTAAGGCACGCGCCGGACGTAGGCTCCAAACCCAACGTCGGCAACCCACCAAAGCAGCGTCGCGACGGCCGCCCCTGGCAGCACGTTTCGCAGGCTGCCTTCTTTGGGGCGCGCCACCCGGTAAATCACCGTCAGCGACAGCATGGCCAGGACCATTGCAGCCACCGGGAAAAAGATGCTCCACCAGCCCCGCAAAATCGAGTGCTTGCCGACCGCGTGCGCGATCCAGTGCCGCAGTGGTTTGCCCAAAATTCCCAGAACTGCCGCACTGAGCAAAGGAGCAAACGTGATCAGCAACAGCAGCAAGCCGCGAAGCTGCCGGTGCAGGAATCCGGGCTTCTCTTCGTCGCCATAGATAATGTGAATTCCTTCCATCACCAGCTTCATCACCTGCGAACCCGCCAGCAGTGTGCCCGACCACCCCAGTAGCGCGACTTTCCATGCCTCTGGTCCGTGGCTTACCAGAAACTCCGAGACCAGGCCCCGGCTGCCAGGCGGAAGAAATTCCGTCAGGTCCTGGACGATCTCGAGCAAGCTAGCTTTGCCGCCGATTCGTGTACCGGCCAGAGCTACTGCAATCAACAGCGCGGGAAAAAACGCCAGGAACAGATTGAACGCAATGGCCTGCGAAATCATGCTGCAGCGCGGGAAGACCCGCGTGAACATGCTGTAGCCGCGCTTCACGATTTCCATGGCTGAAATCATAGCCGGGAATTATACCCGCCGCGCGTTCGCCCCGTCCGAAGCGCGTTTGGAGAATCTTATTGCGCGGCAGGAGCCCTGACAAGCTTTTCTGTTTCAGTAAGTTATGAGGAATGAGCCGTCGGCCGAGACGATTCACACTGAACAAGGTGCGGCAGGGCCGGGAACCGGACCCTTTGCTAGAAGAGGCGAATCGCGCCGAACACCCGAAGCGACGTTCGGCAGCCGCTTCGGGGAGGCGAAGCACCCGGCGCGATTAGACCTTATCTCGCCGGGAGTGAGGCAGGGGAAACAGGACGGCTGTCCCGAGGGCTTGTGACGGCCGTCACAAGGCGCGCTTCTCCATGTGAATCACCGGGAGCGTCTCCCCGTTAATCAGAGGAACGGAGATTGGCTTGACCGCCATGTAGCCCCTCGCCCCGAAGAGTTTGGCCCCTGTCAAAGTGGCGCCCATCTCATAACGGGAGAAGCCTGCGGCGCGCGCCGCCTCTTCGCAAGCCTTAAGGATCATGCTCCCCACGCCTTGCCGGGCCCAGGCCGGATGGATGAAGAAAGCACGAATCTTTGCGGCATCGCGCCGCGGGTCGAGCAAAACATCCTCACGGCCGGTCCAGCGGTCGCTGCCATAGAGCGTTTTGCGTTTGCTCCAGCCGCCGCAGCCAACAACCATCCACTCCGCTGTTCGCCGCCCACTTCCCTTTTGATCAAGGGGCGCTTCTGCAACGATGTACGTGCCATCAGCAATGAGCTGGCTGTCCACCCCAAAAACCGTTTTCAGTGCGCCTTCGATCTGCGCCGGAGTGTAGTCCTCAGACTGCAACCCACGCGCGGAAGCTTCGATCAATTCGCGCAGAACAGGCACGTCCTCCGGCATCGCGAGCCGCAGGCGAGTTCCACTTGTCGCTGCCATTTCGCATCCCCCGGGCACGCTGCGAATTCTACCGCCACTCGCGCCCCTTGGCGGTTTTGATTCGTCGGCCCAAAGAATCCAACCATGGTATGACTTGCCGCAAACTCCCTGGCACGCTGGCCCAGGAGAAAATCAATGCTTGCCCATGTGGGCCGTAAAACCTCGGCTTTTTTAGGCCGAGGATATAAGGCCCCTCTTTCTTTTCCTCCCGAACCGCTCTATACGGAATTCCTAGGCCCGCAACTTCGAATCACGCACTGCCCA
>Ga0307475_10001780_pt1 | contig 12860 bp, 10 predicted proteins | sample atmos_gasesECM1C_FD_203317 | JGI IMG/M metagenome (GOLD analysis project Ga0307475, IMG submission 203317) | Hardwood forest soil microbial communities from Morgan-Monroe State Forest, Indiana, United States - atmos_gasesECM1C_515 | ecosystem: Environmental > Terrestrial > Soil > Temperate... | reverse complement strand
GCGAGCGCTTGGCTAAACAATGCCGCGGTCCAGCCGTTATCCTGCCCGGAATACTTTCCCGGTGAGTTCGTCAGCGCCCGAGCCGGTGCCGCTCCGTTGAAGATCATGTCGTACTTCTCGTACGGATCCATGGTCAGGTTGTAGACCGCGGGGATAGAACCCGTATCGAGATTTGGTCCCAACCAGGTATCTTTCGCCGTCCACATGAACTTCCAGGCAATGTTGACCCAGGGCTCTTTTGGATCGCCACCGATGTCGGCACGAATTGCATGGAGATACTCGCCATTGATATAAATCCACGACCTACGAGCGGAGTGTGGTGACTTGCCCAGAATGTAAGCGCTATTGTCGATGCTGTCGAAGTAGATTGGCTTGCCGTTGTTGTCCTTCATTTCGCCCCTCGGTGGAACTGGAATGCCTGCCATCGCCGCCAGCGTCGACCAGCAGTCGATGTGCGACATCATTTCACCGTACTGTACGCCTGCTGGAATATGATTTGGCCACCACATAATGCCAGGGACGCGCCAACCGCCTTCAAACGCGGAACCTTTCTCGCCGCGGAACGGCATTGTCCCCGCATCCGGATAAGCGTCCAGCCAGGCTCCGTTGTCGGCGGTCAGGATGACGATGGTGTTGGGCGCATCGGCACGGATCTCATCCAATACCTTCCCGATGTCGGCGTCCATTTCCATGAGGGAATCTGAGTAGTCGCCCAGGTGCGAGCGTCCTCTGAAACCTGGCGCCGCATTGGTGGGGTTGTGCATCTTGATCCAGTTCACGTCCATGAAGAACGGCTTACCGCTCTTGGCGTGCTCCTTAATATAGGCGACCGCGTAGTCGGCCATCCGTTCGTCCATCGTTGCCATATCGTCGTATGTGATCGTGGCAACTTTCTTGGCGGGCTGACCGGCCACCCCTTCCCACTCGTCCATATTCACCACGGAATCCCACATTTTCTCGAAATCAGCGTTGTAGCTCGGAAACCAGGGATGAAACCACTTGTCCGTATCGGGGTAAGAATAGACGCCAGCGTAATAGGCGGCGAACTCCTTCATCTCGTCGAAGCCATGATTGATCGGATAAGCAACGGGTTTGTCGCCAAGATGCCACTTGCCTGAAAAGTAGGTCGTGTAGCCGTTCTTCTTGAAGAATTCAGCAATGGTTGGAGTCTCGGGCTTGAGGTAGTTCTCGTCACCCGGACCAACCACGATCGAAAGCGCTGTGCGAATCGGAATTCGCCCTGTGATAAAGGAAGCGCGGCCCGCCGTGCAGCTCGCCTGTCCATACCAACTGGTAAAGACGGCGCCTTCTTTGGCCATACGATCGATATTCGGTGTCGGATGTCCGAGCGACATGCCTCCACCCGAATAGGCACCGAAATCGTTCCAACCGGTGTCGTCGGTCATCAACATTACAACATTGGGTTTTTCTTGCGCTTTGGCGATCGGAGTTGATGCTGCACCAAACGGTGCGGCAACTCCGGCCAAAGTGATAATGATTTCCCTACGACACTTCATGAGTATCCTCCTCTGTACCGTTTCCATTCTTTTTTCTTCGAATTTCAGGTCTAAAGGTTCGACAGCGACACCACTAGGTATGGGGTTAGGGACGACAAAAATCGAAGATCACCTAGGTATAAGTGGTGACCGACAAACCTTCAAGGACTTGTGAAGTGTCTTCCTACAAAATGACAAATGTAATTGTCAGAAATACCTATACAAACCTAAACAGATCGAGCGTGCCAAAAGTAAGTCCCTTCTGATAACCCTTACCTTATAAGTAACAGAATTTCACCTAGACTAAGACTAGGGAAGTGGGGTGCGGCATTTTGGGAATTGCCAAAGTAACGGGCATGCAAAGAATCGCTGAGGCAGTCCCAGTACTCACTTTTCGGTGCAACTTTTGGCTGAAAGGATCAACGCCGATTTGGTGCGGTATGCCGTTAAGCACCGTATCATCTCGATTTAGCTACCGCTCCGCCGCGATCTATTTCGCTCTCGTCATCATTTCGTGCCGCCCTTCAGCCTGCGAATACTTTGAATTCTTTATTTTGAGCCAAGGAAAACTGCTCCTGCCTATTGGTCAAAGATCACCGGAGGCCCGCTGACTCTCTTGGCTTGAAAAGCGACGGTTACCTCAACACGGTCGGCGATCCTGATGAAAGGAATGCTGCCGTCCACCCCGTAGTCTTTGCGGTCAAAGGCCATTGTCCCTTTAATCTCGCCTACACCTTTGCCCTCGCTGTCTGTCGTCAGCATCAGGGTGTCAGTTTTCGTTACGCCGCGTATCGTGAAGTTGCCCTGCGCCTGGTAGACACCCGGGCTGGTTCGCACAATCTTCGTTGATTTGAACGTGATGAATGGGTCCTTCTTGACGTCAAAGAAATCTTTGCTCTTCAGCTTGTCGTCCTTCATGCCGCTCCCCGTATTCACGGTGGCTGCCTGAATCTTGATGTCCAAGACGCCTGTCGAAAGTTTAGGAGAGGTAAACGTTAGAGTGGCGTCCCATTTGTCGAAGTGGCCCTCTATATTCACCGACGACTTCACGTAAAACTTAATCGTGCTCTCTTCCGGCGAAATCACGAAAACAGGAGCCTGTGCTCGGCTTACTGGCGTGAGCACAGCAGACGCCAAGAGGAAAGGAAAGCGAATCGCATCGAATCCTCCCTAACATTTGAACCGAGCGATTGTCCCACATAGATCTGCCATACGGGCGGAAAGGCTTGCAATTGTCAAAAGTGACAAACACTTGCTCTCGGAGCGAGTCCAACGGAGCAAATCATCGAGGGCAAACCGGCCAAGATTGACTCGGTGCGCGATTCTGTCAGCCGTCATCAAGGGTTAACTACCTATCTCGTTGCGCGACGCGCGTGAGAGACAAGACATATGCGCTCCGAACTTTGATGCGTCCGCGCCAGCTTGGCTAACTCTCGCGGGACCAGACGCGGAAGTGCAGAAAATTGGAGCGCAGCAGCCTGTTCAAAATTGCACACCTCAGTTGTTGACCCCACACGGTTTAGCGGAAAGGCGCATTACTGAGATGACTTATAGGTGGGCGAGCGTGGCAATTGACGATACCGGGACTATTCGAGGCAAGTAAACCCAGGATAATCCGGCTAGCCAAGATTTATGAGTACTTTTGACAATAGACTGACAAGGGACGAACGAATATCGTTTGCGCTCATCTCGGCAAATTGGATTGTTACCGGCCTTAGTAGGCGTCACAAAATTTCTCGCAGGGGTATTCGTGATTGGAATTCTCGGTAACTCGAAGTAAGGACCAGAGACAGAGGAGGATGATATGAAGAACAAGTCGACATTTCTAACGGCGCTTCTTATCGGCGTTGGATTGCTGACACTAGGAGTGGCGCAGTCACAAACGACTACAGGAACTTCACCGAAGGTGAAGGTTGGACCAACCGTAGTGGCAAAGGCAAACTCGCCCGCCCCAAGCGCAACGGCAAAGAACCAAAGCCAGGAGTCGAGCATTGGCAAAGGCGGGACATCCGTGAAGTCTTCTGTGCCGGGGTCATTCTGGACGGATGCGGTGGACATCGATGATGACGGAACGGTGGAAGATAACCAGTTCTTGTGGGATGCGCAGCGCGGCGTGTTGTACACCTATCGTCAAGATGATTTCAGCTGCCCCAACGGCAAGCCGGAATCCGGAAGCATCCTGATGGCTATCAATGCAAAGGGTAATCAAGCTGGAAAACCCGTAGGGTCGGGATGGTACGTCGTTGGCCTGAACGCGGGGCAGTGCGGCGTGGCAAAAGCGGGAGCATTTGGCTGTAAGTTCGACGGCTCTGGAAACTATACGGAGTGCGGCGCAGCCGTGGTGAATGACAAGACGGGCGAGTTGGATGTTGTCGTCGCCAAGCAGTGATTATTGATATGCGTACGACATTCCCGGCAAGAAAAGTTCACTTGATACAAGACTGACTTTGGAGGTAGCAATATAAATTCCTTGTGGTCATTCACGCGCGGCATTCAACCCACCCTCGTCACATGCCAGTCTTCAGAAAAAAGGGTCAAGGAAACCTCGCGCAGTTGGTTACGCGTCGCCCTCCTCGGTTTGGCTCTTTTTGCTGCTGGCTTGGCGCTGGCGCAGAGCGATCCATTTGTACGATGAAACCTCCTGCGATTCAGAAAGCCGACCGCAGCCAGTTTCACACACAGGTGAACTATGAACAATGCAAACTCGTCGGGAAACAAAGGCGTCGCCGTAATTGGCTTGCTCGCGCTGGCTACTCTGATGGCGCTGGCACTGCAAGCACGAGACCCGGAGATGCAGCAGCGTCTGGCTGAACTCAAACAATCGCTCGCATTTAACAAACAGGTTCTCGCCCAATACACCTGGATGGAGCAACAAATCATAAGCGTCAAGGGTGAACAAAAGAAGGAAGAGCTGTTTAACGTTCAGATGGGTCCCGACGGCAAGCCTCAGAAAACTCCGGTCGATCCCAACTCGGTTTCCGACAGCGACCGGCAGATGCGCGGGCTGCGGGGAAGGATTAAAGAGAAGAAAATCGAGGAATACAAGGAATACGGCGATTCGATTAAGACTCTAATCCAACAGTACGTTCCCCCGGACAAAGACATGCTGCAGCAGTCTTATCAGCAGGGCAACGTGATGATCGGTCCCATGGCGGGCCAGTCCAACCAGTATAAAGTCGTGGTCAGCAACTACATCAAACAGGGCGACAACATGACAATCGTTATGGATAAAACGACTTTGTCGCTCAGTAGCTTGGCTATCTCCGCCTATCTCAACGATCCTAGTGATGCCGTGAACGTCAACGCGCAGTTCACTCGTGTGCCAAATGGCGGTCCGTTTCACGTTGGCACGGAGACCATCAATGGCGTGAGCAAGCACCTCACAATCGAAATCATTAACACCAATTACCAGCACACCATCGGGTCGGGGGCCGCAACCGGCGTGACATCTCAGAGTACGGAAACGGCGCCTACCAACAGCGCGGCCTCCAGCTATCCCGGTCAGGGCGTGCCGGCAACGGCCGACGAGCTGCAGAGCCTGGTGGCGCCGATCGCTCTCTACCCGGACGCACTGGTGGCGCAGATTCTAACTGCGGCGACCTTTCCCGACCAGGTCGCCGTCGCCAGCTATTGGGTAGGGCAGAATAAGACACTTACCGGCAGCGCCCTCATGACAGCGGTCGATACACAAACTTGGGATCCGAGTATTAAAGCGCTCGCTCAATTTCCCTCCGTACTCAACAACATGGCTCAGAACCTCTCGTGGACGTCGCAACTAGGCGAGGACTACCACAACCAGCAAGCGGATGTCATGGCAGCCATTCAGGTTTTGCGTGCGAAGGCGAAGGCCGCCGGTAATCTGCAGTCGGGTTCGCAGATCACCGTTGTTCAGAAGTCACCGCAGATTATCGTCATCCAGCCGACCAATCCGCAGATCGTGTATATCCCGCAGTACAACCCGGCTGTTATTTATGGCACTCCCTACGTGGTCCCCGGCTACACCACCGGAGATCTGGTGACTGCAAGCGTGCTTTCCTTCGGTGTCGGAATGGCAGTTGGAGCCATGATGAGCAGCAGCTGGGGATACAGCAGTTGGAATTGCAATTGGTACGGTGGTGCCGCGGTCTACCACGGTGGTGCCTACTACGGGAACAGCGCCTGGCATGGAGGCTATTACGGTACCAGTGCATCCGCCTATGGAGCCTATGGCAGTGCCCACGCCTCCTCTGGCTATAACCCTTCCACCGGTACTTACGCGCGCGGCGCGTCAACCTCGACCGCGTATGGCACCCAAAAAGTAGGACAGGCCTACAACCCATACACCGGGGCTTATGGCGCCACTCATCAAGGTTCCAACGCCTATTCGAACTGGGGAAGCTCGACGGCCTCGAAAGACGGCCAAACGGTAGACACTCAGCACTACTCTGACGCGAATGGAACCGTCGGGACAGCCGAGAGCTCGAATGGAAACAAATATGCGACAGCGAACGGCAACGCCTACAAGAACACTGGGAGTGGTTGGCAGAAAGAGGGTTCCAGTTCTGACGATGCACACGGTTGGGGAAGCAGCAGCGGATCGCAGTCCCATAGCAACTCATCGGCATTCAGCGGTTGGGGCGGCCACTCTGGCGACTCTGGGGCTAGTGGCTGGGGTTCAAGGTCCTCCAGCTCGCGCGGGTGGGGCAGCCGAGGCGGCGGTGGTGGCTGGGGCGGTGGAGGATTCCGCCGCTGAGAATCCGAGGATTAGCATTAGGGCGTAAGCAACCAAAGCCTTTGGAGGATCAAAATGTTCGACTCAGCTGGCAATCGCGCCGATTCTTCCTTGCGGAGTCTTCACAACCTGCTGGTGATGGCAAGTGTTGGAATGCTGCTACAGATAGGAGGTTGCAACAAAAAGGCCGCGCCTCCCGAGGCGTTGCCTAGAACCTTTGCTTCGCCCGAAGACGCCGGCAAGGCGCTGGCGGATGCAACGAAATCGCAAAATCAGAAGGAAATCATGATTATCCTCGGCCCCGGATCTGCGGATATTATCTCCACGGGCGATGCGGCTCAGGATAAAGCCTCCTTTGAGGGTTTCGCCAGGGCATACCAGGTGATGAACCGGTGGCGTAAACTAGGCGACGGCAGCGAATTGCTACTGGTGGGCGCAGACAACCAGGCGTTCCCAATCTCGCTAATCAAGGACCCCACGGGTCAGTGGCATTTCGACGCCGGAGCAGGGAAAGAGGAGATCCTAGTGCGTCGCATAGGCCGCGACGAGATCGTAGCCATTGATGTCAGCGCAACATTGGCGGACGCCCAGGCTCAATACTTCTCTCAAAAGCATGACGGCGTGAAGCAATACGCTCAGAAATTCATCAGTGATGCCGGCCAGCAAAACGGTTTGTACTGGCAATCACCGCAGGGTTCTCCACGCAGTCCCCTTGGACCGCTGGTCGCGTTTGCCACCGAAGAGGGACTTACTATCAAGCCAGAGTCTACGCAGCCGTTCTATGGCTATTACTTCCGGCAGCTGGGATTGCAGGGCTCCGCTGCCAAAGGCGGCGCAAAGCCTTACGTCGTCAATGGAAGGATGACCAACGGATTCGCCTATGTTGCCTATCCTGCCAAGTACGACGACACGGGTATTAAGACGTTCATCGTGAATCAGAACGGCGTGGTTTACGAGAAAAACCTTGGCAAAAATACTGCAGATGTTGCTAAGGCGATGACCGAATTCAATCCCGACAACACCTGGACCGCGTTGAAATAAAACTCAAGAAGCACGCTTGCCTCGCTTCGCGGTTGGGCGAGGTCAATGTCAAAATCTCGCGAGTTCCTTATCGTGATTGGTGACCAGTTAGGTCGCCCTGGCGTGCAGGTAATACAGAGTAATGATTGGTCAGAATATGTGGGTTGCAACGCCGTCAAAACACGGTACTTTTAAACAAGCATCGTAGTTTCGATCCCCACCGCCCCTACCAAACCAAATTGTTTTCAGCGACTTGCAGCCGCTCTTTCTAACAAAATGCGGCTTTCTAACAATTGCCCTCAGTTCACCAGTTTTGTCGAGCGATCCTGAACCGCGTTGCGCTGTGCATCTCCAACAACGTGCCCGTAGATTTCGAGCGTGATCCGGGCGTCTGAATGCCAGAGCTGCTTCTGCACAACGGCTGGAGTTGCCCGTCGTCCAAAAGGGAACTCGCTGCGCCATGTCTCATCGAATGGAATCCCCCGCGGGGGATTCCGAGCGCACCCAAAAGCGGATGCAGTTGCTTCTCCCGCAGTTTGTTCGGCGAGAATGGTCTGCCGCGTCGATTGACGAAGAGCAACTCATTTTTGTGATCGTGCTTTCTGGACTCTGCGTCCAACTTCAGGCTGGGGTACATTGGGACCAATTCATTCCGTTGGGACCATCTTGGGACCAAAAACCCCTGTTTTACGGCCGAAATCAGTGGGCTAAACGGCGTAAGGACAATAGAATCATCGTGAGTTATGGAGCGGGCGATGGGAATCGAACCCACGCCCGAAGCTTGGGGAAGTTTGAAATAAACCCAGAAAGCGATCGGGATAATTTGAGCGACCTGTTGACTCATACTGATGAGTCAGATAGACTCCTCCTATGGCTAAACGGCTGCAAGTGATCATGAAGGACCCGGAATATCGAGAGATTCAGCGTGCCGCGCGTTCACGCCATATGTCGATCGCCGAGTGGGTTCGGCAAGCGCTGGATCTAGCCCGCCGCCGCGAGCCTGTCGGCAGCGTAAGCAAGAAGCTCGAAATCATCCGCGCGGCGGCACAACATGACTATCCCGTGAGTGATATCGACGACATGCTCGCCGAGATCGAGAAGGGATACGGAACGGGCGCGCATCCGTGATTCTGGTCGACTCGAATATCCCCATGTATTTGGTTGGCGCTCCTCATGCCCACAAGAGCGACGCGCGACGATTGCTCGAAAAGGTGGTCAGCGAGCGCCAGAGCCTGGTTACGGACGCCGAGGTTCTCCAGGAAATTTTGCACCGCTACGCCGCTATCGACCGCCGCGACGCAATCCAGCCTGTGTTCGACGCTCTGCTGGGCATTGTGGATCAGGTGCTGGCTGTTGATCGGTCCATCGCGGAGCGTGCGAAACAAATTGTCTTGGGGTATCGGCAGCTGTCTGCGCGCGATGCGGTGCATATCGCCGTCATGGAACACCATGGAATCGAGCAAATCATGACTTTCGATTCGGGGTTTGACGGCTTCCCTGGTATTACACGTTTTTCATGAAGAGTTATTGATTCTTGCAGTACCCCGACGACAATATGCGCCCTACAGTGATAGAAACAGATGCATAGGGGATGAACAAATTAATAAACGGGCGGATATATTCGACTAGATCGACTCATCCACCAGACAGGGCGATCGGAGGTCGGGGGTGATCATGAATCTGAAACGACAGGTGTTAACTGTAACTTTCCGATACGTGCTAACGATGGTCTGCGTTATGGCACTCGTACCGGGCGATACATTGGCGTATATGACGTCCCCTCGCTCTTCACAAGCGCCCTCTTCCGCCGGTCAAGCTACGAAGATCCCGCCCGATCAACTGGACTCTCTCGTTGCGCCGATTGCCCTCTATCCAGACCCTTTGCTAGCGCAGACTCTTGCGGCATCGACATATCCTCTCGAACTCATTCAGCTTCAACAATGGTTAGCGAAAAATCCGGGACTAAAGGACAAAGCACTCGCCGATGCTGTCGCGAAGCAGCCGTGGGATCCAAGCATTCAAGCGCTGGCCGGTCTACCTGATGTGGTAAAGCGCCTCGCAGACGACATTCAATGGACCACAGATTTGGGCAACGCATTCTTAGCGCAGCAAAGCGATCTGATGGATGCCGTGCAGCGCATGCGAATGAAGGCCCAGGACAAGGGGAATTTGAAATCGACCGAGCAACAGAAGGTGGAAACCAAGGTCGTTGAGAACAAAACTGTGATCGTGGTCGAGCAGGCAAATCCACAAGTCGTCTATGTGCCTTCGTACGATCCCGTGGTCGTTTACGGCCCACCGGTCTACCCTTACCCTCCCATTTACTATCCTCCTTGGGGATATTACGCCGCCGGAGTGGCGATTTCGTTCGGCGTCGGCGTGATGATGGGGGCGTTCTGGAGTGGCGGTTGGGGTTGGGGCTGCGGCTGGGGTGGCAACAACAACATCACCATCAACAACAACAACAATTTCAACCGGAACTCGAACATAGGAAGCGGCAACCGACCGTCGAATCAACCAGCTCGCGGCGGCGGTAACCGTGACAACATTGGAGGCGGCAATCGCGGCGGAGATGCCAGCTGGAAGCATAATCCGCAACATCGAGGCGGGGCCCCGTATAAGGACCGAGCTACCGCGGACAGATTTGGGGGCACCACACGGGGCGACTCTCTTGCGAACCGCCAGGCTAGCGCCCGGCAACAGCTTAGCCGCCAGGGCGGCACCCTGCCTAGCAATCGGGCCGGCGGCGCGGGCAATCGGGGAGGTGGCGGCAATGTCAGCAATCGCACCAGCGGCGGAATCGGTGCCGGCAATCGGCCCAGCGGCGGTGGAGCAGATCGCATAGGAGGCCGGGATCTTTCGCGCAGCGGTGGAGGAAACCGAGACGCCTTCGGGGGAGGATCCAGAGGTTCCAAGGGATATAACGGGGCAAGCGCGCGATCCAGTGGCAGCCGCGGTGCTTCCAGCATGGGCTCTCGTGGTGGAGGCAGCCGTGGCGGTGGCGGGAGGCGTCGATGAGAACCGACACAAATTGCAGAAGAAATCATAGGAGCAGAAACATGAAGCCAAAATCTGCAATTCGATATCTCACTGGGATTCTCTGGATGGCCGGCGCAGGGGCGTGTGCGTTGCTGGTGGCCCCTGTGCTGTTCGGTGGGCAACAATCTGGCGCAAAAACGGCTGAGACTTCTGTGCGTGCAGGTGCCAAGACCTTCAACACCCCTCAGCAGGCTGCCGACGCGTTAGCAGGTGCAGCCGAGCAATTTGACGAGCGCGCCCTCAAAGAAATTTTAGGCCCCGGTAGCGAGGACATCTTTCTCACCGGCGAATACCCGCAAGACCGGAAGCGAGCCTCTGACTTCGCTGCGGAGGCACGCGAAAAGAAAACCGTATCCGTGGACCCAAGGACGGGGAACCGAGCATTCGTGCTCGTGGGCAACGAGGACTGGCCGTTCCCCGTGCCGCTTGTGAAGCAGGGTGAAAAATGGTCGTTCGATGCCAAAGCTGGCCGCCAGGAGCTTTTCTATCGACGCATCGGCAGCAATGAACTGGACGCCATTGACATCTGCCGCGGCTACGTAGAAGCGCAGTACGACTATGCCTTCCAGAAACGTGACGGGTACGACGTGAACCAATACGCCCAGCGCATTGTGAGCAGCCCGGGCAAACAAGATGGTCTTGCCTGGCAAAATCCGGACGGCAGTTGGGGTGGCCCGATTGGCGAAAAGATTGCCCGCGCGATCGAACAGGGATATTCCACCAGTGCGGAACCATATCATGGCTATTTTTTCAAGATTCTGAAAGGCCAGGGACCTACCGCTCCTCTTGGTGAGATGGATTTCGTCGTGAAAGGTGTGATGATTGGCGGATTCGCCCTGGTAGCTGCGCCGGCAGAGTATGGCGTAACCGGAGTGAAGAGCTTCATCGTCAGCCAGGACGGCGTTGTTTATGAGAAGGATTTTGGGCCGGGCACCCTCGATGAGTTTATAAGGATGGACCGCTTTAATCCGGACAAATCCTGGGCGCCGGTCCCTGAGGACGTTGAATAGTACTAAATTAGAAGCAATGTGAAGTTCTGGAGACGATCAAGGGGGAGATAAACAAGGACAACGTTGAAGGACTTTCAATGTCATGAGCAGAATCAAAGGAGGAGAAAATAGGTATGAGGAAGGCCATCATTTTGGTTGCTGCATTGCTGGTGGGTGGTGTCACAGCCACTGTGGCTCAAGATGTTCGTTATAACTTCGCGCAAGGTGAGGATTTCTCAAAATACAAGACCTACAAGTGGGTTGACCTTAAAGGTGCTGATCATGCCGATCAGCTGACAGAGAAACAAACAAATCAAGGAAGCAATTGATGCTAACTTAGCGACGAAGGGCTTATAGAAAACGAATTCTGATACGGCCGATCTTTAGATCGATATTCAAACTGCTATCGGCACGGAGAAGCAGTTCACTTCTTACAACACGGGCTGGCGTTGGTCCAGGCTGGGGCGGCGGCTGGTATGGGTATGGTGGCGGCATGACCTCAACAACTACCGATCAACGTCCACGATCTATGTCGGGCAACTGGGCATGAATATGTATGACTCTGCCAAAAAGGAGTTGGTCTGGCGAGGAGTCGCGAGCAAAACAATCGATCCCAAGGCCAAGCCGGAAAACCAACAGAAGAACATTACGAAGGCTGTTACGAAGCTCCTGTAGAATTATCCGCCCAAGAAGAAGTGAGTTCAGAGCGGCGTAGAATCCCCAGGTCAACAGAGAATGACCCGCTCAGGACAACGTGGCGGGCAAAGTGCCGGTGTCCATCCCGATGCTCGATCACTGCAAGCCAAGATCAGCTAGCATTTTGGGATTTTCCTCCTGTACCGCCAGCAGGTTATGGCAGGCGGTGCAATCGTTGGAAATCGTTTGGCCGTCTGCGCTGGTGTGTGACCCGTCGTGGCAACGGAAGCAGCCCGGAAAGTCATTGTGACCAAGATTGTTCGGATGCACTCCCCAGCTCATCTTCATGTCTGGAAAAATGTTGCGGAGGTAAATCTTGGCGACATTTTCGGCGGATTGTTCGATCAATGCACGCTTGCTCGTATAAACGTCAGGATACGACGTGCGGTAATAGTTCTCAATCCCTTCCACGATCTGTTTCTGCGCGCTATCGCGATCCGGATAATCGGCTTTCAGCAATTCTACGGCTTTTTTGTGGATGTACGGAAGCTCCGGGCTGATCAAGCCACGTGACATCCGCAGGTCAACTGCATTTACTGGCAACTCGAACGCGTGCGTTGGCCGGTTATGGCAGTCAATGCAATCCATGGCGCGCTTCTCGCCCTTTTCGAGCTCCTGCTTGCTGACTTTGATGTCTGTCGAAACGTATTCCACGGTTTTGCCTTTGTCGTCGGTGTAATAAACCACGGGAATCACCTGGCGACGATCGTCGGTCGAAATGTAGTGAATGCGGGAGCCGTCGTCCAAATGCCTCCCGTGGATGCCCACAGAACCTGAGGAGACCCGACCGCCTATCTTCATCACAAGTGCTGTGGTCATCGGTGTATTTTTCTCGTCGTCTTTGTAATTGGTCTTAACGATGAATTTATCGCCTGAGAAACGTTGAGGCCAATGGCATTGCTCGCAAGT